>FWPU01007306.1_pt1 | contig 20565 bp, 19 predicted proteins | sample 2228361 | NCBI WGS metagenome assembly FWPU01 (sample SAMEA103939777, study PRJEB20133) | metagenome
TCGCGCAATCGGGCTTACTATGAGGTTATGGGCTGAAGAAAGAAAAACAAACACCCTTGAGATACTCTTTACCTTGCCTATTAAAGATTATGAGATTCTTCTTGGTAAATTTCTTTCTGCACTAACATTTTTTGCGATTTCAATTATTCTAACAATGCCTTTGCCCATAACACTTTCCTTTATAGGTGACCTTGATTGGGGAGCCACTTTTTCAGGCTACATAGGTGCTTTATTCCTTGGTGGTGCCTACCTTTCCCTTGGTATTTTCCTTTCAAGTTTCACTCAGAACCAGATAGTTGCCTATATTCTTTCGGTTACGGTTTGTTTTTTCTTTTACATAATAGGTGAAGATGCACTTATTGCAAACTTTTCTACTTTCTGGGTAAATGTATTTAAATTTTTCTCCCTTAAAACAAGATTTGAAAGTATAACAAGAGGGGTTCTTGATATAAGAGATATAATTTATTACATTTCCTTTATGGGATTTTCCCTTTATTTAAACTTATGGATAATGGATAGAAGAAGATGAAAAGAAAAGATACAGAAATAATTTTATCACTGGTTTTTATTCTGGGAAGCATAGTTTTTCTTAACCTTATTCTTAGGAAACTGGTTTTCAGGGTTGACCTTACAGAGGAGAGGATATACACCCTCTCTAAATCTACAAAGAAAGTTCTTTCAGAAATTGATGATATAGTGACAATAAAGGCCTATTTTTCAAAGAAATTACCACCAAATCTAATTCCTGTAAGAAGACAAGTTGAAGATGTTCTTGAGGAATACAGAGTATATTCCAGGGGTAAATTGAGATTTGAATTTATAGACCCAGGAGAGAATAAGGAACTTGAAACAAAGGTCACAAGAATGGGTATTCCAAAAATTCAGATGAACATATTTGAAAAGGATAAACTTCAGGTGATAGGTGGATTTCTGGGAATAGGAGTTTTTTATAAGGATAAGAAAGAATTAATTCCTTTAATAGAAAGTCCGGAAAATCTCGAATATGAAATAACATCAAGGGTTTTAAAACTTACAAAAAGAGAGGAAGTAAAAATAGGTGTGATGTTTTTATCAAAGGATAAAAAAGAAAATTACACAATTTTCAGAGATGAGCTTTCCAAACACTATTCTGTAAGAGATATATCCCCTAATTTAATTCCCGAAGATATAGATCTTTTGCTTGTTCTGGGTTGGAAAGAGCTTGACTTAAGAGCCCTTTACAATATTGACCAGCACATAATGAGGGGAAAGAGTGTTATATTTCTTATTGACCCGGTGAATGTAAATGATGAACTCATGGCAAGAGCTCTTAAAGAAGAGGATATGGAATTTTTTAAAAATTTTGGTATTAAGATTAGCAATGTTCTTATCCAGGATGCATCTCATGAATCAGCACCTTTTGCCCAGGGAGGAATGGCATTCATTGTCCCCTACCCTTACTGGGTAAAGGCTGTTAACAGATTTTTAAATAAAGAGAGTCCAATTGTAAATAAACTTGAAAACATCGTTTTTCCCTGGCCATCCCCTCTTGATACAATTTCAGATGTTTTAAAAAACTTTAAAGTCACAATCCTTGCAAAAACAACTCCAAAAGCATGGGAAACAAAGACTTTTTCCAATTTAATGCCAAATCCCTTTTTTAAACCACCTGAACAAAGAAAACAGTTTAGCCTGGGGATATTAATAGGCGGAAGCTTTAAATCTTATTTTGATGGCAAGGAACTCCCTCCAGGGGTTGATACAACAAAATTTGTCAGAACCTGCGAACAGATGAATCAGGTCGCTTTTGTTTCAAATCTGAAATTCATTGATGACAGATTTTTGCAGATGTACCCTGAAAATATACTTTTTTTATTAAATCTTTCTGATGCTCTTGGATTTGGTAAAGAGTTAATTGAAATAAGGTCAAGAGGAAAAACAGCAAGACCTTTAAAACAAATTTCAGACTGGCAAAAAGGACTGTTTAAATGGGGCAACACATTTGGAATGGCTCTTTTGGTTATAATTCTTGGGATTATGAGATTTACATATAGAGAGAGAAGAAAAATGAGGAGAGGGTGAAATGAGATATAATGCAAAACTATGGGGCGGAATTTTTGCAACCTTAGTCGTAATATTCTTTTTTGTTGAATCTCCATGGTCAAAAAAGGTGCGTGCACCAAAAAGGATTAGCTTTTCTGATTTTAGAATATCAGATATTGCAAGAATAGATTTAAAATCAAAGGATAAGGAATTTACCTTTGTTAAAAAGGGTAATAAATGGTTCCTGCAGAGAAAAGACACAATATTTCTTCCTGTTGATTCTATAAGAATTGAAAAAGCCTTGGAATCCTTTGAAGACATAGAAGGTGAGGTTGTGGGAACAAATCCTAAGGATTTTGAACTTTATCAAGTAGACCAGGAGGATGGAATAAATGTTATTGCCCATGATAATAACGGAAATATTATCGTAAACCTTTTTATAGGGAAAATGGGACCTGATTTTTCATCAAACTATGTAAGAGCAGGGGACAGAAATGAGGTTATAGTTGTGGAGAAGTATTTAAGGGGTAATTTCCCGATGTACAAAGGAAGCTGGATAGATAAAAAACTTACAAATTTTAAAGGAGAGGATGTTGTTGAATTTTACCATGAGTTTGGTGAGGATTTCACAATAGTTAAAGAAAATGGTAAATACCATTATAAAGGGGATACATTAAAACTTGATTCATTAAAAGTTATTCAATATCTAAGAATGATAGGAAACATAATTGCAATGGATATAACTGATACATTGTCCATTAGGGATGCAGGTCTTGATAGTGCTCAGGGTGTTTTTAAAGTAACAACAAAGGATGGTGCCTACCACGCTTTAATTTTCGGAAACATTTCAGAAGAAGGAATGAGTTGGTATGTCACCGATAAAAACAAAAAATATGTTTATGCTTTGAGCAAAACTTATGTTGAGAACGCTTTGAGAAAAACAAAAGACTATTTCATAAAGAAAGAAGAAAAAAAAGAAATGCCTGTTAAAAAAGGCAAGAAAAAATAATTTCATTTTTCTTTATAAATCCTTATAACTAAATTCTCTATTAAATTGACTTTTTATTCTTCAAAATTATATAATTTATTTGTGTTTGGTAATTCAATTTCCAATCTTCTCTCTGATGAACAAAAACTTTTAAAAGAAACATTAAGAAAATTTGTTAAAGAAAGAATTGCTCCTGCTGCTTCTTCTATTGATGAAAAGGATGAATTTCCTGAAGAACTTTTTAAAGAAATGGCAGAACTGGGTTTTACAGGAATTTTAATTCCAGAAGAATATGGTGGATTTTGCGATGACCTTTTATCTGCTGTTATGGTGCTTGAAGAAATAGCAAGAGAGAGCGCATCATTAGCTCTTTCTCTCCTTGCCCATTCTGTTTTATGTGCTCATCCTATAATGAGGTTCGGGAGTGATGAGCAGAAGAAAAAGTATTTACCTAAACTTGCAAGAGGTGAACTCATAGGTGGTCTTGCAATTACAGAACCTGATGCAGGTTCTGATGCTGCTGGAATAAAAACAATTGCGAGAGAAGATAATGGTAAATTCATTATTGACGGCAGCAAAATTTTTATAACAAACGGTTCAATTGCGGATATTTTGATTCTTTATGCAAAAACATCACCTGATAAAGGGAAAAAGGGTATTTCTGCATTTATATATGAAACAAAATCTCCTGGATTCTCTGTAAGTAAAAAATTTGAGAAGATAGGAATGAGGGGCTCTCCAACCGCAGGACTGTTCTTTGAAAAATCTCCATGTCCTATAGAAAATTTACTTTGGGAAAAAGATAAAGGTTTTGATATTCTTGTTAAATGTTTTGAAGTTGAAAGAATAGCAATTGCTGCAATTTCAACAGGTATAGCCCTTTCATCTATTGAGTGGCAATTAAGACATTCAAAGGAAAGAAAACAATTTGGTGTTCCCATCGGTGATTTTGAAATGATACAGCAAAAAATAGCGGATGATTCAGCAAATCTTGATGTTATAAGAACATATCTTTATTTACTGGCTAAAAACTATGATTTCAAAAAAGATAACAGGTTTGAAACCGCCACGATTAAACTACTTGCAGGGGAACTGGGTGTTAAGGCATCCCTTGATGCAATTCAAATACTCGGAGGATATGGATATACAAAGGAATATCCTGTTGAAAGGTATTTAAGGGATGCGAAATTGATGGATATAGGAGCCGGGACATCAGAAATTATGAGATATATCATAGCCAGGACACTTTTGAAAAAGTATATTACTTAAATGAAACAATTGGGTTACAAGTTGAGAATTTCAAGTAGAGAGAATAAATTTGTAACCAATAGCCATATGCTATAAGCCATGCACTATTAGTGTTTCGATAAAATTGAAACCAAGGAGGTTTTTATGAATGAAAGAGTTGCAATAATAGGAGTGGGCTATACTCAGTTAAGGCCCGTATCCCCTGATGTTTCCTTCAGGGAAATGATACACGAGGCTGCAGTTCGTGCATATGAGGATGCAGGAATCGAGCCGCGCGTGGTTGATACATTTGTTGCTATTTCAGAAGACTATCGTGAGGGAACAGCAATATTTGATGAGTATGTTCCTGACCAGCTTGGTGCGGTGTTAAAGCCTGTTCATACAATAACTCAAGATGGATTGACAGCGCTCGCTTCATGTGTGATGCAGATAAAAACAGGACTCTTTAAAATAGCAGTTCTTGAAGGTCATTCAAAGGCATCAAACATTTTATATCCTTCCCATATAGATGCCTTTGCCCTTGACCCTATAACTGTGAGGCCTCTTGGATTCAATCCTTTATTCCTTGCAGGACTTGAGATGCAGAGATTTCTTTTTGAGACAGATAACACTGAATATCATTGTGGACTGGTTGTAGCAAAGAACAGGGCGAATGCAATAAAGAATCCTATTGCAGCATATCCTGCAGAAATTTCAATTGAGTATGTTCTTTCCTCAAATCCTGTTTCTTTTCCTCTGAAAGAACTTGACATAGCTAAAAAAGCTGATGGTGCATTTGTCATAGTTCTTGCAAAAGAAAGTGTGGCAAAAAAACTTTCTCCATATCCTGTATACATTGATGGAATTGGCTGGTTTCAGGAAACGCCTAATATAGAGATGCGTGACCTTGTCTCTACCCTCTATTTAACAGGTGCTGCAAATATAGCTTACAGGGAAGCAGGCATAAGAAATCCATTGAAAGAGATTGACTTTGCAGAAATTGATGATACATTTTCCTACAAGGAACTCCAGCACATAGAGTCTCTTGGAATTGCAAGACTCGGTGAAAGTGGTGAGATGCTTGAAGAAGGATATTTTGATATTGATGGCGAGTTCCCGGTAAATCCTTCTGGTGGGAACTTGGGTTGTGGTTATATGTATGATTCTAGTTCCCTGAAAGGAATTTATGAGGCGGTTTTACAGCTGAGAGGTAAAGCAGGTGAAAGACAGATTCCTGATGCAGAGATTGGTCTTGTTGCTTCCTGGAGAGGGATTCCCACTGCATCCGGTGGTGTAGCAATTTTATCAAACAGAGAATAAGGAGGGTAAAATGCATTTTCCACAAAAAGTGGCTGTTTTAGGAGCGGGTTTAACAAAGTTTATGAGAAGAGCTCAGGAAACACCCAAAGAACTTGCTTTTGAAGCAGTGAAAATGGCTTTAGATGAGGCGGGATTGACAATAGATGATATTGATGCAGTTGCTCTTGTTACAGCTCCTGATGCCTTTGACGGAATTCATATGAACGGTGAATATCTTGCTGATGGTGCAGGTGGTTCAAAAAAACCCTATATGAGAAGCTTTGTTGGAGGAGGTTCAGGTGTTTTTGGGATAATCAATGGATGGTATCACATAGCCTCAGGGTATTTCAGAACATGCCTTGTTGTTGCAGAAGAGAAAATGTCCTCTTCAATGCCTCATCCTCAGGGTACTTTCAATGCAATATACGACCAGTTTACTGAGAGACCTCTGGGTGTGAATCTTTTGTGGATATTCTCCCTTGAAATGAATAGATATATGAGTGTTCACAAAATTCCTCTTGAAACAATTGCCCTTGTTGCAAGGAAAAATAAAAAGAACGGACTTGACCATCCATGCATACAGGCAGGAATAGCAGGAGACTATACAGTTGAAGAAATAGTTAATTCCGAAATAATGTGCTGGCCAGTTACAAGATTAATGGTATCTCCGGTTACAGATGGTGCAGGTGCCCTTGTTCTCGCATCAGAGGATTTTGCCAAAAAGGTAACAGACAAACCTGTGTGGATTGAAGGAGTTGGCTGGTGTCTTGATACCTCCTACTGGACAAACAGGGATTTATACTATCCAAAATATGTTGAATATGCGGCAAGAATGGCTTATGATATGGCAGGAGTAAAAGACCCAAGAAGGGAAATACATGTGGTTGAACCTTATGACCCTTTTGCTTATAAAGAACTTCATCATCTTGAAGGACTTTTACTTGCTGACAAAGGTGAAGCACCAAAACTTCTTGAAAAAGGTTTCTGGGACAGGGATACTGAAACAGGCATTCCTGCTTCTCCTTCAGGAGGACTTCTCGGTGTGGGAAACCCTATTTCAGCAGCGGGTATTATGAAGATTGCTGAAATATACTGGCAAGTCAAGGGAACTGCGGGAAAGAGACAGGTTAAAAGAGAGGTTAAAAGAGGACTTGCCCAGGCATGGGGAGATTTAATGCAGGTCGGAACTGTTGTAATACTCGGAAAATAAGGAGGGAAAAAATGGAATTCAAAGGAAAACCATTAAGAGATAAAGACTTTAAGGAGAAGAACATACTTTATACTGACTGGCAGGTAAAGGCGCACTATGCATGGGATTGCGGAATTGCCTTGTCAAAGTTTCTTGGAGGTTTAAAAGAAGGGAAAATTTACGGAAGAAGTTGTCCTGAATGTGATAGAGTTATGATTCCGCCCAGGATGTTCTGTGAACTCTGTTTCAAACCAACAGATAGATGGGTTTTGTTGAAAGACGAGGGCAGGATAAACACATTTTCAGTCTCCTACCTGAATACCGATGCATCAAGAAGGGAAAAACCTAATGTTCCAGCAATCATTGAAATTGAAGGTGCATCGCCGGGAATGGGAATCTTACATCTTGTTGCTCATCCTGAAAAAATTGAATGGGAAAATCTTGAAGAAGTTTTATCAATAATAAAGATAGGCACAAAAGTAAAAGCAGTCTGGAAACCCCCTATGGAAAGAGAAGGTGCAATTACGGATATAAAGTATTTTATCCCTTTTTAAGGAGGAATGAAAATGTTTGAAAAAATAGAAAAATTTGATAAAATCAGGGTTTGGAAAGGTGAAATAGCAGGATGGCACAGATATACTTATGGAATTGCAGGTGAGATGTTTTTCAGAAAATTGATGGAAAAGAGATTCATTGCTGGAAAGTGTCCTGAATGTGAAATAGTATTTATTCCCCCCAGAATTTACTGTGAAGATTGCTTTGTGGAAATCAAAGAATTCATGGAGATCAAAGACCTTCCCAGAGTCTATTCCTTTACCTTTTTATTTAAAGATTTAGAGGATAACCTTTTAAAAGAACCTGAAATTGTTGTATTCTTAAAATGGGACAATGTTGAAGGTGGTTTAATCCACAGGCTGAAGGAAGTAAATATAGAAGATGTTAATTTCGGTCTTGTTGTTGAACCTGTTTTTAAAGAAAAACCAGAGGGAAACATAAACGATATTTTATATTTTAGACCAAAGAAATAAAGAAAAACGGTTAAAATATAGTTTTTTGATTTAAAATCATTTAGAGGGGGTTTTTTAAGATGATTGATTTTATTAAATATAAGTTGTTTGGTTAAGGCGTAAGATATTATTCTAATTCACCCGAAAGGATGAAAATGGAAATAAAAGGTGTTAAACCTCGCCTTTTATTTAATGAAACTTATGAGTTTTTAATATTTGCAAATTCTCTTTTTAAGACAGATGAACTTGTTGAAAACTGGATGAATGAATATATTGGTTTTAAAAAAAGTATAAAGAGAAGTGTTTCCAATTTTTTAAAAAGTAAAAATTGCGGTTTACAAAGTTGCAGATACAATAATTGAAAATTTAACATTATTTTTTATATAATTAAAAACCATTGAAAATTCTTCTTTTTAACTGGCAGGATTTAAAGCATCCGCTTGCAGGTGGTGCGGAGATATATCTTTATGAAATTTTAAAGAGAGTCTCTCACAGGCACGAAATTACCTGGCTTGGATGCTCTGATAAAAGTCTTCCTGAAGTGGATTTTTATGATAATATGAAAATCTTCAGGTCTGGCAAATGGGAATTTTCAAATTATTCTTTGCCTTTTTTCTATTTAAAAAAAATAAAAGGGAAAATAGATTTTGATATAGTTATAGAAAGTATTTCAAAAGCTCCTTTTTATACCCCATTTTTTATAAAGTCAAAGCCAATATTTGTATTTATCCCTCACCTTTTTGGAAAAACAATTTATGAGGAAACAAACCCTTTGATTGCGACCTATGTTTATCTCTTAGAAAAACCTGTTTCTCTTGTTTACAGAAACAAAAAATTTATAGTTATATCAAATAGCACAAAAGGAGAACTTGTAAAAAGAGGTATTACTGCAGAGAACATAAAAGTTGTGTTTCCAGGGGTAAGCAAAATATATAAACCAACATTTGAAAAGTCAGAAAAACCACTTATTTTATACCTTGGAAGATTGAAAAAATACAAGAGAATAGATTATGCTTTGAGAGTTTTTAAAAAAGTTGCTGAAAATGTAAAAGATGCAGATTTTTATATTATAGGAGATGGGGATTATAGAGAAAGTCTTGAAAAAATTGCTCAAGAAATAGGAATTTATCAAAAGGTTAAATTCACAGGATTTATTCCTGAGGAAAAGAAAATAGAATTTTTGCAAAAAGCATGGGCTATAATAAATACATCGCCAAAAGAGGGGTGGGGCATGGTAAATACAGAGGCACAGGCATGCGGAACACCATGTATAACCTTTAATTCTCCTGGACTTAAAGAAACTGTTAAAGATGATTTCAGTGGTTTTATTGTAAGGTATGGTGCGTGGGAAGAAATGATAGAAAAAGTAATACTTTTGATAAAAAATAAAGATTTAAGAGAAAAAATGTTTAAAAACGCTTTTGAGTGGTCAAAGAATTTTAATTGGGATAAATCCGCAATTGAGTTTGAAAGGTATTTACTTTTATAATTGAATTTTTAAAAATTCAAAAAGGAGTTGGTGTGAACCTTTTAGTTTTGTGTTTTTTAATTTTTTCCCAGCCTAAGTACTACATTTTTGACCCTCTGAATAAAGGCATTGAGCATCTGGAAGTTAAAGTTCTGAAAAAAATCTCTGAAAATCTCTACCTTGTGGAAGGAAAACTTGAGGGAAAAGACATGCACTTTTATGAAATCACACCCTATATAGAACAGAAAGAACCAAAATTTGAAATTTATGGTCTCCCTGATTTAAATTACAATCCAATAATTGACTCTTTTGTTCAAAAAGTTGATGTGGATAGCATATACAGTTTCCTTTATAGGATGCAGGCTTTTCAGACAAGATATTCCTATACTGATTCATGCAGGAGAGCGGAAGAGTGGGCTTATAATAAGTTTTTATCATGGGGATACGATGTGGAATTTTTTCCTTATATATATCAGGGAAATACATGGAGAAATATTATTGCAACAAAATGGGGAAGTGATTCAAATGATATCTTCTGCATAATTGCACATCTTGATGCAACTTCAAATAATCCCTATGTTCTTGCCCCCGGTGCTGATGATAATGGCTCTGGAAGCGCTATGGTTCTTGAATCTGCAAGAGTTTTAAAGGATTTTAATACCTCTCATACATTAAGATTTATACTTTTTACAGGAGAAGAACAGGGACTTATTGGTTCTTCATTTTATGCTGCTTATGCGGACAGTATAGGAATGCCTCTTATGGGTGTTATAAATTTTGATATGGTTGGTTATATGGATGATGCAGATATTGACCTTGAAATTTCAACAAATCAACCCTTTGCCTGGCTTGTAGATTTTCAAAAAGCAATGGCTGATACATATACCACTCTTACAACTTATATCTCTTACAGTGTGGGTCCAGGTTCAGACCACTGGTCCTTTTTAATGCGTGGTTTTCCTGCAAGTTTTTCAATAGAACATGCAGGTTCTCATTGGTATCCCTATTATCATACAACAGATGATACTGTTGGGAATTTAAATCCTTTGTTGCTTCAAGAAGTTGCAAAAATGGCGGTGGCTTCAATGACCGGATTCGCAATATATCCCGTGCCACCGAAAGGAATTCAGGTCCTCGATCCCGGCACAGGCGATTCGCTTCTTTTAAAATGGTTACCCAATCCAGAGCCTGATATAACAGGATATATACTCTATATGGGAATACAATCGGGAAATTATACTGATACCTTTTTACTCAGTAACATTACGCAAGTGGGTCTTGGAAATCTTATAGAAGGAACAACCTATTATTTCCGATTAAAAGCAATAGGCACTTATGGCACTGGTTTTCCATCCCCTGAATTTACAGGCATACCCCTTTCAATACCAAGAAAGCCTTTTATTTTTGTGAGCCCTGATTCCGCAAGCATTCTTATAGGATGGAAGAATTATGAGCTTGATATAATAGGGTATAATCTTTATAAAGCAGTTTATCCTGATTTAAACTTCCAGCAGATTTTAAATTTGACTACTGATACACTTTATCTTGATTCAGATGTTTCATCAGGTATAAGATACTGGTATTATGTGGAAGCAGTTGATTCTGATATGAATTATTCCCCATCTTCTGAAACCCTTTCAGCTGTTCCTGTAACCCTTGATATGGGAATTTTACTTGTTGATGAAACCAGAAACGGTAATGGAAGTCCTGGTTTTCCTACAGATGAACAGGTAGATGCTTTCTATGATACTCTTCTTACAGGAATAACCTATAATTCCGTGGATTATGATTCACTGGGTTATCTTGACCTTTCAGTTTTTGCACCCTATGAAATTATAATAATTCATGCGGATGATTTTCTTGGGACTAAAGCAAATGAGTATATAAGTGATGTTTTTAGATATATGGTTTTTGGAGGTAAACTTATATTTTCAGGGTGGCAATCAATTGATGGGATGGTAAATGGGAATTATCCCTACGTTTTTTCTTCTGGTAATCCTTTTTATGATGTATTTGGAATAGAAAAGTGTATTAACAAATCCCAGCCTGACTTTGTTAAGGGGATAGGGCTTTTTGATTATCCTGACCTCCATGTAAATCCCGATAAAATTTTACCCAATGCAGAAGGGAAACTTTATAGAGTTGAAGCGTATAATCTTGTTGACTCTTATCCTGTTTATCTTTTTGACTCTTATGAAAATGACCCTTTATTTGAAGGTAAACCCTGTGGAGTTAAGGTTAGTAATTTTGTGCTTCTTGGATTTCCCCTTTATTTTATAAATACTCAGGATGCCATGCTTTTTATGCAAAAAGCACTTTCTGATCTGGGTTATATTCAGGTTAAAGAAAAAGAAAAGCAATCCTTAAGTAGATTTTTCATACCTTCAGTTTCAAAAAAGCCTTATTTAACTTTAAACCTGATGGAAAAACAGAATCTAAAGATTGAAATATTTGACGTGACCGGCAGAAAGGTGTTTTCAAAAGAAAAGGGGTTTTCAAAAGGAATATACACAATTGACCCAAGAATAAGGACAAAAGGTGTTTATTTTGTAAAAATCCAGTCATCAAAAATTATGAAATTAATCAAATTTATAAAAATTTAAAAGAGGTTTTAAATGAGAGAACTTTTAAAAAAAGGAGGTAGGATTCTTTTATTTGTTATAGATGGACTCGGGGGACTCCCAAAAGATGGCAAGACAGAACTGGAGTTTGCAAGGACACCGAATTTTGATAAAATTGCTAAAAAAAGTGTTCTTGGACTTATAGAACCAATATCAGCGGGCATTACCCCGGGAAGTGGTCCTGCCCATCTTTCTATGTTTGGATATGACCCTTTAAAATACAAAATAGGAAGAGGTATTCTTGAAGCACTCGGAGTTAATGCGCCAGTTAAAAAAGGAGAAGTTGCAATAAGAGGTAATTTCTGTAAGACAGATGAAAATAATATTGTTGTTGATAGAAGGGCTGGAAGAATATCAACCGAGGAGAGCACAGAACTTGTCAAAAAACTGCAGAGTGAAATAAATGAAATAGAAGGGATAAAGATAAAATTTTATCCTGGTAAAGAACATAGGTTTGTTGTTATTTTAAGCGGTGAGGATCTATCCGAAAAGATAAAAGAAACAGACCCTCAGAAGGAAGGCTATAAACCCTATCCTCCTGATCCACTGGAAAAATCAGCAGAACTTACATCAAAAGTTCTGAGTAAAATGCTTGATGAGGTAAAAAAAATTTTAAAAAATGAAAAGGCTAATTTTATTTTGATGAGAGGATATGCACAGCCTCCCCAAATTGAGACTTTTCCTTTTAAGTTTGGCTTAAAATCCCTTGGTCTTGCCTATTATCCTATGTACAGGGGACTTGCACGGCTTGTGGGAATGGATGTTATTCCTGATTTAAAAAGTTTTGAATCTGCAATAGAGGTTCTAAAACAAAAACACAAAGAATATGATTTTGTGTATCTTCATTTTAAAGAGACTGATAAGGCCGGTGAAGACGGAGATTTTGAAAAAAAGGTTAAAGAAATTGAAAGGGTTGATAAGTATCTACCTGAAATTTTAGATTGCGATTTTCAGGTTATAGCAATAACCGGTGACCACTCCACTCCATGGAAGTTGAAATCCCATTCATGGCACCCCTGTCCTTTACTTTTATACTCAGAATATGCAGGCGTTGATGAAACCAAGAGGTTTACAGAAAAAGAAGCAATCAAAGGTTATATAGGTAGAATTAAGTCTTATGAGTTAATGCCTATTTTACTTGCAAATGCAAAGAGACTTTTAAAATACGGAGCATAACATGAAAGCACTTTTAAGCGTTTATAAAAAAGAAGGAATTGAAGAAATTGCAAAAGTTTTAAAAGAAAAGGGGTGGGAAATATACACATCATCAGGAACAATGAAATATCTTGAAGAGAAAGGCATAAAGACAGGTTCCCTTTCTTCCCTTGGTGTTGAAACAGAGGGAATCCTCGGTGGCAGAATAAAAACCTTGCATCCTAAGATTTTTGAAAAAATTCTTGCAAGAGAAGAGGATGATATAGAAATTTTTTCTCTCGTTGTTGTAAATCTTTATCCTTTTGAAAAGGTTGTGAAAAAAGAAGGTGCTACAGAGGATGAAATTATAGAAAACATAGACATAGGTGGAGTTGCTCTTATAAGAGCAGGGGTTAAAAATTATAAAAGGGTTACTGTTGTTACTGATCCGGATGATTATAAAAAGGTTGCAGGACTTATAAAAGAGAAAAATGAAATTCCCCTTGAAGAAAAAATAAAATTTGCAAAAAAAGCAATTCTTTATACATCCTGGTATGACAGTTTGATATATGAATTTTTTTCAAGGAAAATGCCTTTTGAGTTTGATGAAAAAATTGTCATTTCAGGTAAAAAAATTTATGAGTTAAGATATGGTGAAAATCCCCATCAAAAAGGATGTATTTATTCCTTTTTTATAGAAGATTTAAGTCCCCTTCAGGGTAAAAGGTTATCTTATAACAATATTATTGATACAGAGACTGCCTTTTATATTGTTTCAGAGTTTGAGGAGCCTGCCTGTGCGATAATAAAGCATACATCACCCTGTGGTGTTGCATGCGATGAAACAATTGAGTCAGCCTTTGAAAGAGCTTATCTTTCTGACCCTCAGTCTGCATTTGGTGGAATAGTTGGAATTAACAGAACCTGCACAAAAAAACTTGCTGAGGATATTACTAATTATTATTTTGAAGTTCTGATTGCTCCTGATTTTGAAAAAGATGCATTAGAAGTTCTAAACAAAAATAAAAGATTGAGGCTTATAGAATCTCATTCTCTGGTAAAATATAATTATCATTTCAGGGAGAGTATAGGACTTATCTTGTTTCAGGAAAAGGATTTAAAAACCTCTTTGGCGAGTGAATGGGAACTAAAAACATGGAGAAAGCCCAAAGAGGATGAGATTCAGGACCTAATCTTTGCCTGGAAAGTTGTAAAATATGTTAAATCAAATGCAGTTGTTCTTGCAAAGGCAAGAAGAACCTTAGGAATAGGTGGAGGACAACCTTCAAGAATAGGGGCTCTTGATGTTGCAATTCAGAGAGCAAAAAATTTTGGGATTGAAATTGCAGGCGGTGTTCTTGCTTCAGATGCTTTTTTCCCATTTAAGGATTCAATAGAACTTGCTGCAAATAACGGTGTTACTGCTATTGTTGTTCCAGAGGGTTCTATAAGAGATAAAGAAGTTATTCAGGAAGCGGATAAACAAGGGATATCTTTATTTTTTACAAAAGAAAGGCATTTCAGACATTGATAAAAATTTTTAATGTGATAAAATATGTTTTTGGTCCTTTAGAAGTTAACTCCTATCTTGTTGGGGATCCTGATTCAAATTCTGCCTTTTGTATAGACCCAGGAGGCGAGCCTGATTTAATTCTTGAGGATTTAAAAGAAAGGGAATGGAAATTAAAAGGGATTTTACTAACTCATGCTCATTTTGACCATGTTGCAGGAGCAGGACCTTTAAAGGAAAAAACAAATGCTCCTTTATACCTTCATGAAAAAGATGTCGAAATTTACAGAAGAGCACCTGATTCAATGATGAGGTGGCTTGGTGTCACAATTGATTACTTACCGGAAATTGATTATTATCTTGAAGAAAATAAAGAATTATACATAGGTGAAAAAGCTCTTGTTGTTCTTCATACACCTGGTCATACTCCAGGAAGTGTATGTTTTTATGGTGGCGGATGCATATTTACAGGAGATTTAATATTTAAGGGAAGCGTGGGAAGAACTGATTTTCCAGGAGGAAGCACAAAAGATTTGATAAAATCAATAATGGACAAGATTTTACCCCTTTCAAAGGATATTGAGATTTTTCCTGGACATGGAGAAATCACAGATTTAAAGACAGAAATTGAAAATAATCCCTTTATAAAAGAGTTCTTAAAGTATTGAGAAAAATCTCATTTATTGATTCTTGCTGCATACGCAAAAGCATAGAAGTATTTACGCCATAATTCATCAGAAGATTTAAATTTGTTCTCAAAATAAAAGTAATCAATTAAGGCTTCACGAAGTCGGGTTAACTCTTTTAATCTCTTTCTATTTCTGGAATCTTCTATTGTTAGATAAATTAATTCTAAAGCCCTCTCAACTGACTTCATTGAATATTTCTTATTTTTATTCTGCCATAATATTGCTCTTTCAACTTCACCCCCTATGTTTGCCATCTGTTCAAAAAAAGTTAGTTCAAACCATCTTCCATTTGCAAGGGCTTTATGTTTATATCTCATTTTTCAATCATCTTTTCTACAATTCCTTTTATTCTTTTTCTTATTTCCATGTTATCTATACCGCGTGTAATATTGTTTTGAGATGGGCGTATATTTATAAGAGAATCAAATTCAATCCAATTTTCATCCTGAATTTCTGGATATAAATTAATTCCCCACAAATTTTCCTGCTTTGACCCCCTTTCAATGAGCAAGGCTTCTTCATCAGAATGTAATTCACCTCCAATTACCATGATTTCCTTTTCAATATCAACAACTGCTTTTACCAGATTGCCAAAAGTTTTCTTGGCAATTTCTTTTAATTCTTTTTTACTTATTTTATCAGTAATAATTTTCACGATTTAAAAATTATAAATCTTTAAAGCAAAAATTTTCAAATTCACGAGTTATTTCGCCAAAAATTTAACCAGAATAAACTTCTAAAAAATACTAAACCATAACTCTACGAGGTTTTTATATAAGTCTCTGCTGAATTACTTTAACCAGTCACATATAAATACATTTGTCTGACCAGAGGTTTTGCCTCCCCTGTTTGAACAGAACACAAGTTTTTTACCATCATGGGAAAACATAGGAAAGGATTCAAATCCTTCAAAATAGGTAACCCTTTCAAGACCTGTTCCATCGGGTTTTATTATATATAAATCAAAGTTTCTCGTGGATTCTAAATTTGCAGAAAATATTATGTATTTACCGGATGGATGCCAGTAAGGGGCAAAGCATACCTTTTTAAAGTCTGTAACCTGTTTTAGATTTTTTCCATCAATATCAATTATAAATATTTCCATCCAGGGAGGAGACACAACACCTTTTTCAAGAAGCAGGTCAAGGTATTCCTTTTTTTCTTTTTCGTTTTCAGGATAAAAGGCTCTAAAAACTATTCTTTTGCCATCGGGTGAAAACCAGGGTCCTCCTTCATAACCGAGACTGTTTATAATTTTTTTAACATTTCTGATTGTGTCCATTATGTATATCCCTATGTCTCCGTCTCTGAAAGATGTGAATACAATTCTTCCGTCTTCAGAAACAATACCCTCTGCATCATACTTAGGGTTATCGGTCAGTCTCTTTATGATTTTGCCGTTTTTTGTTGCCATGTATATATCATAATCAAAAACAGGCCAGTAGTATCTTTTAAGAGGCAATTTTGGCACTTCAGGGCATTCCTTTGAAATGTGATGGGTTGAAGAATATATAATTTTCTTATCACCAGGGAAAAAGTAGGAACAGGTTGTTCTACCAAATCCTGTTGAAACAAGTTTTTTATTTTTCCCATCTGTGTCCATTATGAATATCTGGTCACATTCATAGGGAGGTCTTGTGCTCTGGAATATCAAGTATTTATCATCCCAGGAAAAATAAGCTTCTGCATTATCTCCTGTAAATGTCAACTGTTTTATGTTTGCAATATATTTTTCCTCTCCTTCAAAAATAAGGTTTTGGGAACAGAGGGAAAAATAAATAGTGCTTATGATTAGTAGAATTTTTTTGTACATATTTTTACCTCCTCATAAAAATTTTTCAAGTTCAAAAAAATCTTTTATTGTAAAGTCAGGAGCAGGATAATTTTCAAGGTATTTATAGCCTTTTGGATTATAATAAGCAGAAAATACACCAGCCCTTTTAGCACCCACCACATCAAGTTCTGGTCTATCACCTGTATGTAAGAACTCCTCTTTTGAAACTTTAAAATCATTGGTTGCTTTTTCAAATATTGCTGGATGGGGTTTCCTTACCCCAACTTCTGATGAAAAGTAAAAAGCATCAAAAAAGTTGTATATATTGTTTTTCTTTAAAATTTCTCTTTCTACCCTTCCTCCAGGTGTATTTGATATAATTATAATTATTTTCCCTTTTGATTTTGCTGTTTCAAGAAATTCATATACATTGTCAGAGGTAGAAAATCCTGTTTGTATGAGAAAATCTTCGTATATTCTGACAACTTCTTTTATCTTCTTTTCATCGTGTTCTATTTTAAGGGATTTTAAAACATCAGCCACTATTTTATAGAGGGTAATTTCTTTTGTTTCCTCATATTCCCTATAAACTTCCCATATTTCATGAGATATGTACTTTATAAGGTCTGGTTCTTTTTCATATCCCCATCTTTTGAAAATTTTAGAAAGATAATTAGCCCTTTTTATTCCCATTTCTTTCACTTTTTCAGCATTTATCGGAACAATGGTATCCCAATAATCGAAACTCAAGACTTTAAATTTCATAAGTTTTTAACTATAAAGATAAAACATCCAAAATTTCAAAAAAACCCTTTGTAAAAATAACACCCTGTGAATTTAAAATTTTTATGACACATTTTCCCCTTTAAAAAAATTCCAGAATAAAGGATTTTTCACCTCTGTAAAAATTCTTTAAACTTGTAAATTTCCATTCATCTTTAGTAAAAATCTTTTTTCTCATATTTATTATTTTTTGCAAGTTCAATGTATTTTCCTGGAAAAAAGAAAAAAGTTTGCAGGGTCAATAAATTTTCCTATTTTTTGTTATTCAATTATCACATGTTTATTTTAATAAAAAACTTTTTTTTCTCAAAATACCCCCACTCCCCTCTCCATAGAAAGGATTATAAATTAAACCTTTGGTGGTATAGGTGGTAGAGGTTTTTTAATTGGGTCACTATCCTGACCTGATGAATCTTTGATAACTGCGTATGGTGGTATAGGTGGTAGAGGTTTTTTAATTGGGTCGCTATCCTGACCTGATGAATCTTTGATAACTGCGTATGGTGGGAGAGGGTATTTTATTGGTCCTGCCTTTGGCACCACATTTTTTATGTTTAGTGCTACTGATATCACTGCTACCATCACCATCACTTTTATTGTTTTTTTCATTTAACACCTCCTATGTTTGTTTTTTATTTTAGCCCTACCGGGCATTTCTTTATATTATGAAATTTTTATACCATTTTCAGAAAAACATTTTTAATGACTGATTTTCAACAATTTTTGAATATTTAGCGAAAAGATAAAATTATTTAAATGTGTAAATATTTTTTACATCTGATTTAAAAAAAAGAATTTATGCATGACTAATCAGGCCCGAAATGTTTTATAAATGAAACAATTTGATAGAATATTTCTGTCACAAAAATATCATTATTATAAAATATTCATTTACAAAACTTTATGAATTATTTTATAAAACATTCCTGCTTCTATACTAATTTTTTGAAATGTAAAGATAATTTACATGTAAATAGAATTGCTTACAATTTCAAATTAGTCTTTTATCTTTTTTGGTCTTTTGAGACCTAATTCATAAATTCTCTTATAAAGGGTGGGTCTTGACACACCGAGTCTTTTTGATGCCCTTAGTATATTCCAGTTTGTGCTTTTTAAAGCTTCAATTATTACCCTGTATTCTCTTTCTTTATCCAGGAACTTTATGCCTCCTTTTTGTTTTCTTTTTTCTCTTATTTCAGTAGGCAAATGGATTAATCTTATCATTGTGGCGTCGCACATTAACACTGCTCTCTGAATCATACCTTCAAGCTCTCTCACATTTCCCGGCCAGTCGTAAATTATAAGAGCATTCATTGCTGTTTTTTGAATACCAGCAATTTGATTTTTATCAAATTCTTTCCTGTATTTATGAAAGAAATAAAAGGTAAGAGGTTTTATATCCTCTATTCTTTCTCTCAAGGGTGGCAGGTATATTTCAAAGGCTGAAAGCCTGTATCTTAAATCTTTCCGAAACTCTCCTCTTTGAACAAGAAGGTCAAGATTTTGATTTGATAAGGCTATTACCATAACATCAACTTTTTTTACAGTGTTAGAACCAAGTCTTCTAACCTCACCGTATTGGATAACTCTTAAAAGCTTTGCCTGGAGAGATAGAGGAAGAGATTCTATCTGGTCAAGCACAAGGGTTCCACCATCTGCAGCTTCAAAAAGCCCTATTTTATCAGTATCAGCACCTGTGAATGCTCCTTTTACATATCCAAATAGTTCCGCTTCAATAAGAGTTTCGGGTAATTCACCACAATTCACAGCTATAAAAGGACCATCCTTTCGCTTACCATGAAAGTGTATAATTCTTGCTAAAAGCTCTTTACCTGTTCCTGTTTCACCCCACACAAGGACGGGTATTGGTGTTTTGATTTTTATTATCTTTTCAATAGCTTCATAAACCTTTTGCATTTGAGGGCTTCTTCCAACAAGTTCATAGAAACCTGTTCTTCCAGAAATCTTTTCCTTAAGCGTATCTTTTTCTGCTTCTATTTTAGACTTTTCTTCTGCCAGTTCTATTATTGTTTCCAGTCTATCAAGAGCTATTGATAATTGACGAGAAAAGGCGTTCAAAAGGTCCACATCCTCTTCTTTAAATATGTTAGGCTTTTTAGAATCAAGATATATTATTCCCATTATCCTCTTTTTTGTTTTTAAAGGAATACAAAGTATTGACTTTATACCATATCTTTTTATACTGTCTCTGTCTGCAAGATATGGGGTTTTCTCTATATCAACAGACTCAATAAGTATCCCCCTGTCCATTGCCTGCTTGATAACACTTTCTGAAATATCTTTTATATCTTCTAAATCTTCCCGCTTTGTATTACGCGCTATTTTTAATTCAGGTTCACCATATTGGTTATAGTAGAATATAGCACCTCTGTCCACTTTATAAAAGGTTAGTAAGAGGTCAATGGCTCTTTTAAAGAGTTTTTCAGGCTCTTCAATCTCATGAACTGCTTCTATCATTTTTAGGAGACTTTTTAGTTTCAAATCTTTGCCCGGCAATTTGCCCGCGAAAATTTTTTCTTTTTCAGCCATTTTGCTTCTAAACCTCCTTGAAGTTTTAAAATAAAAACTGTAATTTTTATCCCTGTAAAATTTTTCAAATATATCCATGATTTCAAATATCATATCATTTATTCCGTAAATTATACATTCAGGGTTACTTATTATATGAAAGTAACCCATGGAATGGATTATGTCAAAAATATAGCCACTGTAAAAGAATTTATTTTTTCTACTTTCGATATTTCTTATAATCTGATGATTTATCTGAATACAACCGTCCTACCCTGAAAAACTATAATTCGGTTTTCCAGTTCTGCCTTCACTGCACGGGCAA
>FWPU01007307.1_pt1 | contig 20561 bp, 12 predicted proteins | sample 2228361 | NCBI WGS metagenome assembly FWPU01 (sample SAMEA103939777, study PRJEB20133) | metagenome
GTAGCATAAGCGTCCTCGCTTGTGCAGAATTGCCGGACGAGTTCGCGTTTGCTGAGCAAGCGGGGACGCTTGCTCTACGTAGCACAAGCGTCCTCGCTTGTGCAAATGGGCTGGGCGTGTTTGCCCTGCCAGAAAAAGCAGGGATGGGTTTGGCAGTTGCTGAGCAAGCGGGGACGCTTGCTCTACGGGGCGGGGGCGCTTGCTCTACGGGGCGGGGGCGCTTGCTCTACGGGGCGCCGATGCGTGCGCTACGTCACGGTTACGCCCTCTCCCTCACCGGCACCGGGGCCGCCGTCGTGGGGCAAGATTCATCGCGAGCCCGTGACTTGGCAGCAAACACCATGCGCAGCAGTTCGGCGAGCGAACCAGCCTGCATCTTGTGCATGATAGCGTGCCTGCGGGCCTCTACCGTGCGCAGGCCGAGGTTCAGCCGCTGTGCGATGGTCTTGTTGGGAATTCCGGCCGCAACCATCTCCAGCACCTCCCGTTCCGCAGCGGTGAGAGATTCGAGCCGCCGGCGAATCTCGGCCAGCCATGCGGCCTCTTGGCGAGCCTGTGCATTGCGCTCGAATGCCTCGAGGAGGCTCTCTCGCAGTTCGGCGGGCGCGTACGGTTTCTGTAACAGTGTCACCGCCCCGCCGCGCACGGCGCGCACGGCCGTGGGTACGTCAGCATATGCCGAGATGATGATCACGGGCAGCGAAGATCCCATGGCCGCCAGCCGCTCTTGCAGCTCTAGGCCGCTCATGCCGGGCATCAGCAGGTCGGTGACCACGCATCCTGGCTCGCCTGTGCGCTGCGCCTCCAGGAAACGCTCGGCCGAGTCGAACGCCTCGGCCCGAAAGCCGAACGACTCCACCAGCGCCACTATGGACCGGCGGCCGTCGGGATCGTCGTCAATCACAAACACGGTCCCTACATCACTCATGCGCTCGCATCCTCGTTTGCGATCGGCAGTCGGCACTCGAACTGGGCCCCGCCCCCAGCCGCAGGCAAGGCACGCAGCGACCCGCCGTGTGCCTCGACAATAACTCGGCTGATGGCCAACCCCATGCCTAGCCCACTGCTCTTGGTTGTAAAGAAAGGCTCAAACAACTGCTGCGGGTCGATAGGCGGCAGGCCCGGTCCATTGTCCGAGATGCGGACCACCAGCTCGGCCCCTTCGACCCCTACAGAGATTCCCACACGCCCCCCAGCCGCCGATTCAGCGGCCGCCTCGCAAGCATTGCGCAGCAAATTCAACAGCACTTGCTGCAATTGCAACCGGTCCGCCTTGATCGGCGGCAGCGCAGCCGCCAGAGCGGCTTCCAGGCGGATGCCCGCGCGGCACGGCTCGCTCTCCAACAGTTCAAGCACCTCGTGCACCAACTCGCCAACATCCACCCGCACTCGGTGCAGCTCGCGGCTGCGGCTGAATGCCTGCAAACGCTTGATGATCCCGCCCGCGCGCTCCACCTGAACGGCAATCTGCTCAGCCCACTCCCGCCACTTGGCGGTCTGCGGCGAGTGCTGCTCGTCGATGCCGATCCGCAACGCTTCGGCATAGTTCTTAATGGCGTGCAGCGGCTGGTTGACCTCGTGCGCGATCCCAGCCATCAACGCCCCCATGGCGGAGAGCCGGGCCACATGTGCCAGCTCGATCTCCCGCTGCCGTTCGCGCTCCTGCGTGCGGCGTAGCGTCTCCTCCACGCGCCTGCGCTCGGTGATGTCTCGAGAGATGCCCCGGTAGCCGCCGAACTGCCCCGCCGGGTCGAAATAGCGTACGCTGTTCGACTCGAGCAACACGAGACGGCCCTCCTTGTGGCGCAGGCGATGTTCCAGAAGCTGCACGCTCCGACCGCTTGCCTGCTCTGGCGCGAGCCGCTCGCGCAACCGTACGACTTCTTCTGGCGGCATCAGATCAAAGGCGCAGCGGCCGAGAATCTCTTCAGGCTCGTAGCCCAACAACCCCCGCACCTGCGGGCTGGTATAGGTGAACTCCCAGCGCTCGTTCATCTCCCATACCCAGTCATTGGTGGTCTCGATCAGGTTGCGGAACCGCTCTTCGCTTTCACGCTGGGCCTGCTGCGCACGCTTGATGTCGGTGACATCGCGGCTGATGGCCAACAGGGCAGCTACGCGGCCGCTCGCGTCGCGCAGCGGCACTGCGCGCGACTGCAACGTGCGGCGCGTGCCGCGCAGCCCCACGATGTCGAACTCTACTTCGACGCTTTCCCCCTGGAACACGCGCACCACGTGCTCACGAAACCTGCCGCGATGTTCGGGCACCACCAGCTCGCCCATGTGGTGCCCGACAACTTGGTCGAGCGACTCCGCTTCGATCATGGCCAGTCCGGCCGGGTTGATATCAACGAGACGGCCGTCCGCCGCCAGCAGCTTCACACATTCCGGCTCGGTTTCCACGATGCGGCGGTAGAGGTCGCCCGGCGAAAAGCTGCCGATCAAGTTCCGCAGCGGTCCAGAAGGACTGGCTGCCGCCATCAGCATGCCCACCATCAGTATGCTCCGGGGGTGCCGGGCACTTTCTCCAAGATACCACCAGGCTGTCAGGGCTGCCACGAGCGCAAGCGCTGCTGCGGGCAACACTCGCCCCGTGCCATGTGGGCATAAGGCCGCACTACGGCGTTTCTGCCCCGGCAAATTGCTCAGAGGGCGTGATAGTTGCAGCATGCGATGTAGCAGACAGCGGCTGGCATGAGCCAGCCTTGTTTTGGCAGGGCACTTCAAGGGGAGGGGGGTTGGGCCATTATCGGCCGGTGTGCAGTGCTGGCACAGCGGGCCTTGGTGTGGGTGGGAATAAAAAACCCCGCCGCTTACGCGTGGCAAGACGGCGGGGCCGGAACAGAGAAGAGGCCGTCGATCAACCCTCGCGAAATCAGGCTTCTAAGATGCTTATGAATCTCTGTTATGTATAGTCTTCCAGGCGGGCCGCACCACGGTGTAAGATGCGGCTCCCGGCACCAGCCCTGATCATACCAAGTCTTTCGGCTTTGTCCAGCGCCTGTCGGGGGCAATATCCCGACCCCGGCGGCCAGTCCACGAATCGCCAATACATATAAAGCTCATTGCAAATGGTCGACCCCGCCTGCTTTCGCGCCGCCTGCGAACGTGCCGCACAAGCGGCCGGCGAGAAGTTGCTCGCTTGGCGCACGAGCGTCCAGGCACGCGAAAAAGGCCCCAGAGACCTGGTCACCGAGGCCGATCTGGCCAGCCAGCGGCTCATCCGCCGCATGCTGCTGGAGGCCCATCCCGACCATGGATTCTTGGGCGAAGAACAACAAGAGGAGGCTGCTGCTGGCCAGCGTTGCGAGTACCAGTGGATCGTCGACCCGCTGGACGGCACCACGAACTACGTGCATGGCCTACCCCACTACGCCGTCTCCGTTGCCTTGGAGCACCAGGGACAAGTCCTGGTGGGAACCGTTTACGACCCGGTGGTTCGCGAGACATTTACGGCCGTGCGGGGGCAGGGAGCATACCTGAACGGCGAGCCGCTTCGAACTAGCCGGACTACGAACCTTGGGCAGGCGTTGGTGGCGGTCAGTTTTGCAGCATCGGTCGAGCGCGATGCGGCCGAGGTGCATCAGTTTCTTGAAGTGCTGCCAGTCTGCCGGGCAATGCGGCGGCTGGGTTGTTCTTCCTTGAACCTGGCCTACCTGGCTGCCGGCCGCTTCGATGCTTACTGGGCCATGAGCACGAAGGCCTGGGATATTGCGGCCGGCGTGCTGTTAGTGCAAGAGGCGGGCGGCCTGGTCACGGGGATCGACGGCGGGCCGCTGGACGTGTACCAGGGCCGCTTTGCGGCCGCGGCGACGCCGGAGCTGCACGCAGAGCTGCTGGCGCTGCTCAAGCGGGCCGAGAAGTTGGGGGGGCGGAGGGCATGCTGACGGGCGTCCGGATCAGCCGGGCATGTCTGCACGGAGAGGGGCCTGATTCTCGGCGGCCGGGGGCACGTTGATTGGCGTTTGGTTGTGTGGCGGCCAAATCGCGTATCGACACGCGAACCGGTCTGTGCCATGGGTGTGGCATTGGGCCAGAAAGGTTCTAAATGCTGCTCGGCTGGATTACACTAAACTGAAGGCTGGGCGGGCCGCCCATCGCGAAGTGCAGGTCCCCAGTGGGGCCCAAGAGGCGGGCATGCCTGACGTGCCGGGTGCTTTATAGACGTGAGCCGAATGCTCCACACCGTGCTGCCTGAGGCCCGAGGGGCGGCCAGGCTGTTGCTGGTCGCGCTTATAGTGCTGTGCGTCCTTTTATGGTCACTCGGCGCGACGCTACGCGCCGGACAACAGGCAGCAGAGGGCGAAGAGCCTGGCGCGCCGGCGGCTGTGGCTCCGGAAGCGCTGGATATCTATTTGATTCCGGACAAGGATGGCCGTTTGCAGCCGATGATCGGCTGGACTCTGGAGGACTTCGAGCGACTGCGGGCGCTCGAAGCGCAGCTTGCGCAGGTGCAGCAGCCGCCTGCGGTGCGTTTGGAGCAATTCACGCTTGCAGGGCGTGCATTCGAGAGGCACGCGGAGCTGGAGGCCACGCTGGTGGCAGCGGCATCGCAGGACGATTGGGTCCGCGTACCGCTGCGATTGGGGGGGCTGGTGCTCAAGGCTCCGGCCCGATACGAGGGGCCTGGCGAAGCCATGGTGAGCTACGACGAGGCCAAGCAGCAGTATGTGGCGTGGTTTCGCGGGAGGGGGGAGGGGGCGCACCGTCTCACGCTGGCGCTGCTTGCGCGGCTGGAGACTTCGGCCGGGCGCGTGGCGCTGCGGTTTGCGGCGCCGCGCGCGGTGGTTTCGGAGCTGGTGTTGCAAGTGCCGGGTCAGGTGACATCGGCGGAGGCGAGCGGGGGTGTCGTGCAGGAGGTTGCGCGTACGGAGGAGGCGACTACCTTGCGCATCGCGGGCGTGGCGGGGCAGTTCGAGCTTTCGTGGAGCCAGGGGGGGAACGAGTCGGCGCGAGTCTCGGCCGCATTGGAGGCGATTGGCCGGATTGTGGTGCAGGTCAACGGGCGAACGGTGGTCAGCCAGGCACAGCTCACGGTGCGGAGTTTCGGCGGCGAGTTCGACCAGTTTCAGGTGCGGTTGCCGCCGGGCGCCGCGCTGGTACCAGCCTCGAACCGAGACTACGCCGTGACACCCGTGGGAGAAGCAGACGAGTCGCGCCGCCAGACGGTGCTGGTGCGGTTGCGCAACAAGACCAGCGAGCCGGTAGTCGTGCGGCTAGACACGCAGCAAGCCTTCACGAGCAGTGCGGCGGACGAAGTGTTGGAGCTGGGCGGCTTCGAGGTGCCGGGCGCGCTGCGGCAATGGGGGCAGGTGGCCGTGCAAGTGGTGGGAGAGTGGCAGGCGGAGTGGGGCGAGTTGCGATTGGTGCGCGCCTTGGACGAGTTGCCGGCAGACTTGCAGATGACGTCCGTGGCCGCGGCGTTCGAGTATTTCGGCCAGCCGTACTCGTTGCCGTTGCGCGTGGCGCCTCGCGAGACGCTGGTGAGCATCGATCCCGAGTACAAGGTATGGGTAGGCCCAGAATCGCTGGAGTTAGAAGCTCTGCTGCGCGTGCGCGTGTTGGGCGCGCGCCTCAACCGGCTGGAGCTGGATCTGGCAGGTTGGCAACTCGATCCCGCGAGCTTGGGGCCCGCAGCAGCCATCGACCTCGCTCGCCTCGAGTTAGCAGACCCAGCGAGGCTTGTGCTGCCGCTGGCCCGCCCCGTGCAAGGCGACCTGGAACTGGTGCTCAGGGCTGTGCGCCGGGCGCCCGCGGCGGCAGGCAGCATCGAGTTCGCCCTGCCGCGCCCCCAGGCACAGTTTGTCGGGCCGGCTCGGCTCACCATCGTGCCTGCCGGTAACGTCCAGCTTCGACCCGCCGAGACCGAACTGGCCGGCCTCAGCCCCTACGTCTCCAGTGCCTACGCGTCAATGGACCAAGACGGCCAGCCGCGTGCCTACCGTGCCGACGTGGCTGCGGCCCGCTTCGTGGCAGAGCGCAGAGTCGTCAGCCGGCGGATCGCGTCCCGCGTCGAGACGCACGTGGAATGCCGCAGCGATCGGCTTGTCGTGCAGCAGAAGCTGCATTTCCAGGTCGACAACGAGCCGCTTACAGAGATTGAGCTTGCCGCGCCGATCGCGCTGGCAGACGCGGCCGAATTGACGCTCTCTTTGGAAGGGCATTCCCTGCCGCTGGCCACGCCCGAGACACGCGAGGCGGAGAAGACCGCCCTGTGGCGCGTGCCGCTCGCCGAACCAACCTTGGGAAACTTCACGCTTCTCGCTCGGTACGTGCTGCCGCTTGCCAGCCGCGGCCAAGAGGATGCTCTGCCGATGCTGGTGCCAATGTTCATGCCTTCAGCCGGTACGCTGTTGGAGAACAAGCTGGACGTTGCGTCGGCCGGGAATGTGCACGTCGAACTGGCCGACCCTGCATGGGCCGAAACGGGGGCTGCCTCGGGCAGCGCAAAAGGGGGCCGCTGGCAGGCGGCGGCATCCGAGCCGCGTGACCAGGTGCGGCTCCGCGTGCGGCGCGTCGAGCGGCGCTCGCTGGCCCGCACCCTGGTGAGCCGCGCTTGGATCCAGACCTGGTTGGGAACACGCAACCGCCAAGATCGGGCCGTGTACCGCTTCGTCACGGCGGAAAGCCTGTTCCGCCTGCGCCTCCCGCAGGGGTGCACCGTGTTGCAAGTGATCCTCGACGGCCAGCCGCTGGTGCCGCGCGAGGGACGCACCCCCGAGGAACTGCTGCTCGCGCTCCCCTCGACACAGCGCCGAGATCAACCGCATGTGCTGGATGTTCGCTACCGCTTTGCCGATCGGGGGGGGCGAGCCGGGCCGCTGACGCTCGCCTTCCCACTCTTGGACCAGCACGTGGCCGTCCGCCGCATGTATTGGCAAGTGGCCTTGCCCCACGATGAGTTCCTGATCGTCGAACCTCAGGGCCTGTCTCCCGAGTACGTCTGGCGGTGGCGTGGCGCGTACCTAGCGCGCCGTCCTCTGTGGGAGCAAAGTGCGCTGGAAGCTTGGTGCGGGGCCCAGCGCGAACCGGAGCTGCCTACTTCGACGCACCGTTATCTGTTTAGTTCGCTCGAGATCCCGCCGGCGGTGCATGTGACCACGGTTTCTCGCAGCATGGGCGTACTGCTGGCAGCCGGTGTGGTGCTGGCGTGCGGGCTGCTGTTGCTATATGCGCCTCGGCTGCGGCATCCGCTTGTGTTGTTGCTGGTTGCGGTTGTGGCGGGGGCGGCCGGGGGGCTGGCCCCCGAGGCAGCCTTGCTGGGCGTGCAGGCTGCCGTGCCCGGGGTCGGTTTGATCTTGGTAGCGGTACTGTTGCATGCACGGCTTGCCCGGCGGCGGTCGGAAGAGTCGCGGCGCTGGCATATCGCCACGGAATGGCGGCGGCCTTCGAGCGTACGCCGCACCGGCCTGCGATCCAGTGGAGAACTCTCCACGGAGACGGCGCCCGCAGGCGGAGGACTGATTGCATCGGGTGGCAGCTCATGACGTTCTCACTCCCCAGGGCGGCAGCACTGGCACTCGTGCTGATGGGCTGTTTTGCCTGCGGCGCCAATGCGGCGGGTGCAGAACCCCTGAGCTTTCGCCGCGTGTATGCACCGGCCGACCGGCCCGAACTCTGGCCGCGGGACAGCGGACGCTACGTACCCATGGACGCGGCGGAGTTCGAAGAGCTTGTACGTCTGCTGCAAGCAGTTCCGCCCGGCATGTCCGACCTGGGCCAAGCTCGGCTGCTGCACGCCGAATACGAAGCCCGCCTGGTCGAACCCGATCTGCTGCAAGGCAGGGCCGTGCTGCACTGGGAATACCAGGCCGGCGAACCCGTACTGGCACGACTGGAGGGCTGGGAACTCCCCCTCTCCTCGGCCGCCTGGAACGACGCCGATGCCCCCGCACCCCTCATCGGAACAGGACCCGACGGCACCACGCTGGTGTTGGTCGATCGGCCCGGGCCGCTAATCGTTTCCTGGACCCTGCGTGGCCAAACAGAGGGAGAAGGCGCCGTGAGCTTCCTCCTGGCACTGCCCAAGACGCCCGTGTCGAGCCTCGCCCTGGAGCTGCCGCTCCCCCTGGCGGCGGCATTCTCGGCAGGCGTCAGCCGTGAGGTGCCCGCAGTGGCCGAAGGCTGGAGGCGTTGGCGCGTCGACCTGGGTGGCACCACGTCTCTGCGAGTGCTCGTGGCCGGAAGCCGCACGCAGCCGCAACAGCAGCGGCTGACCCTGGTGGAAGAACAGACGACTTACGACATCTCCCCGCGCGGCGTGGATATGCTCGTGCAATTCAAGCTCGACGTGCATCACGAGCCGCTACAACGCCTGGTGTTGTCGCTCGATCCGAACCTGGAGCTGGTGGGGGTACGGTATGCAGATGCGCCGCTTGGTTGGAAGCTGGCCGACAACGGGGGCCAAGCCGCGCGGCGTGCCATCGTCGATCTGCCCGAACCCTTGTTGGGGACGGGCCGGGTACTGCGGGTGGCGGCGGTGGCGCCGCTGGCCGCCGACGTGCGCTGGCGCCTGCCCCGGCTGCATGTGGAGGATACCATCTGGCAGGCCGGCCGCATGAATCTGCTGGTACGCGCACCGTTGGTGGTGAATGAACTCGAACCATTCATGTGCCGGCAGAGCCGCGCAGGCCCCCTCGCCGGCGCCATCGAAGGAGAGATGCTGGAGCTGGATGCGTTTGCGCCGGAGGCTGCCGTCGAGTTGTCTGTCACCAGGCCCCCAACCTTGCCCAGCGTGCACTCGGCAGCGGTCGTCAGCGTGGCGGAAGACGAACTGCGCGAGCAGGTGCTGCTCGAACTGCGCTGGCCCACTGCCCGCCCCCGCACACTCGAGATGCACGTGGCCCCGGGCTGGTTGATCGAGGAAGTGGCCGCCACTCCGAGCGAGGCCCTGGGGGAGTGGGAGTTCCTGCCGCTTGCTGCCGCAGGCGGCGTGCTGCGCCTGCCAGTGGCCCAAGCGCACGATGCAGCAACCCCGCTGCGCCTCACCGTGCGCGGCCGGCGCCCGCGGGCAGAGAAATCAGACACCATCGATCACCAAGTATTAGAAATGCTGCGCCTGCCTCAGGCACGCCTCTCGTCGCGCTACCTGGCGCTCCGCAGCCTGGGACCGTACGAACTGCACGTAGAGCCCGAGGATCTGCACGAACCGGTTGATCGCAGCCAGCTTGCAGAAGAAGAACGAGCGCTGCTCGAATCGGCCCAGGGACTTCTGCTCCGCTTGGCGCCGCGAGCCGCGGCGTGGCATGTGCGGCTCGTTCCCCAACCGCCCCGCTACCGCGCGCGCATACAACTTGAAACGCGCATCAGCGCCGATGAAGTCCTCGAGCATTGCCGCATCCATTGCACGCCCGGCAAGGCCCCGCTGGACCGCGTGCTCGTACACTTCACCCAGTCCAGCCGTATGCCCCCGCAATGGACGGTCGACGTCCGGCGCGGCCAGGCCTTCGCCGTGCAGAGACTCCAGCAAAAGAATTGGGCCGAACTCGGCCTAGACCCTCGGGGCGAGACCTGGGAACTGTCTCTTGACCCGCCCCACGAAGGCCCGCTGCTCATCGAGGCTCGGCGCCGACTGCCACGTGCCGGCGCGCATGCCCTGGGCCTCGTGTGCGTCCCCCAGGCGCAAGACCAGGAGGGGCTGCTGGTGGTTCGCTCGACCTATGGGCAGACCTTGCGCGTCGAAAACCATCGCCTCGTGGCCGCGACGCTCCCTGCCTCGCTCGACCCGGTAAACCTGTGCGCAGCCCTTCGCTACGACCCGGCGCGCGAGGCAGCTCCCGGCCTCCAGCCGGCAGTGCGCGTCCATACAATCGATGCACATTCTCAGCCCCCTCAGACATACGTATCTCACCTGCGGCTCGACTCGTTCGCAGAAACCTCCGGCCGCACCCAGCATCGGCTGACAGGCACGATCAGGAGCGGCGGGTTGCCGTCTTGCAGCGTGGTCTTGCCGCGCGGGGCTGCTGCGGTCTCAGTGCGGGTCAATGGCCAGGCCCAGCGGGCAGTCGCCGACGCCCAGGGCCTGATCGTACAGCTTGACCCCGCCCGCCGTTGGCAACAGTTGCAGATCCAATACCAAACCGTGGGACCGCCCCTAGGGCTCTTCACGCGCTGGCAGGCGGATTGGCCGGCCTTCGATCTTCCCGTCGCCAAGCAAACGTGGACGTTGTGGCTGCCTCCGGCCATGGTATGTGCCCAACCCTCGACCCGCGTGGAACTTGCCCCCCGAACCTGGCTGCCGCGGATGCTCGGCGGCCTGGCAGGCCGCGCGGGCGAACCGCTTTTCCATCCCATGTCTCTCTCAAGCTGGCGCGCAGCAGTGGTCGACTGGATCGAATGGTTCGCCCTCAGCCGGTCTGACCTACAACCGCCGGCGGCCCCTTACAGCGGCTGGCAGCCCACGCTACTGTTGGCGGGTGGCCGGCAACCCCGCGCAGGGGCCACGGATAAAGCGTCCGAAGTTGGCTCTGTTACCGTGTGGGTCGCGCGGCGGGCCACGCGAAACCTGGCCAACCTCTCAGCCCTGCTGGCCGCCATCGCACTGGTGCGCTGGGGGAGAAGCACCAGGGGCTGGTTCGCTGTTTGGCTGGCTGTGCTGGTCTTCGTGGCGATCACCCTGCCCGAGGGCATGCACTCCCTGGCCGCGTGTGCCACGCAGGGCACATTGCTGGGCCTGGCGTGGAATTTGGCCCTGCCCCGTCCCCGTGCCTCAAGCAGAGAGGTCTCTGTACAGCGAGAGGGGAGCACGCCGCGCGCCGTTGCGGCACGTGCCGGCGCGCTTGGTTTGCTGCTTGTCGTGGTGATAAGCGCCGCTGCACCGGGCCAGCCGCCTGTCCCACAGGCCCAAGCGGTACCACCAGGCGGCACGATGGAACGCGAGGGCGAGCCTGAGCAGGCGTTGTCTTCTTCGGGCGTGCAAGAGCCGCGAGCCCGCCGCGTCTACCAGGTGCTGATCCCCGTTGACGACGAGCGACGCCCGACCGGAGACCGCTACCACGTACCCGAAGAGTTCCGCAATCGATTGCGCGAGCGTGCTATGGAAGTGCGCGGCCAGCCGCGTGGTTGGCTGTTACAGAAGGCCCTGTACACCGGATCGCTCGTGCGCGAGGCGGGCCAGGGCCGGCTGCGGCCGGCGGGCCTGACAGCCGTGTTCACCGTGCGCGTCTTTGCGCCCGGCACGCGCCTCGCCATTGCGTTTGGCCCGGGCGAGGCGGCCGTACAAACGGAGCTGGCGACGCTCGACGGCAACCCGATCGAGGTGCAGTGGGATGCCGAGACGCGCCTGCTGCACACCGAACCCATCGAGGCCGGCGAGCACGTGTTGGAATTGCCGCTGGCGCCGGAGACGCAAAGGCTGGGTCTGCGAGACGGCATCTTGGTTAGTTGCCCCCGGGTGAGCCAGGCTCGGCTGGAACTTGCGATTCCTGCGGATGCCGCAGACGTGCTTGTGCCCGAGGCACGGGGCGCGCAGAGCCGGGCGGCCGATGGCCGTCAGTTGTGGGCCGAACTGGGACCGGTGAACGCATTCTCGGTCGGCTGGCTCAGCCAGGTGCCGGCACCTGCTGAAGCGGCCGTGACGCTCGAACAACTCGTGTGGCTCAGGCTTCAGCCTGGTTCTGTGGCCGCGGAGGTTCGGTTTCGCTTCGACCTGCAACAGCGGCAGCTCGACCGCCTGCGGCTGCTGGTGGACCAGCGCCTGCGCATGCTGCCGCTGGATGCCCCCGAGGGCCAGGCGCCGACGGTGCGTACCTTGCCGCGCGAACCGCGCCTGCCGCGCGACGTGGAACTGGTCGAGTTGCAGTTCCCGCAACCCCTCGCTGGCAAGCTGGAGCTGGCTGTGCCCTTCTTGGTGGTGGGAACCACAGGAGTGGGGAGCGTGCGGCTTCCCCGGATCGAGGCATTGGACGCCGCCCCCAGCCGCATCTGGGTAGGCGTGTTGGTGGACGCGGCGTTGGAGTATACGTTGCCCGATGCGGCATTGGCTCCGCCAGTGCAGGCGGCCGACTTTGCCGCTGCCTGGGGAGAGGATGCACCGCCGCTCGACTTTGCAGTGGAGCTGTTGCCGGGGCGGCCGCTGGTGAGTGTGGCCACACGTCGGCGCAGTCCCGCCACCGTTGTCGAGCAGCAGTTGGCGTTCGTCTTCGGCACGGCTGGGGCAGGTGTGGAATACACGGCCCAGCTTGAGACTACGGGCGGTGTCGTTTTTCAGCACCATTTGGATGTGCCGGCGGAGTTTCAGGTCGAGCACGTGGCATTGCGCGTGGCGGGCCGCGAGGCTTTCGTGCGCTGGGTGCGCACCCCGGCGGGGGGCATCGCGGTTTTCTTCAAGGAACCTGTGGGGGGGCAACAGGAGCTGCTGGTGCAGGGATGGCTGCCTGCTGCGGAGGGCGTGAAGCTGCCGGCGGCGGCCTTTCGCCTGCGCGGCGTGGAGACGCGGAGGACCACGGTGCACCTGCGTCGCGAAGGTTCGGCACTCGTTTCGGCCGTTGATCCCGGGGGTGTTACCGAGATCGTACCGCCGGCCGAGGGCGGCGTGCTCCGCGGATGGCCGGTGAAATCTTTCGTGATCGAGGGGGGCATGCCAGAACTTGCTGTGGAGGTGCGGCCCAACCAGGCGCGCGTGCGTGCCACGCAAGTCACTTGGATCGAGCGGACGAGCGACGGTTGGATGGTACACGTGGAAATCCAGGCGGAAGCGACCGAGGGACAGCTCGACGAATTGCGGCTCGAAATTCCGCCCGACTGCCCTGGGCCGTTCGAAGTACTATCTGCTTCCGGAGAAACGGGCGCGGGGCGGGCCATGGTTCGTACCACGGCCACGCGCCGCCTGTTGCTTGTCCGTCTGCGTCATTCGGCTGCGGCCTTGACCGGGGTGCACTTGCGCGGCGCTTGGAATCCCCCCGCCGGCGAGTCGGTGGCTCTGCCGCAGATTAGTCTGTTGGACGCCGAGGCGTTGGTCCGTTTCGTCTTGCTTCCGCAGCGGCTTGGCACCGAGCGTGCCGCCTGGTCCACCGACCGGTTGCTGCCAGAAGCGCTGCCCGTCGGTCTGCCGTTCTCTGCGCCGGCGGTTCCCTGGGAGTCGTTCCGCGTGCTGGCCGACCCCTATCGCGCCGTGCTACGCACAGAGGCGCCTGCAGCGGGCCGCCCCCGCATCCGCCACGCCGAAACGTCGCTCACCTGGTTGGAACAGGGCAGGTGCGTCGGCCAGACCATCCTCGATCTCGAACCCGCCGGCGCCGCGGCAATCGCGCTGCACGTGCCGCCGGAGATCGAACTGTTGCATTGCACCGTGGATGGCATCGATGCTACCCTGGTACGCAACAGCGTGACGCGCTGGGAAATCCCCCTCGCGCAGCAGCCGCTCCCCCTGCGGATCGAACTGGCATTCCGCTGCAAAAGTCCTCCCGTGGCTGCCTGGCGGCCGGGGACGGTTTTCTCGCCCTCGCCCGCAGAGGTTGCCGTCGTCCAATGGCTGTGGATCGTGCGCGCACCGCACGGCAGCCTTGCACCCTTGAGCTTGCGGACCCTCTCCGCGTCCGAGCTGGAGCGGCAAAGGATGCGCCATCTCTCGTCCCTGATTGCCGATTCCGCCGACGCCCTGATGCGCCGCGGCGGCGAGGACGCCGAGGGATGGTACCGCACCTGGGCAGGCCGCCTTCGGGACAGCCAACTGCGGCTGCTGGCCGGAGCCGAACATCTAGACGCATCCCAGCGCGCTGCGGTCAACGAAGCGGTCGCGCGGTCCGTGCGCGAACAGGATGCAGTGGCCCTGCGGCTCAAATTGCAGCACGTATGGCAGCAGATCAAAGAACGCACCAGGCTGCAACCGCCCGCAGCAGAGGCCGCGGCCTTCGCAGAAAGTGCCGCCGCAGCGAGCCACGCGCCTGCCCCCTGGCAGGTATTGGGCGAATCGAACGCGCCTCGCCTGCAAGTGCGGCCGCCCTTCACCCTCCGCACCCCGTGGCAAACCGCAGGCGCCCTGCTGTTGCTCACAGGCATCGGCGCCTGGATCCTTGCGCGGCGGGCCGGGCCAGACTGGAGCTGGAGATGGTCGCGGCTGCTGCTGGCCTCTGCCGGACTCGCCTGGTGGCTCTGGCTGCGGCCGGCGCCCTTTGGCCTGTTCATCTGCCTGCTCGCCCTGCTGGCCGGCGCGCTGCCTGCCTGGCGCCGGGCACGCGAACCAGGCTCCACGCTCCAGGTTGTTGCTGATTGAGCACATGTTCACTCCCCCCCCCGCTCCTGTAGATCTGCTCGTCGTGGCCCCGCATCCCGATGATGCCGAGCTGGGCATGGCCGGCACCCTGCTGCGCTGCAAAGCCGAGGGGCTGGCCGCCGGCATCCTCGATCTGACCAGCGGGGAGCCCACGCCTCATGGCACTCCCCAAGTGCGGGCCGAAGAAACCGCCGCCGCCACGCGCCTGCTGGGAGTCGATTGGCGCGGCAATCTCGGCCTCACCAACCGCCAGCTCGAACATACGCTAGAAGCACGCGCGCGCCTGGCGGGCGTCTTTCGCCTCCTCCGCCCACGCTGGGTGTTCGCCCCCTATTGGGTCGATGCACACCCCGACCACGTCGCCGCCACAGAACTCATCGAGGCCGCGCGCTTCTGGGCAAAGCTCACCAAAACCAACCTGCCCGGCCAACCACACTACCCGGAACGTATCTGGTATTATCTCTGCCTCCATTTGCGGCAGGTCGTGCAACCGGCGTTTGTCGTCGACATTTCTCCCTACTGGGAGCAGAAGCGGGCAATCGTAGAGTGCTACCATAGCCAGTTCATCGCGGGCCGCGCCCAGACGCCCCCTACCATCATCGACCGCGTCCGCGATCACGCCGCATACTGGGGCTGGGCCATCGGCGCCCCCTACGGCGAGGCTTTCGCCAGCCGCGAGCCGATCGGCCTGCGCAGCCTGCGCCATCTGTGCTAATCAACGGCCGCCCGAAGCGGGGCTAGCCTTGTGCAAAGAAGCGTCGCCGCCTGCCACGGTGCCGCGGCCCCCAGCCACACCCGGCGGTTCTGCTCCGCTCTGCTGGGCATTATCTGCCTCCGTTCCCTAGCCGTTCGCCCTCGGGTCCGACAACATGCGGCAAACAGGGTTCGGCGCGTATCGGCCCACACGATGGGTGGGTCCCTCCGATCGAGCGATCGCTTCACGGTAGACTGCTCTCTGAGCTGGCGGAAAAGCTGAGGCACTTGTATCCCTGGTAGAAGGACAGGCCGAGCCCGCTGCTGCCCCCTTCTCGCCGCTGGCCGTTTGCCAGATTGTCGAACTGCTCGAGATGCGCCTCGAGCGCCTCAAGCACCGCAAGGCGCTGGCGAAGATCTGTGTTTGCGAGCACTCGCTGCGGGCAAGCTGGCTGCAAGAGCGGGTGCCACTCCACCCGGCGGGTCTGGAAGCCGAGTCGCACCTGGCAGAACTGGCCGGACACCTCGCCGAGAGCATGGTCGGCCACTACCTGGCCGCGGTGCCGCCGGACGGTCTATGGCGCCCCATTTGCCCTGCCGGTCACGCTCGAGGACGGCCCGTCTGTACCCGACCCGCAGTTCGTCTGCCTTGCGCTCGCCACGCTGCTGTGGCTGCGTTGACGCATGCGGTATGATGCAGAAGATGAAGAACGCTCCTTCGCCTCGCCAAAAGCGGCAAAGATCCCGTACGACAAGCAGACTGCCGAAGTCCTCTGCCGCCGGGCTGCCGGCAAGGCCGCATAGCCGTCCGCATACGGCCCCCAGTACGGGCCGCCCGCACCCTGATCACCAGCAGGGGGAGCGCTTGCAGAAGGTGCTGGCACGCGCCGGGCTGGGCAGCCGCCGCCACTGCGAAGAGTTGATCTTGCAGGCCCGCGTCGAGGTGGACCGCCAGGTGGTAACCCAGCTTGGAACCCGCGTCGATCCGACTCGACAAGAAATCAGGGTCGATGGCGAGCCTATCAAACTCTCGCGGCCGGTGTACTTTCTCGTCAACAAGCCGCTGGGCGTGGTGTGTACGCACCGCGATCCGTCGGGGCGGACGCGCGTCATCGACCTCTTGCCCGCCACGAAAGAAAGGCTGTTCACCGTCGGCCGGCTCGACCGTATGAGCGAAGGGTTGTTGCTGGTCACCAACGACGGCCCCTTGGCCAACTTGCTCGCCCATCCACGTTACGGCGTCGCCAAGACGTACCAGGTGCAAGTGGCCGGCAAGCCCGAACCTGATGCGCTTGAGAAACTGCGACAGGGCGTACGTCTGGCCGAGGGCGTGGCTCGCTGCGCCTCCGTTCGCTTCCTCAGGCATCACAAGAACAGCACTCTCTTAGAAATTGTGCTCACCGAGGGGAAGAACCGAGAGATCCGCCGCGTGCTCGCCAAGGTGGGCCACAAAGTCTTATGGCTCAAACGCGTGGCCTTGGGCCCGGTGCGCCTGGGTAATCTTGCCCCCGGTGCGTACCGCCGCCTGCGCGACGACGAACTGCAACAACTGCGCGACCTGGTCCGCCACAGGGCCAAACGCCAAGCCGTTGAACCGGCCGACGCAGCAGAAACCAGCGAAACAGGCGAACTGGGGCACACATCCCAACAGGCTCGCACCCACAAACCGGCACGCGCTGCTGATACGGCCGAGCACGCCGCATCTCGACCAGCCGCTGCCCTACCCCGGGAGACAAGCTAGTGCACCAGGTGCGCGTGGCAGACGGCCGCTGGTGGGGTACCGTTACCGTGCATCAGCAAGTACAGCTTGCGCGAGATACCTACCGCCTCCGTTTTGCTTGTCCGCAACTCGCCAAATCGATCGTGCCAGGCCAGTTTGTCATGTTGCGCCTGGCCGGCTGCAACGACCCCCTCCTGGGACGCCCACTGGCCCTCTACGACACCTGGTGCGAAAATGGCGAACCCATCGGCCTGGACATCGTTTACCTCACCGTCGGTAAACTCACCCGCCGCCTCGCCCAGCTCGGCCCCGGCGCACCGCTCGAAGTCTGGGGACCACTGGGTAACGGCTTCCCCCCAGCAAAAACGCCCCATCTGCTCCTGGTCGCCGGCGGCATCGGCCAAACTCCCTTCCTTGCAGTTGCTCGCGAGCACCTCGGCCTTCGCCGCTATGGGCTAGGTTCACGTTGCCCCACCATCGGACGGACCAATGGCGTCCCTCGCACTGTCACGCTCTGCTATGGTACCCGTACGGCCGATTTGCTCGCCGGCGTTGACGACTTTGCCAAGCTTGGCGTCCGCGTACGCACCAGCACCGACGACGGCACAGCCGGCCACCACGGCCAGGTAACCGATCTGTTGGCCGACGAACTCGCCAGCGGCGGCGTCACAATCGTCTACTGCTGCGGCCCCGAACCCATGATGGCGTGGGTGGCCGAAATCTCAAAACGCTGCGGCGTCACCTGCCTCGTCTCGCTCGAAACGCCCATGGCCTGCGGCATCGGCATCTGTTTTAGTTGCGTGGCCCGCCTCCGTGAGCCCGGCGGTGGCTGGGACTATCAGCGCACCTGCGTGGCCGGCCCGGTGTTCGACGCCGCTCAGATTGTCTGGCACACGAGGTGAAGGAGGCTGGCGATCATGAATCCGCGCTACTGGATCGCTTGCGGCGCCCTACTGGCTGCACTGGCGGTAATGGCCGGAGCTTTCCACGCACATGGTCTGGAAACCTACTTTAGGAACCGTGATGTGGACCCGGTTGCCGCCTTCTCACGTCTAGACCAATTCGAGCTGGCAGTGCGGTACCACATGCTGCACGCGGTGGCGCTGGTGGCGTGCGGGCTCGTGGGGCTGCATCGCAACACGGCCTGGGTGCTCCTGGCTGGCCTGGCCTTTCTGGCCGGTATCGCGCTCTTCTCGGGAGGATTGTATATGCAGAGTCTGAGCGGGGCGTCGCCGCTGCCGTACATCGTCCCGGCAGGCGGCGTTGCCTACATGGTGGGCTGGCTGCTGCAAGCGGTGGCGGCCCTCTGCCTGCGAACAGGCCAAGCAAGACAGTAGCGTCTTGCGCCCCAGGGCGTTTGCCGTTCATTGCGTTGCTTGGCACCAGCTCTGAACGGTGTACGCGTAGTGAGACAGCGCCCGCCGCCGGCTTTATGCCGGCGAGGCGTGCGCAATGATGGCCGGGCGACGTGTGTGCAATGGCGGCTCGGCGAGGTGTGAGCCATGGGGGCCCGGCGGGGTGAAACCCCGCCGCTCATACGCGCCGCCGGCTTTACGCCGGCGGGGCGTGTGCGGCGGCCCATACTGCTGCCTGAAAGCAAACCGGCAAAAAACTTGACCGCTCTGCACCTCTTGGTAAGCTACGGGCAGTCTTGCAGCTTGGGTCCGTCAGGCGTCGGCGCCAAGGCTGCAACAGAGTCGTCCCCCAACCGAGGTGAGCTATGAGCAGGCTTCAAGAGAACCTTCAACTGGCCAAGCGAGCCATTCGGTACGTGAAGAAGCTCGGCATCACGTCGGTCAACGTGCCTTTTCGCCTGAGCAGCTACCAGCGATCGCCTCTCTCCCGATTCGACATGTTTTTGTTCCACCATATGTGCTCCGAGTCGCACTATTCTCCGGCAACCATCTCCCGGCATGCACTTGCGAGTGGGCGCGACCGGCTTACGGTTGCAAACGCCATCCATAGTACACATATGACTAAGCGCGAAATCCTGGCGATCCTTCGCAGCAATGACAGCAACAGCCAAAAGAAAAAGAAACTCAAGGAACTCATGAATCGTGTTCATTACGATCCAGCTTCGTTTGTCTTCTTAGGATTTAAGCACCAGACAGACGCGCCCGACGAAATGCGGATCCGCTGTGTGCGGAAGTCAATCAAGTTTCAGCACGGTAACGCCGGGGAAAAAGCAGCCATTGCGGCCACATGGCTGCTGGAACAGACCAAGAACCAGAAAAAGATTTTCTGGGTCGGGGCGAACAACTGGAGCCATTGCTGGACCATCATGGGGGAAGTCGGCAAACTCGATGCCCACATCGTAGAAAACGAATCCATTCGCAACTGGGATGAGGCGACCGTCATCGCAGATGGTTGGACGGGGGATTACTATGCGGCCAAGCATCCCTTTCATCCCGGCAAGTCTGGCTCGTTCCCTAACCCCTTCCAACTGTGGGTTCGGCGCAAGGTTCACGACACGCAGCGAGATATTGCCGTCAAGGAAGATTTAGAATGGCCGCCGAAGTTTTCTCCAGGTTTTACTCTGGAGAAGGCTGCCCGGCGCAATCGCGAATACGAGATTCTATCCCCTAAGCTCAAAGGGATTTTTGATGACTGGGATTCTGTGGAGTACGAGTTGCCCGACGATTTGGACGATTGGCAACGAATGGTGGCACAACAGACGGGACTCATCTATTGAAAAGATGGTGTGCTGTATGTAGCGACGCGAAAAACTCGGCGGTAGCGGTTTTTGTGCTGCGCATTAGCCTAGAAATGTCTTGCCCGCCGCACCGTCGGAACAGACAACTGAGCGTGAGTGTCCAGCGCCACCAGGACGTCAGCGACGTTGCGGCGGAATGAGTTAGCGCTCGCTGTCAGGCCCCGCGACGTGAATCGTTGCCGCTCGTCGACCACTCGCCAAGCCGCCGCGACTTGACTACGGCAAAAATCGGGCAGGGACTCCGTCCAGCAGCCGTTTTACCGGTTCGCAAGCTTGCAGCCGGCAGGAAGGCCAAAACGCACCGTTGTGGCAGATGACGACATAACGCTGAATGCTCTTGGTGGCCCCCGCGCAAAAACAAACCGGCAAAAAACTTGACCGCTCTGCACCTCTTGGTAAGCTACGGGCAGTCTTGCAGCTTGGGTCCGTCAGGCGTCGCCGCCAAGGCTGCAACAGAGTCGTCCCCCAACCGAGGTGAGCCATGAGCCGGCTTCAAGAGAACCTTCAACTGGCCAAGCGAGCCATTCGGTACGTGAACAAGCTCGGCATCACCTCCATCAACGTGCCGTTTCGCCTGCGCAGCTATCAAAAGTCGCCACTCTCCCGATTCGACATGTTTCTGTTCTGCTACATGGGCGCGGAAACGCACTATAGTCCGTCTGTCATCGACAAGCACGCAGCCGATGGGTATCACAAAGGGCTGGTCGGAAGCAGTATCCGCAATATGAAAACTGTTCGGAGCCAGATCCTGCAGATCATCCACAGCAATGACAGCAAGAGTCAAAAGAAAAAGAAGCTTACGGACCTGATGAACCGTACTCGTTTCGATCCAGATACGTTTCCGGATTTCCTCTGGACGGAGCGGACAAACGCGCCCGACGAAACGCGCATTCGCTGTGTGCGGAAGGCCATCAAGTTTTGGCACGGCAATTGCTGGCAAAAAGCAGCGATCGCGGCCACATGGCTGCTGGAACAGACCAAGAACCAAAAGAAGATTTTCTGGGTCGGGGCAAGGCACTGGGACCACTCTTGGACCATCATGGGAGATGTCGGCAAGATCGATGTCCAGATCGTGGAAAACGACCCCATTCGCAACTGGGATGAGGCCACCGTGATCGCCGATGGCTGGACGGGGGATTACTATGTGGCCAAGCATCCGTTCAATCCGCTGAAATCCGGTTCGCTACCCAATCCCTTCCAACTGTGGGCTCGGCGCAAGCTCC
>FWPU01007308.1_pt1 | contig 20559 bp, 19 predicted proteins | sample 2228361 | NCBI WGS metagenome assembly FWPU01 (sample SAMEA103939777, study PRJEB20133) | metagenome
TAACACGCCCTGCCTTAGGGAGCCAGGAAGGCGCGTGACTCCGAATGCATGGCGCAGTCAACCGCAAAGGGTATAAGGTCATCAAACAGGGCCGGTATTATGCAGGGCCAGGCCTTGACCACAAGTTGACCCTGGATAGTATAGCTACATATAATTCTTGCATGCCTGGCCAGAAGCTACCGAAGAAGCCCCTACTGCCGACTCGGAGCTATCGGGCTAATCGGAGGTGACCATGGCCCTGCACCCGGTGATACTTGCTGGCGGCTCGGGGACCCGCCTGTGGCCCCTTTCCCGGGAGTACTACCCCAAGCAGTTCCTCCCCCTCGTCAGTGACCAGACCATGCTTCAGGACACCCTGGCCCGGCTGGAGGGTGTTGAGGGTGTCGCTTCACCAATAATCGTCTGCAACGAAGTCCACCGCTTCCTTGCGGCGGAGCAGGTGCGCGGCCTGGGCAAGGCCCCGTCGCGCATCATCCTTGAGCCTGTGGGCCGCAACACGGCGCCGGCCCTGACCCTGGCGGCGCTAGCCCTGACCGACACCCACCAGGGCCAGGGGCTGGACCCGGTGATGCTGGCCATGCCCGCTGACCACGTCATCAAGGATGTGGCGGGCTTTCGCGTCACGGTGCAGGAGGGGGCAGCTCTGGCACAGTGCGGCTACATCGTGACCTTTGGCATCCTTCCCACTGCGCCCAGCACTGGCTACGGGTACATCAAGAAGGGCAAGGCGCTGGCCAGCGTTCCCGTCAGGACTGAAGGCGGGGCGCCTGCCCGGGCCGTTGCTTCTTCAGCCCGCGTGCTGGCTGCCTTCGTGGAGAAGCCGGACCGCGCCACGGCCAGGGCCTATCTGGAGTCCGGCGAGTACCTGTGGAACAGTGGCATCTTTATGATGAAGGCCTCGGTCTGGCTGGAGCAGGTCCAGCGTTTCCGGCCTGACATAGCCGAGGCGTGCAGGGCTGCCTATGCCCAGGGCAACTGGGACGGCGATTTCTACCGCCCCAAGGCCGAGCTTTTCACCGCCTGCCCCAGCGACTCCATAGACTACGCGGTCATGGAGAAGCTGGCAAGTCCGGCCCTGTCGGACGGCCAGGGCCCGACGGAGACAGCGGGCTGCGTCGTCCTGCCGCTGGACGTCGGCTGGTCGGACGTTGGCTCCTGGTCGGCCCTGTGGGAAGAGGCCAGCAGGGACGGCGAGGGCAATGTCATCCAGGGCGACGTCTATGCCCGCTCCATGCGGGATGCCCTCCTCATTGCCCAGCACCGCATGCTGGCGGCGGTAGGGCTTCAGGACGTCATCGTGGTGGAGACCGCCGACGCTGTGCTGGTGGCCCACAAGGACCGGGTGCAGGAAGTGAAGGAGGTCGTCGCTCGTCTCAAGGCTGAGGGCCGGGCCGAGCAGGAGAACCACCGCAAGGTGCATCGCCCCTGGGGCCACTACGAAACGGTGGACTCCGGCCCCGGCTTCCAGGTCAAGCGGCTCACCATCAACCCCTCTGCCGCGCTTTCGCTCCAGATGCACCATCACAGGGCGGAGCACTGGGTGGTTGTCCGCGGCACGGCCAGGGTCACGCGGGGCGACGAGGTGTTCCTGCTGACGGAGAACCAGTCCGCCTACGTCCCCGTGGGCGTGAAGCACCGCCTGGAGAACCCTGGCATCATCCCGCTGGAGATCATCGAGGTCCAGTCCGGGAGCTATCTGGGCGAGGACGACATAGTGCGGTTCGAGGACCGCTACAACCGTCACCATCACAGCTAGGAGTGTCCTGGACAGTCCTGGGGACCGGTGCCCCTGAAAGGAGGGAGCTATGGCAGGGCTTACGTTGGCTGAGGCCAGGAAGGCGCTGGAGGCTGCGGAGGCGAAGGCTGCCGAGATGGGCGTGGCCCTGAGCCTGTCGGTGGTGGACGCCCGCGGCGACCTGATTTGCATGGTGCGCATGGACGGCGCGCCCTGGCGCACTGCCCCGGTCTCGCGTGCCAAGGCCAGGGCGTCGGCGGCTTTCGGCGTGCCTAGCCGCGAGCTTCAGGCCCGGGCCGATACGCCGGTGATGCGCTCGCTGGTCATGATGGAGGGCGGCGACCTCATACCGGGCATCGGGGCTGTGCCCATCCTTCGCAACGGTGTCTGCGTGGGCGCCATTGGCGGAAGCGGCGGCACAGGCGAGCAGGACGAGATGGCCGCCCAGGCGGGCGTTGCAGCCATCAGCTAGCAGCCCCATGCGGCAGTCGCCCTTGCCGTCCCCAGATACAAGGAGGAACTCATGACCCCTGAGCCGCTACCCGCGTCCAGGGTGCCTGTTGTGCCGGCCCGGATACTCCTTGGCCCAGGGCCGAGCAACGTGAGTCCCAGGGTGCTCCAGGCCATGGTAGCTCCCATGCTGGGCTACCTTGACCCGGACTTCATCCTGATTCTCGACGAGATTTCAGCGCTGCTCCGGAAGGTCTACCAGACCGAGGAGGGGATAACCCTGGCCGTGCCGGGCACCGGCTCCGCCGGCATGGAAGCGGGGCTGACCAGCCTGCTGGAGCCTGGCGACACGGCGGTGATGTGCGTTTACGGCTACTTCTGCGAGCGCATGGTGGACATGGCAGGCCGCGTGGGGGCCAGCGTGGTGCCGCTCCGTGCCCAGTGGGGCAGGCCCTTCCCGCCCGAAATGCTGGAGTCCGAGCTGAGGAAGCACTCGCGAGTGAAGCTGGTGACCGCGGTGCACGCCGAGACCTCCACTGGAGTCCGGCAGCCCCTGGAGGATGTCTCCAGGCTCGCCAGCGACCACGGGGCGCTCTTCGTGGTGGACGCCGTAACGTCGCTGGGCGGCAGCGACGTGGCCGTGGACCGCTGGGGCATTGACTATGCCTACTCGGCCTCCCAGAAGTGCCTGGGCTGCCCTCCTGGCCTGGCCCCCGTGGCGCTGAGTCCCAGGGCGCGGGAGGTGGTGGTCACCCGCAAGACCAGGCCCGCCTCCTGGTACCTGGACCTCAACCTGCTCATGAAGTACTGGGGCAGCGAGCGCATCTACCATCACACCGCCCCCGTGAGCATGCTGCTGGCGCTGCGAGAGGCGCTGCACATGGTGCTGGAGGAGGGGCTGGAGCGGCGCTTCCAGCGGCACCGCCGCAACGCCGCGGCGCTGCGGGCTGGACTGCAAGCCCTGGGGCTTTCCCTGGTGGTGCCCGAGGAGTACGCCCTGGACCAGATAACCCTGGTCTGGGTCCCGGAAGGCACCGACGAGGCCAAGGTACGGCAGGCCCTGCTGCGCCAGTACAGCATCGAGATAGGCCGCGGCCTGGGCGAGCTGGCCGGCAAGGTCTGGCGTATCGGCTTGATGGGCGAGTCCAGCAAGGCGGAGTACGTCCTGGCACTGCTGGCCGCGCTGGAGGAGGTCCTGCCCCGCTGCGGCTACGAGGTGCCTCGCGGCGCGGGCGTCGCCGCCGCCAGCCGCTCGCTGGCCGTGCACCAGGGCGGGTAAAGGCCCGCGCCTGCCGTTAGGAAGACCTGGCACTGCATGCGAAGGCTGCACTGTACCAGACAAGCAAGGAGGAGCAATGTACGTAATAGTCGCACCTATCCAGATCAAGCCGGGCTTCAAGGAGCAGTTCATCAAGGAGATAATCGCCGACGCCGAGGGGTCGGTGAAGAACGAGCCAGGCTGCCTGCGCTTCGATGTCATCCAGGACGGCGAGGACCCTAACCGCATCTGGCTGTACGAGGTGTACAGGGACGAGGCGGCCTTCCAGGAGCACCTGAAGCAGCCCCACTTCATCAAGTGGCGCGATGCCACCAGGGACTGGCGCGTCGAAGGCCCCAAGGGCGCGGGCCGGGGCGCCCACAACATCTGGCCCACCGACGCCAACTGGGCCAGGGACTGGAAGAAGAAGTAGCCGCCGGCTTCGTGGCCTGGCGGCAGTCTACAAGTGGACAGGCATTGGGCCCGAATACTGGAGTGGCATGCCAGCGGACCTCACTCCCACGCTTTACAAGGCCAGGGCCGGCCCGGTGCGCCCTCTCACCGAGTCCTGCGTCGGCTACTCATGACTTTAATCGGGCAGGATAGGGCACAGGACCTGCCCCTTCGTGTTCTTGCTCCGGGCTGCGGGCCGTCAGCAGCCGCCGGCCACGGCCGGCACGATGCTGATCTCGTCTCCGGACTTGGTGGCTGTGTTGAGGCCCTTCAGGAACCTCACATCCTCGCCGTTGATGTAGACGTTGACGAAGTTCCTGAGCTGGCCCTGCTCGTCGCAGATACGGCCTTTGATGCCGGGGAACTTGCTGTCCAGAGAGTTGATAACCTCGGCCAGGTTGTTGCCATCTGCCGAGACCTTGTCCTGGCCACTGGTGACACGGCGAAGAGGCGTAGGTATCCTCACCGTTACGCTCATGTAACGAGAACCTCCGAAAGTGTGCTCTAGAGTGTTAGATGCGGTTTGCCGCCAGATGGTCTGGCGTGGGCCTTACCCCTCGACCACATCCCCGCTCACCGGGTCAACCCGGACCCCGGTAGCGGTGACCCACTCGAGGCCGTTGGCTATCTCTTCCTCGTCGCCTTCCAGCTCCAGGACGACCCAGCCCATGTCGTCGCGCACGTCGGCGCGGCGGATGTTGGTCACAATTTTGAACCTGTGCCCCAACTCATAGATGATAGGCTCGGTGATCAGTTCCTGGGGGAAGGTGAACTTGACACGCTTCCTGGACATAGCCCTAGCCCTGCCTGTCATCTTCTGGAATCCTGGTGCGCTGCCAGCGCCGACTGGAAGGCCTCGTAGTCCGGGGCGGTGTACACAGGGTTTACCACCGACTCCACGACCTCCTGGGTCTTGAGCCCGTTGCCCGTGATGTACGCGACAGTCACCTCGTCGGGCTTGATGAGGCCCTGCCTGGCCAGCCGCCTCAGCCCGGATATCACCACGCCGCCGGCGGTCTCGGTGAAGATGCCCTCGGTCTCCGCCAGCAGCCTGATGCCTTCCACCACCTCGTCCTCGGGCGCGGTCACGGCGCTGCCGCTGGAGGCGGCGATGGTCTTGAGGGCATAGAAGCCATCGGCGGGGTTGCCGATGGCCAGGGACTTGGCGATGGTGTTGGGCCGCACGGGGCGCACGTGCAGCGTGCCCTGATTGAAGGCCTCCACAATGGGACAGCAGCCTTCGGGCTGGGCGATGTGCATCCTGGTCCTCACCGGGCCGATAAGCCCCAGGTCCGCCAGCTCATTGAGTCCCTTCCATATCTTGGTGAACAGGGAGCCTGAGGCGCCCGGGACGACACAGTGGTCGGGGGCGCGCCAGCCAAGCTGCTCGGCCACCTCGTAGCCCAGGGTCTTGCTGCCCTCGGCGTAGTAGGGGCGCATGTTGATATTGACGAAGGCCCAGCGGTGGTTGTCGGCCAGCTCGCTGCACAGGCGGTTCACCTGGTCGTAGGTGCCGTCCACCGCCACCAGGGTAGCGCCGTATATGGCCGCTCCGATAATCTTGCCCTTCTCCAGGTCGGCGGGGAAGAACACCATGGTCTTCATGCCCGCCTTGGCGCCGTGGGCCGCCACAGCCCCGGCCAGGTTGCCCGTGGAGGCGCAGGCCAGCGTGGTAAAGCCAAACTCCAGCGCCTTGGTGGTTGCCACCGACACCACCCTGTCCTTGAAGGAGTAGGACGGGTTGACGCTATCGTTCTTGATGTAGAGCTGGTCCAGGCCCAGCAGCCTGCCCAGGTTCTTGGCCCTGATGAGCGGCGTGAAACCGGTCCACATGTCCACAGCCATCTCGGCATCTACAGGCAGGAGGTCCCCGTAGCGCCACATGGAGAAGGGTCCCCTGGCAATCCGCTCCCGGCTGATGACCCTGGCGATGGTCTCGTAGTCGTAGGTCACCTCCAGGGGGCCGAAGCAGTAGTCGCAGACGTTCAGAGGCTCAATAGGGTACTCTCTGCCACACTCGCGGCAACGCAAGGACTTGACGTGGGACAACGCCTCTCTCCTCCAGGACTGTGAACCGGGTTGACGATGGCCGCAATTCGGCCAGGGTAAAAGCTTCTATAGCATAGGCATGGTAGCAGCAGCCCGCCAGGTTGTCAAGGAAACCGGACGAAGGCGGGACTAGCTGCCGGGAGGCGTCGAGGCCTGTTCTCCTGCAAGCATGCCGGCGATGAGCCTGGCATTGACAATGCCCTGGTCGCCCCGGTTGGTGTTCACCAGCAGATGGACTTCCCTGGCCCTCTCCTGGAGGTACCGTATGCGGGGCAGCCACTCGCGCAGGTCATCCTCACGATAATAGTAATCGAAGCGCTCGGACACGGTCAGGCCGGGCTTTTCCCACGTCTCCGAGTTCCTCCCATGGAACCTGACCAGGGCGATATCGCTGGTGACCTCGGCCACGGGCGGCACCGACGACCGGAAGCCCTGGGGCGCGTCCACGCAGACGAAGGCCAGGCCATGTTGCCTCAGGAAGTCGAAGGTGGCGTCGCGGGTGCGCTCGGACAGCCAGCTTGCGCTGCGGAACTCCACGGCCAGGCGGTAGTCGGGCAGCTTCCCCTGGCACATCAGGATGTGGTCCAGGCTTTCCCTGCCGGGATGGAACCAGGGCGGGAACTGGAATACCACCACACCCAGCTTGCCGGCCTCGTGCACCGGCCTTACAGCCTCGCGGTAGCGCAGCCACAGGTCGTCCCGCAGCTCTTCGGGGACATGACGGTAGTACAGCCTGCCCTTCTCCCGCGCCTCATGGGGAAGCTCCTCCCTGATGTCCCTGGGCAGGGCGCTGAGAGGCACCGGGTGATTGGTGAACAGGCCGAAGGCCTTGATGTCGAATATGAAGTCCTCTGGCGTCCGGGACACCCAGAGGGCCGCCGTGCGCTGGGAGGGAAGGGCGTAGTAGGAGCTGTCAACCTCGACGATGGAGAAGTGGGAGGCGTAGAAGCGCAGCCTGGCCTCGGCGGTCTTGGCGGTAGGGGGATAAAAGCGCCCCGACTCGATGAGGGTCCTGTCCGTCCAGGAGCAAGTGCCGATAAGGGTGCGGGCCAATGCTCAGCGCTCCTGGCCCGTCCCGCCGCCAGCCAGCGGCGGGCGCGTGGCCGCCTGTGCTGATTGAAACGGGTGTGCAACTGGCTACATTTTAGCACAGGGGATGCAATGACTGGCCATTGCTTGCCCAACCAGGCGAGGCGGGATATACTGCTGGGAAAACGCCCCGGAAGGCTGGCCCATGGCCCCCGAAGAACGCTGGCTTCCCCTCTTTCCGCTGAGTACGGTGCTGTTCCCCGGCGCCCCGCTGCCGGTCCAGATATTCGAGGACCGCTACAAGCTGATGCTCCGCCACTGCCTGGACAGCGACTCCCGGTTCGGCGTCGTGCTCATCAAGTCGGGGTCCGAGGTGGGCGAGCCGGCGACGCCTTACTCCACGGGCACCGTGGCCCAGATAACCCAGGTGGACCCCATCCAGGGGGAGCGCTTCTTCGTGGTGGTCACGGGCGAGCGGCGCTTTCGCATCAAGGAGGTGACGCAGCTACGGCCCTACATCGCCGCCCAGGTGGAGCTGCTGGAGGACGCCGGGGAGACCTGGCTGCCCCCCACTGAGCTTCAGGCCATCAGGGAAGCGGCCACGCGGTACGCCAGGCTACTCCTTGGCCTGCGCGGCGCCTGGACGCGCGAGGTCGTGATGCCTTCCGATCCCGTGAGGCTCTCCTACTTCATCGGGACCATGCTCCAGGTGGGAGTCGCGGAGAAGCAGACGCTGCTGGAGGAACCATCGGCTGCCAGGCGACTGGAGGTGGAGCTGGACATGCTGCGGCGGGAGAGCGAGGCCCTCAGGAAGCGTGTCGTGCAGGAGCTTGCCTTCCGCCGCTTCAGCCGGCACTGACTACGCCTGGGCCACCAGCTTTTCCAGCCGCCTCCCCGCGTCCGGCGGCAAAGGCCCTGGGAAGACCTCCGGGTGGAGAATCTGGCCCAGGAGCTCCAGGCCGTCTACCAGCCTGGGGCCGCTGCGGCTGAAGAGGCCGCAGGCGTCCAGCGCATAGACCTGTCCCCGCCTTACGGCAGGAATGGCCTGCCAGTCGGCCAGGTCTTTCAGGGCCAGGAACTCCCGCTCCGCCCTGTCCACATCCATGCCGCAGGGCATCAGGAGCAGGATGTCCGGGGCGCAGTCCACCAGCTCCTGGAGTGCGGCCCGCCTGGAAGGTCTACCAGGGCTTGCCAGGACATCCTCCCCGCCTGCCAGGTGGACCATCTCGGGCACCCAGTGCCCGGCCACAATCAGTGGGTCAAGCCATTCTATACACGCCACCCTTGGCCTGACGCTGGCCCCGGCTGCCCTGGCGCGCACCGCTTCGATGCGCCTGCGCAGGGCCGCGACCACGCGCCTGGCCTCGGTTTTCCTGCCTGCATGCTCTCCTACCCGCTGGATATCGTCCAGGACATCCCCGAGGCCCTTGGGGTCCAGGGAGAGCACCTGGGGCGGCATGTCCAGCATTACAACGGCGCGCTGGACATCCTCGCTGGACACGGCGCACACGTCGCAGAGCGCCTGGGTGATGACCAGGTCTGGCCTTATCTCTTGCAAGGCTTCCAGGTCTATCTCGTAGATGCGCCCGCCGCTGGAGACGGTCTCGCGCACCAGGCGGTCTATCTCCTGGCTGGTGAGCTGTGCCGGGTCGAACTTGCTCCTGACCACCCGCCGCTTGGCCCTGGCCTCGGGGGGATAGTCGCACTCATGGCTGACGCCGAGCAGGGAATCACCCAGCCCCAGGACATAAACGATTTCTGTCGCGCTGGGAAGCAAGGAGCATATACGCACGGCTTTTCCCCTCCTCTCGGGCCAGCCTGCTACACGACACTTTTTCGGGAGAGACTCTGGACACACCCTCCTTACAGTGCTTGCCTCACCAGCACAAGCGCCCTTTAGGGACGCAGGACGCCAGCCTTTTCGAAGACGTCCGCCAGGCGGGCGATGCCCTCGCGTATTTCCTCTGGCGTGTTGTAGCCGAAGCACAGGCGGGCGTAGTTCTTGCCGGAGACGCCGTCGGGCGCGAACATGGTGCCGGGGATGTAGCCCACGTCGGCTGTGTCCAGGGCCACGTCGCGCAGCTTGACCAGGTCCGTGCCCTCGGGCATCTTCAGCCAGATGAACAGCCCGCCATTGGGGCGGCTCCAGGTGGCGCCTGAGCCGAAGTTCTCGCCCAGGGCGGCCAGCATGGCGTCCCGCTTGGCCCGCTGTATCTGGTTGATGTCCTCGATGTGCTGGGCAAGGTGGCCCGTGGAGTAGCGGTGCACTGCAAAGGCTGCGAAGAGGTTGACCGCGCCACCGCTCTTGGCGGCCAGCGCCCGCTCCAGCACCTCGCGCGGCGCCGTCATGTAGCCCAGGCGCATGCCCGGCGCGATGATCTTGGAAAAGGAAGCCACGTACATCACGTGGCCGGTGTCATCCAGGGAATAGATGGACGTCACGTCCTGGCCGTCATAGCGCAGGTCAACGTAGCAGTCGTCCTCCATGATGGGCACATCGTACTTCTGGGCCAGGCGGACCATGGCCTTACGCCGCTCCAGGGTCATCGTCCAGCCCTGGGGGTTCTGGAAGGTGGGGATGGTGTAAATCAGCTTGGGGTGCTTGCCTTCGGACAGCGCCTTCTTGATGGCCCGCTCCAGGGCGTCGGGGAGCATGCCCTCCTGGTCACAGGGGATGCCACGAATGTCGGCGCGGAAGCGCCTCATCTGGGCCAGAGTGCCGGTATAAACGAAGTCCTCGGTGAACACCACATCGCCCGGGTCAACCAGGACTTCCAGGAACATGTGTATGGGCTGGCTGGAGCCGTCGCCTATGATTATGTCATCGGCCGAGACGTGGATATTGCGCTCCCGGGCGAGCTTCTGGGCGATGAACTCGCGCAGGGGTGGATAGCCCTGGGGGTGGTGGTAGATGGCCAGGTCCCTACCCTCCTCCCTCAGCGCCTGCTTCAGGGACTCCACCAGACCATCGAAGGGGATTGAGTCCGGGTCTGGATAGGCCACCGCGAAGTCGTACTTGCCGCGCCGGGCCATCCCTCGGGGCCTCGGCTCGGGCGCCGACTTCGAGAACAGCCCCTGATAGCTAAACTTCTTGGTCTCGGCCATTCAATATCCTCCTTGCGAATACACTCTGTGTGAGTTGAGGTAAGTGTATTATTTCTCAGCTTCCGTGGCAACTTCGTTGCACCTGCCCGGGCCTGTACCAAGTTAGCAGGCGCTGCCTGCTCGCCCCCCTCGGTCTCTCCCCCTTGGCAAGGCTGACCGGGGTATGAATTTGGGGGCCAGAGGCTGGCCTGCTCCGTAAGGCAAAGGCCGCTTTTCCCGCCCACCTGCCCGGGGATGCTACCCAGCCGTGGCCCAGCCCCGTGGGGCTGGGCCGTGGCGGGGCAGCGTTGCGAGGGTGGGAAACAGAGGTCGTGTCTTACGGGACAGGCGAGGCCTTCCGCCCGGTAATACAGATGAGCAGCAGAAAAATTCATACCCAGTGAGCCTTGCTAATGGGGAGGACCAGGCCTTTCCCCTTGCTGGACAGGGGAAGCCCTTCTGCTGTCCCCCTTGCCAAGGGGGACCACAGGGGGTCAGGACATACCTGCTTATCTGGTACAGGTTCCACCTGCTCCCCGGGGCCTGCTGATTGGGGCATGTCTTTTGGTCCAGTCCCGCCATCCCACCCTCGAGACGCTACCCGGGCGGGTGGACGGGAAAAGCGGCGTCGGCCTTATGGTGCTGCGCAGGCGGGCGCCGTTGTACATAGCCACGCTTGCGAAGTCACGTGCCCCAGTCAGCCATGGGGCCTCGGCAAATTTGGCGCCTACTGGGCCTCTGAGAAGGTGCCTGCCATCTCCGGGACCGGCGTCGGCTCCAGGGCCGCCTCCAGCACCTGGTCGGCGGTGTCCACCAGGACGAAGCGGACCTCCTGGCGCAGCTCGGCGGGGACATCCTCCAGGTCAAGCTCGTTGCGCCTGGGCAGAAGCACCGTCTTGATGCCGGCCCGGCGGGCAGCCAGCACCTTCTCCTTGATGCCGCCGACGGGCAGCACGCGGCCTCGCAGCGTGATTTCGCCCGTCATGGCTACCTGGCTGCGGACGCGCCTGCCGCCAGCCACCGAGGCGATGGCCGTCATCATGGTCACGCCGGCAGAAGGGCCGTCCTTGGGCACCGCGCCGGCGGGCACGTGGACATGGACCGTCTTGCCATCGAAGACGGCGGGGTCTATTCCCAGGCGCCTGGCGTTGGAGCGGACGTAGGACAGGGCTGCCTGGGCGCTCTCGCGCATGACGTCGCCCAGCATGCCCGTGAGGATAAGGCGCTCCTCCCGGCTGGGCATCAGCGTCGCCTCGACAAACAGCACCTCGCCGCCGGTGGGCGTCCAGGCCAGGCCGATGGCGACGCCGGGCCGCTCGGTGCGCTCGGCCACGTCCTCGAAGAACCGGGGCCGGCCAAGGTAGGCCGGGACAGCCTCGGCTGTTACACGCACAGGCCCCTGGCGCCCCTCGGCGATCTCCCGGGCTGCCTTGCGGCATATGGTGGCAATCTCCCGGTCCAGGTTGCGCACGCCCGCCTCCCTGGTATAGCCACGTATGACGGCCCGGATGGCGTCAGGCTCAAGGATAAGCTCCTCTGGCTTCAGCGCGTGATAGGCCAACTGCTTGGGGACGAGGAAGCCCTGGGCTATGGACAGCTTTTCCTCGTCGGTGTAGCCCGAAAGCTGCAGCACCTCCATGCGGTCGCGCAGCGGCGGGGGTATGGTGTCCAGCGTGTTGGCCGTGGTAATGAAGAGCACCTGGGACAGGTCGAAGGCCACGCCCAGGTAGTTGTCCACGAAGCTGTGGTTCTGGGCGGGGTCCAGCACCTCCAGGAGCGCGGACGACGGGTCGCCGCGCCAGTCCGCGCCGACCTTGTCAATCTCGTCCAGCATGAAGACGGGGTCCCTGGTCTCGGCGCGGCGTATGCCCTGGATGATGCGCCCTGGAAGCGCGCCGATATAGGTGCGCCGGTGCCCGCGTATCTCCGCCTCGTCGTGAATGCCGCCCAGGGACATGCGGACGAACTTGCGCCCCAGAGCCCGTGCAATGGACTGGCCCAGGCTGGTCTTGCCGACTCCCGGCGGCCCCACGAAGCACAGTATAGGCTCACGGGCAGCCTCTTCGCCGGCCGGCGTCTCTGGCGCCGGCACTTCCGCCTCTCCGGCCGGCGACGTCACCGGGGCCTTGCGCTCCTGGCGCAGCTTGCGGACCGCCAGGTACTCGATGATGCGGTCCTTGATCTTCTCCAGGTCGTAGTGGTCCTCGTCCAGCACCCTGCGCGCCCGCGCCACGTCTATGGTGCCGCCCGTGAGCTTGTTCCAGGGCAGGCTGGCCATCCAGTCCAGGTAGGTGGTGATGATGCCGTGCTCCGGCGACGCCGTGGGGGTAGCCCTCAGGCGGTCCAGCTCGCGCTCGGCCTCGCGGCGGGCCTCTGTCGGCAGGCCAGCCTCTTCTATCCTGCGGCGTAGCTCCGCCACACCGGTCCGGTCCTCTGCCTCGCCCAGCTCCTGCTGTATGGCCCGAAGCTGCTCGCGCAGGAAGTACTCCCGCTGTGCCCTGGTCATCTGCCTCTGGGTCTCGGCCGTGATCTTCCTTCCGAGCTGGCGCACCTGGATCTCGTGCTGCAGGACCTCAGCCAGGCGCCGCATCTTGGCCGCGACCGAGTCCATCTCCAGCAACTCCTGGCGCACGTCCAGCGACAGCGGGGCCGTGGAGGCCACCATGTAGGCCACCTGGCGGGGGTCGCTCAACGCCTCGGCGGCGCCGACCAACTCCTTGGGCAACTCGTCCACCAGGTCCACAAGCTGCTTGAAAAGGTCTACCAGGGCCTGGCGCAGCGCCTCGGCCTCGATGCCTGCAACCGGCTCCTCCGGGGCAGGCTGCACGCGGGCCACCATGTAGGGTTCGAGGCTGGTGTATTCAACTACACGCACCCGCTCGATGCCCTGGATGACCAGGCGCAGCGCCCCTTCCGGGCCACGGGCGAGCTGGTGAATGACTGCCGCCGTGCCGACCCGCGGCAGGTCGCCGGGGCCAGGCTGCTCGGGGCCGTCTGGCTTGCTTGCCATGACGGCGATAAGGCGGTCGCCGCGCATGACGTCGTCCACCAGGCGCACCGACCGGGCCTGGCCGACCACCAGGGGGACCACCGCCATGGGGAAGAGGACCATTCCACGCACAGGGAGCACGGGCAGGACTTCGGGGACCCTTGGGCCTTCCTGGTCTATCATGCCATCTACCTCCCTTGCAGTCTCGGGAGAGCTATGTGAAGCAGGCCCCTATCGTAGCGCGCCTCCACGCGCTCATGGTCCACCGAGGATGGGATGCCGATCTCCACCCGGAACGGCCCCTGGCGGATCTCCGCCGCATGGAAGACGCCGCCAGGCTCCGTGGGCGGGAGCCTGCGTTGACCTTCAATGACCAGCGCATTCTCGTACAGCACAACGTCTATGTTTTCCTCGTTGACCCCCGCAACCTCTACTGTGACAAAGAGGCCGTTGGGAGTCTCATACACGTCGGTGGGCGGCGACCAGCGTGTCTGGAACAGGACGACGCCCATCGCCCGGGAGCGCAGGACCTCAGCGAGAGCGCGTGTACCCTCGCTGCTCACTACCATGTACTGGTAGCTCAGCCTTCTATACCGCATGACGTCAGCCTCCTGCGAGGTAGCCCTGCGCCCTTAGCCCACCTTCCAAGCGAGAGCATCCGGCGGCCGGCCCGGCGCGGCCACACTGTGGTTGCAACCGGACCTGCGGGCCACAGACTATCCCTCAAGGCGACTATAATGACAGGCTTCCGGCCATGTCAAGCCACAGAATCCCAGGCCCCAGAGGCTTACACAGGTCCTGAATGACTCCTCCAGGTAAAAGAAGAAACAAGCCTCCTGGCCCTGGTACAGGCGCCTGCGGCAGTTATTCACCCCCCGCTGAAAAGCGTGTACAATAGCCCCGCAGGTGTGAGAGCGTGGGGATGGACGTCGGGGGTGGAGTCCCCGAGCCCCGCCAGGCCCCAGCGGCCGGCGCCGCGAGGAGGTCCAATGAAGGCTTCAATTCGCCTGGGGAGAATCGCGGGAATCGAAGTCGGCATCCACTATTCCTGGTTTGTGATCCTGGCCCTGATCACCTGGAGCCTTGCCGCCGGTTTCCTGCCAGACAGGTACGAGGGCTGGAGCCAGGTGGCCTACTGGGGCACTGCCATCGTTGCGGCGCTGCTGCTTTTCGGGTCGGTGCTGGTGCACGAGCTGGCCCACTCGCTTGTGGCGCGGGCGCGTGGGTTCCCGGTGGCGGGCATCACCCTGTTCATCCTCGGAGGAGTAAGCAATCTCAAGGCAGAGGCCAGAGGGCCAAAGGACGAGTTTGTCATCTCGGCGGCCGGGCCTCTGACAAGCCTGGTGCTGGCAGCTATCTTCCGGCTTGTGCTCATGCCGGTAGGGGACAGGGATTCCCCCCTGGCCGCTGTGCTGACTTACCTGGCGCTGGTCAACGTGCTGCTAGCCCTTTTCAACCTGCTGCCTGCCTTCCCCCTGGACGGAGGCCGCGTGCTGCGCTCCATCATCTGGGGCGCCACGCACAGCCTGAGCAGGGCCACCAGCGTCGCCGCACGCGTGGGGCAGGTTGCAGGGTACCTGCTCATTGCAGCAGGAGTATTCGAAGTGCTGCGGGGTAACTTCCTGGGGGGCCTGTGGATAGCCTTCGTGGGCTGGTTCCTCCAGAGCGCCGCCAGCACCAGCCTTCGGGAGATGGAGGCCGAGGCCAGCCTGAAGGGCATCCTGGTAGAGGACGTGATGGAGCGGGACCCCCTGACCATCGGCCCGGACGTCTCCATTCAGGAGGCCGTCTTCGAGTTCTTCCTGCGCCGAGGCAAGCGGGCGCTGCCGGTGGTCGAGGGCAACAGGCTTATGGGCATCCTGACCCTCACCGACGTCAAGAGCGTGCCCCAGCAGCAGTGGAGCGAGAAGAAGGTCAGGGACGAGATGACGCCCGTGCCCCTGAAGTCCCTTGCGCCCAAGGACGAACTGGCCCAGGCGCTGGTGCTCCTGGGCCAGGACTCTCTCAACCAGGCGCCAGTGGTGGAGGGCGGCCAGTTGGTGGGACTGCTGAGCCGCGCCGACATCATCCAGTACCTACACTCGCGCCGGGAGCTTGGCCTCCTGCCCGATGGGAAAATGGCCCAGGACTCGCGAGGGTAGCTGGAGACACGCGGCTATCTGAGGACTTTGACTAGCTCCTCGTATTCCTCTCTGGATATCTCGCCACGGGCAAGCCTCTTCCTGGCGATCTCCAGCGGCGTTTCTTCGTCGCGCCGGGCCTGGCCCTCGCCGTGGCCGGACGTCAGCCTGCTGACCATCCAGACCACCAGCCAGATGACGAGCGCCCAGAAGGCGACCGTCCAGAGCCCGCCGAAGACCATCCACCATCCCATGCCTTGATGGAAATCCCACATACTGCACCTCTGTCCCTGGAGCGTCCAGGGCGAAGGCTGGACACGTCCGCGCCGGGGGCATGCCCATCCATGCTCTCCCACCACCAATATAAGGCAACGGCTGTGAGGAAGTCATGAGATGTCCATCTGCGGGTCCAGCCAAAGGACAGGCCGCCAAGAGCGCATCAGACCCGTGGCGCCTCGGTGGCGGCCCCCTCCTGCGTCCGCTGAGTGTACTCCGTGGCCAGCATGCCCATCACCACCGAGTCGAAGCGCGCGCCCTCGTGGGGCCGGCTCTTGCGCAGCGTCCCCTCGTGCATAAAGCCCAGGTGCTCGCACATGGCCCTGGCGGCCTTGTTGTACTCCGGGATGTCTACCCACACGCGGTACAGGCCAAGGGTGTTGAACGCCAGGTCCAGAGCTGCCCTCATGCCCGCCGTGCCGTAGCCCTGGTGCCAGAGGTCCTTGCGCCCTATGAGAATGGATACCTGGCCGTCCCCCAGGGACTCCTCAATGGCTATGTGGACCTCGCCAATGTGCTCGCCCTGCTCATTGTAGATGGAGTATATGCGGTGCTCAGGGTTATTGAACACGCGCTCCCACTCGGCCTCAGAGGCCTGCTCCATCTCCGAGGGGTGGTACCCCAGGTGCGCCGGGTCGCCATAGGAGTACCTGCCGAACCAGCTTTCCGCCACCTCCTCATCCTCCAGCCACCTCCTGATACGCACGACATCTTCCCGGATGACCGGCCTCAGTGTAACTGTCCGCTGCCCAGACATGGCTTCCCTCCTTAGCGACCATGGAGAGTCTTGTAGCACAAGTACGCTCTGGTCACACAGTACTTCCAGTCATTATGGTATAGAAACCTCTGATTTAGCAATCAATACAAGTATTATTTTGCATAATCGCTTTCGGGCCAGGGCGGCGTGGCCTTGCATGGGCACGCGCATTCCCACAGGCCTTGTCCACCGATGCCCCTGGTGATAGACTTCGAGGCATCGGACAGCCACGCCGCAAGGCCCGAGGAGGCAAGCATGTCGCCGAACACCAGGACGGGCAGCCGCGTCTTCTATGGCTGGCTCATCGTAGCCGCGGCGGCCTTCGCGCTGTTCATTTCCACGGGGGCGAGGAATGGCACTGGGGTCTTCATCATCCCCATGAGCCAGGACCTCCACTGGAGCCGCGGCACTATCTCCCTGGCGATAGCCATAGGCTGGCTGGTAAACGGACTCAGCCAGCCCTTCATCGGGCGGCTGTACGACAGGTTGGGCGGGCGCAAGGTCATCCTGACCAGCCTGTTTGTCCTGGGCACCGGTACGCTGCTCCTGGCCCGCACCAGCAACATTGCCTTCTTCATCGTTGTCTACGGCTTCGTCATGTCCGTGGCCATCAGCGGCGTGTCCCTGGTGACCATACACGCCATGCTGGCCCGCTGGTTCCGGCGCAGCAGGGGCGTGGCGCTGAGCATCAGCACGGCTGGGGCATCGGCCGGCTCGCTGGTGCTGGTGCCCATGACCATGCTGCTCATAGAGATCGCCGACTGGCGGCTGGCGTGGTCAGTGCTGGGCGTGCTGGTGCTGGGGCTGGCGCTGCCGCTGGCCTTTGTGCTGCTCCGGGACAGCCCTGCCCAGATGGGCCTCCAGCCAGACGGCGATGCAGGCGCCGCCGGTGCCAACAGCCCTTCCACTACCCAGTCTCGCCCCGAGAGGCGCGGCCCCCTGGAGGTGGAGCGCTGGCTGGACTCCTACAGGTCGCTGCCCATGTGGCAACTGACCGGCGGGTACTTCGTTTGTGGCATGACCACGGCCATCATCTCGGCCCACTACGTGCCTTTCGCCATAGAGCGGGGCGCCTCGCCGGGCGTCGCGGCGCTGGCCTTCGGGGTCATGAGCGGCCTGAACGTGCTGGGCGTGCTGATGGTGGGCGCCTGGTCCGACAGGCTGGGCCGCAAGAACCTGCTGGGCGCCACCTACGCCGTCCGCGGCCTGGCCTACGCCATGCTGCTGCTGGCACCCGGCCCCATCGCACTGTGGGGCTTCGCCATTGTTGCCGGCTTCTCGTGGATCGCCTCGGCCCCACTTACCTCGTCGCTGACGGCGGAGGTGTACGGGCTCAAGCACATGGGCACCCTGGCAGGCATGGTCACGCTGGCCCACCAGACAGGCGGCGCGCTGAGCGTGTACATGGGCGGCGCCCTCTACGACGCCTTCGGGTCCTACACAGTGCCTTTTGCCATCGCAGGCTCGCTGCTGGCAGGCGCGAGCCTGGCAAGCTTCAGCATCCGGGAGAGCAAGTTCTCCATCAAGTACCAGTCTCAGCCGGCCGCGGCCTCAGCAGCAGGAGACGGCGGCAGCTAGCCCGTGACCGTCAGTCCCGCTGCTGGAGCACCCTGCCAGACAGGTCTGTGATGCGGTCCACTTTGATGAGCACGGCCACGCCTTTGCGTTCAGGGTCCCGGTCCAGCTCCGCCTTGACCGTGCGCGCCATGACATCGTCGCGGACCGGCCCCGAGTCATACACCTTGGCCGTCCCGTGGAACCGCCAGTTGATGCGCTTGTCCGGGTTGCGATAGAGCACGACCACCTGGGGGTTTTCGGAGATGTTCTCCAGCGCCGTCCTCAGCGAGCGCTCCCAGTAGGCCAGCGTCTCGCCATCGTAGACCATGACGCTGCCCTTGAGGCTAATCTGCGGCCTGCCGTCTCTGGAGGCGGTGCCCAGGATACAGGGCACCCTGTCTGCAAGGGCATTGTTGACCAACTGCCGCATCTCATCAGTTATGCTTATCATCCTTGTCTCCAGCACACAAAACTGACGGATAGTATAACCTTTTGCCGCTGCCCTGTGTGGGCAGGCTGCATAGTTGCAGTCACCCCTGAGAGGACTGCCTGGGGCCCATGCCAAAGTATGACGAGAGCCGCGTCCGTCCCTATACCAGGGTTGCGTGAGAGTGACGGTTATGTGCTCTCCCGGCGAATGTATGATGCACATGGGCACACGCCGGTGGTACGGCGACACGCTCAGCCCCTTCTCTAGCTCTCCCTCACAGGAGGCGAGGACCTTCCCTGCACCTGTGGGAGAAGGCCAGGAAGGGGGCAGCCCATGCACCGCCAGTCTGCTGAAGAGAATAGCTGTCACTCATGAGCAAGAATGGTATTGGCATGCCGCCCCTCAGGGGTAATGCCTGTGAGGGGGGCCTACTCCAGGGCTAACCGGCCCTGGGGAGCCTCGGCTGGCGTCTCCGCCGAGTCAGGCCAGACCTTCACCACGCCGTACAGCCCGTCGTAGCCCGGCTGTATGGAGATGTCGCCGCGGCGCACCCTGGCGATGCCTTCGGCGATGCGCGGGCCGGCCACGCGCTCGATCTCCGGCACCGGCGTGTCTTTCAGCACCGCAAGCTCAGTCCCCAACTCGCCCACTATCCTGGCGTACTCGGCCTGCACCTTCCTGGAGCTGGTGCTGGTGCCCACGCTCTCGGCGATGACCTGCTGAAGGCCTACCAGCATTATGTAGGGCGGGCGGCCATTGTCGGCCCTGGTGAAGGAGTGCTCGTCCGTCCAGGAGTGGACCTGCCTTCCTGCAAGCTGCTCCACTCTGTAAGTTACGCCCAGGGTCAGCCGGCGCCCGCAGACGGGGCAGCGCTGGCCGTGCTGCCGGACCTCCTCCGGGGAGTAGCGCACTCCGTGGTCCCGATGGCCTGAGTAGTGGTACCTCCCTTCCTCAGGGAAGAACTCGATGGTGTAGGCGATGCGCTGGGCCTTGACCGCCTCCACAAGGCCGGCATAGGTCAGGTCGCCCTCGAATACCGTAGCCTCGCGCCCCAGCCTGGGCAGGGAGTGGGCATCGGAGAAGGAGACGATGGCCCGGTTGTCCAGCTCGGGGACTCGCCAGTTCATGGCCGGGTCGCTGGAAAGGCCCGTCTCCACGGCGTAGATGTGCTCCACGGCATCCCCGAAGCACTCCTCCAGGGAGTCGAAGCCGGAGAAGGAGCCGAACACGCCATACCAGGGCGTCCACACATGGGCCGGCACCACCAGGCACCGGCTGTCCAGGTCCAGCACAGCCGTGAGGAGGTCCCTGGGGGACATCTGTAAGGTTGGCCGGCCGTCCTGCTGTATATCGTCGCTCTTCTGGGCCAGCGCTGCGTTGATCCCCGCTACTGTAGCGAGGCTCGGGGCAAAGAGCAGTATATGGACTCGCCGGCCCTTGCCACCTATCCGCGCGGCGCAATTGACCTCAGTGCCCAGGACAAACCTGATTCCACCGTACTCGTACAGCCCGTTGCCCAGGTCGGCCAGCTTGCGGCGCGTCTCATCGAACCAGGCGGGATGGGTGAAGTCCGCGCTGGCCAGCAGGTCAATGCCCTTGAGCTTCGCCCAGCGGGCCAGGTTCTCGAAATTCAGGTCCTTGCTGGTGGCCCGGGCATAGGCCGAGTGAAGGTGGAGGTCTGCTACGTAGGTCATACACGGATTCTACCAGAGCACGGCGCGTGGTAAGGAAGCCCGCTGGGGACTAATACCAGGTTTGCGTGAAGGTGGCGGATATGTCCTCTCCTCGACGGGAGAGTGTACTGGCTACTGACCTCTGTAGCATGGACGCATACAGACCTGTGTAATACCTGCGGCTTCCTCGGAGGCTGTGCCCTGTTCTCCCCTCGTCAGGCCACCAGGTACATGCTGGCGTCGCCTGGAGGGCAAGGCCAGCCCCCTCTCTAACTCTCCCCCAAAACGTATGATGCACATGAACAGGACATGGCTGGTTATGAGGCGTTGCACCCTCATCCCCTCGACAGGCTCGGGGCAGGCCCCAACCTTCTCCCATCGAGGGAGAAGGGGTATTTCCTCTCCCCTGGCGGGAGATGACTAGTGGTCTGTCACTCCTGAATTGATGGAATGTTCCCCCTCATCCCCTCGGCAAGCTCGGAGCCTGCCCCGAGCACAGCCGAGGGGGCAGGCCCTGACCCTCTCCCGCCAGGGGCCCATAAGCGGACAGCTTCTGGAGCAAAGGGGATATGGGGTGAAGGCAGAGGTGTAGACCTCACCCCCGTCGCCCCCTCTCCGAATTCGGAGAGGGGGCCATAGATTGACCAACGCTGTGCCCTTAAGCACTGGGGGTGAGGTCAGTCCGGCCTGGCCAGCTTC
>FWPU01007309.1_pt1 | contig 20548 bp, 16 predicted proteins | sample 2228361 | NCBI WGS metagenome assembly FWPU01 (sample SAMEA103939777, study PRJEB20133) | metagenome
AAGAAAATTTAAAGCAATCTGGAAAGGGGTCTTATTATACTTTCTGGCTATCTCTTCAAGGGTTTTCCATTTATTTGTTCCTTTTGGAGATTTTTTCTGCCACAGGGGAGAGTAACCTGAGATTGTGATGTTGTTTTCTTCGCAAAAAGGCAAAATCTCTTCTTCAACATATCTGAAATTATCAAGATTGTATTCAACCTGATTGTTGACTATTTTCAATGGTCTGAAAATCTTAATTGCCTTTTCAAGTTCAGATATTTTAAAGTTGCTCACACCTGCATATCTTATTTTACCTGTCTCAATCAGTTTTTCAAATGTTGAAAATGTTTCTTTCAGATTAAGATTTGGTTCATACCAGTGTAGCAGATAAAGGTCTATATAATCAGTTTTAAGTCTTTTAAGGCTGTTTTCACAGGCCGATAATGTTCCTTTAGATGAGGCATTGTAAGGTGCAACTTTGCTGGTTATAAATACTTTTTCCCTCTCAATCCCTTTAATCGCCTCTCCAATAACCTCCTCTGCAATTCCATATATTTCAGCGGTATCTATATGATTTAAACCAATTTCTACGGAATATCTTATTGTATCTATCATAGATTTTCTGTTCCTTATGTCCCATGTTCCAAGACTAAAAACAGGGATTTTCTCACCTGTATCCGATAATTTAATTGTTGGTATCATGATTTAAAAAGTATAAAATGCCCTATGTAATATTTGCAAATTAAAAATGAAAAGTAATACAATACATGCAAGATGTAAGATACCTGACACATAAGAAACCAGGATAACAAAATTAACGAAACAAACGAGACTAACACAATTAACGATATAACAGTTTTTTTAAACTTTCAACATTTTTTTCCAGATATTTTTTCTTATGCCAGTTGGCCCTTTTTAGATAAGGAATACATTCTGTTAAATATTTTCTTGCAATATCCTTTTTATTTAAAACATAGTTTGTTTTTGCAAGCCAGTATCTAACAGCTGCTCTCGAATAGGGTGAATCTTTCTGATTCTTCTCTATATTATAATAAAGTTTTTTAAATACCCCTTCTGCTTTTTCCCAGTACCCTCGAGATGCATAAGCCCTTGCAATTGTCCATAAAAAACTCCTTGAATCAGGAAATTTTTCATACAGTTCTTCAGAAAGTTTCACTGCCTCTTTCCTTCCTTTTTCTCTGGAATAAATGTAAATTAAAGCTTCTATAGCAAGAGGCCATATAAATTTACCTTCTTTATAAGCAATTTCAATCTGATTTATTCCCTTTTCCTTTCTCTCGCCTCTGAAAATTATCCTTCCTGTATATTTCTGAATTACACTTGTCCCATAGTTATATATACCAAGAGCAAGATAAGAATCTTTTAAAAAGAATTTCTTCTTTATACATTCTGTAAAAAGATTAACAGCATTCAACCCTTCTTTTATCGCGGGAAAATAGCTCTCCTTATCTCCAAGCCACATTGCTTTATAGGCAATAGCAGAAGCCTTACAAAACTTTCCCCATAGTTTATCCTGGTTGTATTTTTCAGCAACCTTAATTGTTTTTTCAATTGCTTCTATAAAAACTTTTTCTGAATCCAGGGTTGAATAATCCTGAATAAAATGAAAAAGATAAACTGTTCTTAAAAGATAAGGAAGCGGGTCATTATCACCGACTTTTGATTCTAAAAAATCTATTCTACGCCTTACTTCATTATATTTCTCAACCCATAAAAGATTTAAAGTTGAATCCACATAGTAAGGATTTTCTTTTATGAAAATAGAGAATAGGAGAAGTAAAAGCATTAAATTCTTGGCAGTGTTATACCCTTTTGTGACTGATACTTCCCCTTTCTATCCTTATAAGAAACTTCGCATAGTTCATCAGATTCTATAAAAATCACCTGTGCTATTCCCTCATTTGCATATATTCTCGCAGGCAGGGGAGTTGTATTTGAAATTTCAATGGTTATGTGACCTTCCCATTCAGGCTCTAAAGGAGTTATATTTATCACAATCCCGCATCTCGCATAGGTGGATTTCCCAAGACATATACCTATTACATTTCTCGGAATTTTGAAATATTCAACACTTCTTGTGAGGCAGAAGGAGTTCGGTGGAATCACACATACATCACCTTTAAAATCAACAAAAGAACGAGGGTCAAAATTCTTGGGATCAACAACCGTTGAAAAAACATTTGTAAATATTTTGAATTCATCAGAAACTCTTATGTCATAACCGTATGAAGAAATACCGTAAGATATAACTCCCTTTTGCATCAGGGATTCGCAAAAAGGCTCTATCATACGGATTTCTTTAACCATTTTTCTTATCCATCTGTCATTTTTTACAGGCATTTTTTTATCCTTCTTTTAAACTAAAAAAGACTGAAATTATAGGATATTGAAAGGGTGCTAAAAAGTCCTGATTCTCTTCCTGAAATAAAAAATGGTCCTCTGAAAAGAATTTCCTTACCCATAACTCCATCAAATCTCAGGTCGTCTTTGATAAAAGAAAATCCCAGTTCTATGTTAAATTCTTCCTGACTCAATACATCTTTACCTGTTCCACCAATTTCATAATCTTTATCTTTTATGCTTTTTAAAAGGCTTTTTCTAATTCCGCTCCTGAATTCAAAGTGTTTGCCAAATTCAATTTCTGCTCCAAGAATCCCGTTCATATAAAAAGCATCCAGGCTACCTTTTCCCTGAGTAACACCTTCTGTATGTGTTGTGTCAATTGTGGTATAGTTTAAATTAATTCCTGTTATTACCTTCAGGTTTTCAAGGGGTTCTGTATAATAGCCAAGATTAAAGTTTAACTCACTTTTTTTCTGGTCAAATTCAATCAGACTTGTTCCAGAAGCTTCTGTGTATTTCTTTGGATGGGAATAATAGTGCAGTCCGAGTATTAGGTTTGAATACTCACCAATGCCCATTGTATATCTTATATTCAAACCATAAAATGAATTTCCCTTACCGTCAATTGTATCTGATATTGCAGGGGAATAGTATTCCTGATAAAATGAGTTTGTGGAAAAGTGCAAAGAGAAATCAATTTTCCTATTTTCTGAAATTATGTAGGATATGCCCGGCATAAATTCTATGTTTCTCACTGTAAGAGTAGGGTTTTCCAATAGAGTTGTATCGGTTATCTCTTCGTTGATGTAATTAAAAGAAATAGCTGTTCCCAGGTCTATTTTATCAGTTATACTTTTCGCCCATATTATTTCAAATCCTCTTGATTCCCTTTGCTCTTTCAAAGGATAGGAAATTACATAAGGATAGGTGTAAAGAGGGTAGTTATAAATAAAGGAAAATACCCCAGCCTTTTCATGAAATTTCATATTAACGCCTGCAAAAGAAATATAAGGAAGATTTTGAATAGAGGAGTCTGTAAATTCAACCCATAGCATATCAGGAAACCTGGTGAGCAAAGAAGGATAAAGGTAAGTGAGTGAAGGGTCAACCAGGAAATCTTTAACATTTCCTAAGGATTTAACTCTTGATTCAGAGGAAAATAAAGAACACACACCTACTATTAATACTACAAATTTCTTCATAAAAGTTCTCCTTTTAAAAATTTAATGGGCCCAGGTGGACTCGAACCACCGACCTCGCGCTTATCAGGCGCGCGCTCTAACCACCTGAGCTATGGGCCCAAAAAACATAGAGCAGGGATATCTGACTCCTTACCCCGATGTGAATAACCTATGCTTTCATTAAAACTCACCTACACCTCCCAAAACAAACACAATTATAAAAAGAAATATATTATATTAGAATGTAAGTTTGTATTTCAAATTTAAAGGGCTTTAAATTTTATAAATTATTTTAAAAACTTAATCTCTATTCTTCTGTTTAAAGCCCTTCCTTCCTTTGTTTCATTCGAGGCAATGGATCTAGTATAAAAGTATCCGACGGTTTTTATTCTCTCAGAATCTATTTTGAACTTGTTGACCAGATATTTTTTAACAGATTCTGCTCTTGCCTTTGAAAGCTCAAAATTTGATGGAAACTCCGGTGTATGAATTAGAACATTATCAGTATGTCTATGAAGTATCTATACCTGATGAATTTCCTGATCTCAAATAAATTTCTATTTTTGCTCCCGATAGAATCAGGTCCTATATAAAAAATACTTGACTCATATTCTTCATAAAAAGCCCTGTTATATGTATTGCCTATTTCTATAAAAGAACCATGACTGTACCTCTGGACAGGAAGTTTAGTATAATTTGTCCACTCCTGAATGAATTACTTCTGGATGAGTATCAAAATTTAAGTCTGCTATGAATAAATCTGCACCTCGTGATTGGGGAAGGAATAGTGATTATCAGAGGAATATCCAGATGATGAACCAAGCCATATTCGTAAATAAGGACCTCCTTCATCTGCAGATGTTAAATCAAAATATCCGTCACTATTCACATCAAATCCTTTAATAAATTCAATACATCCAGAATCCGAGTCCTGATAAATCGCTCTGGATATATAAAGACCATCACTTATTTTACCATCAATGAAATCATGATGGTTCGTTTCGATCCATACAATTTATAAGTGAAAAATTAGAACACTCATCATTCCTCCCTGATAATTGTCAAATTAAATTTTAGAAAATTATTATAATACATTATAATTTAAATGTCAACATGAAAATTGTTTATATTTCTACTGCTTTCCCGCGAAATGCGGAAGACCGAATAAATCCATGGCTTTTTGAAACATTAAAAAGGCTTGTAAATAAAAAAATTGAAATTCATGTATTCACCTCTTCTTATAAAGGGCTAAAACAAAAAAGTATAGATAATATAAAAATATATCGTTTTAGATATTTACCTCAAAAAATTGAGATTTTAACCCATGATGTGGCGGTTCCTGAAAGATGGAAAATGGGTCTAAGATATAGATTAATGGTTGTTCCTTACATTGCTGCAGGTATTTTTAATTCTTTATACTTTGCTTTAAAGCAAAAATTTGACCTTATTCATGTTCATTGGCCTTTCCCTCATATTATCTTTGGTTTAATCATGAAAATTATAAAAAGAAAACCACTGATTTGTTCTTTTCACGGAGGGGAAATAATATTTCTTGAAAATATGTTTTTTTTCTTTAAATCAATCTTTAAATTTTTATTTAAATTGGCTGATGTTTATACCACCAACTCTTCATTTACTAAAAAAAAGCTTTTAAACATAATAGGGAAAAATAATGAAAATAAAATTCATATTGTTCCCTTTGGAGTGACCCTGGGAAAAGAAGTTAAAGAAGGTAAAAGAGAAAAAAGAAAAACTGAAATTTTATTTGTAGGAAGGCTTATAGAAAGAAAAGGAGTGCATATATTAATTGAAGCATTTAAAGAGGTAAATAAAAGATTTCCTGATGTAGAACTGGTCATAGCTGGGGATGGTCCATGGAGAGAAAAGTTAGAAGAATTAGCCAAAAACTTGAATTTAAAAAATAAAATTTTTTTCAGGAGACATTTGGGTCCAGAAAAACTCTTACGAGAATACAGAGAAGCTGATTTATTTGTTTTACCATCAATCCATGATAAAAGAGGAGACACAGAGACTCTTGGTGTTGTTCTCATTGAAGCAATGGAGTTTAGCATTCCTGTTATCGCTACAAATGTAGGAGGAATTCCTGATGTGGTAAAGGATGGTTATAACGGTTTGCTTGTTCCTGAAAAGGACCCTGACGCTCTTGCAGATGCGATTATAAAACTTATAGAAAATAAAGATTTGAGAGAAAAATTTACCAAGAATGCTAAAAAGCATATAGAAGAAAAATTCAGCTGGGATGCTATAATGGATAAGTTAAATCAAATCTATACCCATTTGACAAAAAAGACAAAGAAGAAATAATATATTCATCTTATGAAGAAAAAAGGATTAATAATAGGATTTGATGGTGCTCCTTTTAAAATGATAGATAAATTTTTAAAAGAAAATAAACTTCCTTTTTTTTCAAGAATTTATAAAGAAGGTGCTTTCGGAGTTCTTGAGTCTGTTATCCCTGCCTATACAATGATTGCGTGGCCATGTTTTTACACAGGTAAAAATCCTGCAAAAATAGGACCTTTCTTAATAAGGTCAAAAGGATTTGACCCTTCTGCTTTTGCAAAGTCTTTTTTTGTGAATTCAACTGATATTAAGACATGGACAATATGGGAATACTTATCTTATCTTGGTTATAAAGTGGGTGTTATGAATGTTCCTGTTACCTATCCACCAAAAAAGGTTAAAGGGTTTTTAATTACCGATTTTTTGACTCCAAAAGGAGCAGAGAATTTTACATATCCACCTGAACTTACACATAAACTAATAAATTACAGAATTTCTCCTGACCTTGATATAGGTAGATATGGACATCCTGATTCAAAGGTTGACCTTAAAAAGATGAAAGAGGACCTTATAAGTATTCTGAAGGAGCACGGAGAATGGGCATTAAAACTTATAGAGGAATTTGGTCCCCAATTCTTTATAATAAATTTTAAAGAACTTGATGACTTCATGCATTTTTTCTATGGTGATGAAAAAGAAGTCCTTGAAATTTATGAAATCGCAGACTATTATGCGGAGAAAATATACAATCTCTTAAAACCCGATGTATTTTTGATTATGTCAGACCATGGATTTCACAAGGTTCCCAAAACCTATTTTTACATAAACACTTTCCTTGAAAAAAAGGGTTATTTAAAAAGAGCAAAAAGCATAAAGGGAAAGGCAAGCATATTTGTTTATAATATGGGTGAGAAGGTTCTGAGAATAATGCCCCTTTTGAGAAATTTAATCCCTGAGAAGGCTAAGTACAAAGTTGCAAGAGAACACATAATTCACAGGATTGACTGGGAAAACTCAAGGTGTTTTGGAAACTGGTATGCGGGCGTTTATTTAAATGACAGATTTTTTAAAAACGAAGAGGAAAAGAAAAAATTTGCTGAGCAGATTAAAGAAGATTTTTCAAATTTAAAAGATGATAACAGGAGAAAAGTATTTAAAATTGTGCATACAAAATATGAAATATTTAAAGGTCCTTATTTCGATTTGATGCCAGAGGTGGTTTATACAACAGAACAGGATTTTAGAATAAATCCAAATCTTTCTGATAAACTTTTTGATAAGAGGATTGATAGACCGGATTTAAAAGGACATCATCATGCTGATATGGACGGTATATTTTTCATAAAAGCAGAGGGAATAAAAGACAGAATTTATGGAACAAGACTCAAAATTTATGACATTTTCCCGATATTTTTATATCTTCTTGGTGAAAAAATTCCTGATGATGTTGATGGAAAAATCCCTGAAGATTTATTTGAAGGGAAAATAGAACCAGATTTTGCGAGCATACCTTACAAAGGGGTGGATGAGTATCAAATGAAAGAGGAAGAGGCAGAAAGTGTAAAAAAACATTTAAAAGGACTCGGTTATATATGAAAAAATTTGAGAGAATACTGGATAACTGGTGGGCTGTATTTTTAATATATTTTTTTCTCTCACTTATTTTCCTTACGAATATTCTTTTTAAAAATGTGCTTTTATACGGTTCTGATTGGCTTCTTGGTGCATACACTGATAAAACATGGGTAAGTAATTTTATAAAAACCCATGGAAGAATACCTTTATGGAACCCTTACCTAAGATGTGGAATTCCTACTATTGCGGCATTTTTTATGGATGTATTAACTCCTTTAAATTTTTTAAGATTTATTACGGCTACCCATAAGGTCCAGGTCATCGGTTATATTTTTTATTTTTCCCTTGGTGGACTTGGAATTTATCTTTTTGCAAGAGAATGGAAATTAAATTCTATCTCTTCATTTCTCGCGGGCATCTTTTACATGTTTTCAGGAACAATTATTACAACAATATATGGAGGTCATCTCGGAAGAAGTGTAAGTGCCTGTATGCTGCCCTTTATGCTTTTTTTCCTGACAAAAGGAGTTAACAAAAATAATATTTTCCCCTTTTTAATTGCAGGAGGGTTTGGTGGACTTGCGTTTTTACAGGGACATTTTCAGCTTACTTATTTTGCATTTGTAATATCAGTTTTTTATTTCTATTTCTATATCATAGGAATTAAGAAAGCAAAAATACGGGATATTTTTAAATTTTCTCTCTATGCTTTAGCAGGAGTGATTATTGCCTTTTTAATGTACTCCTTTTACATATTTCCTGTTCTTGAAAATCTTAGGTATGCAGCCAGGGGGGCTGAGAAGGGTTATGAGTACAGTGTTTCATGGTCATTGCCATCTTTTGAGATATTAAACCTTTTATATCCTCATTTCTCAGGTTATCTTGACACATATTGGGGTCCTACATTTTTCAGGTTGCATATTGAATATATGGGTATATTGCCTTTTATTCTTGGTATCGCTTCCTTTATTTATTTTTTCAAAGAAGGGAAGATAAAATTCCTTATAATTTGGTTTATAGTTGTTTTATTTTATGTAATAGGAGGATATACCCCTGTTTTTAAAATTTTTTATTACCTTTTACCCGGGGTAAAGAAATTTAGAGCCCCTTCTTTAATTTTTTATCAAATAAATTTTATATTTGCAATTTCTTCTGCAATTTTTATTGATAGAATAAAAAATTTCAAAGAAGTTGATTTAAAGAAATTTTTGATTACAACCTGTGGAATACTCCTTTTACTCGCTCTTATTTTTTCTCTTTTTAAATCAGGATTAATAAGTTTTTTTGCAGGATTTATAAGAGGTGAAAATATAGCAGAGAGAGAAAATGCCCTTACATCAGCTTATTCTCTTTTAATAAAAGATGTATGGCTTGCCTTTTTGATTTATACGATTTTTTCTGCTTTAACTTATCTAATTTATACTAAAAAACTTAAAAAAATCTTGTTTCTTGCGTTCATACCTGTGTTTTTATTTGATGTGTGGAGGATTGAAAAGGATTTTGTAAAATCAATAGAGCCACCTGAAGTCTACTTTGCAAAAGATGAAGTTGTTAAGTTCTTCCAGAATGACAATTCAATTTACAGGGTGTTTCCTTTGAGATACAGAAAGTCTGACGAAGGACTTTTAATGCTTTACAACATTGAAAGTATAGCGGGTTATGCAGCAAATCCTCTGCAGAGATACCAGAATTTTATAGGTGCAGAAAAATCTGTAATGTTTTCTCCTAAAAATTTATTGCACTATCCCCATTTATTAAATATTATGGATGTGAAATATATTGTTGATGTGCCTTTACCTGAAGATATTGCAAGATACCCTCAAAATATACAAAAACAGATAATGTTCTGGGAAGAGTTCTATAAAAATTACGAGAAAGTATTTTCAGGCAATCAGTATGTAATTTATAAAAATCCTTTTAATAAGGGAAGAATTTTATTTTATGGGAAATGGAAAATATTTTCAGAAGATGAATTACTTGAGAGTCTTTTTGCTGACAGAAATCTTGAATTTGCCTATCTTGAAAAGGATAAAATAAAAAACATAAAAATCCCTGAGCAGAAAGATTCAATAAACTTTTCCTACAAAATAAATCACTATGAACCTGATAGGTTTGATTTTGAATATTCCCTTTCAGAAAATGCAATTTGTCTGGTTTCTCAGAACTGGCATCCAAACTGGAAAGTAAAAATAGATGGTGACAGGGTTAAAACCTTTCCTGTGGATTATACCTTTACAGGATTTGTGGCTCCTGCAGGAAATCATAAGGTATATTTGGAATTTGATTCTGTCGGACACAGGATAGGACTAATATTAAGTCTGTTAGGATATTTTATATTTATTTTTTCATTGATTTTTTATGGAGTTTTTAAAAACTTTCAGAAAAAAGTAAAATCTGTTAAAGAAAAATAAAATAGTCATATTTATCAGAAAATTTAAAATAGAAGACTATGAAAATTTAATTGATCTATGGAACAGAGCAAGGCTTCCTCATAAACCAAAAGAAAGAGACAGGAAAGATAAAATTAAAAAAGAACTTGAAAAAGGGATTATGATATTTCTTGTTGCTGAGGTAAATGGTAAAAAGGATGGATAAATAGACTCGCAGTAGAACCTGAATACAGGGGGCAGGGGATAGCAAAAAAGCTTTTAGAAGAGGTTGAAAAGAGGCTCTATGAACAGGGCATTGAAATAATAGCTTGCTTGATAGAGGATTGGAATAAAGGTTCAATGAAATTCTTTAAAAAAATGGGTTATGAGGAAGTATGAGGATATGTGAAGATGTTGGTGAAAAGGACACAAAAAGTTAAGAAGTCTCTTCATTTAGAAAACAAAGTAGATTTAAAACACTTCTCTTTATACCCTGTAATAATAGACTCTCTCTTATGAGCAAAGGAATTGCTAATTTAGAGCCCCAAAAAAGTTGCTATTTCATGTTAAAGTAACAGAAACTTGACTTTCTATTTTTCCTCGCTATATAATTATTTGATATTAAAGGATGATAAATTCTGGCAGACTCAAAAGGAGTTAAAACTATAATTAAAGATCTCTCTAAAGGAGACCGCAAAATATTTAAAAATAGAAGCATATCCGCAATGGGGATATGAACAATTTATACGCCATCGGCTTAAAAGGAGTTAAAGATGATGGAAAAAAATCTTGAGAAAATCCAGGAAAAATTAGAATTGATAACCCGCAAATGGTGGTTTTTAGTTCTTTTCATACTTATTGGAACTATGACCCCACCTATTGCTACAAAGGGATTCGATTTTTCAAAAATAGGCATGATTATCCCTCACATACTGCAGCGTGCTTTAATTACAACGCTTCCTGTTTTTGTTTATACAATTTTTAAGATCCTTCCTGTTATTTTAATTGTTCTTTTAATCTTTCTGAAAAATCGTATTGGGCGAATTTTCAGTTTCTACGGTGGAATTACCTATTTACTTTTTACTTTTCTCCAGAGCATTGCGATAACTGATAAATATGGTTTAGGAATTGTAACAGGCAATTTCATTTTGATGTTAATTATTGCTTTTCTCTGGTTCTGGGAGGTAATTGTGTATAAAAACGATTTCAGTAGCCAAGAGACTCCAATCATACGATACTGGGTTGTCCCATTAGCATTTTTAGCTTTCTTGTATCCAGTAAATCTCAAAACGATGAAGCCAGATTTTAGTTTCATACAATTTTTTACAAACCCGGCAGGTTTAGCTTTTTGCACAATGACACCCGTATATCTTGGAATACTTACTCTTTACTACCCCAAAGTTAATTTTGTAACGCTCCGAACTACGAGTCTTCTTGGAATAATTATCGGTTTTTGGAATATAATAGTAAATTTCATTATCAAACCTGAGATTTTGTGGTGGAATGGAGTTTTACATCTTCCTTTGGTATTTATATCCATTTATGCTCTTATCCTTTCTTTTAGAAAGATACAACCAGTAGAAACAACAAAGGTAATAAAATAATGGATGTAATCCGACTGCATATAACAGCAGATAAAAGGGAAATCAAAAATTTTCCCAAATTGCCTTCTGCAACTTGTTTTATCCACAAAATGTTATACGCCATAAATCTATGAGAGGTTTAAAATGGGTAAATTTGTCACAGCCATAAATTGTATGGATGGGCGAGTACAAATACCTGTGATTGAATACCTCAAAAATAACTATGGTATAAACTATGTGGACATGATTACAGCGCCTGGGTTAACAAACTATTAGCTGAAGGTGAACATAGTGAAAGTTATAGGATTGTGGGTTAATGAAGATTGGAAAGTTTGTGAGGTTAAATAACTTTCGATCGACATAGCCTAATACCAGATAAGTTTGCCTTTGGTGTAGGAAGCAAGTTCTTCCCGCTTTGCTCGCAACTTTTTTATACCCAAAATGTTAACCAATACCTGCCTAATAATCGGGATTTTTAATTATTTTTAAGGTTTTGAGAGGAGTAATTAAATTAACTTTATATTTTCTCTTTTTTCACAAAGACAAGGATTTCAGGATACATTTGACAAACATTGGACATTTACAAACCCAATAAACCCAATTCGTTTATCTTTCTCTTATCCATTATAATACAAATATGAAGAATATAAAAATACTCGGTGGGGTGGGTGCAATTTTATGCTCAATAAGTGCGGTTCCTCATATAGGAATACTGGCATTTACTTCAGGTTATGTTCTTCTGGGAATTGCCTATAAAGGATTAAGTAATAAGCTTGAAGAAGAAAGGATTTTCACTTATATTTTGATTGCTTTAATTCTTGATTTTTTCGCAAGCCTGGGAATTATTGCGGGTCTTTCAGTATTTTTCCTGGGATTTCTTCATATTTCCTCTTTTACACTTTTTGCTTTTCCCCCTCTTGTTCTCGGGGCTTTATTTGTATGGATAATTGCTTCAATTGCCGGATATTTTTTCTTTCAGGCAAACAAAACTATAAGTGAAAAAACAAAAGAAGGTCTCTTTAACTTATCAGGAATTCTTATGTTCATAGGTGGACTCACAATTATAATTTTCTTAATAGGTGCATTTATCGGATGGATAGGATACATTTTAATTGCGGTTTCTTTTTTTTCCTTAAAAGAGGAGGCATTTCATTGAAAAAAATTTTTCTCACAATAATAATTCTCTCATTCAGTGCGGGGATACTAATTATTGGTTCATATCTTTATATAAAGTCAAGACCAAAGACTGTGCAATTTATGACCGGAAATTATATGGAAATACCTGCTCAAGAATACAGATTTTTCTCATTTAATTTTCCAAAAGGGGCAAGAGTAGAGGGCAAAATACAGATGTTAAAGGGAAAAGATATAAATATGTATTTAACAAGCAAAAAAGAATTTGAAAAATTTAGAGAAGATAAAAAATTTAAAGCTTTTCTTAAATATATATCTACTGGTAACAGAGAGTTTTTATTTATTTCACCTTTTGGAGATAAGTATTATTTTATATTTGAGAATATTTCTCTGTCAGAAGATAAAAAATTAAAAGTAAATATTTATATAAGGGCAAAAATTAAAAGATAAGGAGGGAAAGAGAGTGCAAAACTCCTGAAATCAAATTTATTTTAGTAATTATGATTCATCATTATCTTATATTTTACTTCTCATAATATATTTTACTTCTCATAATTTATCTTATGTTAACTTGTCATAAAAGGCTTGATTTGATTGAATATTCTAAATTCAAAACATTATGATATTTTTCTAATTAACCACTTTTTTTATTATGACCTGGGTTTTATTATTTTTGGTTAATTTAGTCTTTCCAGAAGAACCTTTTGCAGGTCCACAGGATTTTTATAACTACTTCTCCTCTGATTATTCTTTAAGATGGGACTATTTTAAAGATGGAATACCATTTTTCATGCCCATAAGTAAAGATTTTGAGCTTGCCCTTAATTCAGCTCATAAAAGTCTTTTATTATTTAAAGATAATAAAATTACCTATCCTGATTCCCAGACAATTGTTTCTGTGTATTCTGAAAGAGATAGATATGAAAGCAGTTTAAACGGTTTTTCCTTTCAAAGAGAACTTTTCAGAAAATTTATGAGATTTAGAACTGGATATGATATATACACATCAAAGGTTTTATCAGAATTTGGGACAATTGTTCAACATCACTATTTTTTTCAGGGATACAGGGAAAATACCTTTGATTTTCTATATTATCATTCTGATTTTGATTATCCCTTTTATTATGTGATAATGAATCTGCCTCAAAGAGAAAGGTTTGAAATATACAAGTTTAACTATTACTTTACAAAATTAAAATTTTCTACTGATTATCAGTATGTTAATAATTTCCTAAAACATCGCTCTATTTCACAATTAAAATCAGAAATCACTTTAAATTTTAATTATAAATTATTTAATTGCAACATTATTTTAAGGAATAGAATTCTTAAATATTACAAAGAAAAACAAAGATACAGATTGGGTGGAGGATTTGGGTTTAACTTCAGGAATTTATTTTATCTACAATTTGACTATGAGAAGGATAAAAAATTGCACAATCAGTTTTCCCTTGAAACAGCTCTCAATTTTAGCGTAAAAGACATTGTATTCATTCCTTTTTTCTCCTCAATGCTTTTATTTCCAAATCCTGTAATAGAATCAAGTATTTTTACTCTCTACTCTACTCCCTATCCTGCAAGAGAAAGAAGAAATACTCGAGGAATCTATATATTTGATACAAATTTTAAGAATATAAATTTTGTCTATGAATATGCTGATGTGAAGGACATGAAAATCTTAAAAATCTTACCCTATGAAATTGATACTCTCACTTACAATATACCTGGCTATGATACAGTGACCGCAAGATTCCATTCTTTTCAAACTAACATCTATATGGAAACAGGGAATTTTCTTTTTCTTAGTAACAGTTATCTCCGTTCCACTTTAATATATAACACTATCAAACAATTTTATCCAAATCTAACTGCAAAAATAAGTAGTGGTCTGGAAAAAGCAATCAAGGGAAAGGTAAAACTCGTTTTCGAGTATACCACATTCTTTACCGAGAAAAACAATATGAACTCCTGTGAGATCAAGGCAAACTTTTTTAATGCTCTTTTTATCACTTTCAGGGTTAACAATATTTTTCAACAGAAGTTTTGCCTTTTAAAAGGCTTTGATTTTTATACAACCCATTTTACACTTTTTGCATCAGCAAACCTCTGGGATTGATATGAGGAAAAGAAGAATATTTGAACTTTACACAATTTCCACATTCACGCGGTTTAATGAACTGAGAAAAATTTTAAAAGAAAATCTTGAAAACTATAGAATTTCCGATGATAAAATACATGATTGCATCACCGTGGTTGATGAGATTTTTTCAAACATAGTGGAACACTCTTATAAATTTAAAAAAGGACCTGTAAGACTTAAAATAGAAAAAGACGATAAAAATATTATTATATGCTTTGAAGACCATGGCACACCTTTTATTTTTAAAAAAGGTAGAGAAATAAGTTTTGATGAGGAAAAAGTTTCAAAGAAAGAAAGGGGATTAGGTCTTTTTATTGTTCAAAAAATTACAAGTAAATTTAATTTTGAAAGAAAAGGCAAAAGAAATATAAGCACATTCTATATAAAAATTGACTGATAAATTTCCCTCCCCCTCCATTTCAAAATTTTAATAATACCACATAAGATACAAGTTTATCTGGTTATTTCCAAGATTGAAGGAAGTGATGTTTCCATCAGGGTCATTTTGACTCATGTAATAAAAACCAGAAGCAGCATCAAGCCCTATTGAAAAGTAATCAGATACAAAATGCTCTATTCCAAACCCAAATGGAATTCCAAAGGTAAATGCTGAGGAATAGGGTGTATCATAAAGTGGAGAATCTATCATAAATCCAATTCCACCTTTTAAATACAGATTTGTTTTCTTGTGTTCCCTGAAAAGATAATCAACTAAAAACTGAAGTTCTATTTTGCTTCCAGATTCAGATGTGCCATCCGATACTGACTTAAGATTAAAGTTAAGCAGAGGCTCAAAGGTTAATTTTTCGGAGAATCCAAATTTCATCATCACAAAGTCAGGACCAGGGAACCCAACTGTGTTCATATATGCAGTTGGTGTCCAACCTATACCAAGCCCCAAGGACCCCTTAAGGCTTTTTGCATTTGCGTATCCTACCATACCCGCTATTACTACCACTGCAAACAACTTTTTCATTTTACCTCCTTTTTAAAGCAATAAAATTATAGAGAAGAAAAATGTTTTATTTCAATTAAAATAGTGAAATAACTCTTGGTACCACCCTTGACAAATCCAAAAATTTCCTGTATTATTACTAATTATGCATTGCGTAAATATAATGCGTAATAAAAATACAAGATTAAAGGATGAAACCATTTGCCATACGTGTTGCGAAGCAATCTTTCCTTCCCCCGGGAAAAGAAGTTTTCAAATGAATTTCCTTCTTGCACTTTTAATGCTTACAGGGAATGAAGTTTTAAAAAAGGTTGAAGATACATATAATGCTCCAGAGGATAGGGTTTCAGAAATAAAGATGATTCTCATTGAATCTGACGGTTCTAAAAAAGAAAGGGAAATGAAATTCTGGATGAAGGGTAAGCATAAAAAACTTTTTGTTTTCAGAGCTCCTGCTGATGTAAAGGGAGTTGGTTTTCTTGTTCTCTCTGATGATGAACTCTATCTTTACCTTCCCGCATTTAAGAAAATAAGAAGAATCGCATCGCATGTAAAAAACGAGCCCTTTATGGGAACTGATTTTTCTTACAACGACCTTGCAAAAAGTGAATTTACAAAGAACTATGATGCAAAAATAAAAGAAGAAAATCAAACTCAATATGTCCTTGAACTTTTGCCAAAGCCAGAATCTGATGTGGAATACTCAAAACTTATAATGTTTGTAAATAAAAAAATTTTATTACCCGATTCTATAAGATTTTTTGATAAAGGTGGAAGGATTTTTAAGATAATGAGGAATAGAAATTTCAATCAGATAAAGGACTACTGGTTAATCGGAGAGGTTGAAATGGAGAATGCAAAAGATAATCATAAGACAATAATGAAAACCATCAAAGAAAATGTTGACGTTGGTATTTCTGATAAAGTTTTTACAAAAAGAAATTTAAAAAGGGCAGAATAGGAGGGGATATGAAAAATTTATTTTCTCTTTTAATTTTGGCAGGACTGCTCTGCTCTGTTGAAATCGGAGGAGAGGCAAAGGTAAATAATTTTTATTATGTATCTTCTGACAGCATAAAACCTGTTCCTTATATGTTTCATCAATTTGAAATTGATTTTACACAAACTGAGGAAAAATACAATTTTATGGGCTCTTTGCTTTTCAGATTATGGACAGAGAATAAATCTTTAAGTTTTTCAGAACTCTCAAAATCTGCTTTTAAGGTAAAGCCTCATCTTTGGGAACTCTATCTAACTATATATGGATTTTTATTTGATAATCTTGATTTAAAAATAGGAAAGCAAAGGATAGCATGGGGAACAGCGGATAAGTTAAATCCAACCGATGTTTTAAATCCCTATGATTTGCAAAATCCTTTTGATTTTGGTAAAAAAGTGCCTGCAAATGCAATCGTATTTGACCTTTATCTACCAAAAGAATTCACTCTTGAAGGTATCTTTTTACCCGAATTCACTACTCCGCTTTTACCAGAAGTAAAATTTCCACTCTTTGGAAGTTTTGAAAACCCTTATTTTCTTCAGAATATAAAGGATACCATTATCTATCCTGAATCTAAGAACTTTAAAAACTCAATACTTGCATTAAAAATCTATGGGAAATTATTTAAATGGGATTTTTCTTTATCTTATTTTAATGGATTTGATAATTTTCCGTTAATCAAAAGTATTAGCATTGATACTTTGGGGTATCCCACAACCATAATTAAATACTTTTTCCCAAGAATTCACATGATAGGTTTTGATTTTGCAGGAGAATTTAAGCATGTAGGAATATGGGGTGAATTGGGTTATTTTATACCCAAAGATACTGTTGAACTTACTTCTCTTTTGCCTCTACCCTACTTTATGCCTGAAAAATTTAAAGACCCTTATATAAAATCAACCATTGGCTTTGATTATACATTTAAAAATGGAATTTTTATAAATTTTCAGTGGAATCATGGATTCTTTTTTGAAAGAGGAGAAGAACTTCATGAATATCTTGTTGCGAGAACAGATAAAAAATTTTTAAGGGATAAACTAAAAATAGGAGTTGCAGGAATTGTTGAAAATAAAGGAAAAGACTATGGAAAGGCTTTAATCCCTGAAATTTCCTATAAACCTTATGACAATGTTGAAATAAGCACAGGGATTATAATACTTGATGGGGATTCAGAACTTTTACTTGGCTTATGGAAAGATTTTGACCAGTTTTATTTAAACTTAAAGGCAAGTTTTTAAAATGAAAAGAATAATTAAAAAATATTCAAACAGGAAGTTATATGATACAGAGTCTTCAAGGATGATAACTCTTTCGGAACTCACAAACTATATTAAAGAAGGAATTGATTTTCAGGTTATAGACAATGAAACAGGTGATGATATTACGGATTTAACCCTTGTCCAAATTTTAATGGAAATTGTTAAAGACAGAAAGGAATTTTCGTCAGCCCCTTATATTTTAAGGGAAATTATAAAATCAGGTAAATCAACAGCTCTTGAATTTATTAAAAATTCACTCACTGCTTCAATCAATGCCATATCTCTTACAGAGCAAAAAGCAAAAGAAATTGTAAGAAACCTGATTGATAAAAGGAAAATAAGTGAAAAAGAAGGTGAGGAACTGAAAAATCTCTTACTTCAATCTGCAAGAGAAAGAGAAAAAATTCTTGAGGATAAAATAAGAAGGGTTCTTGATGAAGCACTTAATAAAATAGGCGTAACCTCAAAACAGGAACTGGAAGCCCATCTGAGGAATAACATAAACAAGATACTTTCAGAGCTTGGAATATCTGAACAGAAAATAAGGGATATGGATAGAATAAAAAGAGAGTTAAAAGAAATAAAAGCAGATATTAAAGAAATTCTTAAAAGACTCAAATAGAATTGGATAGAGTGATTAAGTTTTTACTCAAAATAAAGGTTTTCTACATTCTCTTTATTTTCTTATTAACGATTTTTTTAGGATTTGGGATTTTTAGACTAAAAATCCAGGGCGATATTTTGAAAGCACTTCCTCCAGAAGACCCGTATGTTAAACTTTTTGACAAAATAGGTGATGAATTTGAAGGCAATATGCTTGGAATGATTGTATTAAAAGGTAATCCTGATATTTTTAATTACAAAACATTCAAAAAGATTCGGGAACTTACAAATGCCTACAAAGAAATAGAAGGTGTTTCAAATGTGTTAAGTCTTACAGATGTAATGGATATAAAAAAAATAAAGGATGGCATAGAAGTTGGTAAATTGCTTCCTACAGGTTATATTCCAGAAACAAAAGAAGAGTTTGACAGTTTAAAAAAGTATATAATGTCAAAGGAAAGATTCAAAGGGGCGATAGTTTCTGAGGATACAAGGTATGCATCTATTATAATAAGGTTTTCTAAAAAGAAAGATAGAGAAAAAACTGCGCTAAAAATAAGAGAAATAACCGAAAGCAAAAAAGAAGATTTTGAGGTATATTACAGCGGATTTCCATTAACTGTTATATTTGTTAATGAGACGATAAGCAAGGAAATGGTAAAACTCATCCCCTTTGCAGCAGTTGTAATTGCATTTGTTCTTTTCTTAGGTTTTAGAAACCCTCAAGGAATTTTGCTTCCACTTGGGGTTGTATTAATTTCAATCATATGGGTAATGGGTCTTATGGGATACCTGAATGTTCCTCTTTCAATAGTATCAAACATCCTGCCGGTTGCGCTTCTTGTGGTTGGTTCTGCCTACGGAATACATCTTTTAAATAAATACATGGAGTACAAAAAAAATGATAGAGAAAAAAGGATAAAGGATACGGTAAATGAAATATGGGTCCCCATACTTATGGCAGGGATAACCACATTCTTTGGATTCTTGTCCCTGATATTTACCCAGCTTGATGTTATAAGAAAATTTGGGATATTCTCATCCATTGGTGTTATTTTCGCATTAATTTTAACATTAACTCTTGTGCCCATCATCCTTTCCTTTATAAAAACAAAAAATTCAGAAAAAGAATTTGGTTTCCCTTTTGAATTTTTGATGGCAAATTTCTCCAGAATCATCATCCAGAGAAGAGATTTTATAATAAAACTATGTATAATTCTTGTTTTCACAAGTATTATAGGGATTTTGAAGATAACTCGTGAAGTGAATATGATTTCCTATTTTCCTAAGAATGATCCTGTGAGGGTATCTACTGAGCTTGTTATGGAAAAGTTCGGAGGGAGTATGCCCTCTTACATAGTTTTAGAAACCGAAGATATTAAAAACCCTATTATTTTAAAATTAATGAAATATATAGAAGATGTTCTTGAAAAAAATCCCCACATAAATCATCCCCAGTCAGTTGCTGATTTAATTTCAGAAATGAACGAACTTTTAACAAATTATAATTCTATACCTGAATCAAAACAGAAAATAAATAACCTTTATTTTCTTATTGAGGGAGAGCCCCAACTTGATATGATGGTGACAAAGGATAACAAAAAAGCTCTGGTGCAGATGGTTTCAGGCATAGGTAAAACAAAGGTGGATAGAGAAATTGTAGAGGAGATTAAAAGAGTTTTAAAAAAGTTAAAAAGTAGATACATACTTATTGATAAAAATGAAATTAGTCCGGATAAAAGAAAAGAGTTATTTGAAGAATATGTATCCTTTTATACCCAAATTATATGCGATGTATTTGATATAAGAGATTCTTCAAAAATTAAAAAACTCCTTTATTCTTTTTCTGAAGATGAAATTTATGAAGATATGTTTAAAAAAATAGCATTTGAAAAACTGGATAAGTATTTTGAAAGCGATGAAGCATTTATAAACATAAAAGACAATAATTTAAGAAAAAGGACAATAAATGAAATTTTAAACTCTAAAAGTCCAAAAGTAGTTTTAAAAAAGTATTTTGGAAACTTAGATAATGAGGAAGATATAGAAATTACTTTTCAAGAAGTGAATAATTTGTTAAAGGAGGCAAAAAGAGAGGG
>FWPU01007310.1_pt1 | contig 20542 bp, 18 predicted proteins | sample 2228361 | NCBI WGS metagenome assembly FWPU01 (sample SAMEA103939777, study PRJEB20133) | metagenome
CACTTACCCAGCCGACCCTACTCCTGCACGACATACGAAAGGTGGTCCATGGCTGGGGCAGATGATGCTGCCACCTGAAGAAAAGTACAACTACGAGGATACTGGCCCAGCAGACCTACAGGCAACGGCAAAAATCGAATTGGCTGACTTGGTGGGTATGTGTGAGTTTGCGTTCATCCCCGACCTCCTCGACGAAGCCTTGCGCTATATGGAAGCGGTAGTAGGGTGGAAGTTCGGAAATGAGGAGCGCATTAATGCTGTACTGCGCAGCCTGCACATGCGCCAGGCATTCAACCTACGCGAAGGTATACTACCGAAAGACTCTATCCTGCCACCGCGTGCAATCGGCAATCCACCTCTAGAGGCTGGACCGACGGCAGGCATCACGATTAACGTGATGGCGCTGGTGCGCAACTTCTATCAGACGGTGGAGTGGGATGAGGAGACAGGCAAACCCGCTTGTGAAGCGCTTGAGCGCCTGGGCGGTTTTGAGGACGTCATCCAGGACTTGTATGCTTAGACCATAATCTGCAAAATGGGAGAAAAAATGACTGCAAACAGCAAACGTTTAGAGGGAAAGGTTGCCCTCATTACCGGTGGTGGTTCAGGCATTGGCAAGGGTATCGCTGCCCGATTCGTACGCGAGGGTGCCAGGGTCATGCTCGCTGACATCTCGGAAGAAAACTTATCTCAAGCCAGTGAGGAACTCGGAGAAGCCTGTGAGACCATCAATACAGATGTCACCGTGGAAGAGCAGGTTGAGAGAGCCGTGAAGGCTACTGTGGAGAATTTTGGCCACTTGGACATAGTGGTCAATTCGGCTGGCATCGGTTCAATGAGCGCGATTGTGAATACAGCAGTGGAAGATTGGGACAATGTCCTTGCTGTTGACCTAAAGGGTCCCTTCTTAATTATCAAGCACGGCGCTAACCAGATGATCGCTCAGGGGAAAGGTGGTTCGATCATCAACATTGCTTCCTTGAACTCTCGTCAACCAGCAGAGGGCATGGCACCTTACTGCTGTGCCAAGGCTGCCTTGGAGATGCTGACCAAGGTCGCTGCCATGGAATTGGGACCGTATAATATCCGGGTCAATGCCATCAGCCCGGGTCTGACCGATACACCTTTGGTGAATCCGATGTTTGCCATGGATGGAGTTCTTGAAGCATTCAGGGAAAACACCCCTCTCGTTCGCTATGGTACACCAGACGACATCGCTGCCGCTGCGCTCTTCTTGGCTTCTAATGAGGCTAGTTGGATAACCGCCGAGAATCTTTTTGTGGATGGAGGAGCAATCACCAAACGATACCCTGACCTGATGAAGATTATCATGGGTGGTTAAGGTAATCTTCTTACTTTGTAATTGTCATATATAGGTGAGGGCAGGTCTCCCCCTCTTGCTGTCGCCGTCTCCCCCTTCTTGCATTGAGAAGGGGGATAAGAGGGGTTAGGTCGTTCAATCGGGATATTTATAGTGGACCCCAAAACTGGACACAGACCTTGGGGGTAAAATCCAGGAAAGAGGTCCTTATGGGAAAGCGGCGTGCTTTCAACCCCGAATTCAAAGCCCGGGAGGCGTTAGAGATGATTTCGGGCGAAAAAGGTCTGAGGCAGGCCGGTCGTGTGTATGGGATCAAAAATACTGTCCTTTTCAGTCCCTTGGTTTGAGATGGATCCGCCCGGGTGGACTTTTCTCTATCATACCTGAAGATGCTTGTTTTTCAACTCACCAACAACTTTTTAGTGTTCCCAACAATCACAATGACTTGACAATGGTAGTGAGTTCATTAATGGTATAATTTTACAAAACGAAATTTCCTTCGGTTTCCCTTGCATGGCATTTGGCTCCGAATTCATTACCCCCAATCTGCATCACAGAGGCTCCAGGTAAAATAGGCTCTTAGATTAAATCACTTCTCACCAAGGAGGTTGATGACAAAACAAAAACTTGCAAAAACTTTTCAAAATATATCAAAATCGTTTAATAATAAAAAGTGTGTAACAATCCATCAAACAATATAAACCCTTTTGTGAATAACTTTTGGAGGAACGCCATGTTTACAAAAAGAAGTTGGATGTTCATTGCAGTGGTCATGATCATTGCGATGGCGTTTCAGGGCTGTGCACCAAAGGCAACGCCTACAACCGAAGCGCCTACTCAACCACCTGCTACGCCGGTGCCTGGACTGACCGGTCCTGCAGCCACTGCAACTGCCAACGCGGCAGAGAGAGATGCCCTGATCCGCAAAGAGGGCAAGATCGTCAGTTATGGTCTCCCGGATTACTGGGCGGATTGGAAGACCTCTTGGGAGAAATTTACCAGCAAGTATGGAATTGAGCATGAGGATATTGACATCTCTAGTGCCGAGGAAATTCAACGCTTCGAGGCAGAGAAGGCAAATCCATATGGCGATGTAGGTGATGTGGGCATCACCTGGGGTCCGATCGCTAAGGAGAAGGGCGTTGTGGCTGCCTATAAACACCCATGGTGGGATGAAATTCCCGATGTTCTGAAAGACCCCGATGGTTATTGGTGTGTTTGGTACTATGGTGCCATGGCGTTTGCGGTGCGCAAGGACATGGTCGAAAATATACCGACTTCTTGGGCGGACCTGCTCAAACCTGAGTACAAGAACAAAATTGCCATCAACGATCCACGACAGGCAGCCATGGGATTGTACGGGGTGCTTGCGGCTGCTTATGCCAATGGTGGTGATGAGACCAACATCCAGCCAGGCATTGATTTCTTTGCCAAACTGAGAGAGGTCGGCAACTTGAGCCCGGTAGATGCTGGCACCTCTGCTTTGCAGAGTGGCGAGGCACCGATCCTCATCCGTTGGGATTACCTACCCCTCACCGATCGTGATACGCTTGCTCAGGAAGGCATCGAGATCGTGGTGGTCATCCCTAGCGATGCCTCCGTGGCGGGTCCTTATGCTGCGATCATCAATGCCTACGCGCCTCACCCCAATGCGGCGAGGGCTTGGGTGGATTATGTCTTTTCCGATGAAGGTCAAATTGACCGTGCTAGAGGCTATGCTCGCCCGGTGAGGAAGGTGACGATCCCACCCGATATTGCCGCAAAGTTGGTCCCCGAAGAGCAATATGTTTCGGTCCGATATATTCAGGATTACAAAGCCTTTGAGAAATCCGCCGAAATCGTGAAGGAGAAGTGGGGCACCGAGGTGCTCGGGCAGTAGGTATATTCAATTAAGGAATGGGGGCGGTTGGAGAACTGCCCCCATTTAAGACGGTTTTCGAATGGGTAGATTGTTTAGGAGGTTGAGGAGTGAGCGGAACATCAGTTGTTGCTGAGGCACTGCCACGGGCGAGACGCGCCAGGGTGGAGAGCCCTATCGCGACCATGTGGCATAAAAGCGCTGGCATTTTACCTCTCTTGCTGTTTTGTCTGGCTTTTGAAATATTGCCGGTGGTATTGCTCGCCATAGGCAGTGTTCGTTCACCTACCGGAGGGCTCACCCTTCAGAATTACGTCAAGGTATTGCAAAATCGTTTGTATCTCAGTTCTTTTCGCTATAGCCTACAAATTTCGTTTCTCACCGCAATCATCGGTACCGTCTTCGGTTCGATCTTGGGCTATTTGGTTTATACATCTAGCCCGCGCGTTCGGGAATTCTTCGTCTCCTTATCCAGTGTGACGGCAAATTTTGCTGGTGTCCCTCTGGCTTTCGCTTTCATGGTCACCTTGGGTGCTAACGGGTTTATCACCGTATTCCTGAAGAACAACCTAGGGTGGGATTTATACGGAAGTGGGATAACCCTATATAGTTTTTACGGGTTGGCGATCGTCTATTCGTATTTTCAATTGCCTTTGATGATTCTCTTGCTCATGCCTGCCTTGCGCGGGCTGCGTCCCTCTTGGCGGGAGGCGGCGGCCAGCCTGGGGGCTAGCCCGGTTCAATATTGGTTACGGGTGGGTCTGCCGATCTTATTCCCGGCTATTGCCGCTTCGTTTTTCCTGTTGGTTGCCAATGCTCTCGGCGCCTACGCCACTGCGTTTGCTCTCTCGAACACCCTCAACCTCATCACCATTCAGATTGGCTTTCTGATCAGTGGTGATACCTCGCTCGAACCAGGCATGGCGAGCGCCTTAGCCATGATTCTATTGATTTTGATGAGTAGTATGATCATCGGTTATCAAATGCTTGGGCGGCGAGCAGAAAGGTGGTTGGCGATATGATTGGGCGTATTGTTCGTTGGTTTCTTTTCACCATCTTCTTAATATACATGCTTCTTCCTATTTATGCTTCGCTACGCTTCTCGGTTGGACCGAAATTTACCTTGGCTCACTATCAAAACGCACTTTCCGATTACCTCTTTTGGAGGTCCATGCGCTACTCTCTGACGGTTGCCGCTGGTGTTATTGTTCTCTCCTTGGTCTTGATCGTCCTGGCATCTTATTGGACGTACACACGCTGGCCTAAAGTGCGAGGGTTATTAGAGGTTTTGGTCATCCTGCCGTTCATTATCCCTGGGGTGATCTTGGTATTGGGTTTGATCCGTGTCTATAGTCACAGCCCAATTCCCATCACCAATACACCGATCATGTTGATCTTTGCCACCTCAGTGAGCACCCTGCCTTACATGTACCGCGCCATAGATAATGCGATGCGCGCGGTGGATGTGCGCACCCTGACCGAAGCATCCTCCAGCCTGGGTGCCAGCCCATTTTTCACCTTGCGCCGAGTCATCTTACCGAATGTCTTCCCGGGGATTCTTTCCGGTTCTCTGCTGGCGATCTCGGGAATCCTCGGAGAGTTCACCATTGCCAACTTGTTGGTTGGTCAAGCCTATATGACCTTTCCGGTATATGTGCGTTGGAAAGGGGAGATGACCGCCCGATTGGGCTCTACCTTGGCGGTAGTTAGCTTCTTCATCACGGTTGCCCTTGCCTTGGCGATCATCTTCGTCACACGGAGATGGAGCCAAGTGGGAGAGCAGAAAGTTACCAAAGCCGTTTGAGGGTTAAACTATGACATACTTAGAGACCGTCAACTTAACCAAGCGTTTCGGTTCCACCGTGGCTGTGGACAGAGTCTCCCTATCCATTGAGAAGGGCGAACTCGTCTCTTTATTGGGACCAAGCGGTTGTGGGAAAACGACTACCTTACGCCTCATTGCCGGTTTTGAAACTCCCACCGAAGGTAGTGTCTTTCTCGATGGTGAGGACATCACTGCCTTGCCGGATAACAAGCGCAATATGGGCATGGTCTTCCAGGCGTATGCACTCTTCCCGAACTTGAATGTGGCAGATAACATTGGCTTTGGTCTCGATGTGCGCCGGGTACCCAAGGCGGAAAGAGATCAAAGGGTTGCAGAGATGCTGGAATTGGTAGGCTTGCGCGGTTTGGAAAACCGTTATATGCACCAGATTTCTGGTGGGCAGCAACAACGCGTTGCTCTTGCGCGCGCCCTGGCAATTCGTCCACGGGTATTGCTCCTCGATGAGCCATTGAGTGCACTGGACGCTAAAGTGCGCTTGAATCTGCGCTCGGAAATTCGGCGCATTCAGCAGGAACTCGCCATTACAACGATTTACGTCACGCACGATCAAGAAGAGGCATTAGTGCTATCCGACCGTGTGGTGGTGATGAACGAAGGGCGGGTTGAACAAGTTGGCACCCCGGTGGAAATTTACGAAAACCCGCGCACCTCCTTTGTGGCAACGTTTGTGGGCACAGTCAATGTTCTCTCCTCACGCCTGATCGATCCTCGAGAAGGCTTGGTGAGGATTGACAATCAGCTCATCCAATTGGATGCGGATACAGCCCGCTTCATAAGGGAGAACGATATTCGGGAGCCTACTTTAGCCATCCGCCCTGAGAAGGTGCTGCTGAGTGGTGGCGAGGGAAAGAACCATGTGGTTGCCGTGGTGGATACGGTCAACTTTCTGGGGTCACTGGTCCAAATCACCGCTCGCGTTGGGGACCAAACGCTCATCGTGGTTGGCTTCAATGAGGAATCTATCCGCAATCTCAAGCGGGGACAGGCAATTGATGTTTATCTACCTCCAGAGTCGGTGAAGGTTTTATCCAAGAGCAATCAAAGGGTAGAATAAAACAACGAAGACGCACCCTGTGCATCTTGTCAAAACATGGTATGATAGCAGTGGCACAAGCCACTGCTATTTCTTGAGGTGTGACATGGAAACCAGAGAAGATAAGATCACCATCATCGAAGGTCCTCCGCCGACGTTTGAGCCGGTCAACGAGGGCTGGGTGCTGGGCTTGAACGAGGGTCCAACCCTGGGTGAGGTGGCTATAACCCGGCTGCGGACGTTCAACGGACCGGCATTGGTGGAACGTTGTCATCGCGCTTGGCGGAATCACCACCCGATGTACTTAGAATATCGCGAATCAGATGGGTTAGAAGCGCGGGCGCCAATCCTGGCAGCACGCTATATCGAAACCGAAGACGGTCATGTTCTGATTCTGTGGGTTCGTCTGAAGGACCTGGAAGTGGAGATCGAACTAGGCTATGAAGACGACATTGATGAGGAGGAATGAGAGCATATTCGTTGGGGATTTGTGAAGCCAACCTCCCGCAGAAGCGTTGTCCTGCGGGAGGTTTTTCTATGTATCTGTTGACTATCTGCGCGCCAGTATGGATAACGCTGCCAACAAAGCAAACAACAGGCTCACGGACAAACCCGCCAGGAGGACCTCGCCTCGGCTACGCCGGTCTGTCACGTTCAAAAGTGGGTAGATGCCCTCCACCTCCAGAAGGGGACCCCCAAACCAGGCAAAGAGCGTGCCTCCAAGCAATCCCCCCAAGTGCCCCCAGTTGTCGATTCCCGGCGTAAAGCCGATCACGAAGTTGACCAAAGCGATCATCAAGATGTTGCTCAGGGCGCGTCGGGCAGAGCCACCGAACACGCCGCGATTGCGATAGAGGAAAACGCCCTCTGCTCCTAACAAACCGAAGATGGCGGTGGAGGAGCCCAGTGAGGGGGCTAATGAGAAGGCGAACGAGAGCACATTGCCGGCAAAGCCGCTCAGCAGATAGAGCGCGAGGAAGCGGGCATGCCCAAAGTGGCGTTCCAAGCCAGGACCGAAGATGTATAAGGCATACATGTTGAAGCCAAGGTGTACGATGGATCCATGCAGGAAGACAGGTGTGATGAGGCGCCATATCTGACCTTGGAGGATCAAGGCATTCGACTTCAATCCGAGCGTCGCCAGTAGGTCTCCGCCGAGGAGCCACCGGCTTGCCATTTGCAACATATATACGGCTACTGTGATTGCCAGCAGGGTAAAACTGACGCGGGCATGGCTGAGTGGGAAGCGTACAATGGATTGAGCAGACGATGAAGACGACTCAGGATTTTCATTGCCCTCGGAAGGAGAAGGTGGCAGGGGAGAAGGATTCACAAAGTAACCTTTCTGGGGTGGACGCGATGATGTTCTGCCCGGATGATCGCCAGGATGGTATCTACTGTTTCGTCTAAGTATCCTTGACGATTGACCACGACGTAATCGAACTCATCCATGCGTTTGAGTTCCTGACGCGCGGTGGCGATGCGCACCTTGAGTTGCTCAGGGGTTTCACTCTGACGGGATTGCAGGCGGCTGATCATCTCTGCTTCGTTCTGGGTGGTTAGGAAGATGAGCAGTGCTTCGGGGCAGATGCGGCGAATGGTAGCGGCGCCCTGAACGTCCACGCGCATGAGCACATCCTTGCCACTGGCAAGCGCCTGTCTCACCTGTTCTTTAGGTACTCCTTTGTAGTCCTCGTAGACGATGGCATATTCCAGCATCTCGCCTTTTTCGATCATCTCAGTGAATTCAGCCTGGGAGAGGAAGAAATAATCCACGCCGTGTCTTTCCCCTGGGCGAGGCGCTCGCGTGGTGGCTGTGATGACAAAGTGAAAGGGTAGGTTGCGTTCTTTCATGCGCTTGATGACGCTATCTTTGCCCACCCCGGAAGGTCCGGAGATCACAACCAGCAACGGTTGGGGTGAGGGGAGGGTGAAAGGCTCGGTGGATTGGGTCATGCTTCAGTGAGTCAGGTTTTTGACTAGGTAATATTCGCCGCGTTGAAAGCCGCGCTGCAGGTAATAGCGTCGCGTTCCGACGGCGGCGATCACCGCCAAGCGGCGATAGCCTTGAGCGCGAGCGATCGTCTCCGCTTGAGCGAGCAAGCGTGTGCCGAGACCGACATGCTGGGCTACGCCACCTTGACGCGCACCGACTTCCAAGGACTGCCCATAGACATGCACTTCGCGAATGAGCGCGGCGTCTTGCAGGTCTGCCAATCCGGTTTCGGGGGAGTGTGGACCGGGGAGTGAGAGGCGCAGGAAGGCAGCAATGCGGTCTTCAGGGGTGACGTAGGATAGGAAGTGCTCTTCGGCGGCGCCGGCGGAGTAGACGAGGTCCTCGAGGCGCAGGTGGTCGGGGTAGATCGAGTGTCGGCGCACTTCGCGGCATCGGATGCATTGGCAACGCGTACCGCGTTGTTCCATCTCGCGCTGCACATCCTGGCGTAGGCTAGTGCGCTTGTTGCCCTCGACCACGTGTGTGGAGGGGATGTCGCGTACAACACGGTTGACGCGGCAATACCGTGGGATGGTGGCTTTGAGATCAGCCAGCAAGTCAATCAATTGCTCGGTGGTGTAGGGCTGATACTCACCCCGAAGCCAATGTTGATAGAGTTCGGTGTTTGCCAATAGTTGAGTGGGGTAGATTTTGATCTCATCGGGGTTCAAGCCCTGCCAAAGACGGGCAAAGTCCTGTCTGTCGGATTCGAGGGTAGCGCCGAGCAGGTTGGGCATCCAGTGCAGGACGATCTTGAAGCCGGCGGCTCTCAGTAGTTCCACCGCTTGGTAGGTTTGGGCAACCGTATGCCCTCGTCGATTCAAGGTCAAGATGCGGTCATCCAGGCTCTGCACGCCCATTTGCACCTTGGTCACCCCAAGGTAACGTAGCCATGCGAGTTCTCTTGGATTGATCTCATCTGGGCGAGTCTCGATCACTAGACCAACGTTGCGGTGCCGTGCGGTTTCGTTACGCACCTGAGCCTCTGCCAAAGTCTGCGAATCTACCCCGTTCAGTGCATCCAGGCAACGCAGGATGAACCACTCCTGGTAATCTCTGCGATAAGCATTCCAAGTGCCACCTAAAATCAACAGTTCGATCTTATCGGTCGGATGCCCCACGGCTTGCAAAGCCTCTAATCGAGCGAGCACTTGGGTGTATGGGTCGAATTGATGTTGCAGAGCGCGGGCTGCCCCTGGTTCATCGGGCAGGTAACTCTTGGGCATGCGCACATCGGTCGGGCAGAAGATGCATTGACCGGGGCATGGATAGGGCTTGGTCAACACCGTCACGACGGTCACGCCGGATAAGGTGCGCACGGGCTTCATACGAATGCGTTCCAGAAGGGCTGGGTCAGGCGCCCATTCTCCGCTAGCAACGAGGCGGTGATACGCCGCGACGAGCACGTGTTTGCCCAAATGCCCGGCGTTGCCGGGCAACGGATGGCGCCGCACAGCCTCGCTCACATCGCGCCCGGCGCGCACTTCCTCAAGGACAAGCCGTGCCAATGCCATCTTCTCTGGTGTGTAACGGCGTGCCTGCCACCAATCTCGAACGCTCATCTCACTCCAATCTGACATATAATTGAACGCAAGGCTCCATGAAACCTGAGATCATTGACCGTCTTATCTCTCTCAACCGTCAATTTTACCAGACCTTTGCGGCAGAGTTTGCCGCCACCCGCCAGCGGTTGCAGCCCGGTGTAAAACGCCTGTTGCCGCGCATTTGCCTTGCCGGGCACATTCTCGACTTGGGTTGTGGCAATGGCGAATTGGCACATGCCTTAGAACAACGGGGGTGGCATGGTACCTATATAGGGTTAGATTTCAGCGAAGCAATGTTGGTTCAGGCACGCCAACGAGTTTGTTCACCCCTTCATTTTAAGTTTCTGGTTGGCGATCTCGTCAGCCCAACATGGGCGGATCATTTGCCACTGACCTCCTTCGACCTCGTCTTAGCCTTTGCAGTGCTCCATCATTTACCCGGTTTGGAATTGCGTCAGCAGGTGATGCAGAAGGTGTCGCTTCTTTTGAAGCCCGGTGGAACTTTCATTCACTCCGAGTGGCAGTTCCTCAATAGCCCGCGCCTGCGGGCGCGCATCCAGCCGTGGGAGAAGGTAGGGATCAACCCGGATGAAGTGGAGGTGGGTGATTATCTGCTGGATTGGCGCCATGGAGGGTGGGGGGTACGTTATGTGCACCACTTCAGCGAATGCGAATTAGAAGATTTGGCTCGAAAGTGTAATTTCACGATTCAAGAGACCTTTTACTCAGATGGCGAGGGTGGGAATTTGGGGTTGTATCAAATCTGGCAAAGGGATTATCCGAATATAAAAACAGCGTAAAATATACGCTTGGAGGGCTTGTAAGTTTCAGACTCTATACCAAAAACATGATAACATATAAAAACATGCGCATTCTTGTAATCTCCGATATCCATGCTAATCTGACTGCTTTAGAGGCGGTGCTCGCCGATGCCGGGAGTGTTGACGCCACCTGGTGCCTTGGGGATTTGGTGGGATATGGACCAGATCCCAACGAGTGCGTTCAACGACTGCAGCAGATGCCAAACTTGAGTTGTCTAATCGGCAACCACGATGCTGCTGTGCTCGGACGGCTCGATTTGTTCTCCTTCAATGTAGAGGCGCGCCAAGCATTGCAATGGACTCAAAACGTACTTCGACCGAAGCAACGTGAATACCTCAACAACTTGCCCGAACGCCTAGTGATCGGCGCTGTAACCTTGGTGCATGGTAGCCCGCGCCTGCCTATTTGGGAATACTTGCTAGATACCTACAACGCCACGCAGAATTTCGCTTATTTTGATACTCCCTATTGCTTCATTGGACACAGCCATCTGCCGGTTATCTATCACCTTGCTGACGGACGAGACCATGCCGATTTGCTCATCCCGCAGGAGCAGGAACGCATTGCCCTGGCGCCGCGTGCCATACTCAACCCGGGTTCGGTTGGTCAGCCACGCGATCGCGATCCGCGCGCGGCATATGCCCTCTTCGATCCGACGGAACAAACCTGGGAAGCCCATCGCGTTGCCTATGATATTGCCAGCGTTCAAGATCGTATGAGAGCAGCCGGCTTGCCAGAACGTCACATTCAACGCTTGACCGAGGGTTGGTAGGATTTTACTGTGCGAAGCGAGGGTGGCTGAGGAACATTTTGACACCTCTCTACGTCTAACCGTTGAGTGAAGTCATTCAAGAGAGGAGAAATAATATGCAGACGAGATTTTTACCCATTATAGTGCTGCTTTTGGTGTTGTTAGCCGCTTGTGCTCGGGCAGCCGCTCCGCAGGAGTTGAAACCAGAAGTGCCTAGCATGGATAAGGCGGGGATGACTGTACCTTATGCGGGTGTAGCCGAAGAGGCAGAAGGTCTTCGCCTGGTGGGGTTGCCTAGCCCTGCCGAAAGGATCGTCATCAAAAACGCCAGCCTTGATATTGTGGTTGATCAACCCTCCGAAGCCATGGATGACATCGGCAAGATGGCTGAAGAGATGGGTGGCTTCATCGTCAATGCCAATCTCACCCAGATGCGTCTGTCGAGCGGAGCGGAAGTACCCTCTGCGACCATTACCATCCGCGTGCCGGCTGAACGCTTGAACGAAGCACTCGAACGCATCGAGGCGATGAGCAACCTACCGGTGGAAAACAAGAGCATCAACAGCCAAGATGTGACCAGCGAATATACCGACCTACAATCTCGCTTGCGCAACCTGGAGGCGGCTGAGGCACAACTGCTCGAGATCATGAACCAAGCCTATAAGACCGAGGACGTACTCAATGTATTCAACCAACTGACCCAGGTGCGCGAGCAAATCGAGGTCGTCAAAGGGCAGATTAAATATTATGAAGAATCGGCTCGTCTTTCCTCAGTCAGTGTGAATATTCTACCTAATGAGGCTGCCCAACCACTGACCATCGGCAGGTGGCAACCGGTCGGAGTGGCGAAAGAAGCCATTCAGGCGTTGATTAAGGGATTGCAGGTATTGGTCAGTGTGGGTATTTGGCTGGTTCTTTTCGTCATTCCCATCCTGATTGTGGTCGGTGTTCCACCTTTCTTGATCGTTCGAGGCATCCTGCGCTGGCAAAAACGGCGGAAAGTAGCCAAGGTGCAAAGCGGTGCCTCCTCGTAAATAGGTTGTATCCCTGCAGTCACCTGGACGAAAACGAAGCATCGCTGAATCTCGTTGATTGCCCTTCTAATGCGGAGAAGTAGAACGCAATGACTTCTCCGCTTGTTGTTTTGCGGAGATGAGTCGGTATAATTTAATGCATGAGGGATTTGGCTCAATATGCGCGTGCGCTAATAGGGTTGCGATTGACTTCCACCCAATTGAAAGCCTTTCAGTGTTATGAGAATGAATTGATTGCCTGGAATCAGCGGGTAAACCTCACTGCCATTGATAAACCGAACCAGATTCGCACGAAGCACTTTCTCGATTCGTTGACCTGCCTACTCGCCATGCGCGATTCGGTGGCGGAGCGCGTGATTGACATTGGAACAGGCGCTGGCTTTCCGGGATTACCGCTCAAGATTGTTTGCCCTACCATGCAATTGACCTTGGTCGATTCGGTGGCAAAGAAGGTGGCTTTTTGTCAACACATGGTGAATCTGCTGGGTTTGGAGAAGGTTGAGGTCTTGCAGGAGCGCGCTGAAAATGTCGGTCGGATGCCTGCCCATCGCCAGCAATATGACTGGGCAGTGGCAAGGGCTGTAGCAAGCATGCCCGTCCTCATGGAATACCTCTTGCCCTTGGTGAAGATCGGTGGATGTGCTCTGGCGATGAAGGGGGAAAGTGGACCGGCAGAAGCGCATTCCGCAGAACATGCCATTCGTGTGCTGGGGGGCAAACTACGTCGTATCATCCACGTTGTTTTGCCAACCGTTGAGGAGGAGCGTTATCTGATTTTGGTGGACAAAGTGGCTGCCACACCAGAACGCTATCCTCGCCGGGTGGGCATTCCCAGCAAGCGCCCATTGCAGTTGGTCAGAGAATCGACGTGATCTCAGTCCTTCTAGGTTTGGGGATGCACCTGTCCGCGTTCGATTCGCCACAAAGAGGTTTTTTGCACGAACTCCGGTGCAAATAAATCCAGGTCGGTGGTGGTGAGCAGAGCCTGTTTGCTGATCTCTAACCGGGCGAGCAGGTCGTTGCGCCGGGTCGCGTCCAATTCGGCAAGCACCTCATCGAAGAGCAGCACCGGCGAATATCCTGTCTTCTCTTTGATCCAATGAGCCTCAGCGAGTTTGAGCGCAATCATTGCCGTGCGTATTTGACCACGCGAGCCATAAATTCCTAAATCAATTCGATTTTCTAAAAAGCGCACCTCGTCGCGATGCGGTCCAATGGTCGTCATTCCGCGGGCGATTTCCTCCTTACGCTGTTCACGCAGGCGTTGCAAGAAACCCTGACGAATTTGTTCGAGGCTGAAGCCGGTGCGGTTGAGCGGGGTATCGAGCGGCAGGGCATATTGCCCAACCGGCAGGGTGAGCGGGTCATACGCAGGTTGGTAAGATAAGCGAAGCACTTCGTTACCCCGTGTCAACTCGTGATGAATGCGCAGAGCCAAACTCTCCAACTCTTGGAGCGCGTGGATGCGGGCATGAATCAGGATAGCCCCGCTGCTGGCTAACAATTCGTCCCAGTAGGTGAGTTGGTCGGGATCACCCCCACGTTCATTGAGTTGTTTGAGCAGGGCATTCCGCTGCATCAGGGCATGGGCGTAGTCCGAGAGAGCCTCTGGATAGCCGGGCATCACCTGTGCCAAACATAGGTTGAGATAGCGTCGGCGTTCCTCAGGTGGACCCTCGATCACCCGCAACATTTGGGGAAGGAAGAGCACCGCCGTAAATTGACCGAGCGCTTGGCTTGTGCGCAGTTTGGCACCATCCAGAAGCACCTCTTTGCGCACACGGGGCAAGCCATTGTTATCATTTGTTTCTTGAATGATGCGTACTTCAAGGCGGTGGGCTCTCTCTCCGCGTTGGAAATCGGCAACGAGGCGCGCCACGGCTAGAGGTTCTCGCGCAGCAACAAAGTTGATCAACTGGCGATCGTGTTCCGCCTGGAACGAGGTGAAGGTCGCCAGAAAGTAAACTGCCTCCAACAGACTGGTCTTTCCCTGTGCATTGGGTCCAACCAAGAGAATGGCTCCCAAGGGCACGTCCAGGTCCAGGCGGGCAAAGTTGCGGAAATTGGTCAGTGATAGATGGGTGAGAAACATGCATGCGCTATCCCATAAGGATCGGTCTTCCCATTATAATCACATTCATGAAAACTTCGAAATATGACAGTTAACAGGTTATTTTCGTGCTTTTAATAACTATGGAATCCGTTTTCGCGGGGCTAAACTTATCATTTGGTGTAATAATTATAGATATACCATAGAAGATTTGATGTTTTGTTCAAATAGGAATCAGATGCTGTTTCTAGCGTCTGTGAATTGTCAGACGAATGGAGTATGACGATGAAAAGACCTGTAATTACGGTAGATGGCAACGAAGCCGTTGCCTTGGTTGCACATAAGATTAATGAGGTGATCGCGATCTACCCTATTACGCCCTCGTCGTCCATGGGCGAGTTGGCAGACGCCTGGTCGGCTGCTGGGCAGACGAACATATGGGGTACGGTTCCCTTAGTGGTTGAGATGGAATCCGAAGGCGGTGCAGCCGGTGCCGTTCATGGTGCCTTACAAACCGGAGCATTGACGACGACCTTTACGGCATCGCAAGGTTTGTTGTTGATGATCCCCAATATGTACAAGATTGCTGGCGAACTCACTCCCACCGTCTTCCACGTCTCGGCGCGTACGCTGGCTACCCATGCCCTCTCTATCTTTGGCGATCACTCCGATGTCATGGCGGTGCGTTCTACTGGGTTCGCTTTGTTGGCATCCGCATCGGTGCAAGAAGCACATGATTTCGCACTCATTGCACAGGTGGCATCATTGGAATCGCGCGTACCCTTCTTGCACTTCTTCGAGGGTTTTCGTGTCTCGCACGAGGTCAACAAGATCGAGCAACTCACTGTAGAGGATATGCGCGCCATGATGGATATGGAGTTGGTGCACGCTCACCGGGCGCGAGCCCTCTCGCCGGAGCGTCCGGTCTTGCGTGGTTCGGCTCAGAATCCGGATGTATTCTTCCAAGCGCGCGAGACGATCAATCCCTTCTATCAAGCCTGTCCCAACATCGTGCAAAAGACCATGGATAAGTTTGCCAAACAGGTTGGCAGGCAATATCACCTCTTTGACTACTATGGTGACCCACAGGCGGAACGGGTCATCGTCATCATGGGTTGCGGCTCGAAAACAGCCATCGAGACAGCCAAATACCTCAATCAACATGGCGAGAAGGTTGGCGTAGTCGCTGTTCGTTTGTATCGCCCGTTTTCTGTTGAGCATTTTGTGAAAACGCTCCCTGCCACAACCCGGATCATCGCTGTGTTGGACCGCACCAAGGAACCAGGGGCAACTGGCGAACCGCTCTATCAGGATGTCGTGGCTGCCATCAATGAAGGCATCACCGAAGGCATTGCCCCCTTCGATAAGCCACCTCGTATCATCGGCGGACGCTATGGGCTGTCCTCCAAAGAATTCACCCCGGCTATGGTCAAGGGCCTGTACGATGAGATGCTCAAGGAGAAACCCAAGAATCACTTCACCCTGGGCATTTACGATGATGTCTCTCACACCAGCATTGATTACGATCCGCAATTCTCCATCGAAAGCCCTAAGACCGTGCGTTGTGTCTTCTTCGGTTTAGGAGCCGATGGCACGGTTGGTGCAAACCGGAACTCAATCAAGATCATCGGTGAGGAAACCGAGAATTACGCCCAAGGTTATTTCGTCTATGATTCCAAAAAGGCTGGTACGCTCACCATCTCTCATCTGCGTTTCGGACCCGAACCGATTGATGCCCCCTATTTGATCCAACCAGGGCAGGCAAACTTCGTGGGTTGCCATCAATTCGTCTTCCTCGAACGCTACGATGTCCTTAAGTATGCGGCTCCGGGTGCAGTCTTCTTGCTCAATAGCATCTACGGTCCGGAAGAGGTCTGGGATCACCTGCCGCGCGAAGCCCAACAAGCCATCCTAGAGAAGAAGATCAAGTTTTATGTCATAGATGGCTATAAGATTGCTGAAGAAACTGGCATGGGGCGGCGCATCAACACCATCATGCAAACGTGTTTCTTCGCCATCAGTGGCATCCTGCCGCGCGAGCAGGCGATTGCCGCAATCAAAGATGCCATCGTCAAGACGTATGGCAAGCGCGGTGAGGCAGTCGTGAAACGCAACTTCGAAGCCGTGGATAAGACCCTGGCGAATCTCTTCGAGGTCAAGGTGCCCGACCGAATCACTAGCACGTGGAACATTCGCAAGGGATTGCCCAGCGATGCACCCGAATTTGTGCGCGAAGTGCTCGGCGCCATCATAGCTGGCGAGGGCGATGATCTACCCGTCAGTGCGTTGCCGGTCGATGGCACCTTCCCCACCGCCACCGCCCGTTGGGAGAAGCGCAACATCGCTCTGGAAATCCCCGTTTGGGAGCCCGATTTGTGCATTCAGTGCGGTAAGTGCGTCTTTGTTTGTCCTCACTCGGTGATTCGGGCTAAGGTCTATGATCCCAGTTATCTACAGCAAGCACCGGCTACCTTCCTCTCTGCAGAGGCGCGCTGGAAGGAATTCCCGAACATGCGCTACACCCTGGCAGTTGCACCGGAGGATTGTACCGGTTGCGGTCTGTGTGTTGAGGCATGCCCAGCCAAGGATAAAAGCCAGGTCGGACGAAAAGCCCTCAACATGCAACCTCAACCACCCATCCGTGAACGAGAGAAAGTTCATTGGGACTTTTTCCTCACCCTACCGGAGGTGGATCGTACCCAACTCAATTTGGGGTTAGTGAAGAACGTCCAATTGTTGCAACCGTTGTTTGAGTTCTCGGGTGCTTGCGCCGGTTGTGGTGAGACGCCATATGTAAAGTTGCTCAGCCAACTCTTTGGCGATCGAGCCATCATTGCCAATGCAACGGGATGTTCCTCCATCTATGGAGGCAATCTCCCTACCACCCCTTGGGCAACCAACCGCGAGGGGCGTGGTCCGGCTTGGTCCAACTCTCTATTCGAGGATAATGCAGAGTTCGGCTTTGGCTTCCGCCTCACCCTAGATAAGCACCGGGAGTATGCCTGCGAACTATTGCCACAGTTAGCCGATCGCCTTGGTGAAACCTTGGTCACCGAGTTGCTCCATGCCGATCAGACGACCGAGGCAGGCATCGCTGCCCAACGCGAGCGCGTCAAGTTGCTCAAACAACGCCTTGCAGAGATCGAAGACCCCCGTGCCCGCGAATTGCTCAGCATTGCCGATGTCTTGGTTAAGAAGAGCGTATGGATCGTCGGTGGTGATGGTTGGGCTTACGACATCGGCTATGGTGGACTCGACCATGTGCTAGCGATGAACCGCAATGTCAATCTTCTCGTATTGGATACCGAAGTGTATTCGAACACCGGTGGGCAATCCTCCAAAGCCACCCCACGCGCAGCAGTTGCCAAATTCGCCGCTCAAGGCAAGGGTGTCCCGAAGAAGGACCTAGGCTTGATTGCCATGAGTTATGGTTACATTTATGTGGCTCGAGTGGCAATGGGTGCAAACGATCAGCAAACCTTGCGTGCCTTTCTGGAAGCCGAGGCATACGAAGGTCCATCCTTGATCATTGCCTACTGCCATTGCATCAACCATGGGTACGATCTCATCAAGGGACTTGAGCAACAGAAACTGGCGGTCCAATCGGGTTACTGGCCGTTGTACCGCTACAACCCTGCTCTGGCAGAACAGGGTAAGAATCCGCTGACATTGGACTCGAAGGAGCCATCCATCCCGCTCGAGGACTATGCGTATAACGAGACTCGCTACCAAATGCTTTTGCGCAGCGACGAACAACGTGCCGAAGCTCTGATGGAAGCCGCTAAGCGCGATGTATATACCCGCTGGAAGTTCTATCAACAACTCGCTTCGATGCACTTCAATGGCGGTAAGGAATCCTAGAGAGATAGGGGAGAGGGTAAACTACCTCTCCTCTATCTTCTTCCCGTTTTTGCGCAGTTTAGGAGAATACTATGGTTGATTTGAGCACAACATATCTGGGATTATCGTTGAAAAACCCTCTGGTGGCATCGGCTTCTCCCCTTTCAGAAAAAGTAGAAACCGTTCGCCGCTTGGAAGAAGCAGGCATAGCAGCCGTTGTGGTGTACTCGTTGTTTGAGGAGCAGATCATCCACGAAAGCCTTCGTCTGCACCGTGACCTTGAGCAAGGGACGTACTCCTTTGCCGAGGCATTGACCTATCTGCCGGATGCTGGTGCTTACAAAGACCTGTATCGGTATAGCATCGGACCAGAAAAGTATATTGAGCACTTGCGGAAACTCAAGCAGTCGGTCAGCATTCCCATCATTGGCAGCCTGAATGGCGTCACTCAGGGAGGTTGGATTGAATACGCCCAGAAGATCGAGCAAGCCGGCGCCGATGCCCTAGAGTTGAACATTTACAACCTCCCCACCACCCCAGAGATTACCGCAGCCGAATTGGAGGAGAACTATATCGCTTTGGTGCGTGATATCCGTGCTTCTATTCGCATCCCCTTAGCCGTCAAACTGAGTCCATACTTCACATGTTTCCCCAATTTTGCTCAAAGATTGGTACAAGCCGGGGCAGATGGATTGGTGTTGTTCAATCGCTTTTATCAACCGGATTTTGACTTAGAAAACCTGGAAGTAGTACCCAACCTGGTATTGAGCGATTCGAACGAATTGCGCTTGCCCTTGCGTTGGATTGCCATTCTCTATGGTCGGATTCAAACGGATTTGGCGTTGACCTCTGGGGTGCATACGGTCGAGGACATCCTCAAAGCGATCATGGCTGGCGCGAAGGTGGTGATGATGGCTTCGGTGCTGCTGAAGAAAGGGATTGACTACGCCAAAGAACTGCTTGCCGGCTTGCAGGAATGGATGGAAGAGAGAGAATACGAGTCGGTGCGTCAAATGCGGGGAAGCATGAGTCAGCAGGCTGTGGCACAACCGGCTGCCTTTGAACGAGTCAATTACATGAAGGTGCTTAGTTCCATGGAGTATCGTTTCGCCCCCTAAAGAGCGCGATCGAAAAAAAGACGAGGGAGCCACCTGCCATCTAGAGCAGCATGGCTCCCTTTTTAATTTAGATAGGGATCAATGAACGAATGAATGCAGAGGGTGAAGTGGAAGGAATCTTACTCAGTCGTCTCTGGCATGGCGACGTGTTTCTTATGTCGGTAGACGATTCGCCCACGTGTCAGATCGTACGGAGACATCTCCACGCGCACACGATCCCCGAGCAAGATGCGAATGTAATATTTACGCATCTTGCCTGAGAGGTAAGCCAGCACCTCATGACCGTTGTCTAATCGTACTTTGAATTGAGTGGCAGGTAATGCCTCCACCACGGTGCCTTCGACCTCAATTTTTTCTTCGTCTTTTGCCATTCACACCTCCCGATAGATGATCATCTATTTTATTCGATCTCCTTGGTTGCGCGCCGCTTCATTTTGCGGATTGCCTTCTTCTTCTGGATGCGGCGTAGTTCGCTTTTGGAGACAAACCAACGCTTGCGACGAACAATGCTGAGGATGCCGCTTTTAGCGACCCTTTTGCGAAAGCGCTTCAGCAATTGGTCTTGAGACTCGTTCGGACGTAGGATCACTGTTGTCAACCTTCTCACCTCCTTTCTAGTCTAGGTTCAAGCATCATTGATTCTGTCTATGCAGCAGAAAAACAACGCTCGGCTGACATTCACGTTTCAGCCGAGCAGCGCTTTAGAATCAGCCATGGAGAAGTTGTAAAAATCTGCTACCTCTGGTCACCATCCGTAATCGAACAGGTTATGAGAAGCGACCCGTGAATGTCTGATGAGATGATAACATAAGAGTGCGCGTCTGTCAAATTTAAGCGAAAAAGTCTCTTGGCAATGACCTACTCTCCCAGGGGGTCGCCCCCCAAGTACCATCGGCGCTAACAGGCTTAACTTCCGGGTTCGGGATGTGACCGGGTGTACCCCTGTTGCTCCAATCACCAAGAGACTTTTTCACACAGGGATCAGTGCGAATAGAGGGCGATGAAGAGGTTCGAGTTCTCCGCACCACGCGGTTAAGTCCTCGGTCATTAGTACGGCTAGGCTGAACGCATTGCTGCGCTTACACCGGCCGCCTATCAAGCAGGTGGTCTACCTGCGACCTTACTCCCCGAAGGGATGAGGGACCTCATCTTGGAGCGAGTTTCCCGCTTAGATGCTTTCAGCGGTTATCTCTGCCAGACATAGCTACCCAGCGATGCCGTTGGCACGACAACTGGCACACTAGAGGTCTGTCCACCCCGGTCCTCTCGTACTAGGGGCAGCTCTCCTCAAGTCCCTTGCGCCCACAGCGGATAGAGACCGACCTGTCT
>FWPU01007313.1_pt1 | contig 20540 bp, 21 predicted proteins | sample 2228361 | NCBI WGS metagenome assembly FWPU01 (sample SAMEA103939777, study PRJEB20133) | metagenome
TCATGTGTTATGAGTTGTGATTAAACTGTTCAAAAGTAGAGTAGCACTGTTAAGTTAGGATTAACAGAGCCCAAACTTTAGGTTACGGTTAAGAAGGAGGCGTTACCTTAATCTTACCAGATTTTGCAGGTAATATTCAGGGTAATAAGCGAGCCGAAGCGGTTTTGTTGTACAATCTGGTCACTGCTACGGTCAAAAATACCATCGCGGTTACCATCCTGCATCAGGATATAGGGCTGGTTCAGAATATCCGAAACAGTGAGTTTGCCCTGCAGCCTATCGGTGAATTTTTGGGTTATGCTTAGGTCAATTAGGTTGCGGGGCATTTCATATATATCTTCAAATACGGCATCGCCCGCATCGGTGTATCCGCCAACGGCAAACAGGCGCCGGCCCACCACGTTGTACATAACTGATACCTGGGTTCCGGTTGTTTCATTGTTGTAAAACACGCCTGCGTTTACCACATAGGGCGACTGTCCCATAAGCGGTCGCGCGGGCTGGTTGCCCACGTCAACCGAGCTTTTTGAAAGCGTGGCATTGAAAACCATGCTCAGGTTATCGGTAACCTGGCTGTTGAACAGCCCGGCCAGCGATTTGCGTACTTCCAGTTCTGCACCGAAAACCGTTGCCGAGCGGGCATTGCCAAACCGAAACCCTTTAGCACCCTGCGAACCCGCACCTGGTACGTACACGGCTTCGATGGCATCTTCAAACGTCTTGTAAAATCCGCCAAAGGTTATCAGTTCTGTTTTAGAAGGATAATACTCCCAGCGCAAATCATAATTATCAATTTTTGCCGTTTTCAGGTCTGGATTACCGCCATACACCCAGTTAAACTCAAAGTCATAAAAACTGAATGGCGCTATTTCGCGAAACTCGGGGCGGTTTAGCGTGCGGCCGTAAACGGCACGCACCAGCATGTTCTCTTTAAGGTTTACGGTAAGGTTGGCCGAAGGTAACAACCTTTTTACCGGAACGGTCTGATCGATGGCATCACCTGTTTTTGTGGCCGTACCCAGCGATTGCACGTTGTCTTCCAGGCGGGCTCCGCCCGACAGGTTAAGTACTTTGCCTACCGGAATGCTAACCGAAGCATACCAGGCCCTGAGGTTGTTTGTGGCCGAATACGAATCGCTGCCGTTGGTTTGTTCATCGATAATCAGGCCAGAGCCATCGGAAGGGTAAATGTTGCCCGGCTGAAACAACTCATTAATGGGCAGGTATTCCAGGCTGGTGTTCCACCCGAAGGCATTGCGCGCATAACCAATATTGCGGGCTATAAAAGAACGTTCTTTGTTTTCGAAAAAGAAGCCGGCCGAAATAACCGGAAGGAAGTTTTCTGAAAGTTTGAGGGTGTGGTCCACGCTTAATGAGCCGGTAAAACTATCCTCATCCATGTTGCCGTAGAAGCGGCCCAGGAAGTATACCTGCGCAGCACTTACGGGTACGTAGGTACGTTCGGTGCCGGTAGTCAGGTCGCGGTCGCGGCGGTACCGGCGGTTATCGGGCAGGTCGCGGTACGATTTGCCCATGCCGGCCATCCAGTTCAGGGTGGTGCGGTTATTGTGCAACTTGTGTTTGCCGGTAAGCTGGCCGGCATATACGCCGCGGAATATTTCCTGAAAGCCCCCCCAGGTGCCGTAAAAGTTGCCTTCAAAATTCTGGCCTTCGCGGTAAATGTATTGTGAATTATTGATTTGATTGAAAATGTTGCGGAATTCAACAACATGGTTTTCGTTAAACCGAAAGGCCCAGTTCATCAGCAGGCCGGTACGTGAATTTTGATTGTTTTGATCATCCGCGTAGGCGTAAATAGCCGATGGTGCGTTGGTAATAAAGTCGTACTGGTTAAAGTCTTTTCGCTCAACGCTAAAGCGGTTGCGGCTGTTGCTCCAGTTTATGGCGGTAATGTTGCCTATCTCAATACCTTTAAAGCGGAACCTGAAGTTTCCGGTTAGCGAAGCGCTCTGGTCGAAGAAAGCGTTTACCTGTTCGGGGAGCCAGTCATTATTAAGCGAAAGGGCGGCATTGCGCAGGGTTTGCTCATCGGTAACTCCACGCAGGTCGGCCGGAAATGCTGCGGGTAAATTATAGGTGCCTCCGTTAAATCCGAAGGTTTGTGCCAGGTCGCGCTGGCTGCGATAAAATGTATTAAAGGTTGTACCCGACCGGTAGCCCAGCGAATATCCAAAGGTAAGGCCGGTTTCATCGGGGATACTTTTGGTGGTAATTTTTACCACGCCCCCGGCAAAATCGCCCGGAAGTTCGGGCGAGGGGCTTTTAAATATAAGCATCTGGTCAAGCTGGGCGCTGGGTATTACATCAAATGCAAAGGCTCTTCGGTCGGCCTCCATGCTGGGTGCATAAGCTCCGTTTAACATAGTAACGTTGTAGCGGTCGCTGGCGCCCCTTATCACAATATACCGGCCACCCATAATGGTAACGCCTGGCACCCTTTTTACCACTTCGGCCGCATCGCGGTCGGGCGAACGGCTTATCATCTCGGCCGAAATGCCGCTAACCACCAGTTTGCTTTCGCGAATGGCTGCCAGCAGAGTAAAGTCAGTATCGACCGATCGCGTTCCGCTAACCACTATTTCATTGAGTTCGGAGACATCTTCGGTAAGCTGAACATCTATAGTAATGCGTTTTCCGTTTTGTACGGCTACGTTTTCAACCACATGGGTTTTGTAGGTAATGTAGCTTATTTGCAGATTATAGGTGCCTGCCGGCACGCTGGGGATAACAAAGGCGCCATCAATATCGGTTGAGGCTCCGGTTTGGGTGCCCTGAATCAGCACGCTGGCGCCTATTACCGGCTCACCGGTAGTGGCATCTTTAACTGTTCCGGCAATTGAGCCCTGGGCACCGGCCCTGAAACTGAAACCCACGGCAAGAAGAAAGAACAAAACGAAAATGCAGGAGCGCATGGCTGGTATATTCATGCTGCAAAGGTGCAAGGCTCCTATTACCCGACAGGTAAGGCAATGTTATAAAATTGTTAACCCCGGGGCTGTGTAATTTCCTGGTTTTCAGAATATCGAAAAAAACCGGAAGGGCCTCAGGTTAAGCGGTTGTTAAGCAGTTTAAAATTGTCTTACGGCAATAATAAGCCGCATATTATTTTACAATGGGCACCTTTTCCAGAATGGTTTTGATAATCTGTCCGGGTTTTACGTTGTCGGCCTCTGCCTCGTAATTCAGCAAAATGCGGTGGTTCATCACATCGGCGGCAACTTCTTTAATGTCTTCTGGTAAAACAAAGTCGCGGCCGTTTATGTAAGCCATGGCACGGGCAGCCAGGTGGAGGTTGATGCTGGCCCGGGGGGAGGCGCCATACTGAATGTACCGGGCTATATCGGTTAGGCGGTAATCCAGGGGTTTTCGGGTGGCCCACACCAGCTCAATGATGTAACGTTCGAGCGATTCGGCCATTTTTATGTTGTTCACCTCATCGCGTATGGAAAAAATATCTTCTTTGGTAAGCAGGGCGCTTACCGAATAGTCGAACCGCAGGTTGGATATTCTGCGCATAATCTCCAGTTCCTGTTCTTTGGTGGGGTAATCTACAAACACCTTCATCATAAACCGGTCTACCTGCGCTTCGGGTAAAGGGTAGGTTCCTTCATTCTCTACCGGATTTTGGGTGGCGAGCACCAGAAAAGGTTTATCGAGCGCAAAAGTGGTTTCGCCAATGGTTACCTGCTTTTCCTGCATGGCTTCCAGCAGGGCCGATTGCACCTTGGCGGGCGAGCGGTTTATTTCATCGGCTAACACAATGTTGGCAAATATGGGCCCTTTCTTAACTTCAAACCTTCCTTCTTTCTGGTTATAAATCATGGTTCCTATCAGGTCGGCCGGCAGCAAATCGGGCGTAAACTGAATGCGCGAAAAATCAAGATGGAGTACCCGGGCAAGTGTGCTAACCGTTAAGGTTTTGGCCAGTCCGGGCACACCTTCCAGCAGAATATGCCCGTTGGTAAACAGCCCGATAAGCAGGCGATTTACCATATACTCCTGCCCCACCACTACCTTGCTTACCTCGGCAATAACCTGTTTAATTTTTTCCTGTGTTTCATGGGAGGCTACCTGGCTCATAATGCGTAGGTTTAATAAACTGCAAGTTTACACAATTGCCCCCAGCCCGGGGCGTATAATTATTTAAAAGTAAGCTTGAAGTAAATCAACAGGGCACTGAGCAGGCAAATTATGGCATTGCACAATATTACCGGCCAGAGCATAAGCTTTATGCCATAAACCAGCCATACCAGCGTGCTGGTAAAAACAATGAGTATCATGGCCAGGCTCAGGTCGCCCGCGCTGCGCGAGCGCCACGTTTTATACACCTGCGGAATAAAGGTAATGCTGCTTAAGAATGCCCCTGTAAGACCTGTTAGTTCAATCCAGTCCATAGTACAATGTAAATATTACCGGCTAATGTATTAGAAACGGTCTTATTTTTTTAAAGGCCGTCCCAACGGAACTGTTCGTTTTTGATATGCTTTGTTTACCAAGGGCCGTCTCTTCGGGGCTGGTTGCCAGAGCAAGCTCCGCAGGAGCGAAGATTATGGTTGAAGATGCATGGATTTTAACCACAAGCTCTGTAGGAGCGACCTTTTTTAATGTCTTGCAGGGCTTGGAAGAAGTGTGTGGTTGTTTTAGGTTACTATAAGACCGTCCCTACAGGACTTTTTATGGTGGAAAAGCATTGAGTTTACCAAAAGACCGTCCCTGCGGGACTGTTCATTTTTGGTATACTTTGTTTACCATAGGGCCGTCTCTTCGGGGCTGGTTGCCAGAGCAAGCTCCGCAGGAGTGAAGATTATGGTTGAAGATATGCTGGTATTTCGTCTTTTGTGAGGGAGTTCACCAACCAAGCTCCGTAGGAGCGAAGATTATGGTTGAAGATGCGTGGATTTTAACCACAAGCTCCGTAGGAGCGACCTTTTTTTAATGTCTTGCAGGGCTTGGAAGAAGTGTGTGGTTGTTTTAGGTTAATTTGAATCGTTATGCGAACTTTTGTTATGGGCGATATACACGGTGCCCGCCGGGCGCTGGTGCAATGCCTGGAGCGGGCGCAGTTTGATTATGCCACCGACCGGCTTATTGTGCTGGGCGATGTATGTGACGGCTGGCCTGAAACCCGTCAGGCCATTGATGAGTTGCTGAAGATAAAGCATTTAATTTACCTGATGGGCAACCACGATTACTGGACACTGGAGTGGATGATGCACAACGACCGCAAGGAGATATGGACAATGCAGGGCGGGGCGGCCACACTTCTTTCTTATGGCAACAGGCCCGATGCCCGGCACCGACAGTTTTTAAGCGAAGCATTGCCCTATTTTGTTCTTGATAACCGCCTGTTTGTACATGGCGGCTTCGATGTGCACCGGCCCATTGCCGAACAGCCGCTCGAAGTGCTTATATGGCACCGCGACCTGGCCCGTAAGGCACTTGAATGTTATTTTAAAGGCATTGATACCAAACTGCATGAATACGATACCGTGTACCTGGGACATACGCCCATACCCTTTGATAAGCCCCTGCACAGTTGCGGCGTATGGCTTATGGATACCGGTGCGGGCTGGAAGGGTGTGCTTTCCATGATGAACATCGATACCAATGAGGTGTTTACCAGCAATGCCGTGCCCTCGCTCTATCCGGAGGTGCCCGGACGAGCCGGGTCGTAGCCAGCTTGTTGCATTATGTTTCTATGTGGTTGAAATATTTTTAACTAAAGTTTTGCATGAAAAAGGAAATTCAATCCCGTGCCGAAATAAAATTACTGGTTGACAGTTTTTACGAAAAGGTAAAAGCCGATGAGCTGCTCGGCCCTGTATTCGCGCATGTCGACTGGCCGCATCACCTGCCTATTATGTACAATTTCTGGAGTTCAATTTTGTTGGGCGATATGTCGTATAGTGGAAATCCGTTGGCCAAACACGTGAACCTGGCCATCGGCACAGCACATTTTTCGCGATGGCTGGAACTATTTACCACTACGGTTGACGAACACTTTGAAGGCTACAACGCAAACGAAGCAAAAAATCGTGCGCATACCGTAGCGCAACTGTTTCAATATAAGATGGGATTGCTGGAGAAATGAGTGCGGTTCTGATAAATGAAGCTGCAATACCAACGATAGCAGGATGGTCAATTTTTTTTCATGGCAGGCCTTAGCGAAGGCATGGTTAGTATAAATGTGAATCTGCGGTAAATATATCTAACCGCTGAAGACGCTGAGGAATACATGGAGGGCCGCAGAGCATTATTTTTTTAAGCTACCTGGCACGCTCCACCTGCGCAGGCTGCTTCAGCCTTATGGTCAGTTTCGTCATCCGCTTCATATGCATTTTTCAGGTCGATGGTTTTAAGGCTCTTCTCCAGTTCACGGAATTTTTCTTCTGTGATATCTTCAAAAGGAGCCTGCTTGCAGTTGCCCGTATCGTATGGCAGTACGCTTAAACCATTGTAGGATGCTTTATTCTCCCACATCCATTCACCTACAGGCTCCCAATCTCCATCTTTAATGGAAATTGTAGCCGAAACGTTATTCGCATTACTGCCCCTGCGAAAGCCCATGCGTACCCACTCTTCATTGAATTTTTTAATACGTTCCAGTAATTCCATCACATCTTCAGTTCGTAGTATGCTTCCTTCAGGTGCCTTCTGTGAAATGCAGATGATGGCCTGTTTGCTGTTCAGCAGATCATCTTCAAGCAGTTCAGGATGGGCCATGCGGAGGTATTCATACAGCGCTTCATTTTTACCAACTCGAATCCTGCGGATGTAATAATCATTATGCCACGCGTGAATGCCGGATGATGTACCAAGAACTAAAGAAGAAGTGCCCGACGGCTTGATGGTTGTTGTTCGCGCAGCAAACTGTATTCCAATTTTTGACGATACCTCCAGGTTCACGCGTTTCACTTCCTGTGCAGCTTCACTCAAATCAAGTTTCCCAACGGCACCACTGGCAATGCCGGTCATCCCCACGCCAATTAACGCGTCCTGTTCAGTGGTGGTTTTCCAGACTTCACGTAAGAAGTGAAAATCAGATGCCCTTTTTTAAAGAGGGTGCAGACTGGCGATACACAAACCGGGTCACTACAAAAAACAACGAAAGATGCGGCTTACCGGACGATATTTACCAACTGCTGCTGGCGCCTCCTCCTCCGGAATCACCTCCGCCCCAATTTCCACCACTGTCCGAAGAGGATGAGTCGCCCCAGCTGCTATCACTGGATGACGAGTTTTCGACAAGCATCGGAATGGTAAACGGAACGACCATATTGTGACCACAATGCACGCAATTCATTTCCTGTTCTCCGGATCCGCTGGATATGTAACTGGAGGGTACAAGTGTCCTGCTTGTTCCCAATGCCAGCGTTGTATAACCGCAGGCAGGGCAGGCCGAATATTTAGTAGATCTGCCCGGGTAGCTTAATATCTCTTTCGCATCGCACTGCGTACACCTCCAGACATCGTAGTCCGTAACTCCAATTTTTTCCTCCACAATTTGACCGCTTTCCATAAACGCATCTTCTTTGCGTTCAGACAGTTTATTTAAGGCTGCGCCACATTTCTTGCACTTACGCGGGTGGTTTCTGAACCAATTTCTCTTTCTCCTATAATGGATGTAGAGAAAAAAAATCGGAAGAGGGAAGAAAACGGATGCAATGCCCCAGTACCACCGTTGCCTGCGAAACAAAAAGTACAGTTGTTGGAATTTTTCTTCCCGAATTTGTGGCCTGGCTTTGTACAGGATTCGCAAGTACCTTTCAAAAAACAGGATGATTATCAACAAATAAGCAAGTAAAATGAATGATCCTGCTTCCCAATCGGCAGCGTAAGCCACAAGCATCAAGGTATATGGTATGATCACATAAAGAACAAACCACCGCCTGGCAGTAATTCCGATCTTTGTCTGATCGTTCGCGTACTTGAACTTTTTATAACCACGAGCAATAAAGTAGAAGACGATAATGGCAAGTCCATAAAAGAACATTAGGCCCAAATATCCGGAGCCATAGTCATCCCGGCCTCGGGCCAGGATTTCCTCGGTGGCTTCGGGTGAAGTGAGTATGGCCGATACCGCCTTAATTCCTTCCAGCATACCTTTGTCCGTATCACCGTTGCGAAAGTGTGGAACCATGTATTCTTGCTGGATTCGCTTACACGTGGCATCGGGTAAAACGCCCTCTAATCCATATCCAGTGTGAAACCTAATGGTACGCTGATCCTGAACATATAAGATCAGTAAGCCATTATCTTTGTCTGCATTTCCGATTCCCCATTTAACGAACAATGCCTGTGCAAAATCAAATATGTTGCTGTCACCAATGGAAGGCAGCATGACTACCGCCACCTGCGCAGATGTTTTCTGCTCCAATGTTGCTAACACGGTGTCAATCTGCATGATGGTATTCGCCCGCAGCAAGCCGTTAGGGTCGCTCACATAACTGTTGTTTATCAGCCTGGTGTTGGGTACGGGCTCAACCGTATACATCTGGGCATGCACCGACAGCGAAACGCAAATCAGCGCCAGGAATAGAATTTTTTTCATTTATATCCGCTCTAAGTTCAACCAATAAAGCAACACAGGTAGTCGAAAGAAGGAGGGACTCTCTTCCCTTCTTTTTAAACTTGTGATGTAATGACAAAATAAAAAAAACCAGCTTAAAAGCCAAGGCGCGCAATTGACAGATTATTAAAGTCAGGCAAAATCCAAAAGGAAATAGCCGATGCTGTTGGGTGCCATAAATCTACCATCAGGCGATGCAGAAGTCGGTTTAATGGTTGGTAAATCCATCAGCCCGGCTCATTGTTCTAAACTTTACAGGAAGATCTTCCTGACGATAATGTACATCATCAGCCTATGCAGCATAAAGGTTTTTTAAGTATAGACCCTCCGGAATATCAAAGAAAAAGACAATGAGTTAGGGACATTCTAGGTTATCGGTATGCTGACGGGAGAACCTGCAGGAGGGTGACCGGGATAAGCGTGCAGAAATGAGCTTGATTCATTTTCAGGTAACAGTTATTATCTCCGGCAGACCCAACTACAGGATATGGATTTCTACTGTAGGAACCTGGCACGCATCTGATGACGAAATTTTTCTTACTCCCGATGTATCTATGTCAGTTTTCCGGACGATACTGAGGAGCGTGAACTTTGCGAAGAGTAGCGTCTACAGGGTAGCTAAAAACAATTGTTTTTATACCCCCGTAATGCGACTTCGTGAGACCTTAGCCCAATTCGGGTTTAGGAGTATTTAATCGCAGCGCACAGACTTTAAAGACTGCTTGGTATTTCAATACTTTTACTAGACCACTTTTATCTGCATATCGCGCGGATTAAGCAGGTAGGAATTGACCGCCTGCCATACGGCAGGTATGTCCATGGCAGCAGTAAGTTTTTTGCGCAGGCGGCCAGGGTGGTTAAGCCCTGCCCGGCGGGAGATAAAGCCATAATAAACCTGCCTGCTATTTTCAATGAACACCACAGCCTGTTCGGCAGAGGTACGGCCTTTACCGGTAAGGATAATGTTTTGGCGGTCTGCTTCATTCAGCAACCTGAGCATATTGTTTACCCGCCGGTTGTAGGCTCCGGGTTTTTCGCGCCCGGCGCATGCTCCGCGGCAAAAGCCCGTTTCGGCTTCGCTGCAGGCATGCACAGCCTCCTGCAAGCCGCCCAGCCGCATGCACAATTCATGCTCTTTTACCTTTTGCCACAGAAAGTTCCAGGCATCGCCACGTGTGGCAAAGCGCATAAGGGGCCTGGCGTGCCGACTAACCATACCAATTACAAGCCGCAGGTATCCGTTTCGGTCTTCGTAAACAAAAATACCCCACTCTTCAACACGGTACTTTTGTGCACGGTTGTATTTGGGCCAGTTCTTTCGTATTTCTTCGGCTTCGCGAATAAGGGCTATCAGCTCACAGCCGGTGGTTTCGAAAGTTACATGATGGATCTCGTTGCGTATGCGCGATTGGCTCCACTGCCGCGATACACCGGTAAAATGCCCGGCCACTCTTTTTTTAATATGATGGGCCTTGCCCACGTAGATTATGCGGTTGCGGCCATCGCGAAAAAAATAAATGCCTGCGGTTGCCGGCAGCCGGTCGAATTCCCACCGTGGCAAATGGGGCGGCAATATGGTTTCGCCCGAGTTGCGCCTGAGCAGCTGCCCAATGTAGCCTTCCTTGTCCAGCTGCAGAAGGCGGGTAAAAATATGGGCAGTGGCTTCGGCATCGCCACCGGCACGGTGGCGGTTGTGCACCGGTATGCCCAGCGATTCAGCCAGACTACCCAGGCTGTAGCTTCGCAGGCCGGGCAACAGTTTGCGGCTTAACCGCACCGTACACAGTTTTTTGCTTTGCCAGTCAATGCCGGCAGCTTCAAACTCCTTTTTCAGGAATGAATAATCGAAGTGGGCATTGTGGGCTACCAGCACACGGCCCTCCAGCAGGCGCAAAATATCTTCGGCCACTTCTTCAAAGGCCGGGGCATCTTCAACCATGTTAGTGGTAATGCCCGTAAGGCCCGTAATGAAGGCAGGTATCTTGCGTCCTGGGTTAATGAGTGTAAAGAAAAAATCGGTAATGCGCTTTCCATCGTGATGGCAGATGGCTATTTCGGTTATGCGGTGGTTCCCGGCATATCCTCCGGTAGTTTCAATGTCAACCACGGCAAACATACCTGCAAGTAAACGTGTTTTTTGTACCTTGGAACATCCCGTACGGACAGAAGTTAATAAAAATTTAAACTTACAGGTGCATGCGCAGATTGCTTTTGTTTTTTCTTAACGGCCTATCGGTGCTGCTGGCGGCTTATCTGTTGCCCGGTGTTGAGGTGCAGCATTATGGATACGCCCTGCTGGCAGCCGCTATGTTAGCCCTTATCAACACCCTTATAAAGCCGGTGCTTATTGTGCTTACCATTCCGGTTACCCTGCTTACAATGGGTTTGTTTTTGCTGGTTATCAATGCCCTGATGATTCAGCTGGCCGATTGGCTTGTGCCGGGTTTTTCGGTGCAGGGATTCTGGTGGGCGCTTTTGTTTAGTTTGGTGGTTTCGCTCTTCAACAGCCTGTTTAGCGATTTGGTTAAAAGCGGCTACGACCGCTAACGTGCGGTTTGCTTTTGGTACACGCGCACATAATCTACTTCCATACGCTGCGGCCAGATGGCCTGGTCAATGCCCTTCATCCCGCCCCAGAAACCTCCTACGGCAAGGTTGAGAATAATATAGAATTCCTGGTCGAAGGGCCACTCTTTAAAGGTGTCGGTTTTTGATTTTTGGACGGTGTAGTAGGGTTTTCCGTCAACCTTAAAAACCACCTGGTTGGCGGTCCAGTCCACTTCATACACATGAAAGTCCGAAGTAACGCCCTGTACCTGAATGATGCCTTCGCGCTGGGTTTTTTTAATGTGGTTAAACGATTCGGAATGCAGGGTTCCGTGCACAACATCTTCATCAAAGCCCACATGTTCCATGATGTCAATCTCACCGCTGGAGGGCCATCCTCCATATTTCCATTCAGCCGGCAGCATCCATATGGCGGGCCAGGTGCCGCGACCTTTGGGCAGGCGGGCTTTTACTTCAATGCGGCCGTATTTCCATTGTGCTTTTCCGCGCGTTACCAGGCGGGCAGAGGTGAAGGTTGAATCAGAAAGGCGGTGGGCCTCGATGATCAGGTAGCCGTTTTCGATCCGTACGTTTTTGGGGTTATTATTGGTATATTCCTGCAACTCGTTGTTGCCCCAGCCGCAGAGGTTGGGGCAGCCATTGCCCAGGTCGTAGTTCCACTTTGTGCTGTCGGGGCTGCCGGTGTATGTAAATTCATCGTGCCAAACCAATCTTTCGGTTTCAGGCTGGCGGCAGGCTACCAAAAACCAATGCATCAGCAGCAATGCCGGGATGGGAAATACCGAGCTCATCATTACCCGCATTTTTATTGCTTAGCTTACCATTTTAATATTAAATGCCGGGCTTTGGGTTGCGCCATAAATACTTAACCAGAGCGGCAAATACATTTCAGTTCCTCTGGCTTTGGTGATGTCTCCGAGGTCAAGGATATTCTTTTCAGCCCACCCAAACGATTTCAAAATCTTTTTTACCTCTTCTTTTGCGTCTGTGTGATTACCACATACAAACGTGTGGTGATCTCCTCCGTTAATCATGGCAGGGTTTACCATTAAACCGCACCACATTGTGTTGAGCGCCTTTACAACTTTGGTTTGAGGAAATGCTTTTTGAATTTCTTCGCCCAATGAACTGGTATTACAAATGGATAATATTGGCGGCATACCTTTTGAAAAATCAAGCGGATTGGCAATGTCCACGATTATTTTCCCATTCAGGTTTTTCTCACCTGCCATTTTCAGGGCCTCAATTGAGGCCATACCTGCGGTGCAATTGAAAATGATTTCGCCAAATGCTGCAGCATCGGTAAGTGTTCCTGCGGTTGCCTTGCCATTGTGTTTGGCAACAAAAGCTTTAGCTTTTTCATTGTCTGCCGTTCTGGAACCCATCATTACGGTGTGTCCCACTTCAATTAATTTTGAACCGATAGTGTGACCGACATTTCCTGTTCCTAACACAGCTATTCTCATAAGGTTATTGTTTTATATTGCTTAAAACTAAGGTATAAAATGAGCAGGCCTGGCTGCCGGCCCACTACCATTACTGACTGCAATTAAATTTCCATTCCATTTCTTCATATGTCCGAGAAATCAGGAAGGTGCTTGTAAAAATGTAAAAAATCTATATTTTAACATAAAGGCTTTCCCTTACAATTAAGCCCTGGTTTTGGTGCTGCTGTGCCTATAGACACCAGGGATACATCATGTTCAACCCAAAAGCATACATGAACAAAAATTACGGGATTTTTTCAGGAGGGCTTAGGTTTAACCTCCCGAAGCAAAAGGCAGAACCTGCCACTCCTGCCACTCCGTTCCGTTGTGCTTTAACAACGACAGGCCCCTTGCTGTAAAAACTCCTTCAAATTTCCGGTGCTGCAAAGCCTGCCAGGCACCAGCAAAATGGGCTTTCTTCAAATCGCGAAAGGCCAGCGTAACATGCGGATTAAACGGCCCGTTGCGCCAGGTAGAAGATGTAAGGTTCAGTTGGGTGCGGCAAAAAGTGGTTAGCTGCCGGTGTAACCTTTCCAGCTCTGGTGTTTTTACTACATTTACATAGATTACTCTTGGCGGAAAGCACCCGTAGTTTTGCAATTTAACATAAACAGGGGGTTGCTGTTCTGCAAAGCACTGCAGGGTCTGTACAAGTTTATTTTCCCTGGCTTCTTTCCACCTGAACGGCATGTGCAGAGTTATGTGGGGCGGTGAGCGGAGAGCTGCACGGCATCCGTAACGGTGCAGAAAATATTTTTTTAACAGGGTAATATGCCGATCAAGGGGCGGGGGCAGTACCAGTGCAAGAAAATACAGGGCGGCAGCGCCCTGCGCGGGCCCGGGCTTTAAGGCTTTCTTTGTCTCCGTATCCCTAATCATTACACTGCTTGCGTCAAACCCACAGATTTCTGGGCATACACCCCGTTATCAAGGTGTAGAGCTAAACCACCTGCATACTCCTTATTCATTCTTTCACCCACCTTGTCTTTTCGCGCACCGGCCCGCGTGGAGTGGGCGGCAAAGCCGTTTTCGGCATCCCCACATGAAAGAACCCAATAATACGGTCGTGTTCCTCCAACCCAAACACGCGGTTGGCTTCCTTAAAATAGGTTACTCCGCCCGTGCTCAGGTAACACCCTATTCCGTAAGCGGCAGCCGTAAGGTACATGTTCTCTATGGCACAAAATACTGCGCCTATCTCTTCCACTTCGGGTACGGCACGCTGCGGATCGCGCCGCATATACACCAGAATAATATGCGATGACTCCATGGGCTTGGTAAGCAGGTTACGGTACCGCTCTTCTTTAAATGTACCATCGGCCAGGGTTACCTGCCGGTAAACTGAGGCCTGCAGCTCAGCCAGCTTTTTCCGTCCTTCACCTGAAAAAACTATGAAGCGCCAGGGCTCGGTGCGCTTATGGGTGGGAGCCATATTGGCATTTTCCAGGATTTGTTCAACTATTTCATCCGGTACGGCCTCACCGGAGTACTGGGCCGGATAGGTGGACCTGCGCCGGAACGCAAGCAGGTTAAAATCTTCGGGTAGCATACCGGCAAAAATAGAAAACGCATGGTTTAAGCCCTTCATGGCTTTAATACCCATTAAAATTTTTAACTTGAACACGCATAACCTTTCACATGAAAATACCTGCTTTGCTGTTCCTGTTCTTTTATGCTGCCGTTACCGCACAGGATTTGTCAGCGGTTAAAAAGAAAATAGATGCGGGCGACTTTAAAGCTGCCCATGCCGAACTCACCCGCCTGCTGGAAAGCAATCCGCGTAACAAACAAGCCCTGCTGCTGCGCGGAGAGGTGCGCAACGCCCTTAACGATTTTTATGCAGCCATTGCCGACCTGACCTTTGCCCTGGAACAGGACAGCACACTGGCCGAGGCCTGGTACCATCGCGCTCAGGCCAAAGCCGCACTGGGCGATGATGCAAGCGCCATAGCTGATTACAACAAAGCCATACAGTTTAATCCCCGGTTTACGGATGCTTACACCGGCCGGGGCCTTTCCAAATACAACCTCGAAGACCTGCAGGGCGCTTACTTCGACTTTAGCAAAGCCCTTGAGCTGGGCCCGCCCGATGCCGACAAATATTTTAACCGCGGAGTGGTAAAAGCAGAACTGGGTGAGTTTGTAAGCGCCATTGATGATTACAACAAAGCCATTGAACTGGATAAAAACGATGCCAGCCTGTATAACTATCGCGGAGTAGCTTTTTACAACATAAGCAACTTTGAACGGGCCATTGAAGACTACGATCAGGCCATTAAATTAAACCCTAACGACCCGCTGAAGTACGAAAACCGTGCTCTGGCCCGCGCTGCACAAGAAGATTTAAAAGGAGCCCTGGACGACTACAACAAAGCCATTGAACTCAATGCCAGCGACCCCGAACTGTACAACCTGAGGGGCGTTATAAAATTTAACCTCCTGGACTACGAAGGCGCCATAACCGATTACACCAGTGCCATTGAACTCGATGGCAGCAACCCCGTTTACTTCGATAACCGCGCCATGGCCAAAGCCGAAAAACAGGACTATGCCGGAGCCATTGAAGATTACAGCACCTCCATAGAACTTTACCCAAACGACCCCGAAACCTGGTACCAGCGCGGACTGGCCAAGTTGCAGCTGGGCAATAAATACGATGCCTGCGCTGACTTTAAGCGGGCCGATGAGCTGGGCCTTGCCGATGCCAAAGCCGCCATGCGCAAAAACTGCAAATAGCAGCCCTGAGAACCTGGGCTGCCCCGGTAACGGTGCTGCTTCGGAAAAAACATTAAGTACACGGTTGACAAAACCAGCTACCTTTTTCTGTAGGCAGAGATAGTAGTTCTCCAGCGATTTTGAGCAATGTGAAATTCTTACGTAACCCTTCGATTAAGTACCTATTTCCGGGGTGGTGCTGGTGAAATAGTTTTGCTGGAAAAGCAATAATAATGGAACCAACCGACCTGTCTAAAATGCCCTATAACGTTTGAGTTTATGCAGTGCGGGGTACAGGAGCGCTTAGCAATGAAGCGCAGCGCAATGCTAAGACCGACTTGCTCCGAAACTGTCCCACGTTACAGAACGAAATTAAGAAATTACACTTAATACCTACACTGAACCCCGGCATTGCATAAACTTTTTGTTGTGCCCAGTTTTTTTCTCTCCCTCTATTTCGATACTCATTTTACATTGCCCTCTTTCTCTATTTCGATACTCACTTTACATTGCCCTCTTTCAAATATTTGGATATTTCCTTTTCCTCTTCGTAATATCAACCTTATGTCATGAATCGATGAGTCTGAAGTATTCATTACTTTAAATTTCGAAATACCATCAATGTCTTTGATCTTCCATTTTGATTTCTCAGCAATGATGAAATACTCGTTGATTACTTCTCCAGTGAAACTTACTATTTTAAATGTGTCAGCACTGATATAAATCATAGAGTTATATTTAAAATTTGCTCCACAAGAAAGAGAACATTCGTTTGCCTTGAAAACCGATTCATACGACTGAGAAAAAGTCATTATTGGGATGAGTAATGCAATAGCTAAAATTAAGGATGTTAAAAACCGAGAATTCATTTAACTACAACCCATCTCAAAAATAGTTAAATGGCCCGAATTGAAGAAAATGGTAATTTTTTAGCTTAGCGGTCATCTGTTATACCATTTTTTGCAGATACCATGAATATTACCGACCATCAATGGGAGATTATTTCAGCCATCCTTCCAAAACCTAAAAGCAGACCGGGCAAGCGGGGCCGCCCAAGATGTACTTTAAGGCCATGTCTTTTTATTTGTTTTCGAACAGTGGGGAATCATCATCTTTTAAATAAAACTTAATGAATACAGAATCACCTTTTTGAAGCTTTAATTTTGACGAAATTCATCTTTTCCCGATGAATCCGACCTCAACTTTGTAACTCCCCGCGATAACACTATATTCGAAAAAACCACTATCGGTTTGCAAAACAACCCCATTGATTCGAATTGAGGTTGGTAATAGTTGTTTTTTGGACTCAAAATCGTAACATTGGCCAGAAACTACTGAACTTCCATCCTTTGTCTTAGCGAAAGTTAGTTCAATGTGACCTTGATCCTTTGTTATAGTGGCGTGCTCTTTTGTAGAGCACGCTACTAAAAATGAAAAAATTATATAACTGAAATTAACAACCCGCATTAGTTCCCTGTTGAATTTTGGTGGTTCCAGTGAAGTCTTTTCCGGTCAGTTTAATAGTTATATTGTCAACTATTCGCTTTCTATCAGTAGAACTTGGTACAGCAGTTTGAAACCATGTAGTTTCAATAGGATTTCCTAAAGCATCGACAGCACCTGTATGTGTAAGACCACCCCATGCCAAATCATTCATGGTAATCACATTTTGGCAAAAGAATTTCTATGAAATTATTTACTTTTTGTAAAGCGTTACAGACCTAAAGCGATAATTGTATTCGTCAACATATACACTGTCATTATAGGTAAGCTTTGTATAATAGTACACCTGATGACCGCAATTGTTATTGCGCATTTCAAATTCATATCGTAAGGTGTCAGTATCTTGATAGTCTAAATACAAGTAAAGTTCCCTTATAATTGGCTGGTTAATTACTCCGTAGTCGTTTATATTTACAAGTGGGAAGTGTATTCTTCCATCAAGATCAACTGGACCGTCAAAAAATATTTGACCACCTTCATCGAAAATCTTCACTGTATCTCGATTGTATCTTGCTTCTATTCCCAGCAAACGTTCCCCGGTGTGATAGTCATGCAATTCAAATGTATGGCTGTTCTCGACAACAAAATTAAAATCAGGATGGCACTTATTAAACAATCCATCACACCCTGAAATGGTACATGATATAACTGCTGAGATGAGTACCAATGAATACAGTATTTTCATAGGACTGAAATTTAATCTTCTTTATTGGCGGTTAACAAAGCTAATAAATTTTTGAAACACTTGGCTCTTTTGCTTGCTTTGGTGTCGCGCAGGTACGTGCGGCAAGCAAAAGTGCCAATGTTCGAAGCACCGAATCTGTCCCGCGGCATTGTGCATAACGTGAGTGCATATTGCGTTTGGCTGATTTTGAAAACGTATTTGTCCCACGTGACTGAACGAAATTATGAAACTAAAACTACAATGCAACACCGAACCAGTCAAATGAAGTATGCACATTGTTGTGGCCAGTTGGCTTTCGTCACACGTCTCTCAATTTTTCTTTGTCGATTATTTTGAAATCGGCCAGTTGTCCACTGTCAACGAAGCCAACTCCATTTTTTTGTGTCGATGTTGTTTTCTTTTTTCTCCAAGTCGACCGTTGCTGTCAGCGGACTCGAATCTTGTCCACCTTGAAAAAATTGTCCGCGGACTCCAATTTTCTTTTCTGTCGTTTTGTTTATTTCTTTCTCCACTGTCTACCGAGATGTATCGTGTCCACGTGTTGTAAACTGGCAGCGGAGAAGTCAAACGTCCTTTGAATTTTTGTCGGCCCGAATTTTTTAGTTTACACGTCACTGTCCACCGAGCCGGGCCAATTGGCCACAAAGGTCGGATCTGTACAATTGTACTTATTTTATTTATGGTAAATCTCGCCATTTTGGCCGGCAAAGTCAAGCGATTGGCTACAAAATGGCCGATATTTCTTTTGTGCAGTATCATTTTAACCGCTCAGGTCCGCGGGCCGCTGCCGTTTGCATGGCCTGATCCAACGGGCTTTGTATCTTGTCCAGCGCAAAGCGCGTTACGTGGGCATATAGCTCGGTGGTTTTGGGCGACTCATGCCCCAGCAGCACTTGTATGTAGCGCGTGGCGGTGCCTCCCTCGAGCAGGTGGGTGGCAAACGAGTGGCGCAACATATGCAAATGCACGTTTTTTTGCATACCCGCACGGGCAGCGGCACGCTTCAGCACGGCTTGCAGGCTGTCTGCAGTGTAGCGTTGGCAACCCACACCCTCAAAAAACCAATACAAAGGCTGGTATTCATCTAAATATTGCTTTAGCAAAGGCACCAGGCGGGCAGCCAGTATTGTTTGGCGGTCTTTTCGGCCCTTGCCACCCCGCACCAGCACCACCTGCCGGTCGAAGTCTATATCGCCCTTGCGAAGGGCCAGCACTTCGCTGCGCCTGAGGCCGGCCGAGTAGGTAAGCATCAGCAGCACACGGTGCTTCAGGTTTTCGCACGCATCAAACAGCGCCAGCACTTCCCGTTGGCTCAATACTTCGGGCAGCCGCTGCTCCTTCATGGGACGCTCGAGATAATAGGTTTTCTTTTCCTGCCGCATCACTTTTTCATAAAAAAATTTTATGGCATTAATGGCCTGGTTTTGGGCAGAGCGGCTCAGTTTCCTGTGCTCTACCAGGTAGAGCAGGTAGGTCCGTATTTCCGTTTCTCCCAGGTCGAGTGGATGCGAGGTAGGAAAGAACTGCAAAAAAAGTTTAAATTGTTCCAGGTACGTCCTTTCCGTGGTATGAGCATATCCTTTCAAGTGCAGGTGTTGCTCCATCAAGCGCAGTGCGCGCAACGCATCTGGCAGCAGCGAAACGGCGGGTCGCGTGGCTGGTGGCTCGCGGCGCAGGGCCGTGTCGTCTACCGCTGCAAGGTCGCCCACAACTTGCCGTATGGCTGCCACTGTGCCATTGGTGCGGGGCACATACCAACATCGGTGCGAAGCGCTGTATCGGCAACCTGTCAACTGCCGCACCTGTGCGTTCATCAGCGGGTGGTAGCTAAACCTAATCGCTACCGAATCCTGTCCGCGATGTCGCAAGGGTTGTAGAGTAACCTTTGTTTTCATATTTAGTCATGCTGTTACACGGTAACCGTTAGAGGAGCCAATTTGCAAAATGGAGGGCACCAAAACCGTTGTTAAACGATTATAAACGACTATAAACGTTTGCTTCCTACCTAAAGGCACCTACAGGCTGGCAAAACAGCTCATCATAGACCGGCATGTTGCTGTTCGAGTTGATATGTCTTAAAACTCTTTCGTGCCAAAGTCGCCCCGCAAAATCCGGTATCGTTTGCGTGCTTCGGCGGCATAGATACTGCCCGGAAAACGGTTTATTAATTCAAGGTATAACTCGCGGGCCTGTACCAGGTCATTCAGATATTTTTCATAGATCTCTGCTTTGCTGAACAAGGCATCGTCTGCCAAAACTTCATTCGGGTAACCCTGAATAATGCGGTTTAATCGTTGTATACTTTTATCGTATTCTTTTCTTTTAAAAAATATTTCTGCCTGCAGTTTATATACGTCATCCAGTATGGCGTAATTCGGAAAGATCAGCCAGGCAGTATCTTCGGCAAAATGAAAGCGACCTTCTTCCATTTGCCTGAGCACTTCCAATGCTTCATCCTCCTTATTTTGTTTTAACAGCAGTTCGGCGCGGGCAAAGGCCTTCAGGGCAGTTCCGGAAGAATCCATAGCCAGGTTTTCTTTTATTCGTATGCTCAGTTCCAGGGCATCGTTGGCTATGGTTCGCGATGTAGCTTCTTTGAGCACATCCAGGTGCTCGGTTGCCAGTTTAAAGTCGCCACGGTAATACCACAGCCGTGCGTTTCGGAGCTTGGCTTCATAACCTTCTTCCGTTTCTTTCATGATTTTTTCTACCTGCGAATAGAGCAAAGTTGATTCCCACCACTCGCCGCTTAGGGTGTAAATGTCGCCCAGTTCGAGTTTGGCCCGGGCCAGCAACTTATCCGAAGCGGGCTTTGCCCGTATAACTTCCTGCAGTATGTTAATAGCTTTGTTATGGTCGTGCAGCCAGTAGCTGTAAAGGTGGGCCAGGTTGCATTGGGCCTCGCGGGCAACCGGATGCGGAAGGTTTTCTGAAATAAATTGTTGATAATCTTTTATTAAAAAGTGAACAGAATCAGACGGAAGCGGGTATA
>FWPU01007314.1_pt1 | contig 20539 bp, 21 predicted proteins | sample 2228361 | NCBI WGS metagenome assembly FWPU01 (sample SAMEA103939777, study PRJEB20133) | metagenome
AAGACGTCGTACTGGGAGTTGGAATCGCCGATGCCGTTGAGGAGCTGGGGGTGGGTCGCGACGACGTGGTACGCCTCCATGAAGGCTTCCTGGGCGACCTTCCAGTTGCAGCGGAGGATCTTGGCGACGTGGGCCTGCTTGAAGCGATTGGCGAGGTCCCAGCGCTCGAAGTGGCGGGGGAGGTCGCCGAGGTACTGCTCGAGGGGTTCGGCATCGGGATCGGGGTTGATGAAGACGAAGCCGCCCCAGGTGCCGACGCGGACCTCGGGGAGGTGGTAGTCGACTTCGTTGACCTCGGGGAAGTCCCACTGGCAGACGACTTCTTTGACGGAGCCATCGAGCTCCCAGCACCAGCCGTGGAAGGGGCAGCGGAATTCCTGGGCGCCGCGGCCATCGAATTCGCGGAGCTGGCGCCCGCGGTGGAGGCAGGCGTTGTGGAAGGCCTGAATGCGGTCGGGGGCGCTGCGGACGACGAGAAAGGAGAGGTGGGCGATGTCGTAGACGATGTAGTCGCCGACCTCGGGGATGTCTTCTTCGCGACAGGCCATCTGCCAGCAGCGCTTCCAGATTCGCTCGACTTCGAGGTTATGGATCGCCTTGCTGTAGTAACGCTCGGCGGGGACGCGGGTGACACCGGGCTCGATGGGCGATTCGAGGCGGAGGACAGGCGGGACCGGGCGGGTGTCGGTATCGAGGAGTTGCTGGTAGAGGGTGCCTGCCGAGCGGTAGCCAGCGGGGGTGAGCCTGCCAGGGTCGCCAACGGTCTTGAGTGCCATGCGGAGAACCTCCTGCGGTGGGCGGCTAGTCGTGGACGAGTTCGAGGCCGCGGGTGCGTTCGGCGCGGTGGCCAGGTCCGATGACGGGCCGGCCGCCGACCCAGATGATCATGTGGGGGTCGGCGTAGGTGAGGTCGCCCTCGATGTAGCGTGTGGTGAGGCCATCGAAGATGCCGGAGCGGTCGCCCTTGGTGACCCGGACACGGTTGCCGGGGAGCTCTTCGTAGAGGGCGCCGGAGAGGGGGTGGCGCTTCTTTCGTGGAGGGAGCTGCGGCGCGGACATTGCTGACTCACTCGGCAAATATTTGGCTCATCGGCCAACATGGGGACTATACTTGCGCACCGGTTCGATTGCAACGGTCGTTGCGAGCAATCGACCGATTCGATGGAGGAGCCGAATGGCTGGAACGTGGCATGGGAGCGGCCGCCTGGAGCTGCTGCGGGCGGGTTTCGCGAGCCCGGTGGAGCTGGAGCTGTACACGAAGCCGACGCCGCCCGGGAAGGCGGTGGGCTGGGGCGGGCGGTTCCGTGCGACGCCGTGGGTGGCGCCAGCGATTGGGCGCGGGGTGGTGGTGCTGGAGGGCGGCGAGGAGCTGGAGGTGATGGTGGAGAGCTACGACCCGGTCACTGGGCGGGGGTCGATGTTTGGCCTGGGCGCGCCGCCACGGGTGCTGCGGGGGGAGTAAGGGGCGCTGAGCCCGGGGTGGGCAGGACGGTGACGGGCATGTTCTCCGGTTCGAGCCCGAGCGTGATGAGGAGCTTGGAGAGGCCGAGGAAGAGCCCGACGCCGAGCGTGAGGGTGGCCAGGCCCGTCGGGCCAAGTTCGGCTTCCAGGCGCCGAACGACGGCTTCGGTGAGGCGATCGGGGTCGCCGATGATGGCGTCGGTGTACTCAAGAATGAGGCGGTCGCGCTCCGGGAGCGGGGCGTCGCGGTAGGCGTCGGTTACGAGATCGAGGGTTGCTTCGTCGAGGCCTTCGGCGCGGGCGAGCGAGAAGCGAACCTGGCGACAGAACCCGCAGCCAGTGACACGGGCGTTGCGGATGCGGGCGATTTCGCGGTCGCGCTGGGAGAGCGCGGGGTCCATCCAGAAGGAGGCGTAGAGGGTGCTGAAGGCCTGGAGCAGGTCCGGGGCGTGGGCGAGGACGGCGGTGAAGTCGGGCTGGCGACCGGGGTTGGCTGACGAGATGCGCGGGGATGTGGACATCTCAGGCTCCTCCGGGGTGGTGCTGGAGCGCACGGGCGATGCGGCAGACGGCATCGGTCATGGCGAGGGCTGCGAGGAAGCGGACGGTGGCTGCATCGCCGAGTTCGGCACGGACGGCGGCGACCTCGGCGTCGGTGATGGCGTGGTGCTGCCAGGGCACCTGGCGAGCAATGGCGAGTGCAGCGCGATCGAGGGCGGAGAGGCCGGGCGGGTCGCCGCCGGCGGCGAGCGCCTCGCGTTCCTCGGTGGGCAGCGGGGCGAGCGCAGGCCCGCACGCCGCGGGCGGGAGGTGGTGGGCGGCGGCGACGGCGAGGCGGCAGCGCTCGAGCGTGGCCGGGGGCACCCCTGGCCCGCAGGTGGTGGCGAGGAAGGCCTGGAGCTGGTCGCGGAGGTGCGGGACGGCTTCGAAGTGGCGGAGGAGCGGGGGCGGGAGGGTGCCGGGCTGCATGGCGACATCTTGGCAATCTAGCCAACGGTTTGTCCATATGGATAAAATCCCGCGGCAGCCTGGAAGGGAGCAGAGCAGATGGAGATTCGAGGGAAGGCGGCACTGGTGACCGGTGGCGCCTCGGGCATCGGGCGGGCGTGCGCGCTTCGCCTGGGCCGCGAGGGTGCGCGGGTGGCGGTGGTGGACCTGGACCAGGAGGGCGGGGAGGCCACCGCAGCCGCGATCCGCGAGGCCGGTGGCGAGGCGGTGTTCATCGAGGCAGACGTGGGCACGCCCGAGGGGGTGGCGCTGGCGTTCGCGCGGGCAGTGGCGGCGCTCGGGAGGCTGGACATTGTGGTGAACAACGCCGGGATCATGACCGGCGATACGCCGGGCTGGCCGGATGCCCCGTCGCGTCGGCTGCTCCAGGTGCTGAGCGTGAACGCCGGCGGAGTCGTGATGGGCACGCGGGAAGCGATTGCAGCGTTCCGGAAGCACGGCGAGGGCGGTGTCGTGGTGAACACGGCGAGCATCGCCGGCCTGGGCCCGCTGCCCTTCGACCCGGTGTATGCGGCATCGAAGGCGGCGGTCATCCACTTCACGAAGTCGTGCGCGATGCTCGGGGAGCTGGAGGGGATCCGGGTCAACGCGGTGGCGCCGGGGATGGTGGACACGCCGATCATCGCGAAAACGGGCGACGGGACGAAGCCGGCAGCGTGGTTGGAACCGACGCTTGCCGAGGCGACCCTGCTGGAACCGGAGCGGATAGCCGACGAGGTGACGGCAATCATCCGCGACGATGCGCTGGCCGGGGAGGTGCGGGTGGTGATGCACGGGACACGGAACGCGGCCGTGGCGGAGGGGTCGGCGTGACGCCGCCGGCAGCAACGGAAGGAATCCTGGGAGGTAACGACGATGCCTGCTGACAGCATCCCGGTGACGTACCTGTTCACGATGTCGGTGAACCTGGCGCCGACGGTGACGACGATCGCGAACGGCCCGCAGGGCACGCGCGTGCTCGTGAGCGTTGCGGGCGGGACGGTGGAGGGGCCGAAGCTGCGGGGGACGGTGCTGCCCGGCTCCGGCGGGGACTGGGTGACGCTGCGTGCGGATGGAACGATGAAGGTGGACGTCCGGCTGACGCTCCAGGCGGAGGACGGATCGCCGATCCTAGTGACGTACAACGGGATTGGGCGACCGGCGGAGGGTGGTGCGTTCCATGTGCAGGCGGCGCCCCTGTTCGAAGCGGGGACCGGGGCGCACGCGTGGCTGAACAGCGTGCAGGCAGTGGCGTTCGGCGTCTCGGGGGGCGGAACGGTCACCTACGAGGTGTACGCGCTGGAGGGGCTGCCGGGGAGCGCGGGATAGGCACCGGGCCGGCGGGCTGGACCATGCGCTGCAGACGCCTTCGATGGGATGGTGCGCCGGAGCACTGGCCGCCCGGCCGAGGGGGTGGCAGGGCGTGCAGGAGACAGGCGTGGTAGCCTGATTTCCCGAGGGGACCGGTGGGCGACCGAGAACCGTAAGGAGTCCTGCATGGCACGTTTGGATATCAACGCGATCCGGCGGCGGCAGATCATCGATGCCGCGGTGGCGGTCATGGCGGAGAAGGGGTGGGCGGAGACGTCCATCGACGAGGCCACGCGGCGGGCGGATGTGAGCCGCGGGCTGGTGTCGTACCACTTCCGGGATAAGACCGACCTGCTCTCGGGGGTTTTGGCGCGGTGCCGGGAGATCTTCACCGAGTCGGTTGCGGAGGCGCAGCGGGAAGGGCAGGGGCCGGTGGAGCAGATGCGGCTGGTGACGCGGATTTCGCTTGAGCTGGCACGGCGGAACCCGGTGCCGTACGAGGTATTCGTGCAGTTTTCGGCGAGCGCGAAGCGGGACCCGCGCCTGGGGGATGAGATTCGCGACCTGTGGCGGGAGTTCCGGCGGGTGACGGCGGCAGCGATCCGGGCGGGCCAGCGACAGGGCGTCTTTCGCGCGGACCTGGATCCTGACGCGGCGGCTGCGCGGCATATCGGCGCGGTGACGGGCTTCGCGCTGCAGTGGCTGCTGGAGCCGGGGGCGTTCCCGTTCGAGGAGACGGCCAAGCAGGTTGAAGACATGGTGATGCGGTACCTGGTGGCCGAGGGTGTGGACCCGGGGACGCCTTCGGATGAGCCGCCGTTCGCCTCGTTGGACGGATAGGGCGCGGCGGCGCTGGCCGGACTTCCAAATTTCTTGCCGGTGGTGTAAAACTCACGGCCGAGGGCGGGACACGGGCGATTGCCCGGCGCGAGCCGGACGTCCGCGCCCCGCCACACGACACCGTGGGAGCTGGACGATGGACCTGGGACTGCGCGGGAAGCGCGCACTGGTGACCGGCGCGAGCCGAGGGATTGGGCGTGCGATAGCGGAGGTGCTGGCCGAGGAGGGGGTGCACCTCGGGATTTGCGCCCGGAACGCCAACGGCCTGGAGGAGGCGGCGGCGGCACTGCGCGGGAAGGGGGTGGAGGTGGTCGCGGAGGCCGTGGATGTAGGGAAGCGTGAGCAACTGGTGGGCTGGATCGAGCGGGCTGGGAATGCGCTGGGCGGGATTGACATCTTTGTGAGCAACACGAGCGGGGGGGCGGTGCCAGGGGAGCAGGGGTTTACCGCGAATTTCGAGGTGGACCTGATGGGCGCGGTGCGCGGCTTCGAGGCGGCCCGGCCGTACCTGGAGAAATCGGAGGCGCCGGCGGTGGTGTTCATCAGCACCACGGCCGCGATCGAGACGTTCGGGCAGCCGAACGGCTACGGTGCGCTGAAGGCGGCCCTGATCAACTACGCGAACGCGCTCTCGCAGGCATTCGGGGCGAAGGGCATCCGGGTGAACACGGTCTCGCCCGGTCCGATCTACTTCGAGGGCGGGCCGTGGGCGATGGTCCGGCAGGGGATGCCGCAATTCTACGAGGCGGCGGTGAAGCAACACCCGGCGGGGCGGATGGGGACACCTGAGGAGGTGGCGCGGGCGGTGGCGTTCCTGGCGAGCCCGGCGGCGTCGTGGATTACGGGGGTGAACCTGGTGGTGGATGGGGGATTCACGAAGCGGGTCGACTTCTGAGGGGGCCGGAGGTGGGCCGGGTCGATGGGTACGTCGTCTGCGGGGGCAACTGGCACAACTTCGATCTGCCGCGGCTGCGCTTGCTGGAGCTGCTGGCCGAGCTGGACGAGGCGCGGGTGCAGGTGGGGCGGGACTACCGGGACATCGAGGGGATCCGCGGGTGCAGCTTCATGGTGACGTACACGTGTGACCTGCGACCGACGGAGGCGGAGGTGGCGGCGCTCGCGAGCTTCGTGGCGGGTGGTGGGCGCTGGTTCGCACTGCACGGGACGAACGCGGTGTTCGAAATGGAGGCGGATGGCGTGCGGAGCCCCCGCCTCTACCCGGGCCTGATGGCGGTGCTGGGGAGCCAGTTCATCGCCCACCCGCCGGTGGGGAGCTACGAGGTGCGGCCCGTGGCGGAGCACCCGCTGGTGGACGGCATCGGGGTGTGGCGGACGGGTGAGACGGAGGAGCTCTACCTGTGCGAGTACCACGGGGAGATTCGACCGCTGATGGTGACGCGGTTCGGCGGCGAGGCGCCCGGGTTTGCCGAGCGCCACTGGACGGAAGAGCGGGATTGGCCGGTGATGTACCTGCATCCCTACGGTGAGGGTGCGGTGCTGTACCTGACCCCTGGGCACCGGCGAGGGCGGTACGACATGGTAGCGCCACCGGGCGGTGCCACGTACGGGTCGGTGGCGCGGCGGTTCGAGCTGCCGGCGTACCCGCAGGAGGAGCCGGGGTCGTGGGAGGTGCCGGCGTTCGTGGAGCTGGTGCGGCGCGGCATCCACTGGGCGGCGGGCAGGTACCCGTTGCTCTGAGGGGCGGCTGCGGGGGTCAGTCGCGCGGGAGGCCGAGGCCGCGCTGGGCGATGATGTTGCGCTGGATCTCGCTTGTCCCGCCGGCGATGGTGAGGGAAACGGCGTTGAGGTAGGCCCGTGCAACCTCGCCCCGGAATGGGGCCGAGCTGCCGGCGTGGAGGCCGGCGGTGCCGAGCATGCGCAGGGCCGTGTGGGCGATGCGCTGGCCGGTCTCTGAGCTGAAGAGCTTGGCGATGGAGGCTTCGGCGTTCGGGATCTGGCCGGCGGCCTGCATGCTGATGATGCGGTAGGCGAGGAGCGTGAGCACCTGCACCTCGATGGCGCGGTCGGCCCAGGCGACCCGGATGGCGGTTGCGGCACCGGGGGAGAGGTTGGCGCGGTGCTGGCGGAGCCAGGAGACGTAGCGTTCGATGCTCTTGCGCTGGCCGACGGCGGTGCCGATGGAGGAGCGCTCGAAATCGAGCGTGGTGGCGCCGACGTACCATCCGCGGTTGACCTCGCCGACGACATTGCGTGCTGGCACGCGCACATCTTCGAAGAAGACTTCGTTGAAGTCGTGGCCGCCGGCCATGTTGACGAGCGGGCGGACGGTGATGCCGGGGGACTTCATATCGACGAGGAAGTAGGTGATGCCGCGGTGTTTCGGCGCGTCGGGGTCGGTGCGCGCGAGGAGGAAGCACCAGTCGGCGAAGTGGGCGAAGGAGGTCCAGATTTTCTGGCCGTTGATGATGAAGTCGTCGCCATCGCGGACGGCGCGGGTCTGGAGGGAGGCGAGGTCGGAGCCGGCGCCGGGTTCGGAGTAGCCCTGGCACCAGAGGACCTCGCCGCTCAGGATGCGGGGGAGGTGTTCGCGCTTCTGCTCGTCGGTGCCGTGGGTGATGAGGGTGGGCCCGAGCATCATGACGCCGAGGCCGCCGGGCTGGGGAGCGCCGGCTTCGGCGAATTCCTGGTTGAGGATGAATTGCTCGACGACGGTAAGGCCGGCGCCGCCGTACTCGCGGGGCCAGGCTGGGGCGATCCAGCCGCGACGGGCGAGGGCATCGCGCCAGGCGCCGAAGGCCGGGTTGGTGCGGGGATCGTAGAAGTAGCCGGTGACGCCGCGGATTTCGGGTGGGAGGTGTTGGGCGATGAAGGTGCGAACTTCGTCGCGCCAGGCGGCCTGCTCGGGGGTGTCGCGGAATTCCATCGCTGGGTGTGCTCCTACGGGGCAGGATCGAACTCGAGGTGGAGGGCCTTGAGTCCGCGCAGGATAACGCTCGGCACGTGGGTGAAGTCGTTCTCCTCGGTGGCGCGGATGTTATCGAGGCGCTGCAGGAGGAGGCGGAAGGCGACGTTGGCTTCGAGGCGGGCGAGTGCGGCGCCGAGGCAGAAGTGGATGCCGCGACCAAAGGCGAGGTGGTCTTCGGGCATTTCGCGGTCGAGGACGACGCGGTCGGCGTCGCTGAACCTGGATTCGTCGCGGTTGGCCGAGGCGTAGGAGAGCAGGAGCCGGGTCCCCGCAGGGATGGGGGTGCCGCCGATTTCGGTATCGACGACGGCCTGGCGGAAGAGGCCCTGGACGGGTGATTCGAGGCGGAGTGCCTCTTCGACGAAGTTGGAGATGCGCTCGGGTTCGCGCCGGAGCTGGGCCTGGAGGTTGGGATCGCGAGCGAGGAGCATCATGCCCGAGGCGATGAGGTTGGTGGTGGTTTCGTTGCCGGCGACGAGGAGCTGCTGAAGGATGCTGAGCATTTCGGCCATGGTGAGGGGCCGTGCTGCTTCGCCCTCGAGGCCGATGTGGGCGTTGAGGAGGTCGGTGAGGATGTCGTCGCGGGGGTTGGTGCGGCGCTCTTCGAGGCGTTCGGCGAAGTAGTGCTGGAATTCGACGATGGAGCGGGCGCACTCGATTTCGCGTTCGCGGGTGAGGAAGCCGCCGAGAGGGGCGACGGAGTCATCGGACCAGCGCTTGAAGCGGTCCATGTCGGCGCGGTCGACACCGAGGGCATCGGCGATGACGGTGAGGGGGAGCGGGACGGCGAACTGGGCGACAAGTTCGACCCGTCGGTCATCGATGAAGCGGTCGATGAGGTCGGTGGCGATGGCCGTGATGGAAGGTTCGAGGCTGGCGACGCGCCGGGCGGAGAAGGCTTTGTTGACCAGCGCGCGGTAGCGGGAGTGTGCCGGGGGATCGTTGGTGAGGAGGGTGTTCACGGGCATCCAACCCTGGCGCATGATGGCGAGGAGCTCCTCATCGGGCTGGGAGCGGAGGCCGGGGCCGGACTTCGAGGAGAAGATCTCGGGGTGGCGGAGGACGTGGAGGACGTCCTCGAAGCGGGAGACGATCATGAAGTCGGCGCCGGGGACGCGGTAGACGGGGCATTCGCGGCGCATGGCTTCGTAGAAGGGGAAGGGGCACTCGAAGGTTTCGGGGGCGAGGGGGTTAATGTCGGCGAGGCTGGCCATCTGGGTGCTCCGACAAGATTTTGGCCGGTCGACCAATGCTGCGTGAGTATAGCGCCGTGCAGGCGGCGTGGGGAAGCGGGGGATTTGCCCGGCCGATGGTTGCAATTGACGTGACGGGTAGCCAATAATCCCGGGAACCGAACCGTTGGCCATACGGCCAAATGTTTGGACCACAGGGAACAGCAGGAGGGGCACCATGGCTTCGCGCTACTGGACGCGCTACTGGGCAGCACGGACGAGCAGGAGGATGTTCCTGGCCGGGGCGGGGACGACCGCCCTCGGGGCTGCGGCGATGGCGGCGGGCTGCGGCGGCGGGGACGACGACGATGACGGGGGCGTCGCGACGGCGACGGCGCCCGCGGGCGGCCAGACGCCGGCGCCGGCGCAGACGCCCACGGCCGGGAAGCGTGGCGGGACGCTGCGGATTGCGAAGGCTTCGCCGGACACGGGGTTGGACCCGCACATCGTAGTGACGAACCCGATCCACCCGGCGAAGGCGTACTCGCACCTGTGGACGTACCAGGCGTCGACGAAGACGGTGTGCTACGACCTGGCGGTGGAGCATGAGCAGGTCGATGCGACGACGCTCCGGGTGAAGCTGCGGCAGGGCGTGAAGTTCCAGCCGGAGGTGGCCAATGGGCGGGAGCTGACGGCCGAGGATGTGGCGTACTCGTACACGCGCTTCCCGGTGGCGCTGACGAAGGGCTCCCAGGTGAACCAGATCCAGTGGGGCTGGATCGACAAGATTGAGACACCGGACAGGTACACGGTGGTCATCAAGCAGAAGAACCCGTTTGCGTCGAACGTGGTGGCGCTGGGTTCGAGCGCGTTTGCGGTGGTTGCGAAGGAGGTGGTGGAGGCGAACGGCGGGGACCTGATGAAGGTGATGAACTCGGGGAGCGGGCCGTACCGGATGGTGAAGCGTGAGCCGACGGGCACGCGCTACGAGCGGAACCCGACGTACTTCGAGCACGAGAATCCCTCGCCGACGTACGTGAAGGAAGGGCCGTACATCGACGCGTGGGAGGAGTCGATCATCCCGGACCCGGCGACGATCAAGGCGAAGTTCATCGCGGGGGAGCTGGACATCCTGAGCGTGGTGAACATCGACCGGATTGTGGCGGATGAGCTTTCGCGGGCGAAGGGCGTGAAGGTGGTGAAGGGCCCGGCCAACAGCCACCTGATCATGCAGTTTGACAACTTCAAGTGGACGGATAAGCGGCTGCGGCAGGCGGTGTGGCTGGCGCTGGACCGGGACGCCTTCATCCGGAACCTGTACCTGGGCGAGGGGCTGTACGGCGGGCCGACGGCGAGCGAGTTCGCCAAGGAGGGGTACGGGCTGAAGCAGGATGAGCTGAAGCAGCTCCAGAAGTTCGACCCGGGCACGGCGAAGCGGCTCTGGCAGGAGGCTGGGGGGCAGGAGGCGTTCCCGGTCATCCGGATGGTGACGATGCGGGCGATTCCGATCTTTGCGACGGCCACGGAGTTCGTGAAGACGCAGCTGGAGCAGAACCTCGGGGCGAAAGTGGAGGTGGAGGTGGTGGATCCGGCGACCTACGTGGCGCGTGCAACCGCTGGGTTCGCGGAGAAGGCGCCGAAGCCGTGGGACCTGTTCATCGCGTGGGAGCTCTCGCTGCAGACGATCCCGGACTACAACGCGCTGGCGCACTACATCCCGATCGGGTACGGCGCGATTTTCGGGAACCTGCGGCCGGACTCGCCGAAGTCGGAGACGGCGGCCTTTGCCGGCAGGATGCAGCAGCTCTGGAGCGCGCAAGCGCAGGAGCTGAACGCGGAGGCACGGAAGCAGAAGGTGCAGGAGCTGGTACGGGTGATTCACCAGGAGTTCGGGCCGGCGGTGCCGCTGCCGGTGCCGGAGTTCGCCTACGCTGCCTTCCGCGACCACGTGAAGAACTACCCGGAGCGGGACTTTATGTATGCGAACGCCGGGACGGGGCACTTCCGGGTGCAGGACCTCTGGCTGGATATCTAGGCGCCGGGATGCGACGCCCTGGGCGGGTCCGCCCCGGCCCGGTCCCAGGGTGTCGCCCGGGGATTTGCCGGTGAGGTGACACGTGCGGACGTACATCCTGCGACGACTGGCGCTGATGCCGCTGACCCTGCTGGGTGTCTCGGTGATCTCCTTTGCGCTCATCCGTGCGCTGCCGGCGGATGCGGCGACGATTCGGCTGGGGGCGCAGGGGTCGGCCTGCGAGGAGTGCATCGAGGTGGTGCGGAAGGAGCTGGGGTTGGACCGGTCGAAGCCGGAGCAGTACCTGGTCTGGCTGGGGAACGCGGTGCGGGGTGATTTCGGCCTTTCGACGGCGACGCGGCAGGAGATTACGCCGGAGCTCCGCCAGCGGTTTGTGACAACGCTGCAGCTGGGGACGCTGACGGTGTTGCTGACGCTGGCGATTGGGGTGCCGGTGGGGGTGATCTCGGCGGTTCGGAACGGGACGCTTTCGGACTACACCATGCGGACGTTCTCAATTGTGGGGCTTTCGGTGCCAAGCTTCTGGCTGGGGACGCTGGTGATTTACCTGCCGGCGTACTGGTGGGGGTGGACGCCGGTGCGGGAGTGGCGTGGCTTTACTGAGGACCCCGTGAGCGCCGCCGGGCTGCTGTTCATCCCGGCGCTGGTGCTGGCAGTGAGCGGGTCGGCGTACGTGGCGCGCATCGTGCGGTCGAGCATGGTGGAGGCGATGCACGCCGATTTCGTGCGGACGGCACGCGCGAAGGGGCTGCGGGAGCGGCAGGTGGTGTGGGGGCACGTGTTCCGCAATTCGGTGCTGACGCTGCTGACCGTGCTGGGCCTGCAGTTCGGGCTGATTCTCGGGGGGTCGATTGTGATTGAGCAGCTGTTCGCGATCCCGGGGATGGGGTCGATGGCAGCGAAGGCAGTAGCGGACCGCGACCACCAGACAATCCAGGCGGTGACGGTGACGATTGCGGCGTCGTTCCTGCTGGTGACGCTGATCGTGGATGTGCTGTACGCGTGGGCCGACCCACGCCTGCGGGCCTAGCGGCCGGAGGGAGCAACGATGGCAGTCGACGTGCAGACAGCGGCGGTGCTGGGGGGTGCGAGGGTGCAGGGCCCGGCGTGGCTGCGGCGGGCGCGCCTGTTTGTGCGGCGGCAGCCGCTGGGCGCGGCATCGCTGGTGGTGATCGGGATCCTCGTGTTTGCGGCGGTGTTCGCGGATGCGCCGTTCATGCGCACGAGTGACCCGCAGGCGTTCGGGACGGACATCCTGGTTGGGCCGAGCGCCGACCACTGGTTCGGGACGAATCGGAACGGTCAGGACCTGTTCTCGCGGGTGGTGTACGGGGCGCGGCCTTCGCTGCTGGTGGGCGTGGCGACGGTGCTGATCAGCGTGGCGGGGGGAACGGTGCTCGGCCTGCTGGCGGGGTACCTGGGCGGCGTGGTCGATACGGCAATCAGCCGGCTGGCGGAGGTGTTGCTTTCGTTCCCGGCGATCCTGTTCGGGCTGGTGGTGGCGACGTGGCTGGGGCCGGGGTTGCGGTCGGTGATCGTGGCGATCAGCATCATTTTCACGCCGGTCATCATGCGCATCATTCGTGGGGCGGTGCTGGTCGAGCGGCACCGGATGTACGTGGATGCTGCGCGGGTGATTGGGTGTTCGGAGGCGCGCCTGATGTTCCGGCACATCCTGCCGAACATCGGGCCACTGGTGATCGTGGTGGCGAGCACGACGCTGCCCGCGGCGATCCTGGCTGAATCGGCGCTGACGTTCCTGGGCGTGGGGCTGCCGCTGGGCGAGCCCTCGTGGGGGAACGACCTTGGGCCGCAGGCGCGGGCATACTTCAACATGGCGTGGTGGCTGGCGGTGTTCCCGGGGCTGGCGCTGAGCCTGACGGTGCTGGCGTTTAACCTGCTGGGCGATGCGCTGCGCGACGAGCTGGACCCGCGGCTGCGGGGGACCGGGATCGACCGGTAGGCCGGGGCACCGGGGCAGGGAGCGCTGCAGCTTCAGAGCGAAAGCTGGTCGGCGGCCTGGCGGAGGATGCGTGCGCTTTCGCGCAGGGCGAGTGTCTCGCCCTCATCGAGTTCGGGCCGGAAGGTGGCGAGGATGCCATCGCGGCCGAGGACACGCGGAAGGGAGAGGGGCACGCCGTTGAAGCCTTCGATGGCCGGTTCGACGAGGGAGAGGGTGAGGACCGCGCGCTCGTCCTGGGCGATGGCGCGGACGACCCGGGCGAGGCCCGCAGCGATGCCGAAGTAGGTGGCGCCCTTGCCTTCGATGATGCGGTAGGCGGCGCGACGAACGCCATCGTCGATGCGCTGGCGGGTGGCATCATCGAGGGGACGGCCGACGGCGGCGGCGAAGGTGGCGAGGTCGACGCTGCCGATGCGGGCGGAGGACCAGACGATGACCTCGGAGTCGCCGTGCTCGCCAACGACGTATGCGTGGATGGAGTGGGGGGAGATGCCGAGGTGTTCGCCGAGGAGGGCGCGGAAGCGTGCGGTATCGAGGATGGTGCCCGAGCCGAAGACGCGGCCGGGCGGGAGGCCCGCGATGCGGGCGGCGACGAGGGTCATGATGTCGACGGGGTTGGTCGCGACGACGAGGAGGGCGGCCGGTGCGGCATCGACGATGGGCGGGATGATGGCGCGGAAGACTTCGGCGTTGCGCTTTAGGAGGTCGAGGCGGGTTTCGCCGGGCCGCTGGGCGACGCCAGCGGCGATGATGACGACGTCCGCCCCGGCGAGGGCGTCGAATCCGCCGGCGGTGACCCGGGCAGGCTGTGCGAAGGGCGTGGCGTGGAGGATGTCCTCGGCATGGGCGGCCGCGCGCGGTTGGTCGAGGTCGACGAGGACGAGGTCTTCGGCGAGGCCGTGGAGCACGATGGTGTAGGCGGCGGTGCTGCCGACGTTACCGGACCCGACGATGCCTACCTTCATGGCGGCATTGAGGATAGGGAGGGCGTGTTAGAGGAAGGGAAACGGGGACGGGAGAGCCGGGCTCTGGGGTGGTTCAGGCGACGGCGGAGTGTGAGCTGCGCTGGGGCCGGGCGCGCACGGCTGCGGCGTAGTGGGCCGCGGGTTCGTGGTTGCGGGCACTCACGAGGTCGCGCTGGGCGCGGCGGAGGAAGTCGCGCACTTCGAGTTCGCCCTCGTAGCCAGTGAGCGAGACGACGGGGGTGAGGGCCAGGGCGTGATCGTGTGGGATGCAGGAGGCGAGGGCGGGCAGGATGGCATCGGCCTTCATGGCGGCCGTGGCGAAGCGGTCGTCGGCGATGATGGCGGCGAAGATGGGGCCCTGGAGGTGAGCGACGAAGTCGCCTTCGCCGACGGCCTGGCGGAGGGCCCGGGCGATGGCCGGGAGGAACTTCTCTTCGGGGTTTTTGAGGGAGTCGAAGCCGGCGATATCGGTGAGGACGAGTGAGAAGCCGCGACCGTTGCGCACGGAGCGCATCATCTGGCGGCGGAGTTCGAAGACGAAGTGGCGGCTATTGGGGAGGTTGGTGACCTCGTCCTCGTAGATGCGTCCACGAAGGCGGTCGAGGGCGCGGTGGAAGCGGCGGCCCTGCTCGGACTCTTCGTACCAGAACTGGAGGTGGACGCCGGCGAAGAGGATGGTGGTGAAGCCGAGGACGAACCAGTTGGTGCCACCGCCGCGGGCAATCACCGTTTGGGCCTGGACACAGAAGACGAGGAGCCAGACGGCGAAGGAGGCCGGCCGGAGCAGGCGGACAAGGAAGGGGGTCTCGACGGAGCCGAGGGCGGACTGGTCCTGCGGGGGAAGGAGGAAGGCGTTGAGGACGGGCGGCTTGTTCATGGGTGCCCCTGGGCTGTCTCACTTAGGAGTTCGAACCGCGGGGCACGTTTCTACAGGGAGGGTTTGTAAACGGTGCGTAATACGTGAACGGTCAGCGCCTGGGCGGCGGGAGTGTCTGGAGGTACTCGTGGATGGCTTCGGCGGCGCGACGGCCGTCGGCGAGGGCGGTGACGACGAGGTCGGCGCCGTTGACGTTATCGCCGCCGGCGAAGACGCCGGGCCTGGTGGTGCGGCCCTTTTCATCGACCTGGATGAGGGCCTTGCGGTCGGTGCGGATGCCGGAGGTGGTCTGGGGGACGACGGGGTCGGCGCCGTAGCCAATGGCGATGACCACGGTATCGGCCGGGATGGTGAATTCGCTGCCCTTGACGGGGATGGGGCGGCGGCGACCGGACTCGTCCGGTTCGCCGAGCTCCATGCGCTGGCACTCGACGGCGCGCACGTGGCCGTGTTCATCGCCGAGGATGCGGGTAGGGAGGGTGAGCATTTCGAAGCGGACGCCTTCTTCGCGGGCGTTCTTGCGCTCTTCGGCGCGGCCGAGCATTTCGGCTTCGGTGCGGCGGTAGACGCAGGTGACGTTCTCGGCGCCGAGGCGGACGGCGGTGCGGACGCAGTCCATTGAGGTATCGCCGCCGCCGATGACGACGACGTTGTGCATCTCGGGCAGTGGATCGCGGAGGCGCTCGGGGAGGAGGTCGGGGGTGAGGTTGCCGCGGACGAGGAACTCGGTGGCGGAGTAGACGCCCTGGAGGTCCTCGCCTTCGATGCCCATTTCGTTGCCGACGCCGGCGCCGGTGCCGATGAAGACGGCGTGGAATCCGCGGCGGAAGAGCTCGTCGATGGTGATATCGCGGCCGACGTAGGTGTTGCAGACGAACTGGACGCCCATGGCCTCGAGGTGGGCGATGTATTCATCGACGATGTTCTTGCGCATTTTGAAGTTGGGGATGCCGTAGACGAGGACGCCGCCGGGTTCGGGCCAGTATTCGTAGACGGTGACGCTGTGGCCTTTATCGGCGAGCTGCTCGGCGACGGCGAGGCCGGCGGGGCCGGAGCCGATGACGGCGACCTTGTAGCCGGTAGGGTCGGGCATGTAGCGGGGCATGGGGTAGCCGCCGAGCTGCTGGCGCTGGTAATCGGTGCAGAAGGCTTCGAGCTTGCCGATGGTGACGGGGGGCTCCTGCTTGCCGCCGGGGCGGATGGCGAAGCCTACGACGCAGGCGCCCTCGCAGAGCTTTTCCTGGGGGCAGAGGCGGCCGCACATCTCGGGGAGGTTGCTGGTTTCGCGGAATTTGTCGGCGGCGGCGAGGATGTCGCCGGCTTCGATGAGGGCGAGGGCGCCGGGGATGTCGTTGTGGACGGGGCAGGCTTCCTGGCAGGGGGCCGAGGGGCACTGGATGCAGCGGGAGGCTTCGATGCGGGCCGCGTTGAGGTCGAAACCGAGGTAGGTTTCTTCGAAGTTGCGCTTGCGCTCTTCCGGGTCCTGCTTGGGGACTGGCTGAACGCTGATGGCGAGGCGGCGGGCGACTTCGTTGGCCATGCTTCTCCGGTGCCGGGACGCCGGCGCGGTTCCAGGGTCTCCTGATCGTAGCGGAGGAGCGGGACGAAGTGAATGGTCAGCCCGCGGAGATGTGGCGCTGCTGGTATTCGCGGTCGGCGCGCTTGCCGCGGTAGACGCGCATATCGATGGCGCGGGTGACGCGGGGTTCGAGGCGGAAGAGGAGACGGGGCTCGGTCTGCATGTTGGCGAGGAAGGCTTCGACGGCGGGCTGGTTGGCCGGATCGCCCAGGCCGACGTACTTTTCGGCGAGCTGGCGGGAGATGGGCCAGATATCGAATGCGGGGAGTTCGAAGGGGGTGACGAGGCCATCGAACTCGACGTGACCGGTGAGGGGTGGGCCGGACTCGATGCAGAGGGAGGCGCGGGGGTCGCGCAGGAGGTGGCGGCACCAGACGCGGTTGTAGGTGCCGGTGATCCAGATGCCGTCGTCGCGGTAGAGCCACCAGACGGGAACGGTGTAGGGGGCGCCGTCACGGCGGAGGGTAGCGATGACGCCGATCGTGGGGAGTTGCATGAATTCGGCGAAGGTTTCAGGGGTCATCCGTGGCACGGGGTTCAGGCTCCTGGGGCGATGGACCGGGTTCGGCTGGCGATTCGCGGAAAACGGCCATCAGGATGCGATCATCGTAGCGTCCATCGACCCAGGTGTGGGCGCGCTGGCAGCCTTCGACGGTGAACCCGGCAGCGGCGAAGCAGCGGCGGGCGCGCTCGTTGGAGGCGGGGACGGCGAGCCAGACCTTGCGGAGGTTGCGGAGGCGGAAGGCGTACTTGACAAGGAGGCGGACGACATCGCGGCCGTATTTGCGGTTGATGTAGTCGCGGTCGCCGATGGTGATGCGAAGCTCGGCGGTGCGGGCTGCTTCATCGATGTTGCGGAGCAGGCAGTGGCCGATGATTTTGCCGCCCTGGACTTCGATGGCGAACCAGGAGGGGCGGGGGGCGACGCCGGCGGAGAGCGCTTCGAAGCGTTCGGCGAGGTGCTCGGGGGTGAGGGGGATGGGGACATCCTCGCCGCCGAGGAGCTGGAGCTCGACGTCGTTGTGGTACTCGAGGAGGCGTTCGAGGTACTCGCGGCGCATGGGCCGGAGGATGGTGCGCTCGCCCTTGAGCATGGCGTGCCGCTCCCGCTGGGGTGGGATTTCACCGAGAGGTATCGACGTGCGGGCGGGAAGGGGACAGGGGGTGGGCAGACCGAAATTGGAAGCCGCCGGACAATGGGGCCGTGCCGAACCACACGACGCTGCCGAAGGGGAGACTGCGGGCGGAGATTTTCCGGGCGGCGCGGCCGGATTTGCGGTTCCGGATGCTGGTGTGGTTTTCGTGCGTGATCGCCACGCTGGGGCTGCTGGCGGACTCCACCCCGGTGGTGATTGGGGCGATGCTGGTTGCGCCGTTGCTGGGCCCGATCATGGCGCTGGGGCTGGCCCTGCTGGGGGGTGCACGGCGGGAGCCGATCGCGCCGATGCTGGCGCTGGGCGAGGGGGTCGTGACGGCGATCGTACTCTCGTGGGCGCTGACGGAGGTGCTGCGGGCGTCGCCGTTCGCGATCCTGGAGACGATACCGGGGGAGGTGCAGGCGCGGACGCGGCCAAACCCGCTGGACCTGGGGATCGCGCTGGCGGGTGGGGCGATTGGAGCGTTTGGGCTGGTGCGATTGCGGGCGGCAGAGGCGCTCCCCGGGGTTGCGATTGCGACGGCGCTGATGCCGCCGCTGTGCACGGTGGGGATCGGGCTTTCGCTGGGCGACCGGGGCATCTGGGGCGGGGCGCTGCTGCTCTTCGTGACGAACCTGAGCGCCATCATCAGCGCGGCTGCGTTCGTGTTCCTGCTGAGCCATGTGCGGCACCGGACGCCGACGCACCCCGGGCCGCGGCTGGTGCTGAGCCTGGTGCCGGTGGCGGTGGTGGGGGTGGCGCTGGCGGTGCTGACGGTGCGGGCAGTGCAGGAGGCCCGGGAGGAGGAGCTGCTCAAGGCCTCGGTGCGGGAGGCGGTGTTGAACCTGTTCCCCGGGGGCACGGTGGAGCGAGTGGCGCGCTCGGCGGGTGACGACGGGAGCACGCGGGTGCGGGTGGTGGCGCAGCTCGAACGTGAGCCGACGCTGGAAGACGCGGAGACGATCCAGGCGTACGTTGCGCAACGGACGGGGCGGCGGATTCAGCTGGTGCTGGTGAGCTCGCCGGTGTTGATCCTGGACCCGGCGAACCCGCCGCCGCCGGATGCGGCGCTGCTGACGCCCACACCGACCCCGAGCCCGACGCCGACGAGGACACCAACGCCGACCCGGACGCCGACCCGGACGCCGGCACCCACGGCGACCGCAGCGCCGGGAGCAGCCACGGCTGCGCCTAGCCCGGCAGGCACGGGGGTGGCCACCGCGACGGGGACGGCAGCGAGGGGGCGTTAGCGAGCGGCGTCGGCGGCGGTGCCGATGAGTTCGAAGCGGGGCGGCTCCTTCCACTCGTCGGTCGGCGGGTTCTCCTGGCGACGAATCTCCTCCCGGCGTCTGGCGGCCTCGAGCCGGCGGGCGCGGGCGATGAGGAGGTCGCGCTGGCGGGCGTGTTCTTCGGCGCGCCGGAGTGCACGGGGCGAGGGCGGGCGGCGGGGGATGCCCGGGTACATGCGGACGCGGCCTTCATCGGCGAGCTGCTTGAGGTGTGCGCGCACGTTGGCTTCGGCAGCGCGGCGGAGGCGGGGGTTGATATCGGGATAGAGCATGAGCATGATGTCCCAGCTCGTGAGGGCGCCGCCGCCTTCGAGCACGTGGAGGATCTGGCGTTCGCGCATGTTGCGGTGGTCGATGTAGGACTGGAGGCGCTCGCGGGGGTCCCAGACGATGGGGCCGTGTCCGGGGCAGATGGCTTTGAGGTTCGGAAGTTCGAGGAGGCGCTGGAGGGTGCGGCGGTAGCTGGCAAGATCCCAGACGGTGGTGGTTGAGCTGCCGAGGAGGGTATCGCCGGAGAAGAGGATGCCCTCCTCTTCGATGTAGTAGCAGAGGGAATCGATGGAGTGGCCGGGCGTGGCGAGGACGTGGAGGCGAACGCCGCCATCGAGTTCGATGACGTCGCCATCGCGGAGTTCGCGGACGACGCGGGGAATCCGCCCGGCGAGGAGGCGGCGGCCGTTCGCGGGGATGGCGACCTCGGCGCCGAGCTCCTCTTTCGCCCACTTGAGGTTGCCGGAATGGTCAGGGTGGTGGTGGGTGATGGCTGCGATGGCGATTTCCGCTCGTTCGACAGCGGCGAGGTAGCCGCGGAGGAACCACTGGTAGCGGTCGATGGCTTCGCCCGAATCGATGGTGAGGGACTGGCGCCCCTCGGGCCCGACCAGGTAGATGCAGGTGAAGTCGGGGTGCATGGGGTTGTCATCGGGGACGAGGGCGGCACGAACGGAGGGGGAGACTTTCATGGCGGCCGGCGACGGAGCGTGATTGGGGGAGTGTACGCGACGGTGGCGCCCCCGGCAGGATTCGAACCTGCGGCCAAGCGCTTAGAAGGCGCCTGCTCTGTCCACTGAGCTACGGGGGCGTCGATCGCCATGGTAGCGGGTCGCGGGGTATGGGTGGCTCGCCTCGGCGAGGCGGTGGGCGTAAGCTGCCGGCGCACGATGCAGCAGGAGGGGATGCACCATGGGACCTGAGCAGTACCTGGCCGCGAGGCCGGAGGACATTGGCATTGATCGTGAGCGGCTGGAGGCGGTGTTTGCACGGGCGCGCCGGGACGTGGAGGACGGGACGTTGCGGAGCGCGCAGGTGGCCGTGGCACGGAACGGGCGGATGGCGGGGGTTCGAACGTTCGGGACGGTGCGGCATGGCGGACGACCGGAGGAGGTGCCGGCGACGAATTCGACGCTCTACACCATCTTCAGCTGCACCAAGGCGATCGTGGGGGCTGCCGTGTGGGCGCTGTGCGAGGACGGGCTGCTGCGGATTGAGGAGCGGGTGGCAGAGATTGTGCCGGAGTTCGGGACGAACGGGAAAGAGGGGATTACGGTCGAGCAGGTGCTGCTGCATGTGGCAGGGTTCCCGTATGCGCCGATGGGGCCGCTGGAGTGGGACGACCGGGAACGGCGGCTGGAGCGATTCGCGAGCTGGCGGCTGAACTGGGAGCCCGGGAGCCGCTTTGAGTACCACGCGACGAGTGCGCACTGGGTGCTGGCGGAAATCATCGAGCGGCGGACGGGGAAGGACTTCCGGGCGTACGTGCGGGAGCGCATCCTGGAGCCTGCGGGTATCGAGGAGCTGTACCTGGGCCTGCCGGCCGAGTTGAACGACCGGGTTGCGGACGTGCGGCACCTGATCCCGCCGACGCCACCCCCCGGGGGGTGGGGGGAGGTGACGCCGGAGGCCATCCTGCAGTTCAACCGACCAGAGGTGCGGGCGGTGGGGGTGCCGGGCGGCGGTGGGATCGGCGGTGCGGCCCAGCTGGCGCTGTTTTACCAGGTA
>FWPU01007315.1_pt1 | contig 20537 bp, 19 predicted proteins | sample 2228361 | NCBI WGS metagenome assembly FWPU01 (sample SAMEA103939777, study PRJEB20133) | metagenome
CCGCGGCGGCGCGCCGATCGAGTAGGCCCGTGCCGGGTGGGCGCCGCGCTGAGCGTGATCCGACAGGGCCGTATCGAGATCGCGCGCCGTCCCAATCGGAACCTGGAACCTGAAAACCTGGAAGCAGCCCTACTCGACCGGCAGCGAAGCAGGATGCAGATCACTGGATCAGCTCGATCGCGTAGTCGATCAGCTCCAAATCCATGCGCCACGAATCGACCGCCTGCGCCACCTGTTCCAGCAAGCCATGGGCGTATTCGGCGCTGGCCGAGACACAAGCGACGCCGATGACGGCGCGTTGCCAGACATCCTGGGCGTCGACCTCCGCTACGGAGACGTTGAAGTTGTGGCGGATGCGGGCGATCAAGGGCTTGAGGATGCCGCGTTTGCCCTTGAGGGAGCCGTTGCCAGGCAAACGCAATTCGAGGGTGAGGACGCCGACGACCATCGTGGTCTCTCTCATTCGGGAAAGCGCGAAGACGGCGCGGCCCCCCCGACGCGGCTGGTCCAATCGGGATGGGCGTATTTGGTCGCGCGCAGCTCCTCCGCCAATCGCTGCTCGTAAGGGGTGAGAGCGCCCGGTTCGAGACGCAGATGAAGCGCCTGGGCGAACCCTTGGGCGATGGCGTGCACGGCTTCCGCAAAAGAGACGGGGCGGCCGAGGAAGTCCTCGACCGTGCCGGCGCGCGCACGCAAGGCGGCGCACAATCGCGCGCGCGCCGCCGCAGTGGGCAGCGCCAGGCAATCGATCAACCGCGTGAGGTCTCCGGTCAATGGCAGCGTGCCGTGCTGCAATACCAGACGCCCCGCGCGGTATTGCGCGCTTCCCATCAGCTTGCGCGCGCCGATGCAGATCTCGTAGGCAGACGGCACCTCGAAACAAGCCGCCGACACGTCCGGTCCGGCGCGGTTGGCGCCGGGAGCCTCCTCGGCGGGGAGGCCCAAGCCGCGCAGCCCGGCCACCAATCCCTGGCTGAGACGATGATAGGCGTCCATCACGCCTCCGGCCACGCGCGGATCCTCGTCGGGCGCAGCGACGCAATAGGTCAACTCGTCGGTGTGCAGGATGGCGCGCCCGCCGGTGGGGCGGCGCACGATCTCATAGCCGCGTGCGGCGCAGGCCTCGCGATCGATGTCGCTCAGCTTCTGGTGTCGTCCCAAAGAAACGCACGGGGGCGCCCACTGATAGAAACGCAGCGTTGGCGGCGCCAATCCTTCGGACGCCGCCCGCGCCATCGCCTCGTCGATCGCCATGTTGGAAGCGCCGTCCCGTTCGCCGTCGACGATCAGGCGCCATGTCGCCAGCGGGAGACTTTCTGCGGCCGATCGATCCGTCTCGATCTCCATCACAGCTCCTTCACGAAGACCTCTGTTGGCTCGTCGCGATCGTTGGTGGCATGCAACAGAAACTGCCACCCGCGACGCGCGTAGAAGGGCGCGGCCGTCTCCGTGTGCAGGTATAGTCGTGTGACGCCCAGGCGACGGGCGATGTCCAGCAGCGCCTCGATCAGCGCGCTCCCCACACCCTGGTTGCGGCGTTCGGGAGCCACATACAACGCAGCCAGCCACGGCGTCAGGTCGGGACGGGCGCCCAGATCGGTCACGAACAGGCTGACCGTGCCCACGCAGGCGTCGCCGTCGATCGCCACCAGCGTCAGCGGGATGCGGTCGTCGTTGGCGCAGCCGAGCGTCCGTTGCAGGACATCCTCGAAGGTCATGCCCTCGCGACTGCACCACTCGTCGTAAATCCAGCGCGCGATCGTCGCCGCGTGTTGAGGATGGTGTTTCAAGTAATCGATCGTGAGCATCGTAGCCTGAAGTCAATCGGCTGGAGCGACGTCGCCAGCCCAGATCGTCTCGATCGCGCCGTCGTCTCGTTCCACGAGAAGCGCCCCCTGCTCATCGACCCCGCGCGCGATGCCCCGCACGACGCCCTGAGCGCCGACGACTTGGACCGGCTCGCCGATCCAGAGCAGACGCTGCGACCACGCGGCGTGACAGGAGCCGCCGGCGACTACCTCGCGATAGCGGGCTTCGAGCCGGGGCAGCAGTTCCAGCAGCAGCTCCGCGCGCGTGGGAGGGCGTTCGGCCTCCTGGTGCAACGAGGCGGCGGTCTCTTGCAGCGCTGGCTGCGCCGTGAAGTCGACGGCGACGTTGACGCCGATGCCGACGATGGCGACCTCGAGGCGCGCCCCATCCGCCGCGAGCTGCGTCTCGGTCAGGATGCCGCCGAGCTTGCGCCCGCGCAAATAGAGATCGTTGGGCCATTTCAGGGAGATCGGCAGGCCGCAGACGGCCTCGATGGCCTCGGCTGCGGCCAGCGCGGCCAGCATCGTGATCTGCGACGCGCGCGCGGGGGCCAGGGGGGGGCGCAGCACGGCCGATAGCAGGAGCGCCTGCCCCCAGGGAGCGAACCAGGCGCGCCCCTGGCGGCCGCGCCCGGCCGTCTGCTCCTCGGCCAGGACGATCGTCCCTTCGGGCCAGGCGCGCGCCGCCAGCCGCGCCGCCAGCGTCTGCGTCGACGTCAGCCGCGGCGCGTAGACCAGGGGACGCCCGAAGCGCTCAGCGCGCAGGCGACGGGCGATGTCCACAAGAGGAAGAGGGTCCATAGTACGCTGAAAAGTAACCCAAGGAGGGGGGACTGTCAAGCAGACTCGGCTCCAACCCTTGTTGATGAGTAAAAGCCTATCCGAAAAACGGTTCTGGCTGGTCTCCTGACCAGCGAGGGGCGCGGTCAGGAGACCGCGCCGAAACTTCTAAGGTGGAATCGAGTCCATGATCTGTCGCATTGGCGAGACCCTCTCGCCGGTGCTATACTCTCCCGACGTTCGTAGTTTTCGATGTCCATCCGGACCAATTTGCAGGAGGAGCTTCGCATGCGCACGATCATCGCTTCCGCCACCCGCACGGTCGTCATCGGACCGGACGAGCCGTTCGTGATCATCGGCGAGCGGATCAACCCCACCGGTCGCAAGCAACTGCTGGCCGAGCTGCAGGCTGGGAACCTGGCGCGCGTGCGCCAGGACGCCATCTCGCAGACCGAGGCGGGCGCTCATATTTTAGATGTCAACGCCGGCGTCCCTGGCGCCGACGAGGTCGCGTTGCTCACGCAGGTGGTGAAGGAGGTGCTTGCCGTCACCGATCTGCCCCTGTGCTTCGACTCGGCCAATCCCGCCGCCCTCGAGGCCGCGCTCTCGCTCTATCAGGGGAAAGCTCTGATCAACTCCGTGACCGGCGAAGAGGAATCGATGGAACGGGTGCTGCCCTTGGTCAAGAAGTACAACGCCGCCGTCATCGCCATGCCCAACGATCGCGCTGGCATTCAGCTCGATCCCCAGGCGCGCCTGGCCGTCGCCCGCAAGATCATCCAGCGGGCGAGCGACCACGGCATCCCGGCTGAGGACGTCCTCATCGACTGCCAGGTGCTGACCGTCGGCTCGGACCATCGCGCCGGGCGCGTCACGTTGGAGACGATTCGCCTGGTCAGCCAGGAGCTGGGCAATAATACTACCGTCGGCGCCAGCAACATCTCCTTCGGCCTGCCCGACCGCCCGACGCTCAACGTCACCTTCCTGGCGATGGCGATCGCCGCCGGCCTCACCAGCGCCATCACCAATCCCAATGTGCCCGAGACGCGCCGCACGATCCGCGCGGCCAACCTGCTGATGGGCCATGACGAATACGCTATGAACTGGATCACCGCTTTCCGCGCGGAGCAAGCTCAGGCCGCCGGGCAGTAAGATCCTATCGAAAAACGGTTCTGGCTGGTCTCCTGACCGGCCAGGGGCGCGGCCAGGAGACCGCGCCGAAACTTTTCGAATAAGTTCTTGCGCCAATCCGACAACTTGCCGGTGAGGGGTAGGCGAAGGGGGTAGGCGAAGGCACTGCCTTCGCCTACCCCGGCAGCCTCTGACCTGAGGGGATACGGCGGTTGGCCGCCGTATCCCCTTAAAAGATGATCTAGACCATATACAGAGACGCCGCATGATGATATATTGGCTGCACGATCCGATCTCGTTGACCGTCGATGGCAGTCTTTCCCCCACGCCATCGGGTGGTTTATTCCCTCTCTGGCGTCGTGCAACCCTATAGGCGTCAGGAGGTGGGCTATGACCGAGCAGATCGCGGAGATCCTGGCCCGTTACCCTCGCGGCGACGCATCGCAACTGATCCCGATCCTTCAACAGGTGCAGGGCCAACTCGCTTATATTGCGCCGGAGGCTGTGCGCGCCATCGCCCATCATCTGCGCGTCTCCGAATCGGAGATCTACGGCGTCGCTTCTTTCTATTCGCAGTTCCGTTTCGAGAAGCCCGGCAAGCACACGATCAAGGTGTGCATGGGGACCGCCTGCCATGTCCATCGCTCGGACAGCATCATGCAGTTCCTCGAACGCGAGTTGAAGGTTCGCGCTGGCCACACGACCGCCGACGGCCTGTTCACGTTGGAGCGGGTGGCCTGTTTCGGATGTTGCGCGCTCGGCCCGGTGGTCGTGGTCGATGACAGCGTGTACGGCCGTATGACGGCCGCCAAGGCGCAGCGGCTGCTCAAGCAATATGGGGGAAAGTGAGGATGCGCACCCTGGATGCCGTCCGGCACGTTGCCGATCAACAGTGGCGCGTGTTGCAGCGCTCGTCATGGCCGCGCGTGGCTGTCGGCGCGGCCACCTGCGGCCGCGCGGCAGGCGCCCTGTCCGTCATCCGAACCTTGCAAGAGCTGCAGCCCGAACAGGGGCTGGAGATCATCCTGACCGAGGTGGGATGCCTCGGTCTCTGCTGCGTCGAGCCGATCGTGGGCGTGACCAAGCCGGGCTATCCGACGATCCTGTACGGCAATGTCACGCCCTCGTTGATGGCCGACATCGTGCAACGTTGGCTGATCGGCGACGATCCCTGTCTGGAGCACGCGTTGGCGACGTTGCCGGTCGCGGATGGCGGCGCGACGATCTTCGGTCGGGAAGCGTCTGCGATCGTCGAAGGGTTGCCGACGTTCGCCGAGTTGCCTATGGTGCGCTCCCAAGACCGGTTGATCCTGCGCAACTGCGGTATCATCGATCCCACTAACCTCTATCACTATCTGGCGCGCGGCGGCTACCGCGGCCTGGAGAATGCCCTGCGCCTGACGCCCGACGAGGTCATCCAGCAGGTCAATCGCGCTGGCCTGCGCGGGCGCGGCGGCGCCGGCTTCCCCACCTGGCGCAAATGGCAAACCTGTCGCAATGCGGTCGGCTTCCCCAAGTACGTCATCTGCAACGCTGACGAAGGCGATCCGGGCGCCTTCATGAACCGCTCGCTGCTGGAGGGCGATCCGCACTCGTTGCTCGAGGGGATGCTCATTGCCGGCTATGCCATCGGCGCCCGCCGTGGGTTCATTTACATCCGCGCCGAATATCCTCTCGCCGTCGAGCGCCTGCGCATTGGCTTGCAGCAGATGCGCGAGATCGGTCTGCTGGGCGAGGATATCCTGGGCAGCGGGTTCTCCTTCGACATCGAGATTCGCGAGGGGGCGGGCGCTTTCGTGTGCGGCGAGGAGACCGCCTTGATCGCTTCGATCGAAGGGCGACGCGGCATGCCCCGCCCGCGTCCTCCCTTCCCGGCGCAATCCGGGCTGTGGGGACGGCCTACGGTGATCAACAACGTCGAGACGTTGGCTGCCGTCTCTCACATCCTGCGCGATGGGCCGGACGCTTACGCGGCGCGTGGCGCCAGCAACGCGCGCGGCACCAAGACCTTCTCGCTGGCCGGCAAGGTCGAGCGGACCGGCCTGATCGAGGTGCCGCTGGGCACGACGTTGCGGCAGATCATCTTCGATATTGGCGGCGGCGTGGCCGAAGGGCGCGCCTTCAAGGCCGTACAGACGGGAGGGCCGTCCGGCGGCTGCCTGCCCGCCAGCCTGCTCGACACCCCTGTCGATTACGAATCGCTCACGGCGGCCGGCTCGATCATGGGGTCTGGCGGCCTCGTCGTCATGGACGACCGCAACTGCGCGGTCGACGTCGCCCACTATTTCCTGTCGTTCGTGCAGGCTGAGTCATGCGGCAAATGCGCGCCCTGCCGCGTGGGCACGCAGCGCATGTTGGAGATCCTGGAGACGATCCAGGCCGGCAAGGCCACGATGGACGACCTGGCGCTCCTCGAATCGCTGGCGCGCACAGTGAAGGCCGGCTCGTTGTGCGCGTTGGGGCAATCGGCGCCCAATCCGGTGCTGACGACGTTGCGCTATTTCCGGGACGAATACGAGGCGCACATCCAGGAGCGCCGTTGTCCGGCCGGCGTGTGCCGGGGACTCATCGATTATATGATCACCGACGCGTGCCTGGGCTGCGGCGTATGCGCTCGTCTCTGTCCGGTGGGCGCGATCCATGGCGAGCGCAAGCAACGGCATGCGATCGATCTCAGCGTGTGCGTCCGCTGCGGCGCCTGTTACAACGCCTGCAAATATAAGGCCATTGTGGTCGCGTGATCCATGCGCGCGAAGGCGCGCGGAGCGCGGCGAGATGCGATCGATCCTGCGGCGAAGCCCGTGAATACCGAACGTCATGGCGGTGGGATGTGGCGATCTCGTTGATGATCAATGGGATTCCGGTTGAAGCGCAACCGGGTATGACGGTGCTCGACGCGGCGCGGCAGCGCGACATCTTTATTCCGACGCTGTGCTACCATGAGAAGCTGCCGCCCTTCGGCGCCTGCCGGCTGTGCGTCGTCGAGATCGACGGCGTGCGCGGGTTCCCGACGGCGTGCACGATCCCCGCCAGCGAGGGGATGGTCGTGCGCACCGAGACGCCAGCGCTGCAGCAGCTCCGGCGCGAGGTGTTGGCGCTCATCCTCACCGAACACCCGTATACATGCCTGGTCTGCGAACGGCGCAGCGTCTGCTCCGAATTTCAGGGCACGATCCGCAAGGCGGCCGTCACCACCGGCTGCCAGTACTGCCCCAAGAACGGCGCCTGCGACCTCCAGAAGATCGCCGCGTATGTCGGCCTCGAGGAGGTTCCCTATCCCATCGCCTATCGCGGGCTGCCGGTGGAGCGCTTCGATCCGTATTTCGACCGCGACTACAACCTGTGCATCCTGTGCGGCCGTTGCGTGCGCGTGTGCCAGGACGTGCGCCTGGTCGGGGCGCTCGCCTTCACCGAGCGCGGGGACAAGGCCCTGGTCGGCACAGCCTTCGGGCGCCCACATCGGGAGACGGAGTGCGAGTTCTGCGGTTCCTGCGTCGACGTCTGTCCGACCGGCGCGCTGGCCGAGCGCGCCAGCAAATGGGAGGGGGCGGCGGACGTCCTCACGCCGGGGATCTGTCCGCGTTGCACCGTCGGCTGTACGCTCGATCTGCACGTCAAAGAGGGCCGCGTGATCCGCACCACGGCCAACGCCGCGGGGCCGGTCAACGCTGGGGAGGCATGCGTCCACGGTCGTTTCCGAGTGGCCGAGCTGGTCAACAGCGACCAGCGGCTGCTCACGCCGCTCATTCGCCGGGGAACTCGCCTGCTGCGCGCGTCTTGGGACGAGGCCCTCGACCTGGCTGCGGAGCGCCTCGCCCAGATCGAGCCGGAGCGCGTCGCCCTGCTGGCGTCAGCGAGCAGCACCAATGAGGAGAGCTACGTCCTGCAGAAGTTCGCGCGCGTCGCGCTCGGCGTCAACCATATCGACGTGATCGGCGGCTTGCCAGGCTCTCCCTGTCTGACCGATCTCATCCGTACGGTGCGCGGGGTGGCGCCCGACGCGGCCCATTTCCCGATCGAGCGGGTGGCGACGGCAGAATGCGTGTTCGTCATCGGCGCTGACCTCAACGCCTCCCATCCGATCCTGGCGCTCCAGGTGCGGCGCGCCCTGCAGCGCGGCGCGCACCTCGTCGTGTTCGACCCGCGACCGACGCGCCTGGCCGATCGCGCCGACGTCTGGCTGCAGCCTCGTCCGGGCACCGATCATGTGATCCTCATCCACATGATGAAGGCGATCCTGGGGCTGGGCGCCCCGGCCTGGGAACGCAAGGCCGAGCCGATCGAGCCGGTCAGCGGCGTCGCGCGCGACAGCCTGATCGAAGCAGCCCGCCTCTGGGCGATGTCGGCCACGGGGGTGATCATCTATGGGGCCGGCGTGACGCGCCATCCTCACGCCTTTGAGACGATCAAGGCGCTGCAGGCGTTGGTGGAGTTCGCCAACCATGGTCGGCCCGATAGCGCCGGGGTTGTGCCCGCGGTGGGCGGCGCCAGCATGGGACCGGAGCTGGGGGCCAACTGGATGGGGGCTCATGACATGGGCCTCTGTCCCGTCTTCTTCCCCCACTACATCGCCGTGAACGACGCTGACGGGCGGGCGCGGCTGGAGCAGGCATGGGGAAGCTCGCTGCCGACGGAAGCGGGCCTGGGGTATGCGGAGATCCTGCAGGGCGCGCGCGAGGGTCGCATCGCCGCGCTCTATCTGGTCGGCCCGCTGCCCGCTGGGGAGGAGCTGCCCGAGCTGCCGCTCCTCATCGTGCAGGACAGCCTGCCGGGGCCGCATGTGGAGCGAGCGCACATCGTCCTGCCGGCGGCGACCTTCGCCGAGACGGGCGGCTCTTACACCAACCTGGAGGGGCGCGTCCAGACCTGGCAGGCGGCCATCCCGCCGCGCGGCGAATCGCGCCCCGGCTGGGCCATCCCATGCCAGATCGCTCAACGGTTGCAGGTTGCGGGGTTCGCCTTCGCAGGCCCTGAGCAAATCATGGCGGAGGCGCGGGGATTGGCCTGCGAGGGCATGAGGGCGCACGGCGAGCGAGTGTTGGCGGTGAGTCCATATTAATGATCAATCGTTAATGGTCAATGGTTGACGAGTGACGATTGACGAGTAACGATTGACGAGTGACGCTTGACGAGTCGGGAGATGGCCGGATGAGCGACGGGCATGTCCATCAGCATCAGACGATTCCCCCCGGCAGCGGCGCGCGGATCTTGCGTCGTGAGCCGTTGGCCCCTAACCTGCAATTGCTGACCGTCCACGCGCCTGCGGTCGCGGCCAAGATCCAACCGGGCCAGTTCGTCATCGTCATGGCCGACGCGACCGGCGAGCGCATCCCCCTTACCGTGGCCGATTGGGACCGTGCGGCGGGCGCTGTCAGTTGCGTCTTCATGCAGGTGGGGCGTTCGACCTACAAGCTGGGCGAGATGGAGGCCGGGCAGGAGCTGGCCGCGTTCGTCGGGCCATTGGGGCATGCGCTGGATTTGAATGTGGAAGGCGCCGTCGTGGTGGCCGGCGGCTGTTACGGCATCGGCAGCATCTATCCCATCGCGCGCGCGTTCAAGGAGCGCGGCAACCGCGTCCTGACGGTGGTCGAGGCGCGCAGCAAGTTCCTGTTCTACTGGCTGGACCGGCTGGAGGCTGTCAGCGATCGCGTCTTCTGCTCGACCAAAGATCGCTCGTTGGGCAAGCCCGGCTATTGTCCCGGCCTGATCCGTGAGATCCTGGAATCGGGCGAAGCGGTGGCGCGCGTGATCGCCATCGGCTGCACGTTCATGATGTACGAGGTGTCGCAGTCGACGCGCGAGGCTGGCGTGGAGACGATCGTCAGCCTCAACCCGATCATGATCGACGGCACGGGCATGTGCGGCGCGTGCCGCGTCTCGGTGGGGGGCCAGACGCGCTTCGCCTGCGTGGACGGCCCCGACTTCGATGGACATCAGGTGGATTGGGACCTGCTCCTGGCGCGTCGCAAGGCGTACCTGGGGCCTGAGACGGTGGCCGCCGAGCGTTGATGGGCAGGGGTGGAGCGTATGCCTAAGATCGTCCCAACGCGAACTCCGATGCGGGAGCAGCTCCCGGAGGAGCGCATCTACAACTTCGACGAGGTGCCTTTCGGTTACACGCCGGAAGAGGCGATCGCCGAGGCCGAGCGCTGCCTGCAATGCAAGAAGCCGGGGTGCACCGCTGGCTGTCCGGTTGGCATCGACATCCCCGGCTTCATCGCGCGCGTGGCGGCTGGAGATTTCCTGGGCGCGGCGGCGCTGATCAAGCAGACCAACGCTCTGCCGGCTGTCACCGGGCGCGTGTGTCCTCAGGAGGAGCAGTGCGAGGGCCAATGCGCGTTGGGCAAGCGTTTCGAGCCGGTGGCGATCGGCCGGCTGGAGCGTTTCGTCGCCGATTGGGAGGCGGCTCATGGCGGCGGCGAGCCGCCCGTCTGCCAGCCGCCCACCGGCAAGCGCGTGGCGGTCGTCGGCTCCGGCCCGGCGGGCGTCACCGTCGCCGCCGATCTGGCCCTGCGCGGCCATGCGGTGACCATGTTCGAGGCGTTGCATGAGGCGGGGGGCGTCCTGGTCTACGGCATCCCCGAGTTTCGCCTGCCCAAGGCGATCGTCGCCCGTGAGATCGAGGCCGTCTGTCGGCTCGGCGTCCGTCTGGTCAAGAACTATGTCGTTGGGATGACGTGCACGTTGGATGAGCTGCTGACGCAGTACGACGCCGTGTTCTTGGGGACCGGCGCGGGCCTTCCCTGGTTCATGGGCATTCCCGGCGAGAACCTCAATGGCGTCTACTCAGCCAACGAGTATCTGACGCGCGTCAATCTGATGAAGGCCTATCGTTTCCCCGAGTATGACACGCCGTTGATCCATGGCCAGCGCGTGGCCACCATCGGCGGCGGCAACGTCGCCATGGACGCGGCGCGCACTGCCCTGCGCCTGGGCGCCGCCGAATCGGTCATCGTCTACCGTCGCTCGCGCGAGGAGATGCCGGCCCGCGCCGAGGAGATCCACCACGCCGAGCAGGAGGGGGTGCGCTTCGAGCTGTTGGCGACCCCTGTGGCGCTGCATGGCGACGCGCGCGGCTGGGTCAAGGAGCTGGAATGCCTGCGCAACGAGCTGGGCGCGCCGGATGCTTCGGGCCGGCGGCGTCCCGTCCCCATCGAGGGATCGAACTTTCGGCTGGCGGTCGATACGGTGGTCGTCGCCATCGGCCAGGCGCCCAATCCGTTGATCCCGCGCACGACGACGGGGCTGCAGGTGGGGCGCAACGGCGTGATCGTCGTGCAGGAGGGGACGATGAAGACCTCGCGGCGGGGGGTCTTCGCGGGCGGCGACGTCGCGACGGGCGGCGCGACCGTGATCCTGGCGATGGGGCAGGGCAAGCTGGCGGCGCAGGCGATCGATGAATACCTGCGCACGGGGGTCTGGTAGGCGAAGCTGCTCCCCGCCTCTCAAGCGTATCGTTATTTCCTCGATAAGCCGGCGAAGGCATGGACGCTGATTCACGCAGATACACGCCGATTTTTGTCGACTGATCTCCCTATTGAGTGTTGATGGCGAAAGGCACCGCAGAGGCGCTGAGGCCGCAGAGCTTTTTCTGTGGTTCTCAACGTTTCTCTGCATCTCTGGTGCACCCAAACGACCGCGAACTGGCAGTCATGGTATGGTTTGATCTGCGTTCACCAGCGTTGATCTGCGTCCTATCGAAAGCTATCAGGTGGTTAGCATCCCCAGCGAGGAGGCCAAGATGAACCCCCGAACCTTCCAGCCATTGGCCTGTGCGCTACCTAATGAGGCCCGTGCTGATCTTGGGAAGCAACCAGGCCAACACCAGAAGCACATCGCCAGATGCCAGGGCCATTGGGCCTCCCAAAGCCTTGTCACGCTCCGAGTCTTGCAGTATCCTTAAGATACACCGTCGGGTCAACGACGCCCGGCTCCCATACCCCTCTTGACGCTCTAGACTGACCATCCATCCGACGGTTGCGCAGTTTGGCTGTATGTGGATGGAGGGCGATGCGATGGAGCGTACCCCCCCAACTCGCATGGCCTTGTTGGCCAAGCGTTCGCAAATCCGGCTGGCAGAGCAGGGCCGCGATCTCCTCATCAGCAAGCGCGCCGCGCTGTTGAAAGAGCTGCAGGCCCTGGCCGCGCGCGTGCTGGCCAGCAGCGAACGCCTCGAACAGGTCGCAGCAACGGCGCGCCGCTCGCTGGTGGAAGCAGAGGCGCTCGATGGCCCGGAAACCGTGCGCTCTGCCGCTCTGGCCGCCCGCCGCTCCCTTAAGATCCACGCGCAGACGGTCAACGTCATGGGCGTCCACCTGCCGGAGATCGTCATCCCTCCGGTGAATCGCGCGCTGCCGGCGCGTGGCTACGCGCTGACCGGCGCCACGCCACGCATCGACGCCGCCGCCGAGGCCTTCGAATCGCTCCTCGACCTCGGCCTGCGCCTGGCTGCCCAGGAGGTGAAGCTGCGGCGGCTCTCGCAGGAGATCCGCATGACCACGCGCCGCATCAATGTCCTCGACCAGGAGGTGCTCCCCCGCCTGCGCGCCGAACGCGACGCCATCGAGGCCGTGCTCGCCGAACGTGAACGGGAGACGATCTTCCGCCTGAAGCGGCTGGTCGCGATCCGCCGCGCGCGCGAGGAGGTCTGAATGTCCCAAGAGCCTCGCGATGCGCTGGCCGCGATCCGCCTGGCCGAACAGCGCGTGGCCGAACGGGTGGCGCAGGCGCGCGCCGAAGCGGCCGCACGCATCGCGCAGGCCCACGAGCGCGCCCGCGCCCTCGAAGCGGAGGCCCAGGTCCAGGCTAGGCGCGAGGCGGCCGCCGCCTACGACCTCGCCCACCGTCAGGCTGCCGCCGAGATGGAACGCTATCTGCGCCAGACAAGGGACGCGATCGCTGTCTTCCAGGCGCGCGCCGCCGACCGCCAGGCCGCCGTTGTCGCCGCGATCGTCGCCTTGATCCTGCCTCCTTGCGGAGGAGACGATGCTCGTGCCCATGACCAAAGTGCGCATCCTGGGACATAAAGACTGTCTCGATCAGACGCTCGCCGTCCTGCGCGGCCTGGGCGTCGTCCAGATCGAACGGGCCGCGGGCGAGGAGCCGCCGCTGCCCGCCATGACCCTCGACGCCGGACGGCTGCGCCAGCGCGAACAGGATCGCGCCCTGTTGACGCGCCTGCAGACGCTGCTGACGGCCCTGCCTGCCCCCAGCGATGCGGATGCCCTCTCGCCAGCGCCCGATCTCGATGCGCTGGCTGCAGAATTGGACGCGGTCGAGCCGCAGGTGCGCCGCCTCGTCCAGCAACGAGACGCCCTGGAGGCCGAACGCCTCTCGCTTCCCCGCTATCGCGCCGTCCTCGAATCGCTGCTGCCGCTGGCGGCTGAGCTGCCCGACCTCGTCGGCTACGAGACGGTCGCCCTCCTCATCGAGCGGCGCGCCCGTCATGTGATCGACTTGCTCGATGAGCTGCTGACGGAGCTGACGCAGCGGCGTCATGTCGTCATTGCAGCGCCTCTCGACAGGGACACCTACGGCGCGCTCGTGGTGTTCCCGCGCGCTGTCTCGACGGAAGTGCAAGCCCTGCTGGGGCGCCAGGAGGTCACGCGGGTGCAGTTGCCGCCAGCCCTGGCCGGCAAGCCGTTTCGTCAGGCGATCGCGGAATGCGAGCGGCGCATGGCTGAGATCCCGGGCGAGCTGGCTGAACTGAGTCGTCAGCTCGCCGCGCTGGCGGACGCTCATCGCGCGCGCTGGCGAAGGGCCGTCGATCTGCTCAGCGCGCGCATCGAGCAGACGGAGATCATCGAACGTCTCGGCGAAACACAATTCGCCTTCGTGCTCGTGGGCTGGACGCCCACGCGCGCCGTCCCTGAACTGAGGCGCGCCCTCGCCGAACAGGTGGGGCCTTCCGTCGTCGTCGAAGAGCTGCCCCTGACCGCGCACGAACGACAGCGCGCGCCGGTCCTCCTCGAGAACGCGCCGCCGGTTCGCCCCTTCGAGCGCCTGGTCCGGCTGCTGGCGCTGCCGCAGCCGGGCGCCCTCGATCCCAGCGCGCTGATGGCGCTCGTCATGCCGCTCTTCATGGGCATGATGATCGGCGATGTGGCCTATGGTCTGCTGCTCGCGGCGCTCACAGGGGCGATCGCGTGGCGCGCCCGTCCTGGCTCAGCGACGCGCGATCTGGCTCTGGTGCTGTGCGGCGGCGGCCTGTGGGCGGTCCTCTTCGGCTTCCTGTACGGCGAGTTCTTCGGAACCCTGGGGCCAGCCATCGGCATGCGGCCTTTGTGGCGCGCGCGCGAGGACGCCGCAACCCTCGTGAGCCTGTTCGTGCTCGCCCTCGCGATCGGCGCAACCCATGTCATCCTCGGCCTGTTGTTGGGCATCGGCCAGGCATGGCGCAAGCGAATGTTCGCGCGGCGCGAGGCCTGGCGGGAGATCGAGGAGCGGTTGGGGAGGCTGATCGGCCTGATCGCCCTCTTCGTGCTCGTCGCGGTGGCCGCGCGTCAGCTCCCGCAGGCGCTGTTGACGCCGGCCGCGGCGGCGTTGCTGGTCGGGCTGGTTATCCTCGCCCGCGCGAGCTGGCCGCTGGGGGCGTTGATGGCTCCCGTCGAGATGCTGGGGGTGGTCGGCAACGTCCTCTCGTATTTGCGCCTGGCCGCCATCGGCCTCGCCTCTGTCTACCTGGCGCTCGTCGGCAACGAGCTGGCCGGACTGGTGGGCAACCTGTGGCTTGGGGTTGTGATCGCCAGCCTGTTCCACGCGCTCAACCTGGCCCTGGCCGCGTTCAGCCCGACGATCCATGCCCTGCGTCTGCATTACGTGGAGTTCTTCACGAAGTTCTATGAGGAAGGAGGCGCTCCCTTCCGGCCCTTTGGACAGAAATCGTAGCGAAGGAGGATCGGATGGACGGAGGACTCCTGGCGATCGGCGCCGGCCTGGCGGTCGGCATCACGGCGTTGGGCACCGGCTATGCTCAGGCGAAGATCGGCTCGGCGGGGATGGGGGCCATGGTGGAGAAGCCTGAGCTGGCCGGTCGCGTGCTTCTGCTGGTGGCCATCCCTGAGACGATGGTGATCCTGGGCTTCGCGGTCGCCGCCATGATCCTGCTCGTCCTGAGCGGGCGTGGCTGAGGCGATGCGCCTGGAGCATGTCGGTTTCGCTCCGGCTCGCTCTGGACGGGGGACGCCGTGGCGTTAGCAGACATCCTGGCTGCTAGTGCCGTTACGAGCGCCTCCGCAACGTTGTGATCTCACAAGGCTGGGGGACGCCGTGGCGTTAGCAGACATCCTGGCTGCCATCGCTGCCGAGGGAGACCGCCTGGTCGCCGCGATCGCGGCTGAGGCCGAGCGGGAAGCAGCCGCCATCCTCGAGCAGGCGGCCGCGCGCGCGGCCGCAGCGCGCCAGCAGGCGTTGGAACAGGGCGCGGCGCGAGCGCGCAGAGATTGCGCGCGACTGCTGGCGCAGGCTCATCTGCTGGCCGCCGAGGAGTACCGCGCGGCCCAGGAGGAGGCGTACCAGGCCGCGCTGACGGCGGCGCGCGCCGCGCTGGCCGGTCAACGCGCGTCGCCGTCTTACCCGCAGGCGTTGGAGCAACTGTTGGATGAGGCGCTGCGCGAGATCGACACGCCGCCCGTGGTCGCTGTCGATCCGCGCGACGCCGCCCTGGTCCGTCGCTTCCTCGACGCGCGCGGCGTCGTCCCTCAGGTCGAAGCGACGTTACAGACATGGGGAGGGGTTGAGGCGCGCTCCGTGGATGGCCGGATCGTCGTCCATAACACGCTCGAGGCGCGCTGGGCCAGCGCCGAGCCTCACTTGCGCGGCCTGGTGTACGCGCTCTGGCAGGAAGCTGAGGCCGACGATGGCGATCGCGGTTGACTACGGGTACATCAACGCGCGCGTGCGGGGCATGAAGAGCCGTCTGTTCGATCGCCAGATGTATCACGAGCTGGCGGCGAAAGCCGATCTCGGCGCGCTGCTGGCCAGCCTCGCGCAGACTCCTTATCGCGAGCCGATCGAGGCGGCCCTCGTCCGTAGCCAGGGCCTGACCGCCTTGATCGATGGGCTGCGCCGCGATCTCACGGCCTGCCTTCTCAAATTGCGCCGCATCGCGGGCGACGATCGCGCGGCGGAGCCAGCGGCGCTCGTGGGCATCCTGCTTGCGCGCTGGGACTATCGCAGCTTGCTCGCCCTGACGCGCGCGCAGGCTCGCGGGGTCGCCGCGACGATCGAGCGCGAGATCCTGATCGGCGTGGGAGACCTCGACGCCGTCGCGCTCGCCGAGCTGGCGCGCCAGCCCGATCTGCCAGCGATGATCGACCTCCTGAGCACCTGGCGACTCCCCTATGCGACCCCTCTGCGCCGCGCCTGGCTGGCGGTCGTCGAGGGAGGAGACCTGTCCATCCTGGAGGAGGCGCTGGGGCAGGCGTACGCAACGATGATCCAGGAACGTCTGCAAAGCCTGCCGCCGTCGCCCAATCGGGCGTTGGTGCAGCAAGCGCTGAGCCAGGAGATCGATGTGCAGAACCTGCTCAACGCCCTGCGGCTGCGCCAGGCCCACCTGCGCGGCGAGCTGGTCCCCGAACCGTCGACGGAGTGGTACCTGCCTGGGGGGCGTCTCCCCCTGGCGGCGTTGGCGTCGCTGCGCGCCATGGCCGAGCCAGCGCAGGTCCTCGCCGCGTTGCGATCGTCGCCTGCAGCGGCTCCCTGGTTGCCGGCGCTGACGGCGTGGGCGGCGCGCGAGGACCTGGTTGCGCTGCAGAGGGCGTTGGAGCGGCGCCTGACCGAGATGGCCCAGGCGCTTTTCGTCCATGATCCCCTGACGATCGCGCCCGTGATCGCCTACCTGTGGGCGAAGGAGAACGAGGTGCGAAACCTGCGCGTGATCGGCTGGGGCATCGCCGAAGGATGGGAGCGTTCGCGCATCCTCGAGGAGCTGTGTTGCTGATGGCGCGCGTGGTGGTCATTACGGAGCCATTATTGGCGCCCGGCTACCAGTTGGCTGGCGTCGAAACGATCATCGCGCGATCGGCTGCGGAGGCCAGCCAGCATCTGCGCGCGCTCCTGGCCGGCGCCGAGCCGCAGGGGACCGAGCCGGTCGGCGTGATCGGCGTCCACGCGCCGTACCTGGCCCACTTCGACGAGGAGTTGCAGCGTCGGATCGAGGCGACGGCGTTGCCGGTGGTGATCGCGCTGCCCAGCGGCGCCGCTGCCGTCGCAGGCGAGGCGCATCGCGAGCAGGTCGTCCGCATGTTGCAGCGCGCGATCGGCTATCAGATCACGTTCGCGCCCGAAGAAGACCGATCATGAGCAGCGATCCTGCAACGCGCGCACATCTTTTTGAGTCCCTGCCCGAAGGCCGCATCCGCCGCGTGGCGGGCCCGGTCGTCGTGGCGCAGGGGTTGGTGGGCGCGCGCCTCTATGACGTCGTCCACGTCGGCCATGAGCGTCTCGTCGGCGAAGTGATCCGCTTGAGCGGCGCGCGCGCCACCATCCAGGTATATGAGAACACCAGCGGCCTGCGCGCGGGCGACCCGGTATGGGGGACGGGGGCGCCGCTGCAAGTGGAGTTGGGCCCCGGCCTGCTCGGAGGCATCTTCGATGGCATCCAGAGGCCCCTGTCGTTGCTGCGGCAGCGCGTCGGCGATTGGGTCAGCCGTGGGGTGGAGGCGCCGCCCCTCGACCGCGAGCGTTGCTGGTTGTTCATCCCCCATGTGCGGGCAGGGGAGCGGGTCTCGCCGGGCGACATCCTGGGCGTGGTGCCGGAGACGCCCCATCTGGCTCATCGCGTGCTGGCGCCCCCTGGCGTGAGCGGCGTGGTTGAGGAGATCGCCGACGGCGAGGTGACGGTGGTCGATCGCGTGGCCGTGGTGCGCGGGCAGGGACGCGTCCACTCCATCGCCTTGCGCCAGTTGTGGCCGGCGCGTCAGCCGCGCCCATGCGCGCGTCGGCTGGCTCCCGAGCGGCCCCTGATCACCGGCCAGCGCGTGATCGACACGTTCTTCCCGGTGGCCCAGGGCGGCTCGGCCATCATCCCAGGCGGTTTCGGGACGGGCAAGACCGTCACTCAGCAAAGCCTGGCGCGCTGGGCTGACGCCGACGTCATCGTCTATGTCGGCTGCGGCGAGCGCGGCAATGAGATGGCGGATGTCCTCGAATCGTTTCCCCAGCTCGAGGACCCCCGTTACGGGGGGCCGCTCATGCATCGCACGATCCTGATCGCCAATACCTCGAACATGCCAGTGGCCGCCCGTGAGGCGTCCATTTACACGGGGATCACGATCGCCGAATATTTTCGCGACATGGGATGGAACGTCGCTCTGATGGCTGACTCGACCTCGCGCTGGGGGGAGGCGCTGCGCGAGATCTCCGGTCGCCTGGAGGAGATGCCTGCCGAAGAGGGATACCCGGCCTACCTTGCGGCGCGCCTGGCCGAGTTCTACGAGCGTGCCGGGCGCGTCGTCTGCCTGGCGGGCGACCGCGACGACGGCACGCGCGACGAACAAGGTAATCGCATCGGCTCGGTGACGCTGGTGGGCGCGATCTCTCCTCCCGGCGGCGACTTCTCGGAGCCGATCACGCAACACACGTTGCGTGTGGCGGGCGCCTTCTGGTCGCTGAGCGTCGATCTGGCGCGCCGGCGCCACTTTCCGGCCATCGACTGGCGCGCCAGCTACACCCTCTACGACGTCTCTTCCTGGTTCTGTGCCCATGTCGCTGAGGAGTGGGAGTCGAGCCGGCGCCTTGCGCTCGCTTTGTTGCAGAAGGAAGGGGAGCTGCTGGAGACCGTGAGGCTGGTCGGCAGCGACGCCCTGGCCGAGACCGAGCGCGTCGTGCTGCACGTCGGCCGTCTTCTGCGCGAGGATTTCTTGCAGCAATCGGCCTTCGACGCCGACGCCTACTGTCCGCTGCCCAAGCAATACTGGATGCTGCGCGTGATCCTGCATTACTACCAGCGGCTGGACGCGCTCGTGCGCTGCGAGGTGACGCTGGCTCAGGCGCTGCAGCCGCCCCTCCTGGACGCCATCGCTCGCATGCGTGAGTGGCCGGCTGAGGACGCGCAGGCCCTGGCTGCGAATCTGATCGATCAGATCGACCGGGCTTTCGCTGATCTCGCAGGCGGTGAGGGCAACCATGGTTGATCGTCCTCGCCTTGCGCGCCCCAAGTTGTTGATCAAGGAATACCGGACAGTGAGCTATGTCTCCGGGCCGCTGATCGTCGTCCAGCGGGTGACGGACGCCGCGTACCAGGAGATCGTGCGCATTCTGCTGCCCGACGGCTCGGAGCATGTCGGGCAGGTCCTGGAGGTTGACGAGGATCGCGCGGTGGTGCAGGTGTTCGCTGGCACGCGCGGGTTGGACCTGGCGCGCACGCGCGTCGTCATGACGGGAGATGTCGCGCGTCTGCCGGTCGCGCGATCGATGATCGGGCGCGTGTTCAACGGCGCGGGCGCGCCCATCGATGGCGGGCCGCCGTTGATGCCGGAAGCGTCTCCTGACATCAACGGGCAGCCCATCAATCCCTGCGCGCGCGATCACCCCGCCGATTTCATCCAGACCGGCGTCTCGGCCATCGACGGCCTGAACACGTTGGTGCGCGGGCAGAAACTGCCCATCTTCTCCGGCTTCGGCCTGCCGGCCAACGAGCTGGTGGCCCAGATCGCGGCGCAGGCGATGACGCCCGGCGAGACGCGCGCCGACCGTTTCGTCGTCGTCTTCGCTGCCATCGGCATCACCCATCGCGAGGCGGCTTTCTTCCAGCGCGGCTTCGAGGCCTCGGGCGCCCTCGACCGCAGCGTGTTGTTTCTCAACCTCGCCAACGATCCTGCCATCGAACGCCTGCTGACGCCGCGCGTGGCGTTGACCGCCGCCGAACATCTGGCCTTCGTCCACGACATGCATGTCCTGGTCATCCTGACCGACATGACCAACTACGCCGAGGCGCTGCGCGAGGTGGCGACGGCGCGCGAGGAGGTGCCGGGCCGACGCGGCTATCCCGGCTATCTCTACACTGATCTGGCCACCATCTACGAGCGGGCTGGTCGCATTCGTGGGCGGCCTGGATCGATCACGCAGCTCGTGGTCGTCACCATGCCCGACGACGACATCACTCATCCGATCCCCGATCTGACCGGCTACATCACGGAAGGGCAGATCGTCCTCTCGCGGGCGTTACATCAGCGCGGCATCTTCCCGCCGATCGCGGTGTTGCCCAGCCTGTCGCGCCTGATGAACGCTGGCATCGGCCCGGGCAAGACGCGGGCGGATCATCGTCAGGTGGCCGACCAGCTCTATGCCTTCTATGCGGAGGGGCAGGACCTGCGGCGGCTGGCGGCGATCGTCGGCGAGGGCGCGCTGACGGAGGAGGATCGGCTATATCTTGAGTTCGCCGACGTCTTCGAGCAGGAGTTCGTTCACCAGGGGATGGCCGCGCGCGCTCTGGACGAGACGTTCGACATCGCCTGGAGGCTCCTGGCGCGCTTCCCGCGCGCTGCCCTCAAGCGCATCGATCGCGCCTTTATCCAGCAGTATTATCCGAAGGAGGAGGGGCCTTCGTTCAGCGCGGGAGGCCGCGGAGCGGCGTGAGGGGCGTTCCCACGCGGGAGCGTGGGAACGAGGAGGGGTCTCGCGCCTGCGCTCCGGCGTGGGCGTGCTGGAGGAGGACGAGGGAGAATCGTCGCTGATCGAGTAGGCGCCGCCTTGCATGGCGCGAAGAGGCTGTTGACTGGTTGGGGGAGCGGCGCCGTATCGAGATCAGCAAGGTCTGCCCCCGGTTCGGAGATGGCCGCGGAGCGGCGTGGGGGGCGTTCCCCCGCGGGAGCG
>FWPU01007316.1_pt1 | contig 20533 bp, 14 predicted proteins | sample 2228361 | NCBI WGS metagenome assembly FWPU01 (sample SAMEA103939777, study PRJEB20133) | metagenome
CAGGGCTCAACCTCATCGGTCAGGCGGGTATGCACACCCATTATCGGGTTGATCGTGTGGACTATCTGCGGCGGCCCATCCACGACAACAACATCCGCAACCTTCTTCAACGCCTCCAGAATCTGATCCATCTTCTTTGACCCGAGCAATTCCGAAGGGTTCGGAGGAGGGGTACCGCTGGGGATGACAAAGATATTGCCCTCTTTGTAAGGCACTGTAGCATTGTAGATGTCCAGGCTACCGCGAAAGACATCGCTCAAACCGCGCTGGTTGGTGATTCCCAGGTATCGGTGGACGCTTGGGCGGCGTAAATCGGCGTCAACCAGGATCACGCGCTTGCCACTTTGGGCGATGACGATTGCCAGGTTCAAAGCAATCGAGGTCTTACCTGCTTCCACGTCCGAACTGGAAACATAGATCGTTTTGAGCGGCTTGTCCACACCGGAAAACTCCAGATCGGTGCGCAGAGAGCGAAAAGCCTCGGCGATACCGGAGCGAGGCTGGCTGGTCAGATAAGCTTCCAGGCTCTTCCCTTTCTCCACCTCCGAGATGAAACCCACCACCGGCAGCTCGAGCAGACGGTTGATATCCTCGGGAGTTTTTAGCGTATCATCCAGGTACTCGATGACATAGGCGGCCATTGCCGCCAGCGCAGCAGCTACCGCCATCGAAAGCACCACCATCATCATCGTATTCGGGCCTGTCGGTCGACCGGGCAAGTTAGCCGGTTCGATTAAAGTCAGCGTATTGCCTGCGCCGCGGTCTGAGCTGGCCAGCAAAGCGGCATAATCCGAGCGCAATGACGATAACTTTTGTTCCAGAGCGTTGATCTCCTGCTGCGCCTGGGCGATCTGCCGCGCGCTGGTCATATTGGCAAGCTCAAGGCTCTTTTGATTGACCTCATCCTGCAAGCGAGTAATGTCGGCCTCAAAGAGATTCAATTGGTTTTCGATGAACTCGCGCCGCGTGCTGCTATTGGGGTCGTTCGTGGGCGTTTGCTTGATAAGCTGATTCGCCAGTTCTTGGGCAACGAGTTGTGCGCGGGCGGGATCTGTATCAGCCACCACGATCTCGATCAACAGGCTATTGGGAAGCGCCCGGGCGCTGTATTGCGGCAGCCACTCCAGGCCAAGCGCCTGGGCGGCGGCATTCCGCACTGGTTCGCGCATCGCCAGATCGGCATAAAAATTTGCCAGTTGCTGGTTCAGATAAAAATCTGCGCCAGTAGGGTTAGTTTCATAGACCGCCCGACCAACAACTAACGTCGCCCGTGACTGATATAACAATGGCTGGCGGCGCATCACAATAAAGCTGGATATGGCCGCCACCAGCACAGCCGCTACAACCAGCCACCACCATTTGATCAGGGGTCTGAAATATGCCTTAATTTCCATCGAATTTACCTATCGCCGCCGAATCGTTCACCAGAGAGATAAAAACAGCGATTGCCGTGAGGAGAGATACGTCGTGTTCGGTGAACTGGCCCACCTTAGAATTCACCACTGTCAGCACGCCAACCACCCGTTCTCCGGTCATTAAAGGGACACTGATCGCTGATCGCGCGGTATCACTCTCCCGATCCCAGGCTCGCAGCAGCCAGCGCGGGTCTTCGCGTGTGTTTGGAATCAAGGCTGCCTGCCTGTTTTCGACCACCCACCCTGCCAGGCCGCGTTCGAGAACCTCATTCAACTGCTGAGGCGAGTGGTTTTGATATGTTCCATTATAAACCATCGCGGCTTCAACGACCTGACCAGTTTCGCTTAATACCAGAATGCTGCCGCTGGTAGCATCCAGGTTCTCCAGGGTGAGGTGCAAGATCCGCCGAAGCAAATCACGCAGATTCAGCTCCAGAGCCAGCTCTCGACTGATTGCGCTAAATAGTTCCAAAGAATGGCGCTGTTGTTGCTGACGTCCTTTCGATCGAGGCGACTGGGGGGAACGCTCGTCTGCTGCCTGGAAACGCTGCGAGGCATGAGGGAATAGCTGAGCGAGATTGTCGTATGTAGCAACCTCTTTCACCTCTTCACGTAAAATTTTGGTGATCAGGTGCTCCAGCATCAGATGAATATCTTCCACCTGCTCGATACTGTGCGAGGGCACATGCAGGTTGATATCCACCATCGCTGCCAGGCGTCCGCCGTCAAAGCCGGTGAACGCAATCGTGGTCGCGCCGCGTTGGCGCGCCAGCTCCATCGCTTTGAGCACGTTTGGCGAATTGCCGCTGGTCGAGATACCAATCACGATATCCCCAGGATTGAGCAGGCTGTCGAGCTGGTTGACAAAGACATTCTCGTAACCCTCGTCATTGGCATAGGCTGAGAAAATTGCCATATTGTCGGCAAGCCCAATAACCTTGAAGTTGGGCCAACCCGCCTGGCGAGTATTCTTTCCCAAATCGCAAACCATGTGGGAGGCGGTGGAAGCGCTACCGCCGTTCCCCATCACAAAAATCTGTCGGCCGCGCGAGCGAGCCTCATGCAGGATAGTGATCACCTGATCGATTTTTTCCAGAGGAAGAGCCTCGAGCGTTTGCTTCAAATCATCAATATACTTCCGGATGGATTGCATCTACCGCCTCCTCGAATCGAGCACCTGCCCTGAACACTTCCTCACCGTTTGTAATTGAAAATCACGCGGCTGCCATCATGCTCCAGTTGGAAGGGCAGCTCCTGCAGTTGATGCAGCGCGGCGCGCACTGCTTCTTGCTTGCCAATCGGGCAGTAGAGCAGGAGAAAACCTCCTCCGCCAGCTCCCGTAATCTTACCACCGATAGCGCCCGCCTGTCGGGCGGCTTGATACATTGCATCGATCTCCGGATTGCTGATCTGGCTGGCAAGCTGCTTCTTCAATTGCCAGCCAGCATGGAGCAATTCACCGATGGCGTCCAGGTTTCCTGCTAACAATTCATTGCGGGCGGCATACGCCATTGCTTTGATCTCTCTCAGGATAGATTGACGATCGATGATATTGGCTTTTTGCTCAACCAGGATGGTGTCTGCATTGCGGGTCACGCCGGTATAGAACAATAACAGACTTTCGTTCAAACGCCGCAGAAGGGGAGTCTCGAGTTCGATACGCTGGGCAATGACTCGGCCATCCGGCAGAAACTCAAGAAAACGCAGCCCCCCGTACGCCACAATGTATTGATCCTGAATACCAATGGGCTTCCCCAACTTGCCCAACTCAATCTCGCATGCCTCCCGCGCCAGCCGTTCTGCTGGGACAATCTCGCCGAGCAGGGTATAGAGGGCATGCAAGGAACCTACGGTAACTGTGCTTGATGAACCCAGTCCGGTACCGGCAGAAGGGATATCGCCCATCGTGGTGATTTCCACCCCCTCGCGGATGCCGGTGGTGCGGAAGGCTTCTCGAATCAGCTCATGCTGGATTTGATCGACGCTCTCAACCATCTCAGTACGCGTATAGCCGACGCGCAACAGGCGATCGAAGCGCTTTTTAACGGTAACAAAAATGTATTTATCGATGGTTGAGCTGAGCGCGCACCCACCCTCGACGCAGTAGAACGAAGGGAAATCCGTTCCACCGCCAAAGAAACTCACCCGTAAAGGCGTTTGAACGATGATCACGCCGACAACTCCACCCGGCGGAAGTACTCCACCGTACTCTCCAGCCCCTGGCGTAGCTCGATATTCGGCCTCCAATCCAATTCACGGCCAGCTTTACTGGCGTCCAGGTAGATGCGACGCGTTTCACCCAACTTTGGCGGCCCATGCACCGCATCCCGAGCGTAGCCCGTAATTTCCTTTAACAATTGATAAATCTGGTTGACCGTTGTGCCAACGCCGGAGCCAAGATTGTAAATGCCGCTGGCTCGCGGGTTCTCCACAGCCATCACATTGGCGCGAGCGCAGTCGCCTACATAGACGAAATCGCGCTCTTGTTCCCCATCGCCATTGATTATCACCTGCTGACCTGCCAGCATTTGACCGGTAAATATCGCCACCACGCCAGCTTCGCCATGCGGATCCTGGCGCGGGCCATACACATTTGGATACCGCAGCACAGTATATTCCAGCCCGTAATTTTCGTGATACATATACAGGTAATGTTCCACGGTGTGCTTGCTGGCGCCGTATGGACAGATCGGCTGAATAGGATGAGCCTCATCACAGGGCAAATAAATCGGCTCTCCGTAAACCGCGCCGCCCGTAGAGATATACACCACCCGCTTCACCCCAAAACGGCGGGCGCATTCCAACACGTTGATCGAACCCAGGATGTTCACATCCGCATCGAAAATCGGCTCGACGATCGAGCGGCGCACATCCATCTGCGCAGCATGGTGATTGACGACATCAGGTCGTTCCGTCTCAAAAACCTCCGCCAGGGCAGGATCACGAATATCCAGGCGGTAGAACACCGCTGCCGGATTCAGGTTGGCAGATCGTCCGGTGGAGAGGTCGTCGACAATGACCACCCGATAACCCCGCTCAATATACGCATCCACAACATGGGAGCCGATAAAACCGGCGCCGCCCGTTACCAATATTTTCAACATCTACCTCCATGGATCAGTCTTAATATGCGCCTTTTGCTTTCAGCACGGCTGGAATGGTGCGGATCAGTATCTGCAAATCCAGCCAGATGCTCCAATTGCGTATGTAGTGCATATCCAGCCGGACGCGTTCCTCGTAGGTAACATCGGAGCGCCCGCTTACCTGCCACAGGCCGGTGATTCCCGGCTTCACCGTCAGCAAGTTGATGCCCCATTGGCTGTAATTGTTCATCTCTTCCGGGCTGATGATGCGCGGACCGACGATAGACATATCTCGACAGATTACATTGATGAGTTGGGGCAACTCATCCAGGCTGGTTCTGCGCAACAACCGGCCTACACGCGTGACGCGCGGATCAGATTTGAGTTTACGATTGCGCGCCAGCTCAGCTTTAAGCTCCGGATGCTTCTCCAGAATTACCTCGCCATCTACCACCATAGTGCGAAACTTAAGCGCATCGAATTGACGGCCATTGACCCCCATCACCCGACGACGGTGCAGTATTGGTCCGGGCGAATCCAGCTTAATGGCGATGGCAATTGCCACCATCAGGGGGAAGAGCACCACCATCGCCGGGATGGCCATAGCATAATCCATCACGAACTTTATGAAGGTGTCCAAGCCGGTCAGGCGGACTTTGTTCACCCCTACCAGCGGGACATAAGCAAATTCCTTGACCGTCAGACCGGTGGTGATGATCTCATATAGCCCGGACGACATGCGCACATGCACGCCGCTATCCACGCCATAGCGTTGAAAGATCTCCAGCATTTTATCGTGCGACGAGATTGCGCTGGAAGCCAGGACGAGTTCCTCGACCTCATAGGCATAGATGACATCGTCTAGCTGATCCAGATTGCCAAGCACGCGCAGATTTCCTAAGAGCGTTGTGCCGGGTTTGAACTTCTTATCCACAAAACCCAATACGTTCAAGCCCGAGGTGTTCCACGTCTGCAACTGACGCGCCAGGGAAAGCCCCTCATCATTTGCGCCGACGATGATCGTATTCGATTGAAAATAACCGCGGCGGCGCAACATATACACCACCCGACGCAGGATGAAACGCCCCAGGTTAATCAGAAACAGCGAGAACACCCACGCCATCAACACCCAGCCACGGGCGACAATCAGAGTAGGCTCCAGGAAACCTGCCACAATCAAGACCATCATCCCCATCGTGGTGGCGCGCCCAACCATGGCGTACTCGTCTGTGCCGCCCAGCAGATTTTCGCGCCTGTATAACCCCACAATGGCAAAAATTACCAACCAAGCCAGGCTGAGCACAAAACTGATAAATATATAATAGGACAGAGCAGGAGCCACCTCTAACTGGAAGAATGTCAGTTTCAACTCAAAGCGAAATAGGTATGCCAGTCGAAAAGCCAGCAAAGTCATGATGGCATCGTTGACAAGCAAGCTCAAGACATAACCAGGCCAGAGAAACCTGCGCGTCAGGATTGCCTTGGATGGTCTTGATCCTGTCCTGGTCTGCTCACTGGAAACTGTGTTTACCCCGGGTGCCGATGACTTCATGATAAACCCCTTCTAGTCGTTCAGCAATTTTTGACCAGCGATGGTTTTCGGATACGTAATTGCGACCAGCTTTCCCTATCTGTTCGCCGAGTTCAGGATGTACGATCAGCTTCAAGATCTGATCGGCAAATTCATCCGGCGTTTCCGCCAGCAAAATCTCTTTACCTGGCTGGGTCTGCAACGCCAATGCCGCCCGTGGGGTTGCCACAACCGGCGTTCCGCAAGCCATTGCTTCCAGCACCTTGAATTGCGATCCTGCTCCATAGAGCAAGGGTACAACCGCCATGCTCGCTCGCCAAAGGTACGGTCGCATGTCCTCCACGGTGCCGGTCACGATTACCCGCGGGTCTTCTGTCAACTGACGTATCGCCGCAGGTGGATCTTGGCCTACGATCAACACCCGTACATCAGCCCGCGAAGCCCAAACACGCGGCATGATCTCTTGGATAAGGTACAGAGCCATGGTCACATTGGCGTGATAGCTCATCTTGCCGCTCAACACCAGCGTGGCTGGCTCCCGCTCGACCAGTGGATCCTGACTGAAATACTCCCAATCCACGCCGTTCGGTAGGATTGATATCGGGGCGGCGCGGCGCGGGTCAGGTGTCAATGCGAGCATCGCCTGCCGATCGATCAGCGAGGTAATCAGCACATGATCGAATTTCCCAGGCAGAAAACCCTCGTACTGTTTTGTGCGCTGCAAATCCAGGCGGGTGATCAACCTGCCAAACCGACTCCGACTTTGCCCCGCTGCCTGCTCAAACAGGTAACTGATGCAATCCACGCTATCCCAAACGACCGGCATTTTGGGAAATTGCGCCTTCAAGCTCACACCAAAACGCGCGCCGCGGAGATGTTCAACATGAATAACGTCTATCATTTGAGCGCCGTTACACTCCAGCAAATGGGTCGAAAGAGCTGCCAGAGCTGGGTTCCAGCTAAACACCGCCTGAAGTGGCGTTGATCCCGGAAGGGCGAGCAGGCAGTTCCACAACGACCGCCATTTGGGTTGAGGCAGCGCCAGCACGCGTAAACCGGCTGATTCCAGGTGAGCGATTTCCGCCCGCTCGCTTTCTGATGTCCACAGGGTTAATAGCGTAACCTGATGGCCCAATTTGATCAAAGATCGGGTCAGGTTATAGGAGCGGGCGCGTACCAGGTTAGGCATGTAGGGGACAATGAACAAGATGTTCATACGAGCGCTCCAAATTCCTGGCAGCTCCCCTGCAACAGCGCCTCCGCAATCCGCCAAGCTGCCTGCCCATCGCCAAATGGATTGGCAACTTGAGACATTGCTGCGTAAGCGACCGGATCATCCAGGAGCGTGTTGGCCTGGGCGAGGATGTGCTCCGCCTGCGTTCCAACCACGCGCGCCGTACCCGCCTGCACCGCCTCCGGGCGCTCTGTGACCTCGCGCAGGACCAGTACAGGTACGCCGAATGTAGGCGCTTCTTCCTGGATACCGCCCGAATCGGTCAGCACCAGCCGGCTACGCCGCATCAGATGCACCAGCGAAAGGTAATCCAACGGCTCTAATAACGTGATACCAGATACATTGCCAAGTAATTCATGTACCAGCTGGCGAATGTTCGGATTCGGGTGTACCGGATAGACAATTTGCACATCCCCACGCTCGGCCAGGCGGCGCAGAGCCTGGCAGATCCGACGTATCGGCTCACCGAAGTTCTCTCGCCGGTGAGCTGTAACCAGCACCAGCGATTTGTCCTCTTGCAACCGCCACCCGCCGGCGCTCTGGGCGACTTCAGTCGCTTCGAACCCCAGATCGGTCAAGAGCTGCGCCACCTGAGGCGAGAGCGGCTGGCTCACGACCCAATTCAAAGCATCAATGACTGTATTGCCAGTAATGTAAATTTGCTTGCGTGAAATTCCTTCTCTCAACAGGTTCTGGCAGGCGCGCTGCGTCGGTGCAAAGAGCGCATCGCTGACATGGTCAACCAGCACGCGATTCATCTCCTCCGGAAAGGGATTAGCGCGATCGTAGGTGCGTAAGCCTGCCTCAACATGCCCCACTTTCACCCGCCGGTTATGAGCTGCGATGCTCGCCGCCATCACCGTGGTGGTGTCGCCCTGAACAAGCGCCCAATCGGGTTGCACGCGCTCCAGCAATCCATCAAGGTGCTTAAATACCTCCCCAGCGACATAGTTGGGGGTCTGGTTAGCCTGCATGATATTGAAATCTATATCAGGGGTGATCGCAAACAAGGTCAATACCTGATCCAGCATTTGCCGGTGCTGACCGGTGACGCACACAATCACCTCGGCTCGATCGGGCTGCTGTTGAAGCTGGCGGACAACCGGCGCCATCTTGATCGCTTCGGGTCGGGTTCCAAAAATCGTCAGGATTCTGAGCGCATTCATCACCGATACACCATCCGATTGGGCTTGCGGACAAAGGTCAGCCGGCGAGCTGCACAGATACGCTGGTAAAGGTCAATAATAGCCAGGGCTGCAAACACCAGCAGCACCGCGTCCACCGGCAGGCGATAGCGGATAAGCGCCCAGCTCAGCAGGTGGATTGCCGTGTAGACCAGGGCAAATAACTGTAGTAAGAAGGCATTATCGGCAAGCAGACGGATAAATGACCAGGGTCGAAAGATGAACGAGCGCACCAGCCCATACAACATGAACGGCCAAAGCACGCCAAAGCTCACCACGCGCGCCAGGTTGCTGACAAAGCCGCTCTCATGCGACGGCCAGAACATAAAGTAAACCGGGATGCGACTGAGTGATAGTTTGAGATACCGCAGCGGGTCGGCAACAACAAAACCCATACCTCGGCGCAGTAACTCCTGGTCGAGAGCCGCTTCATCCATTGGCAACAATTCCTTGGGAATCAAAGCCAGGTAGCCGCCGCTATCCTGCGGCAGAATCGGGATAAAGCGGTCGCCATAAACCGGATGGTTGCCAAAGAAAAAAGCATAACCAGCGTTTGTATTCAACAGCACAAACCGATGGAAACGGGTGTAGTTATACAGCGTGAATGGCAAGATTGCCGCTACTACCACGACAAGGGATAGCAGGAGCGGCGCGAGCGGAGCACCTCCTGACCGCCTGCGCCGCCACCACGCCCAGATGAGCATGAACGGAATAAGCAGGATAAATAGCTGCCGCAACAGCACAGCAATCGCAAGTGAGATGCCCAGAAGCCCCCCAACCAGCCAATCCACGGTTTGAGCGCCGTAACCTGCTTTTCCGAAATCCACGTAGAGAAATAGAAGGTACAACGTTGCCAGGATGGCGACAATGTAGAAGGGTTCGGTCATCAAAACGGCTGAATAGTAGATGAAATAGGCATATACGGCGGTCAGCCCGGCTGCCACCAGGCCAACAGTCCGTCCAAAGACGCGCTCTCCAATCAGGTACGTCAGCAGCGGATGCAGCACCCCCACCAGTACAGCCTGCACCAGGCGCGCCGCCAACGGGTGTGAGCCAACCAACGCGTAAACCGCAGCAATGAAATAGGTATATACGAAACTCCAGTGAGCGGTGGGAGCGCCGGCAGGCGTGGCTGGCCACCAATCTTCGCCAAACGAAAAACCATAGCCACCCAGCAATCGCAGCGCCAGGTGATGATACGAAAGCTGATCATTGGTGCCCGGCAGGTCAACCACCTGGTCGCCAAAGTAAACCGCCGCCGCCAGCCGCAGGATGACGGATACGGCGATCACGATTCCCAGCAACGTACGCAAGGACAGGCGCTGAATTCTCTCACGCAGTTTTTCCATAAACCTCATCCAGGCTCTGCAGGACAACCCGCCAATCATAGCGCGTTTCCGCCAGGCGGCGGCCTCTATCCGCCAGGGCGTCCTGCAGGCGCGTATCTCTCAGGAGTGTGATCACAGCCTGGGCGAAATCCTCAGCCGCATCGGCAACCAGGATGTCGGTGCCCGGCTGAGCCTCAATGCCTTCCAAACCAATCGTAGTTGTCACCAAGGGCATTCCCCGGGCAAAAGCTTCCAGAATGCGCACGCGCATACCGCTGCCAGCGCGCACCGGCACCACCATCAGGGCTGCGCGCTGAAAGTAAGGCGTCAGGTCCGCCACATATCCCGTGACCTGAATACTCTCCGGTCGCCCGGCTGCCAGCTCAAGAAAATCCGGCGGCGGATTTTTGCCAACAATGGTCAGGCTGGCTTCAGGGATTTGATCGCGCACTAGCGGGAACACTTCTCTGGCAAACCAACGGATGCCATCGGCGTTTGGTGGGTAATGCAACGTCCCCAAGGTCAGGATATTCAGCGATCCCGGCTGGCGTTGAACGGGTTGTAAAACCTGCGTGTCGACAGCTATGGGTATGACGGTGACAGGGGCGGTCAAGGGTTCTATCTCGCCGACATTGGTCTCTTGCACAGCCTGCACCAGCAGGCGCCGATCAACCTCGGTAACCGCAAGGACGTGATCGTAGCTCTGCATCAGCATGGCTTCATAAGCCTTGACGCGGCGGGCTTCCAGGCGCGCCAATGGTCTTAAAACTGGCGGGACCGCTTCGCTCATGCGCTCCACCAGCGTCCAGACCGCGTTATGTGCATCGAAGACGAGCCTAGGTTTTCGACCATCAGGTGCGGTGAAAATCCCTCGGGAAGAAGGCATTAGATTTCCTGGTGGAAGGGCGAACTGGGCCATGCTGAGTTGGTCGGCATGAATGACATCAAACGCTAAGACCGCCGTCAGGCGCTGAACACAGCGGCGCATCCCGGCAAGGTCGTCTCGCTCGATCAGGAAAGGCCTTCCCGTCGCCAGGCTGCGCAGCCAGTAGCCGGCGTCCGCCAGTCGCGAACGGCGGATGGGCACGGTATGGACCTCGCTGCAAACCTGGCGTAGAGCGGCGACATAGCCGACTTCATCCGGGCGCACAAAAGAAACCAGTGTGATTTGATGACCGCGTTCGGCCAGGTAACGTAAAACGTGCCAGGTTTTTACTTTTGGCCCGGAATCCGGCGGGTAAGGAATAATCTGGGTCAGAAAGAGGATACGCAATGATAAATCCCTAATCCTAGCGCCTCGAACATCAACCTGTAATTTTATTTTAAGAAAATATTAAGGCGCTGCAATAGTCCGAAAGTTTTACGTTTCCTCCGGCAGGCACACGTCCGAACCTGGCCGAAGACAAGCCACCGAGAGGTTCAGCGCCCGGTGCTTACGACAGGATGAGCAGAGCCAGGGGGCAGGCATGATTGCCTGCCCCGACTGCGATGTATCTTGGTTCCGTAGATATAGAAAGGCTCCGCCGAGGGTGCGCCTGCGGTTTGGATTTATCCTATCCGCTGACGACGGCGCGCCCACATAAAGCCACCAAGTAACGCCAGCGAGACCGCCAATACCCCCAGCAGCACAGCCCGGCGCGAGCCGGTCGTCCCGCTGAAGCTGACCAGCTCGATTACCGTGGGTTGGTTCTGGTTGAGCACAAACTGCGAGAAAGTGGTGACATCCTGCACGCGCACCGAACGCGGGTTAGCGCCGCAAAGGCGACCATCACCATCGTAGCTGGTGTCGAGGGTCAGGGGCACCCAGGCGCCGCCTTGATAGTGATAGGCGTTCAGACTATCGCAGGCGTTGCCCGATTCCTCGCTGTCATCGAAGAAGAAAGTGATCGTCTTCCCTATCGTGTTGTTGTTGCTTGCCGGCGAGATGGTGAAGCAACGCCGCACCGTATCGCTAGGGGCGTTGGTGCAATCGATGTTGCCGCGAATGGTAACGCTGGTCAACCCCAGATCATCGGTGTTCGGGTCTAACAGCACCCCGCCGTAATTGCCGGTGTTGAAAAAGCCGACATCGCCGTCGCCGCTGACGCTTTGTGTCTGCTGCAATGCGCCGTTATTGAAGAGATTGCCGCTCACCGCCAGGCTGCCGCTGCTGGTCACGCTCAAGCTACCGCCAGAACCAACCGCCATATTCGCCACGCTCACCGTGCCGGTAATGACCGCGTTATTGCCGCCAGTGTAGCTGTACACACCCACATTTGTCGTCGCGTCGGGCACGACCCCCTGACTCCAGTTGCCCGCGCCAGTCCAGGAGGTGCTGTCGGTGCCAACCCAGGTGTTGAAGACATTCGTGGTCACCCAATCGGAAGCCGGCTCCATATTCTGCAACGTGCCGTTCAATTGATCGCCGGTCAGGTCGTAAGCCACAGATTGGGTAGCGTCATTGTATTGGTCAAAGCGGTAATAGAGATCCAACCCGCTTTCATCGCCTTTGAGCGTCTGATACATATTCTCACGGATTTGCTCCAGCGAGCGCACAGATCCCCACAATCGCACCTCGTCCATGGTGCCCTGGAAGGCAGCGTCCCCAGAGCTCAAGAAGCGCGCCAGCGTCAACTGGCGATTATTGGTCGTCAGCAAGCTCCCGAAGGCGTGAGAGACCTCGCTCAAGAGCAAGCCATTGCGGTAAAAGCGCACGCGGTTGTTGGGGACGTCAACAGTGTAAGCAAGGTGATACCAGGTGCCATTGGAATAGCTCGCACCGCTGGTGTCAACCACATCAACCCGGCTGCCGTCGCTGTAATACGAGAACATCATCTGATTCGTGCTCGATTTGCCAAAGTAGTAATTCACTTCCGGCGTACCAGAGGCGTCGCCTTTGACAAGCAAGGGAGTATTGGCGTTGTTATTCCAATCGGCGGGGTTGACCCAGGCTTCAAAGCTGACCGTCTGGGTATGATCCAGACTGGCGCTATCGGGGGCGCTCACATACTCGTCCGTACCGTCGAATTGCAAGCTGGTGCGTGGGCCAGCGTGCGCTGCTGAAGTGACCCAGTCCACAGCCCCGTAGATCTGACCTGGATAAGATCCGGTAGCGTTATCGGTGACGACGGTGCCGCTGCCATTGGACATCTTGTAATACAAGCCGATATTAGCCCACTTGGGATGGCTGGCGTCGATTTCTCGGTACATGTATTCACGGATCTCCGCTTCGGTCAGCTCTGCCTGGAAGATAGCCACCTCATCAATCTGTCCGACGAATTCGTTTGTAATGGGATTGGGTGGAGTGCCCTGGTCACCAAAATAATAGGCGCCAATTCCCACGCGGCCGCAGGTCGAGCCACCCATTGTGCCGGCAGCTACATCCCCGACCAGTACGCCGTTCTTATAACCGCGCAGGCGGCCGTTGGCATGCACCAGAGTAATATGCACCCACTCCCCAACAGTATATGGAATCCCCACAAGGGAGTACGCGGGAGACTGATCCACTTGCCAAATCCAGATCCGATCTACCCCTCCCCCCATCCCAAGCTGCCCACGGGCTATGCCAACCCAGTTTGGTACATTGGTAAATATCGCCGGCAGGCTGCCAGGATCAGGCGCTGATTGGGATGCACCCAAAGGCCGAACCCACACCGAGATCGAGACTGTATTCCGACACTGCGGTTCCGGACCGAGGATGCCATAATAATCCGCCCGCAGCAACTCATCATCTCCGTCAAAATTCAGACCATAGCCGCCGGTATAAGCCTGAGCAGGGATGGTTGGTAGCGCCGCCAGCAGAAATGCTAGCAAAATGAGCGTCACGCCCGCCTTGAACAACAATGAAAAACGGAACTGCTTAGTGAGTTTCATCTTTCCTCCACTGGGTAGCTACAGAAAGAAGCGGTTTTCCACCCTCTTTTCCATTCTGGCACGATTGATCCTGTTTGGTCATTACTATAGTCGTTTGAGATGCAGTTAAGGTTCAAGGCGCTTCCCCAATTGATTCATCATCCAGCCCAAGCGGTTGCATCCGCAGGTACTCGGTTGTGCGCTGTTTGCGGCTAAAGTCCTCAAAGGCGCGCTGCACCTGCGTTTCGCTCAAGCCCATTACCGCAGCCACCTCTGCAATGGGAACCCCATGCTCCTGGGCGTACCAGAGCAAATCCATGGTTTCAAACGGCAGGCGGAAGAAGAACTCCTGCTGGGTGCTGGGGGCGCTGTAGGTGTCGGTGGTGGGCGGACGGCGGCGAATCTCCTCCGGCACGCCCAGGTACTCGGCAAGCTGATACACCTGGGTCTTGAACAGATGGGCGATTGGCTTCACATCCACGCCGCCATCGCCCCACTTGACGAAGAAGCCCTGGTCGTGCTCGTTTTTGTTGGCGGTGCCGATCACCGCGTAATTGCGCAGCTCGGCGTGATAATACAGCATCGCCATGCGCGTGCGCTGTTTGAAGTTCGATGCCGCGACGATCTGGAAATACTCGCGCAGAGGCAGGCGCTGGCTGCGCTCCTCTCCTTCAGGCGTGACAATGGTCAGGTAGAAGACGTTCATGGTATCCTGCTCGAGCAGATTCTGCGGCAGGCCGATCTTGGCTTTATAGCCGGCTGCAGCGTCGTATTCCGGGAACAGGCGGCGGATAGCCTCGTCGCGCCGCGGGTAGCAGCCAAAGCCGTCCAGGACCGGGGTGATATTTTCCAGGATCGGCTCGACGCCGAAATGAGCAGCGACCATGCGCGAGAGCCGCTCTGTCTCCGGGTCGGAATCCTTCTCCGGCATCATCACCGCGGCAACTTTGGCGGCGCCAAAGGCGCGCACGCACAGCGCCAGCACCACCGAGGAATCTACCCCGCCGCTGATGCCAACCACGCCGCCATATCGGTGCAGGCGCTGACGCACCGCCTTATGTAAAAATCGGACGATCCGCTCACACTCAGCCGCGGGGTCGATCAGGATGCTTTGTTTGCTGAACTCCATAGATTTATCCCTGTTTAGCCCTTGTCGTTTGCCGTAAGAAGCGCTTGCGTATCTCAATGTCGGCCGCGGGTGGGGGCATTTTGAAATCATACACGAATTGCTGGAAAACAAGTTGCGTGGAGAGGATGCCAGCGAGTGCCATATCATCGGTCTCGCCCAGCGGCTTGCCAGATTCCAGTTTGCGTACCATCTGGTTGACTGCCTCGGGTTTGAAATACCCGGCGCGGCGCAGCCATTGCGGGGAGAGCAGGGTATACACCCACTCTGCAGCGCCATCCTGGAAAAAACTGCGGTGAATCGGTGCCCGATAGGGACGCTTGCGCCGCTGCCAGATCTGCTGCGGCAGCCACTTACTCGAAAGGCGTTTCAACAGGTATTTTTCCTTCAAGCCCAGGAGCTTCAAATGCGGTGGTAGCCGGTTGCAGAACTCGACCACGCGGTAGTCAAGAAAGGGAAAACGCCCTTCGACCGAATGCGCCATGGCAGGACGATCACCCTGCGAAGAGAGCAAATACTGGGAGAGGAATATGGTTGCTTCCAGCCATTGCGCCCGGCTGAGTGGATGCCAGCGCATGAAATCCTGTGGGTAGGGGATGGCATCCGCTCCCAGCGCAGCTTGAGCGTTGATCGCCTCCTGCAGATCCTGGCTGAAGAAGCGCTTCGCCCGCCGCGTGGTGCGCCAGCGAATCGCGTGCGAATACTCAGGCGTATCAACCTGTTCCAGCCCTTCAGCAAAGAAAGACGCCAGGTATGCGCTGCTGTTGGGCAAGGCGGTGATCTCAGGATAGAGCCGCTGCAACAAGAGCGGCCGAATGGCCGATTGAGGCTGACGCGCCCAGAAACGACGCACCAGCGCCTCTTTGAAAATGTCATAGCCTGCCAGGAACTCGTCGGCGCCTTCGCCTGTCAGCACCACCTTATAGTGATTCTGGCGCACCAGCTTAGAGAGCAAATACATTGGCGCTGGGGCAGTGCGCAGGATTGGCGTCTCGGTGTGCCAGATTACCTCGGGGAAAATGCGCCCGATATCGGCATGGCGCGTGTACACCACCTGATGCTGCGTGCCCAGGAAACGGGCCATGAATTGTTGGAACTGACTCTCGTCGAACTCAGGGTCGCTGAAGGAGATGGAGAAAGTATCCAGGGGCGTATTGGTGAAATTGCGGATGATTGCCGCTGTGGTGGAGGAATCCAATCCGCCGCTCAGATACGCGCCCACCGGCACGTCGGCGCGCAACCGGATGCGAGCAGCGTCCACCAGCAGATGCTCGAATTCCTCCAGATACTCTGCTTCACTGCGCTGCGCCTCGGCTGGCGGGGTGAAATCCAGCGCCCAGTAGCGCTCGAGGTGCATCTTTCCATCTTCGATCAACAGGTAATGCCCCGGTGGGACGTCGCGCACGTTGCGAAACGCCGAGCGCGGCGAAAGCGTGCTCCAGTAGGTGAAGATCTGATCCAACGCCAGCGGGTCTATTTCTGCCGGCACGCCATACGCCAGCAGGGTCTTAATCTCCGAGCCAAAGATCAGCCGCCCGTCGTATTCAGTATAAAACAGCGGGCGGATGCCCAATCGGTCGCGCCCGAGGAAAAGGCTGCGCCGGCGAGCGTCCCAGATGGCGATGGCAAACTGCCCATTCAGATGACGCAGGCAGCCCGGGCCAAGATCTTCATACAAATGTAAGATAACTTCTGTGTCGGACTGGGTAGAAAAACAATGACCGCGCTGCTCTAACTGCGGTCGCAGCTCCACATAATTGAAGATCTCGCCATTGAAGACGATCCACAGGTTGCCATCTTCATTGCTGATCGGCTGGTCGCCGGTGCTCAGGTCGATAATGCTCAAGCGCGCACTCCCCAGACCGGCATGGTCATCCAGGTAGAGGCCAAATCCGTCAGGGCCGCGATGGCGGATCATTGCCAGCATCTGGCGCAGGCTGTGCTCTTCAATGGGAGCCTGATTCGACAGGTTTAGGATACCGGTAATGCCACACATGGGATATAAGAGGTCAGAATCAAAGGATTATGGGTCAATCATAAACAGGAAAACGGTATGTGTTGGGATATGAGCGCCGAATCACAAACTCAATCGGTGAACTGAATCCACAAGCTAAGCCAGGTCGGTCTTCTTGATCTTGCCTGAAGCCGTCTTGGGCAACTCGGCGCGAAATTCGACGATTTTCGGCACCATAAAATCCTCCAGGTGCGCGCGGCAGTGCGCCAGCACCTGTGCCTCGGTGAGTTGATTGCCGGAAACCACCAGGACCGCCTTGACTGCCTGTCCGAGGATAGGATCCGGCACGCCGATTACAGCCGCTTCCATAACCCCTGGGATGGAATAGAGCACGTTCTCAACATCTTTCGGTGCCACCTTTTCACCGCGACTTTTGATGATGTCGTCCTTGCGGCCGACAAAATACAGGTAACCCTCCTCGTCCATGCGGAAAAGGTCGCCAGTATAACACAACCTTTCACCGGGGATAGCCCCAGGGCGGTAACGCTCCGCGGTGGCTTCTGGCGCTTCCCAATAGCCGCGCATCACATGTCGCCCGCGCACCACCAGCTCACCCACCTGCCCCGGCCCAAGGCGCTGACCATGCTCGTCCTCGATCCACACCTCCGTGCCAGGGATGGCTATGCCCACCGAACCCGGGCGCTTTTCAAGCTGATCGGGCGGAAGATACAGGGTGCGCTTGGTCTCCGTCAAACCATACATCGAATACAGGCGCGCCCAGGGGAACTTTTGTCGCAGTTGCAGAATATGGCTGGGAGGCAACGCCGCAGCCGTATTGGTGAGGTAACGCAAACTGGACAAATCGAAAGGCGAGAGATCCATTTGCAACAAAATGGCAAAGATGGTTGGCACTCCCGGAAAACCGGTGACGCGCTCCTGTTCCATCCGGCGGAGAACCTGAGCTGGATAAGCAAAGCTGCGTTCCAGCAGCAGCGTGCCGCCGAATTTGAAGACCATCAAGAGCTGGTAAAGGCCATAGTCAAAGGAGAGCGGCAACACATTGACAACTATGTCGTCGGCGACGTTTTCCAGGTAGGAGATGATCGAACTGGCGGCAAAGACCACATTGGAGTGATCGCTCATCACGCCCTTTGGATCGCCGGTGGTGCCTGATGTATAGATCAGGCAAGCCAGATCGAGGTCAATGTTGGTGCGCGTCGGACGGTACGCTGGAAATTCAGCTTGAACAACATCGTAATTCAGGATGGGTTTCTCGCCTCCTGAAGCTCTTCCAGGCGCCTCCCGCCCCGCGCACAGGATGACGCACTTCAGCCACGGCACCTCCGCCACAATCGCTTCTGCCAGGGAAGCCCGGCGCGCCTCGATCATCAGCGCCGACGCCCGACAGTTGTTCAAGATATACACCAGTTTGTCTCGCTTGGTGGTGGCGTTGATTGGCACAAAAACCGCCCCAGCTTTAAGAGCAGCGAAAATGCCAACAACTGCTTCCACCGAGTTATTCAGGTAAACCGCCACCCGCTCGCCGCGCTCGACTCCATGCGCCAGCAGGGCATTCGCCAGGCGATTCGCCATCTCATCCAGCTCCTGATAAGTCAGGCGTTTGCCATCACAGATGAGGGCTACCTTACCCGGCAGGCGCTCGGCGCTTTGCTCCAAAAAGTCACGTACGAGAACCGCAGACGGATTCATCGGCGATCCTCCAGGAAAACTCCAGAGAGCGCTATGCCACAACGGCGCATCATCGTCTCACCCGGTCATACGGCGAATGTAGGCTGCCATTTTGCTGACCGAATCGAAATTTTCCGGTGTGACGTCCAAATCTGCCACCTTTATCCCGAACGTCTCTTCCACAAAGGTAACCAACTCCATCACGCCAATGGAATCGACGATACCTTCATCCAGAAACGAAACATCATCGCCATAGGGATAACCGTTGTCGCTGAACAGCAGGTTTCTGGCGATGTAATCTTTGATTTGCTCTTCGATTGTCATGCAACCCTCTCCTGGTTTTGATAAAAACATCTCTTATAACCTGGGCAGGTTTACCAGCAGCCGCTGATAGTTGGCTGCCTGCGCCAGGCTGGCGCGCCGCCTCGATGGATCTCGAAACAAGCCGAGCGGGAGAAATAACAGACGGGCGAACGATGCGGTGAACAAGATCAGCTTGTATCCAACGGCACTGCCCCGCCCAAAGTTCTTGCGGAAGTAGATCAACTTGGCTTGATACAGCCGCAAGAACATGGCTTCGGATACCTGGCGCGTGCTCTGCCCGCCCAGGTGCACCACCTGCCCATGCGGCACCCAATAGAGCTCCCAGCCGGCACGGCGCAGGCGGTGACACAAGTCAACTTCCTCGGAGTAGATAAAATAGTCCTCGTCCAGCCACCCGACCTGTTCTAATGCCTGGCGGCGCAACAGCAGGCAGGCGCCAAGGATGACATCCACCTGGCGCGGTTGTTGCGCATCCCAGTTGTCCATGGGGTAATAGCCATCCGGCCGCATTCCCGGCAGGTGGAACAAGCGCCTGAACTCCCGGCCGAGGGTAGGCGCAGGAGAGCAGGAAGGTTGCAGGCTGCCATCTGGATTGAGCAAACGCGCCCCACATGCGCCAGCCCGCGGGTGGGTTTCCATAAAATCAACCAGCGCATCGATGCCCAACGGATGCACCAGTGTATCCGGGTTCAGCATCAACACATACCGTCCGCTGCTCTGGCGAAATGCCTGGTTGTTGGCGCGGGCAAAGCCAAGGTTTTCTTCGTTTTCGATCAGGCGCACCTGGGGAAAACGCTCCCGCACCAGCGCCATGCTGTCATCCGTAGAGGCGTTATCAACGACGAAAACCTCCACTTCTTTGATTTGCAACGAGTTGAAAAGCGAAGCCAGGCACTGCCCAAGCAGTTCTCCGGTATTCCAGTTGACAATGACCACCGAAAGTTGCACGCGCTTCACCCCGCTGGCTAGCTGCCTTTTGGAACGCGAAACATCTGCTCCAAAGCCACCAAACCGCCGAGGAACAGCCAGAACAACACACTCGAACGAAAACCATGCAAACCAACGTTGTACACAAAAGGCAAGATCCAATCCCCCAACATCCCGCTGACCAGCCCCCCTGCCAATCCACCCAATGCGCCGATGACGAACGCCCTGGGAAAACCGTTTGGCACAATCTTCAACAAATCCCATCCCAGACGCCCAACCGCGAAAGCAAACCACATAAAACATACCAGTCCGATCAACCCCACCTGGGCAAAGATATCGATATAGTTGTTATGGGAGTTGAAGCGCACAGAATAGCCCATAATTGGGAAGAGTGGAGTATACCAGTAGTAATTGGAAAGCCCGAGACCCAGGATTGGGTTGATTTTCACGATCTCCAGGATGATACGCCAGGCTTCCAGGCGGGTCAGTATGCTGTAATCTTCCCCCCCGGCGACAAGCTGATCGACATCAACGAACAGATTTATCAAGACCACCAGTATCCCCAACCCAATTAACCAGCCGCGATAACGCGGCAAACCAACCCAGACCACCACAAAGAGCGCAGCCAATGCCGGCAACCAGCCAGATTTCCAAGAATAAGCCTGAATCAGGCTAACGTAGAGGGTTGCCGCCAGAAGCGCACATAGCAGGTAACGGGAACGCTTGCTGAGATGCGGATTGAAAAAAGCCTGGCTGGCTGAGAGCGCCACCAGCCAAACCCAAAAAAGGCTGGCGTCAGAACCATATTGAAACAGCTGGCGGATATAGCGTTCGGTTAATGGGGATAAGCGTGCAAATACATAGACACCGCCCAATGCCAGGAAGAGCCAGATCATCCACTCCAACC
>FWPU01000432.1_pt1 | contig 20532 bp, 15 predicted proteins | sample 2228361 | NCBI WGS metagenome assembly FWPU01 (sample SAMEA103939777, study PRJEB20133) | metagenome
TACTTTGATGTGGAACACATCCGGCGAGAATTGGGGTGGTATCCGCGCTACACCTTTGCGGACGTGGCACAGGCAAAACGCACCTGAAAGCCGCGATGGATGAAACGAGGGGATGGCGATGGCAAAGCCCACGGAATATGAAATCTACCTGCTGCTCAACCAAGCCAGAAGACCCCTCTGGCTGGCAGAGATAGACCTGAGCGGCGCCGGTCTGCGGGGGGCCGATCTGGCCGGAGCCGACCTGCGAGGGGCTTATCTGCTGGGCAGCCGGCTACAGGAGGCCGACCTGGCAGGGGCCAACTTGCGCGGGGCCAATCTGGCAGGGGCCGACTTGAGGGAAGCCGATTTGCAAGAGGCCAACCTGAGCGGGGCCGATTTGAAAGGAGCCGATCTGGCAGGGGCTAACCTGCGCGGGGCCAATCTGACAGGGGCCGACTTGAGAGGAGCCTATCTGGAGTCGGCCTGCGTGACCGAGGCCCGCTACAGCGATTCCACGCAGTGGCCCACAGGCTTTGCCCCTGCGGCGGCGGGGGCGCGGTTGGTCACATCGGCACCGTGACCGCAGACAAAGCCGGCGTGCCAGGGCCTCTATTCACCTAATGCCGTTTCCACCCGCACGGCGCAGACCTTGTAGGAAGGTATCTTTGCCAGGGGGTCTAACGCCTCAATGGTGAGGATCACGATCGGTTTGGCCTCACACTTTTGCACAGCCGCCTTCATCTGCAAAGCAATGATGGGGTGCGCCTCCGCCGTGTCGGAGCCGGTGACAGAGAAGATAGCCCAACAGAAGGGCCGGCGCGAACCAAATATACCAGAACTGATCGGTGCGGCGCATCGCCATGAGCCAAGGAAGGAGGTTGATGGCGATGTAGCCGATGAGGACGGCGATCCTCACCTGAGGTCGCACATATCGCAGTACCCAGATGCCAGCCTGGATCGCCGCGGGCAGGAGCACCACCTGATCCAGCACCCAGCCGAAGGGGGTCGTCACAAAGGAAACGAGGAGAAGCAGCGGCATCTGCTCGGCCCAATCCCAGGCATCTCGCTGTCGCCGCCAATGGGGAATGAACCAGATGAGGCCCAACAAGGTCGGGACGAACAGCGGCCACAGGCTGTCGTTCACCGCAAGGGGCTTGTGGGACAACATGCGCAGCAACGTGCCCAACGTCGGCGTTGCCCACTGGCCCGGCGGGCGGTTGGCCCAGTTATCCAAGTAGTAGCCAAGGACCGGCGGGTTGATGAGCATTGGGATCGCGGTCGCGATCGCCCCGGCGATCAGGCCACCGCCCAGGACCGACCACCGGCGTTGGCGCAGGCTCCACAAGAGGAGCGCGAGCCAGAACAGGTATAGTAGGTGCGGCTTGATGGCAATGAGCACCGCACAGATTCCGGCCCGCCACCACGCCTTGCGCCGCACGAAATAAAGAAAGCCCACCAAGCCGGTGAGGATCAACGGGCTGATCTGCCCCACCGCCAGTGCGCCGAGGGTGGGGAAGAAACTGAAGGCGATCAGCAAGGCGATCCATTCCCCTTTCGCCTCCCCGCCGTAGAGCCGCCAGAGCACAACGGCGCAGGCGATAACCAGCACAACGGTCAACAGGGCGTAGAGGAGGCTGGCGGTGATGTAGTCCAGAAAGCCGAGAGGGATGACAAAGAAGAGCGTCCATGGCAGGCTCCAGGTGATAACCAGCGTATCCTGAATCCAGATGGAAGCCTGCGGCAGAGAGCGAAGTTCTTCCGGCGAAGGCATATAGGGGTTGCCCCCGGCCAGGAGCAGATGACCCGCCGCCCAATACTGGACGATGTCGCGCTTGGGGTCAAAGGCCCGGCTGCCTCCCGTGCGCGCGCTCGTGAGCAATAGAAAGCCCAAGAGAAGCAGGAGCAAGGCCAGCAAGAACGCTTTGTAGCCTCTAGGTTTCATTAACTGCACCTGACCTTATCGTGGCGTGAAAGGTGAGGTGATTATACGCGCCTTTGGGCTCGCGTCAAGGGTCGTTTCTCGGCAATGCCGTTGACCGCGCCGTGCATCTGTGCTAGAATGAGCGCATGATGCAGGTAGCGGAGACGCTGAAAGCCAAACTGAAGACCTTGCCCGCGAAGCCCGGCTGCTACCTGATGAAAGACGCCGAGGGACGCGTCATCTATGTGGGCAAGGCGGTCAACCTACGCGCCCGCGTCCGCTCCTATTTTCAGGCCACTGCGGGCGTCTCACCCAAGACGAGCCACCTAGTATCCCAGATCGCAGACTTGGATTGGATCGTCGCACCCAGCGAACTGGAAGCCCTCATCCTGGAGAACAATCTGATCAAGCGGCACAAGCCGCGCTACAACGTCCGCCTGAAGGACGACAAGACTTATCCGTATATCAAAATCCACTGGCAAGACCCCTACCCCAAGATCACCATCACCCGGCGCATGGAGCAGGACGGCGCGCGCTATTACGGCCCCTTTACCTCTGCCTGGGCCGTGCAGCAGACACTGGACGTGCTGCGTCGCATCTTCCCCTATCTCACCTGCGACCGAGAAATTACCGGCAAAGACCCGCGCCCCTGCCTCTACTATCATATCGGTCGCTGCGCCGGGCCTTGCATCGGGGCTGTCGGCCAGAAGGAATACCGCGACATCATCGCCGGCCTCGGCAGTTTCCTGGAAGGGGAGACCGAATCGGTATTGAAAGAACTGGAAGCGAAGATGGCAGCCGCGGCAGAGGCGCTGCAATTTGAGCGGGCCGCGCGCTATCGCGATCAGATACGTGCCGCTCGCAGCCTGGTGGAGCGACAAACGGTCGTCTCGCCCGCGCTGGCGAACCAGGATGTCATCGCCTTTGCCCGTGCCGACGGCGATACCTGCGTGCAGGTCTTCTTCGTGCGCCACGGCAAGATGATCGGGCGCGAAACCTTCGTGTTGGAGGGAACCGAGGGTGAAGAAAACCAGGAAGTGATGGCCTCGTTCCTGAAGCAATTCTACAACGATGCGGCCTATGTCCCGCCGGAAATCCTGCTGCCCCATGAGGTGGACGAGGTGCGCATCATTGAGGCGTGGCTCGGCTCCAAACGAGGCGCGAACGTGGTGCTGCGTGTACCGCAGAACGATAACGCCCAGAACCTGGTCAAGATGGCCGAGGAAAACGCGACGGAGACGCTGAACGCGCTGCGCAGCCAATGGCAGGCCGATACCAACCGTCAATTGCAGGCATTGGCCGAGTTGCAGGAGGCGTTGGGCTTGAACCGTCCGCCGGCGCGCATCGAGTGCTTTGACATCTCCAACACCCAAGGGGCGGAGCCGGTGGCGAGCATGGTCGTTTTTGCCCAAGGCGTGCCCCGCAAGAGCGATTATCGCCGCTTTCAAGTGAAAACGGTGCAGGGGCCAGACGACTACGCCAGTATGAGAGAGGTGCTGCGCCGCCGCTTTCGCCGCGCGGTGGAGGAGCATCCCGACGCCGGGAAGCCGGGCGGCCAGCGCGAGAGCGCCAAAGCCTGGAAGGTGCTCCCGGACCTTCTGATGGTAGATGGCGGCAAGGGGCAATTGGGCGTGGCAGTAGAAGTCTTGCAGGAGTACGAATTATTGGACGCGGTGCCGGTAGTGGCGTTGGCGAAGGAGCGAGAGGAACTGTTCTTGCCGGGCAGGCCGGAGCCTCTCCTCCTCCCCCGCACCAGCCAAGCCCTCTATCTGGTGCAGCGCATCCGTGACGAGGCGCACCGTTTCGCGCTGACCTATCATCGCAGCCGCCGGGCGCGAGCAGCCAGAGCCTCTACTTTGGAGGAAATCACGGGCATCGGGCCGGTGCGCCGCCGCGCGCTCATGCGCCGGTTCGGCTCTATTGAGGCGATTCGCGAGGCGTCGCTGGAGGAACTGGCCCGCGTGCCGGGCATGACGCGGAAGGCGGCGGAGCATGTAAAAGCTCAACTGTGATGCTGCAATTCGGGGAGTGTCTCGCATACGTTCATTGCGATTACGAGGGGATTTTCTTATGGAAAACCATATTTACCTTCACTCTTGCGAAACTATGCAGGAATTAAGCGATAATAGCGTCGCCCTCACCGTGACTTCGCCGCCTTATTGGAACGCGATAGACTACGACATTCACGCCTCAGACAAGACACAGCATTATCGCACTCGTGCTTACGCTAACGGCTACACCGAATATTCGGAGTATCTTGAATGGCTCGAGCGCATCTTCGCCGAAGTCCTACGGGTAACAAAACCTGGAGGTTACTGCGCAATTGTAATCGGGACCGTGTTACTGGATGGTAAGCACTATCCGGTGCCATTTGACCTTGTCTCGCGTTTGACGAGGAGTGGATGGGATTTCCATCAAGATATTATCTGGCACAAGTGCACGGCAGGGGTGAAGCGTGCGGGCGTGACCATTCAGAAACCGTATCCCGGTTACTACTACCCGAACATCATGACCGAGTATATCCTGCTGTTTCGGAAGCCTGGTCCTAGAATTTACGAGGATCGTAGCCAAGAGGAGAAAACAATTGCTGAATTCCCCATCAATCGCCTCTTCACTATGGATATCGCGAACAACATCTGGCATATTGCGCCCGTTCCTCCCGACACGCTTGACCATCCATGTCCCTTCCCAGAGGAAATTCCATATCGGCTAATTACCTTGTATTCTTACCCTGGCGATTTGATCCTTGATCCATTTGTGGGCTCCGGACAAACCACCAAGGTGGCGAAATGGCTGGGTCGGCGATTTGTAGGATATGAGATCATCGCTAAGTATGTTAACCTAGCTCTGGCTCGACTGGATGAGCCCATCTCCATTCGTCCCCAGCAGTTGGTCGCTATCTTTGAAAAGATAGGACTGGATGAGCCGGCAGAGAAAAGCGGAGATCCGAAGCCAAGAGACGGGAAGAAACCGGAGCCTCTGGAGAAACAACAAACCCTGTTCTAGCGAACACAGGCAGAACATCTCTACAGGGTGGATCGGTAGTCGCAAGTAGGAGCGTCAATGACAAACGACATCCAAGATCTCGTTCTGGCAATTGCCAGAGTGGGGAAAGACAATCCATCACACCCTTTGCTTCATCGTGTTGAGCCCTTCCGCCATTTTCTTCTTCCCGATGGCAGGATTGATTATGCCCACCTTGACGAGCGAGATGGGTCATGTACTCGAAGAGAGGTGCTTCTCCGCTTTCTCCTCCTAAGTGCCGTAATTGACCAAGGCCCGGATGTGGCAGGAGTCCGAAAGCTCCTTGTTGGTGTGACAAACGATCCATATCGTAGGGAAGTCAGATTCCTTCACAAGCCTCTCTCTTTCTTCGCAGAACTGGGGTTGGCTATTGACCGAATCCTGGACAGACATGAATCTGTCAAAGCGGTGCGTGCTGCAATCTGGGCCCGTGAGAACCAATCAAAAGCATCCAAATACAACCTGTTCATGGACAGTGCTAAACAAGTCCTAAGCTATGCGGTATTCAGGTGGGGAGTTCCGCTCGCCGTCCCTTTACTTTTGGAGAAAGATGATCAAAGCGAAGAACGCAGCCCCACCGTTTTGCTTGACTACCTGGAGTCATGGCAATCTGCCGAAGTGATGAGCCAGCAAATAAAAGATCACGCTCGCTATGGCTTAGGAAAGGCTATCGGTGACAAAGCTTGCCACCTCTTTGCTAAATGGATGGTGTCCAGCTTTCATCTAGCAACACGACAAGAACCCTCGTGGGGAGAATTCTCCTTTGAAGTGCCATACGATTCAAACGCAGGGCGTGTTTTGTGGCGGACAGGCTTCTTGCTCAAATGGGCAAAAGAAGATGATTACATAGGGCGAAAGGTAGTTCAATTGGGTGAAGGCAAAGGTGGAACTGAGTATATCCGAGTGACTAACATTCGGGGTATGGGTATGTCTAACCCTCTTCCTGACAGATTACGGCCAGTATATAGCGAAATCGCAGTCAACCACCTCAAGTCTCACAAAAGACCTCCTCGCAAAGTAGAGATTCAGAGAATCCAGCACGCCTATTTGTTGGAGGCTTTCCCGGTCGCAAAGTTGGGCGTCGCTGATTTTGACGATGGTTTGATCCATATTGGGACGCAGTACTGCTTTAACCACGCTAAACCCCGGTGCGCAGAGTGCCCAATAAACGGGCTTTGTGAGGGCTATCAATCAAACCACAGGTTGATCCTCAATTATCGGACGTAATCACCGAGATTGCGCTGGCGACTGAGAGGAACATGACCCCCGACGAGATCGCAGCCCGCCTGGCGACCTTTCCCCTCTTCCAGGGACTCTCGTCCGACGAACTCGGCCACCTGGCAGACGAAGTGCAAGAGGAAACCTACCTCGTGGGCGAGGTCATCTTCCATCAGGGCGAGCCGGGCCGAGCCCTCCTCATCGTAGAGTCGGGCGAGGTGGAACAGGTCGGGCTGGATGCCGATGGCCGCCAGATCATCCGGCGCGAGGTCGGCCCCGGCCAGGCCTTGGGACGCACCGCCATCCTCCAAGGCACGGTGCAGCCTACCACGGCCACCGCCCGTTCTGACGTCCGTCTCTTTGCCATCTACCCTCAGACCTTATCCTGGCTTCTGAGCCGCCGGCCCGACCTGCGCGCCGAACTGCTCCCCATCCGCATCGCCGGTCGTCTCCGCGCCTTTCCCTGTTTTGCCTCCCTCTCCGACGAAGCGATCCTCCGCCTGGCCGACCTGGTGCAGCCTGTTCGCCTTCATGTGGGCGAGCGCATCGCCACGCCGGAAGAACTCGGCCACGACCTCTACCTCATAGATACCGGCCAGGCAGAGGTAGAATACAGAGACGGAGACAGGACACGGCGGGAGACCTTGACGGCAGGGAACTACCTCGGCGCGACCGTTATGTTGGGAGAGAGGCCCGTCGCCCGCGCGCGGGCGCGTTCCGACCTCTCCCTCTTACGGTTGGATGATACCGACCTTCGCTGGCTCTTGCGCGTCTATCCCAACGTGCGCAGTGACCTACGCCACCCCGACATCGTAGGTCGGCTGCGCACCGTTCCCCTCTTTTCCGCCTTGTCCGACCGGCAGTTAGCGATTCTCGCAGGTTATGTCGGCTGGCATCACTATCCGGCAAAGCGCATGGTGACGCTTCAGGGTGAGCCCGGAGCCCAATTCTTCATCCTGGACAAAGGCGAGGCGATCGCGCGGGTGGTGGATGACCAGGGCCGCGGTCGCCCCCACACATACTTTCGCGCCGGCGATTCCTTCGGTCAGACCTCGCTCTTCCTGGGCGACACGCGCGATGCCACAGTGGAAGCCCTTACCCCTACCGACTGGCTTTCTCTGCACCGTCTGGACCTTCAACTCTGCCTGGCAGATCATCCCGATATTCGCCCTCGCCTCAGGGTCCGTGCCGATATCCAAGAACGATCACGCCACAGGCATTTCCGTTGGCAAGAGCCGGGGGAACTTGTCCTCTTCTGGGCACGCCGCCACTGGTTCTTTTTAATGCAACGAGTGCTTGTCCCTTTGGCATTTCTTTACGTGCTGGCTATAGCCTGGGGGTTAGCACTGGGCTGGCGCGCTCCCTTCTGGCTGAACGGATTCTTGCTTGTCGTGACGGGGATCGCGTTCCTGGCCATAGCCTGGGTGATCATAGACTGGGCCAACGACTATTTTGCCGTCTCCAACCGTCGCATCACCCATTTTGAACGGGTGTTGCTCCTCTCCGAGATGCGTCGCGACGCGCCGCTGGACAAAGTGCAGGATATAAACATCGCGCGTGGCTTTCTGGGCAACCTTCTGGGCTTTGGCACCTTGGTCATCCAAACGGCAGCGACGGTAGGCAAGATCACCTTTGACTATCTGGCCAAGCCGGAGCAGGTGCAGGAGATCATATTTGAGCAGGTAGCACGGGCACGGGCCGGCGCCCGCGCGGTGTCCAGAGGAACGATCCGCCGTGGGCTGGAGCGCAACCTGGCCTTCGGCCTGGAGCCCGGCGCGCCGGCACGCGTCCTACCGGATTCGCCTCCTCCTGCAGATACTCCTGTAAAGAGGCCGTGGCGGGAACGGCTACGCTTTTGGCCTCGTCTGCACTGGGCCGAGGGAGGACGGGTGACCTGGCGCAAACACTGGATGAACCTCCTCATCCGCACCATCCGCCCATTGCTGCTGACCATCGTGAGCCTGGCAGGGTCGCTGGCTGCCTTGGCCGGTTGGGGCCCTTTCGCTGCGGAAGAGGTGCGCGCGCCGGCCTTCCTGGTGTTGCTCCTTCTCTTCCTTATCTTCGTCGGTTGGCTCTGGTGGAACTACGCCGATTGGGAGAACGACATCTACGTCGTGACACCGGAGCGCATCATAGACATTGAAAAGAAACCCCTCTTCTTCGCCGAGAACAAGCGCGAGGCCAGCCTGGCCGTGGTGCAAAACGTCAGCCTGAGCATCCCCGGCCCGTTGGCCTATCTCCTCAACTATGGCGATGTCATCATCCAGACGGCGGCGGAAACCGGCTCCTTCAATTTCCGGTTCGTTTCCAACCCGCGCGAGGTGCAAAACGAGATCTTCCGCCGCATAGAGGCTTATCGTCGTTTAGAGGAGGAACGCCGGGCCAGAGAGCGTCAGGCGGAACTCCTGGGCTGGTTCGGCGAATACGATCGGCTCAAGGGCGCACGTCAGCCTGGCATGTGAAAACCTCTGACAAGGATGGGCATTTCCATAAAAGAGAGCGATCATCAGCCCTCACCCCCGGCCCCTCTCCCGCTTACGGGAGAGGAGGGGCAACCTCAACCCTATCCCCGGAGGGTTGAAGGGCGGACAGTTTTCGCTTTGATGGGGAGCGGGTGCTTCGCCCCCGCACAGGGGGCCCATATAACCTCTCTCCACCCCCTCCCCCCTCCTCTCCCCGAATCGGGGAGAGGAGGGGGGACAAAGGGGGAGAAGAGAGGTCTTGGCGGTGGGAACCGCATGGGTATAGGGGACACCCCCAAGACCCCCTGCCCCCCCTGTCGCGAGTGCCAGGTTCATAAAACTGTCCGCGCCCCTCCCCGGAGGGGAGCGGGGTTGGGTGAGGGGGAGTTGCTCTTCCAAAGAAACACCGAGGCCCCGATCGTTCGGGGCCTCGCACTTCTGGACACAACCTTCTATACCTGCGCCCGCCTGCGTCGCCGCTGCCAGACGCGAATCAACAGGATCAACACTATCAACGGGATCAGAAGGAGGGAGAAAACAGCAACGTAGATCAACACATTCACCAGACCCTGAAGCACGACAACCAGGGCGGCCAGGGCGTTGCGCAATGTTTCCAGAGGCCGCCACCCCGGCTCCACCACCGGTTTCGCCAAAATGTCGGGGATGAGGGTGAGGCTGATGGTCGTCATGTCCACCAGGTTCTCCAGATACTGCATCCGCCCTTTGATCTGTTCAATCTGGCCGCGAATCTCGGCCAGGCGGTTATAGACCGCCAACACATCCTCGGCCTTCCCCGTCTTCTCCCGCACCTCGGTCAGCAGTTCCTGCAGTTCCTTCTCGGTCAACTCCAGGTTCTTCAGGCGGGCGTTCAGGTCGGTATATTCCATCGTCACGTTCTCGGTGCCGGTCGTCTCCCGTTGCACCCGCACTGCCAAACCCTTGAACTGCGCCAGCGCGTTCTCGTAATCTTTGACCGGGACACGAACGGTGAGGGTTGCCTGCAATTGCCCGTCCACGCGGAAAACGTTGGAATCCGACACGTATCCCCCCAAGCCGGTGACGATGCGGGTAACCTCCGCCACCGTTTTCTCGGTATCCGATACCACCAGTTCCAGCGTGGCGCGGCGGATGATCATCTGCTCGGTCGTGCCTTGGGGCAAAGCCGTGTCCGAGACGGAGCCTCCCGCTGCCTCCGGCGCCGGCACTCCTGCCACAGTTCTTTCAACAGGCTGCACGCCAACGACCGGTTTTCCGCCGACCTGTGGCTGGGCGCTCGCGCAAGCCGTAACGACCAGCGCCACCACGATAAGGGCCGTCATGATGATTTTGTTCCTCATGGGTCTCTGTCCTTTCTCCTCTGCCATAGGCTGCGAGATCGCATCCCCTTCAAAAGGACGACGGCGAGAGCCTACAGGTTCCCGTAGGTCACCAGCCTATAGATAGACGGTTGATCAGGCGTTCGGGGAGGCCTGCCGCGCGCATGCGCGCCTGTGTGACCTCAACGGCATAGCGCACGCGGCAGAAACGCAGGGTAACCTCCTCTGTGTCTAACAAGGCGTAGGCCGCGCGCGGGTCGCTGTTGCGCGGCTGGCCGACGCTGCCGGGGTTGATGATGAGGCGATGATCGCCAACGAGCGAGATGCGCCGGTCGTACACCGGCACAAGTTCCACGCAATCACCATCATCATCCCCTTCTCGTGCCTGCCAGCGGAAGAGGCGCGGGACATGGCTGTGCCCTATCAGACAATAAGGAGTCTCAAAGTAGGAGAAGTTAGCCAGCGCGGTAGCCGCATCTAGAATGTATTCCCAGATGGGGTAACGAGGACTGCCGTGGGCGATGGTAAAATCGCCTCGCACGACAGGCGTGTCGGGAAGCGTCTCCAGGTAGGCGAGGGCCTGCGGAGACATGTTCTCCCGTGTCCACAAGATGGCGCGACGGGCTTCCGGATTGAAATCCTCTATATCTAGGCGTCCGATGGTCGCCCAATCGTGGTTGCCAGCCACCCAAACGTCGGGCTTCAAATCGCGTATCCGCTCCACACAGGCGGTAGGTTCGGGGCCATACCCCACCACATCGCCCAAGCACCACACCTGATCCCAGTTAAACTGGGCAGCATCGGCCAGCACAGCCTCCAGCGCTACAAGGTTTGCATGGATGTCGGAGATAACGAGGATGCGCATGACCGCCTCCCGGTAGAGTTACCCTATCATACCACAATTGATAGCCGAAGCAACTTGGCTTCTCGGCTTTCCATTAAAGCCTCCGTCCGCCGCTTGACGGCGGGGCTCAACCTGTGGCATATTGTGCGTGCATCCTGGCAAGAGCGCAAAAGTCAAGGCATGACCCTCGCCTATCTCACTTTGGCCTGGCTCCTCGGCCTCCTCGTCGCCCATGCCGCCTGGGAAGGAGGCATCACCGGTTGTGGGCGGCCCTCTCCCCTGGTCTGGGCCACGAGCCTAAGCATCCTTCTGGCTTTTGCTGTTCTCCTTCGCCAGCGGCCACGGCATCGCTTTTTCTCCATTTTCGTCCTCACCTTCCTCCTGGGCGCCGCGCGTTATACTGCCTCGCCGCTCAATCCCTGCTTCGGCCCCCACGATCTTGCCACCTACAATGGTACAGCCGAAGCACCTCGCTGGCTGACCGTCACCGGCCTTGTGGACGATTCCCCCGACGTACGAGACCGGATCACGCTGCTGCGGCTGCGGGCAGAGACGGTGGAGATAGAGGGCCAGATGCAACCTGTGCGCGGCCTGGCATTGATTCAGGCCCCGCGCTACCCGGCCTATCGCTACGGCGATAAAGTGCGCGTGCGCGGCGCGCTGGAGACGCCACCGGACCTCGCGGGCTTCTCCTATAGGAAATATCTGGCGCGGCGGGGTGTCCATTCGCTCCTGCGCTATCCGCGCATTGAGATTATCGGACAGAAGCAGGGCGTTTTCTGGCGCGCCGTGCTAGTGCGGCTTAAGGACGCGAGCGCAGAGACGCTCTCTCGCCTCCTCCCCGACCCCTACGCGGCATTGGCAAAAGGAATGCTCCTCGGCCTTGAGGCCGGCATCCCCGACCGGGTGAATGAGGACTTTCGCCAGACGGGGACGACCCATGTCATCGTTATTTCCGGCAGCCAGGTTGCGCTCCTCGCGGCGGTGGTCTATTTCCTGGCGCGACGAGCTTTCGGTCAGCGTCTTGCCCTCTATCCGGCGGCAGCCGGTGTCCTGTTATATGCGGCGATGGTAGGGGGCGACCCGCCGGTAGTGCGCGCGGCCATCATGGGGCTTCTTTACATGCTGGCACAGCACGTTGGGAGGCCCACCACCGGCATCGTCTCCCTTGCGGCTGCCGCGTTTCTGATGACCCTGGCGAATCCCCTGACGCTATGGGATGCCAGCACCCACCTCAGTTTTGCGGCCACCGCCGGCCTCATCTTGATCGCGCCGCGCCTACAGCAAGGGGCCAGCCGTGTCCTGGCGCGTCATTTGCCATCGGGGCCCGGCCTCCGGCTTCTACAAGATTTCACCGCGTTCCTGGCCTTGACACTGGCCGCGCAGATCACCACCGCGCCCATCATCGCTTACTATTTTGGCCGCCTTCCCCTCATCTCTTTGCCTGCCAACCTCCTCATCTTGCCTGCGCAGCCATTTATCCTGGAAGGCGGCGCGGTGGCCTTGCTTTTGGGGCTTCTCGGCCTCACGCCTTTGGCGCAATTGGCAGCGTATGTTCCCTGGCTGGCACTGGCCTGGACGGTCGGCGTCGTGGAGATGTTGGCGCGGTTCCCTATGTTAGACTTAGGGCGACCTGCCATAGGCTGGGTATGGGCGGCCTATGGCGCGCTCGGCCTGTGGCTGGCATGGGATTATGTAAAACAATCCTGCGCGCGCCTGATGGCGACACCGAGACCAAGCCGGAGCGCATCTTGGCTTATGACGGGCGCGGTGGTCGCCGCCGTCGCTGCCTGGGTTCCCGTCCTGCAACTGCCCGATGGCCGCCTGCACGTCCGTTTTCTGAACGTAGGCGAGGGAAGCGCGACGCTGATCACAACGCCCGATGGCCGCCATGTGCTCATAGATGGCGGGCCTAGCCCTCAGAACCTGAGCGCGGCTCTGGGGCGCACGCTCCCCTTCCGCGATCGGCAATTGGAACTGGTGGTGCTGACACGGCCGGAGAGCGGCTACCTGGACGGGTTGGTGCCGCTGCTTGGCCCCTATCGCATCGCGCAGGTATTGCAGCCGGAGGCGGAGAAGGAGACGCGAGCCTACAACGAGTGGCGTCGGCGGTTGCAAACACAGGGCATCCCCATCTTGCGGGCGGAGCCGGGGCTACGGGTAGAATTAGGCCGCGGCGCGGTGCTGGACTTGCTGGGGCCAGGGGCCGCGGGTGCCCCCTTGACCCTGCGCGTGGCCTGGGGGCAAACCTCTTTTTTGTTCTCGGAGTTGGACGAGGAAGGGGAAGCGCGCCTGTTGGCAGACGGCTGGCCCATCGCGAGCACGGTGCTGCGGGTGGCGCATCAGGGAAGCGCGAGGGCATCTTCGCCTCGCTTTCTGACTGCGGTCAACCCTCTATTAGCCGTCATTTCGGTAGGCAGAGATAACCTGCACGGCCATCCGGCGGCGGAGGTGCTGGAGCGACTGGAAGGAATCGGCGCGCAGGCCTTGCGCACCCATGAACGCGGCACAATTGAAGTGACGACCGACGGCATGCGGCTGTGGGTGAGAACGGAGAAGTGAAACATGGATCAATGGACCGAAGACGAATTGGCAGTCTTGCGTCGGCTAACGGATACGGAGAAGATTCAGGCATTTCTGGATAGCCTGCCTTATAGCACGGACAATTTCTCGCGCTCGCCGCGCAGCGTCCTGCGAGATCGGCGCGCCAATTGCTTTGATGGCGCGTTGTTGGCAGCCGCGGCCTTGCGCTTTCTGGGCCTCCCCCCGACGGTGGTGGACATGCGGGCCGTGCGGGATGACGACCACGTGATCGCCGTTTTCAGGCGGAACGGGCATCTCGGCGCGATCGCCAAGTCTAACTTCGTGGGCTTGCGATATAGGGAGCCGATTTACAGGTCAACCAGGGAGTTGGTGCTCTCTTACTTTGAGGATTATTACAATCTGGACGGAGAACGAACGCTTCGCTCCTACACCGCGCCGGTGGATTTAAGCAAGTACGATAACCTGGATTGGATGTTCAAGGATGAGGGCGTAGAGGTCATTGCAGCGCGCCTGAACGCGCGACGACACTATCCCCTTCTGACGGAGGAGATGATCGCCTCTTTGAGCAAGGTGGATGAGAGAAGTTTCCGGGCCGGGATGTTGGGAACAAACGAAGCCGGCCTGTACAGGCCGAAGCGATAAATGCTCGTCGCGCGCCGGTGATGCCGCTTCGCGAGGCACGTGGTGTATAATAGAGAGGTGATGGCGGAACTGTTATGAGGCTCGGTTACTCATGATATATTCACCCCTGGCAAAGAGCGGGTGACCTATGCAGGCATCCCCAAGCGGCCCTGGCGAGCGCGTGGCCGTTGGCAGCGTGGCGAACGTGCTGGGCTTTGCAACGACTACCGTCCTCGCCCTCTTGCTGACGCCCTACCTCTTGCACCACCTGGGCGCGAGTGCCTTTGGCGCGTGGGCTTTGGTCGGCGTCGTCGTGACCGTCCTGCAACTGGCCGACCTGGGCCTACCGCGCGCGCTCAGCCGGACAGTAGCCGAAGCGTACGCCCAAGGCAACGCGGTAGGCCTGTGGGTCAATTTTGGCACAACCCTTTTTCTCTACCTCATCATCAGCAGCGTGGTAGCCTTGTTGCTGATCGCCACACGGGGGCCGCTGGTAGCCTATGGCCTTGCCGTGCCGGAGCCGTGGCAGGCCGATGCGCGTTTTGCCCTCGTTTGGATGGCCTGTGGGCTCCTGCCTGCTCTCGTCACCAGCGCCCTGGGCGCGACGCTGGATGGACTCCAGCGCATGGAATGGACAAACCTGGCATTGGTGACAGGCCGTGCCACCTACGCCGGGGGCGCGGTGATGGCCGTGCTGACCGGAAACGGCCTGCGCGGGCTGGCGATAGCCATGGTCGTCGCCACTCTCTGCCAGATGACCGTCGCCACGCTGGGCCTGTGGATCGTCGCCTTCTATGACGGCTCTCTATCGTTCCCAAGGGGAAGACATGCTCTACCCTCACCGGTTCACCCACGATGGATAGGAGCACAGTTCGTTGCGCCCTTACGCCGTCATTTATCCCTGAAGGCGGCGCGTTCTCTGCTGGCCTATGGGCTCCCCATTCTGGCGAACGCAGCGGTGGGCCTGGCCTATGTTCCCTGGAGCAAGTTGGTTCTGGCGCGGGCCGCGCCGGTGGAGATGGTCGGCTATTATGAGGTCGCCTCCACTTTTGCCATGCAAATTTTCCTCCTGGCTTGGGCTCTGGCGATGGCCGCTTTTCCGGCCCTGGCGCAGGCATGGGGAACGACCGATCACGCACGCGTTCACCGGCTCTATGGCCGCGCAAACCGTTGGGGGGTGATGGCGACTTTGCCTGCCGGCATCGCCTTGATCCTTGTGGCGGCCCCTCTCTTGCGGGCCTGGCTGGGCTTGAACATATTATCTGAGGCCGTGCCTACCCTACAACTGGTTGCCGTAGGCTGGACACTCGTGGCCTTGGCCGCACCATCGGCGGTCACTTTGCAAGCCATCGGGCGACCGGCTCATACGCTATACGCCGTCCTGGCGAACGGCCTGACCAGCGCGTTCCTTTGCCTCGTCCTGGCCCCGCGCTACAAACTGGTGGGCGTGGCCGCCGCCAACCTGGCTTCCGCTCTTGTCGGTTCCCTCCTGATGATCTGGCTTTGTCGCCGCGCGTTGGGCCTGCCCACCTTGCCTCGGGTTACGACATTCCTGCGCCCTGCTGCGTCTGCACTATGGGCTCCCGTTGTGCCGGCTTTACTGCTGGCTTTAACGAGCGTCTTGCTCGCTCGCCAGCCCTCGCCTTCGCTCGTCGCCTTGTTTCTGGCAGGGGGAGGCTATGCCGTCCTCTACGGCGTTTGCTGTTTCGCCTGGGGCCCCTTGGCGAAGGAAGAGCGAGATTGGCTGCGGAGACATCTCCCCATTCCTCCCTTGAGAGGGCCGACAAGGGGAGACGTATCAATAGAGTGCCAGGAACAAGGGGGGCGCCGCTTTGCAGTTTATCCTTTCCCCGGCGAGGAGAGGGCCAAAGACGAAGATGTCAACGAGGTAACTGCGGCCCTGAAATCGCCTCTCCTTTCCATCATCATCGTCAACTGGAACGTCCTTCCGCGTCTGCGTGCCTGCCTGGCCTCCATTCATCGGGAAACAGCGGGAAGCGCGCTCCACGTTGAGACGATCGTGGTGGATAACGCTTCTGCCGAGAGCCCGGTGGAAGCGCTGCGTCGGGAGTTCCCGCAGGTGTGCGTCATCGCCAACGACCAGAACCTCGGCTTTGCCCGCGCCTGCAATCAGGGGTTGGCCCAGGCGCAGGGACGCTATCTCCTTCTTCTCAATCCCGATACCGAAGTGCGGCCCGGCGCGCTGGCACAACTCATCGCCTGTCTGGATTCTTGCCCGCGTGCCGGGGCCTGCGGGCCGCTGATCCGCACACCTTCCGGCCAGATAGATTACTTGGGAGGGCGTCGCTTCCCGACGCCCTGGAGCCAGGCCCTTGATTGGGCCGGCATCACGCGTCGCTGGCCGCGTTTGGCATTTCATCTGATCCCGACATGGGATCATCTGAGCAGCCGCGCGGTAGAGTGTCTGTCGGGCGCGGCGTTGATGCTGCGCCGCGAGGCATTGGCCGATGTGGGGCTGCTGGACCCTGCCTATCACCTCTACGGCGAGGATATGGACCTTTGCTTCCGGCTGGTGCGGGCGGGCTGGGAACTTCGCTACTGCGCCGAGGCCGAGATCGTCCATTGGGGGGGAGAATCCAGCAAGCAGATCAAACCCGAGGCCGCGCTATGGGCACAGCGGGGAAACGAGCGTTTCTTCCGCAAGCATTACGGCCTTGGGGCAGTCCTGTTGCACCGGATATTTATCTTCCTGATCTCTGCCGTCAAGGCGACATTGTTCGCCGGGGCCGGACTCGTGCAGCCGCTGGCCGCTCGCCGCTCTCATCTATGGCGAGAAGCCCGCGCTCACGCCCTCATGGCGCGTTGGGCGCTGGTAGGGTAGTCGGCTGCCATCTAACCGAAAAGGAGCAACATGCTCATCACCCACGGCACGCTGGTCACACTAGGTCTGTCGCCGCAGGTCATCAATGACGGCGCGATCCGTGTCCAGGGCGACATCATCACCGATATCGGCCCCACCGCCGAACTGGAACGGCGTTATCCTGCCGCGGAGAAACTGGATGCAAGAGGAAGGATCGTCCTGCCGGGCAACATCTGCGCGCACACCCATTTCTACGGCGCGTTCGCCCGCGGCCTCAGCATCCCCGGTGAGCCTGCGCGTAACTTCGTGGAAATCCTGCAGAAATTGTGGTGGCGGTTGGATCGCGCGTTGGATGAGGAAGGGGTGCGCCTCAGCGCGCTCGTTTGCCTGGCCGATGCCATCCGCCATGGCACGACAACCCTCATAGATCACCACGCCAGCCCCAGAGCCATTGACGGCTCATTGGACATCATCGCCGATGCAGTGATGGAAGCGGGCCTGCGCGCCTGTCTGTGCTATGAGGTCACCGACCGCAACGGGCCGGAGGGCGCACGCGCCGGCATTCGCGAGAACGTCCGTTTCATCCGGTCTCTGGCCGCGCGCGGCTCGCCTTTCCTCGCCGGAACCTTCGGCCTGCATGCATCCTTCACCGTAACCGATGAGACGCTTGCCCTCTGCCGGGCCGAGGCGACGGCGCTGGGCGTCGGCTTCCACATCCACATGGCCGAAGATCGGGCGGACCAGGAGGACAGCCTGAAGAGATATGGCCTCTCCGTAGGCGACCGCCTGGCACGCCGGGGCGTGCTGGGCGAAAGGACGTTGGCCGCCCACTGCGTCCATGTCAACCCGCTGGAAATGCGGCTCTTGGCCCGCACGGGCACGAAGGTCTCGCATCAGCCCCGCTCTAACATGAACAACGCTGTGGGCGTGGCCGATGTGCCGGGGTTGTTGGCTGCCGGCATCTGCGTGGGCCTGGGCAACGACGGTTTTTCCAATAACATGTTCAGCGAGATGAAAGCGGCTTACCTGGTGCAAAAACTGCACCAGCGCGATCCGCGCGCCTTGGGTGCCGATAGTGTCCTCATGATGGCCGTCGCGAACAATGCCCGCATCGCCAATTTGTGGTTCCCCCGCCCATTAGGCCAGTTGGCCGTCGGAGCCTACGCCGACATCATCCTCGTAGATTATTTCCCTTACACACCCCTCACCGTCGGCAACTTCCCCTGGCACCTCATCTTCGGCATAGATGGTTCGCATGTGACGCATACGATCTGTGGCGGCAGGCTTTTGATGAAGGAGCGCGTGCTCCTGACGCTGGACGAGGAAGCCATCGCCGCGCGAGCCCGCGAGGCCGCACCCCGCATCTGGGCGCGGTTCCAGGAAATCGCCCATGCGGAGGGGGCATGAAAGTGATAGACAACTGGCCCCCTCCTCAACCCTCCCCCGTGAAAGGGGGAAGGGCAGGGTGGGAGCCTGATGCCGACCTGTCCCCTTTCCTGCGCCTGGGCTTGGCGATGGAGGTGCTCTATATTCTCTATTTCACGGCACGCTTTCCCCTGCCGCGCCTTTATGACACGTTGCCGCCGGTAGATTTTGCTAAACTGACGGGTTATTTCTGGGGCGACTCCGTAGCCTACGTTGCCGTGCTGAGCGCGCTCTTTGCGCTCTCGGTGGTGGCAGCCCGGCGTGCGATGCCTGTGCAGGGCCGGGCGTTACCCCTCATTCTGGCGGGCAGCGTCATGTTCGGCCTGACCTTGGTATGCCTCTATCCTATCCTGGCAACCGACCTTTTCAGTTATGCCTTGCGCGGGCGGGTCGCCGCCCTCTATGAAGCGAACCCATTTGCTGTCTCGCCCTCCGCCTTCCCCGACGATCCCTGGGTAGGGCTCATGGGCGAGTGGGCCGTGTCTGCCTCGCCCTACGGGCCTCTCTGGGAGGGATTGAGTTATCTTGTCGCCCGCCTTTCCGGAGATAACTTCCTGGCGCACCTGCTGGCGCTCAAGGCCGTCGCCTTCGTTTCTTACCTGTGCAGTGTGGCCCTCGTCTGGGCGGTCCTGGGACGACTTCTGCCGGAGCGCCAGGCCGCAGGAACGCTCTTCTACGCCTGGAATCCCTTCACCCTGCTAGAGGCGGTGGGCAACGGCCACAATGACATCGTGATGGCAACCTTGATCCTGTTGGCAATCTATTTCCTCGTCAGCGGACGCGCCTGGAGAGTTGTCCCCACACTGGTCACGGCCGCGCTGGTCAAGCATATCGCCTTACTCCTTATCCCACCTTTCGCCCTCTATCTGGCCTGGCAACGGCCCCCGTTGCGACGCTGGCTTTTTCTCATCGCCAATGCGGCGTTGGCCATCATCTTGTTGGTCATGTTTTGGCTGCCTGCGTGGCCGGGGTGGGACCAGTGGGCCGTGCGTGAGGCGGCTACCGGCGCGACCTATTCCCCGGCTGCGCTCCTTATTCTGCTTCTGCGTCTTGTGACGGGGCCGGCCAACGCGTTCAGAATAGGGCGTTACACCATCCTTGTCCTCTTTGCTGTGACCTACCTTTGGGCATTGCGTCGCCTTCCCAACACCGCGCGCCAGGCCATCTACGCAGGCTTTCTCATCCTGATGGGCTACCTGGCCTTCGCCGCCATGCAGTATCACCCCTGGTATCTTCTGTGGGTGTTGCCGCTGGCCCTGTTCCTGGGGCCTATGGAGATGATCGCCGTCGCCGTTTTCTGCTGGACAAGCCTGGCTAACACCGTCATTTACGACGTCCTCTGGCCTTGGCTTTGGGATATGTTAGATGCTACGGCCATCCATCTGATCGGCGTTCCTTTCACATTCCTGCTGCCGCTGCTGGCCGCGCTGTGGTATCATAGGAGAAACGCAGAAATGACCCGGCAGGCGATCCTGCCGAAACATAACTGAACACACCATTGCGGAGGCTCTTCACAGATGACCGAAATCGGTACGATCGCGATCCTGGGGGGCACAGGAAAAGAAGGATCGGGCCTGGCGCTGCGCTGGGCGAAAGCAGGTGCACGCGTCCTCATCGGCTCGCGCGACCCGGCGAAAGCGGAACGCGTGGCCGCCGAACTGAACGCCAAATTGGGGCAAAATGCCATCAAAGGATTGGGGAATCGGGAGGCGGCAGCCCAAGCCGATATCGTCGTCCTGACCGTCCCCTATGCGGCCCATCTCAGTACCTTAGCCCAGGTGAAGGATGTGCTGGCCGGCAAAGTGTTGATAGATGTGACCGTCCCTCTGGACCCGGAGAACGTGCGTCGCGTGAAACTACCGCCGGCAGGCTCGGCCACGCAAGAGGCGCAGCAATTCCTGGGCGAAAGCGTGCGGGTGGTCTCGGCCTTCCAGAATGTCTCCGAATTGCTGCTGCATGACCCCCTCGCGCCCATTGAGTGCGATGTGTTGGTCTGCGGGAACGATCGGGAGGCTAAACGGATGGCGATTCGCCTGGCCGAGATGGCCGGGATGCGCGCCTTTGACGGCGGCCCCGTTGAGAATTCGGCAGCAGCCGAGGCGCTGACCCCCGTCCTTATCAACCTCAATATCCGCTACAAAGTACATGGGGCCGGCATCCGCTTCACGCGCCTGCCGGGGTCGGCCTGACAAGGCCCACACTCTAACCCTCCGCGCAGCGAGCTACCCCTTACCCACAAATCGGTTGCTGGGGTAGAGCGGCGCTACAGGCCCTCACTTTTCCCCGCCTCGCTGTCGCTCGGCACCCCCTTTCTCCCCCGTAAAACGGGGGAGAAAGGGGGTTGGGGGGATAGTGGG
>FWPU01005080.1_pt1 | contig 20526 bp, 17 predicted proteins | sample 2228361 | NCBI WGS metagenome assembly FWPU01 (sample SAMEA103939777, study PRJEB20133) | metagenome
AAAAATTTTTAATTTCTATTACTTAAGACGCAATGGTTTTTTGAATTACCTAACTTTGGTCAATTATTGGACATCCTTTTATTAAAATTATTTCAAAAATGCTCGCTTTCTTCTTTAATCAAATACCTTTTTGTCTAGGGCTAAATTGGGCATGGAATTCAAATCTCTCCTTGATTTAATGCAGGAAAAGAAATATTATGCTTAGGGAAAATAAAGAGAAAACTCTGAGGCTGAAAGAAGCATTTAAAAATTAGAGGAGGAATAATGGATGCCTATGAGTTGCTAAAAGGGGCCATCGATATTCATATCCATATTGGGCCGGACCCGCATCGCCGCCGCCGAGTAACTGCTTATGAAGCAGCTATTCAGGCCAAAGAGGCCGGAATGCGGGGAATTGTGCTGAAAAGTCATGATTATGTTACGACGCCAATAGCTTATTTGCTCCAGCAAATGATCTCAGGCCTCGAAATTTATGGAGGGCTCTCCCTTGATTTCGAAGTGGGTGGACTCAATCCATATGCGGTGGAGATGGCCGGCAAGATCAAGACTAAGATAGTTTGGATGCCCACCTTTTCCTCAGATTGGAACAGGCAGTTACATAAGAAGGAGGGGAGAGGGATTACTATCTTGGATCAAGGGGGCAAGATCCTTCCGGTGGTAATGGAAATCATGAGGCTTATCAAAAAGTACGAAATGACTTTAGCCACAGGGCATCTTTCCACGCCGGAAATTTTTGTCCTCCTCGATGAAGCCCAAAAAATAGATCTAAAAAGGATCATTATTACTCATCCCCTTTCACTCTCCTATGGATGCCGAGCTACCTTGGAAGAGCAAAAAAGAATGGTCCGAGATGGAGTCTTTATCGAACATTGCTTCGTTTCCACTATGCCCACGAGTGATCGGCTAGATCCTCAATTAATAGCAGAAGCGGTGCGGGCCGTGGGCGTCGAACACTGCATTCTTTCCTCAGATTTTGGCCAAATCTTCAACCCTCCTCCAGTAGAAGGCATGCGCATGTATATAGAGACCATGCTCCGCTGTGGTCTCTCCGAAGAAGAGATTGCCACCATGATAAGAAAAAATCCGGCCCGGGCTCTAAGCGTACCCGTTTACTAACAAGTTTGTCAGGATGCTAGTTCTTTCTTCGAACCTGCGCTATAGCGCGGATTAAAGTAGGTATAAAAAGAGAACCTAAGCTAGCAATAAAGATAGAGATGGCCACCAGGTAACACTCTTAAGCTGGCAGAAAGGTGGCAAAAAATCCTTGACAAATTTTAGACAATATTGTAAACAATATTGCAAACCAAAAGGATATTACATGCCCCTCCAGGAAGCAAAGCCAGTCTCTAAACCCCGACGAGAAGAGATCTATAAAGATCTAAAAAAACAAATTCTCTCCGGACGCCTTCTTCCAGGGTCTCGCCTTATTGAATATGCATTGGCCAAACGATTGCAGGTTAGCCGCCCCCTTTTGCGGGAGGTAATTAAACAATTAGAGCTGGAAGGTTTAGTTAAGATTATCCCTTATCGGGGAGCAGAGGTTACCCGTTTTTCCTTGGAAGATATAGAGGAAATTTATGAAATTCAAGCAACCTTAGAAGGATTGGCCGCCAGCTTAGCAGTAAAGAAGATTAATCAGCGCGATCTCCAAAAGCTGAGGAAATTGCAAGCTCAGCTTCAGCTCTCCTTGGCAAAGCCACCAGAGGAGTGGCAAAAGATTAATGTTGATTTCCATCAGTTTTTTATAAATCGGTGCGGCAATGAACGCTTGCAGAATTTGATTAAAAATCAACGGGACTATTTTGCCCGTTATTGGCGAATTATTCTAACTATTCCCGGGCAGAGAGAGCGGAATACGGTCGATCACGAAAAAATCCTAAGAGCTGCGGAAAAGAAGGATCCTCTACAAATTCGCTGGGCTATGGAAGAACACATCCGTCAGGCTGCCCAAAATTTAAAGCAATTTTTGGCCGCCAATTCATTTTTGCTTTAAGATTGGCCAAATTAATTTAAAGAGCGCTGAGAAAAATCTACCCCGCACAATGCTCAAAAACACATAGGGGAAAACTTAATTACGGTCAATAGAAATTTTTAAATATGGCCTTCCTGCTCGCCTTAGGCGGGCTTAGGAAGGAGCAGAGAGGTTGATTATGGAACTCACCGATAGAGAAAAAAAGATGCTCGATGGTGCCTTTGGTTCTGGCCCCCAAAATGCTATGCGTCTTTTAGTGACGCTTGGGGAAATATATGGGGCCCGCCAGATGATCCCCGTTTCCTCCTGCCATGTAGGCGGCAGAAGCTATTTGATCTCCGGAGAGGAAAATATTGAGTGGATGACAGATTTATGGCAAGGGGGCGCTCGTTTTCAAGTCTTTACTTCTACAAACCCCTGCTCGGTTGATTTTGAACAGTGGCCCAAAATGGGCCTGCCGGAGCAACTTGTTCTCAATCAGCAGCGAACCGATGAAATATACTTAAAGATGGGAGCTGTTCCTTTGGGGAGCTGTCTTCCTTATCAGTTAGGAAATTTGCCTTTGCCTGGATCACATTTTGCTTGGGGAGGTTCAGCAGGCGCAACTTTTGTTAACTCCGTTTTTGGTGCTCGAGGCAATCGGGAAGGATCTCCCTCTGTAGTTGCTGCTGCCATAACTGGGGTGACCCCAGAATATGGATTACACTTGCCGGAAAACCGCCTGGGTCAGGTGGTAGTGGATCTTTCGGGATTAGATGTTAATTCTTTGACTTTAGCCCAATACTCAGCCATTGGCGCATACATTGGCCGAACCTTAGTGGATAAAACCCCTGCGGTGGTTGGACTTCCACCACGCTTGAACCAAGATCAAATCCGCTTCCTTATCTCTCCCATGCCGACCGCCGGAGCAATTTCCTTATGTCATTTAGTAGGCATTACTCCAGAAGCGCCCACGCTCGAGGCTGCTCTTGGCGGCCAGAAGCCAGAGGTAAGAATTACGGTAGGCCCTAAAGAAATGATGGGTTCTTTTGAAAAATTGACTACTACCTCAAAAGAGGATGTAGATTTAGTCTGTTTTGGTTGTCCCCATTGCAGTATTACCCAAATAAAAGAGATTGCCTCTCTGATTGAAGGTAAAAGAGTCCATGGAAATACCCGTCTGTGGGTAGCTACTTCAGGGCATTTAAAAGAAATCGCTAAGAGAATGGGATTGGTGGAGATTATTGAAAAAGCAGGAGGGCTGGTAACCACTGACCTTTGCGTCTCCCCTGGAGCTCCGTTTCATTTAATTGCCGGCATAAAAACTGTAGCTATTAACTCGGCCCGAGGCGCTTATTTCCTTCCAGGAGCTTGTCAAGTAGAGGTGATTTTTGGGGAGACGGAAGATTGTATCCAAGCCGCCCTCTGCGGAAAATGGAGGAGGAGTAGATGAAGATAATTTTGAAAGGAAGGAAAATAACTGGGGGAATAGGGCAAGGAGAGGCAATAGTCACCCGCCAACCAATTAGTTTTCTGGGAGGAGTTAATCCGGATAAAGGAATGGTCGTGGAAAAAGGGCATGAACTGGAAGGGCAAGTCATAACTAATAAAGTTTTCATCTTTCCCCATGGTAAAGGATCCACGGCAGGTCCCTACATAATCTATGCTATGGCCAAAAGAAATACAGCTCCCGCGGCCATGATCAATCTGGAGGCCGAGCCAATTATTGCTGTGGGTGCAGCAATGGGCAACATTCCAATGGTTGATAAGCTTGATCAAAATCCTTTGGATGTGATTGCTAGCGGAGATCTAGTAAAAGTAGATGCTGATCGAGGAATAGTAGAAGTGATCAAAAAAGGTTAATCTTGGTAAATGGATGGCGGCAAGCGGGTTTTTTAAATCGATGGAGGGGAAATGGTCATTGGGGATATCCTGGCGATTAATGCCGAAAAATATCCACAAAAAACCGCCTTAACCCTTGGCGAAGAACGTCTGTCTTATGGGCAAATTAATGAAGAAAGTAATCGGCTCGCCAATGCTCTTATCGACCAAGGGGCGAAAGAAGGGTTAAGAGTTGCTATCTTGGGAAAAACATCTCCCCGAACGATCCAAAGTATATTTGGGGTGGCCAAAACTGGAGCTGCCCTGGTTATGATTAATAATTTACTCCGACCTCGAGAATGGGAATTTCTTCTCAAAGACTGCCGTCCATCGTTTCTGCTCTTGGAAGAAGAATTCATTCCCCCCATAATTTCCTTGCGCGAAAAGATACCTTTTGTAAAAAAATTACTATCTTTAGGAAACGGATGGGGCGAAGTGGAGTCTTTTGAAAATTGGACTAAAGAAGCTTCTCCAATAAATCCTCAGAAAAGAGTTCGCTATACCTCTATTTTTAATCTTCTATATACGGCAGGAACTACCGGAATCCCTAAGGCGGCTGTTTATACTCATCAAGGTTTTTATGAAAATTTATTGAGCACGATTATCGATACTCCGGGACAAGGCTATGATGAAGTTTGGTTAGGTCCTGTGCCACTTTATCACGTAGGGGGATTTACTACCGTAATTCGGGCCTTTTTAATGAGTAATACCCTGATCCTTTTCGATTCTTTTGATCCCCCTACCTATCTTAAAACTATAGAAAGAGAAAGGGTTACTATTTTATACGCTTACCCAACCATGATTCATGCTTTAGTGAATCATCCTGAAGCAGAGCTCCACGATTATTCTTCTTTGCGCTTAATAATTTATGGCGGGTCTGCTATGCCTTTATCTACGCTGAAAAAAGCTTTTCATATCTTTAAGGGAGATTTCTTGCAAAGGTATGGATCTACCGAATGTTGCGGGGGTGCAATTTCTATTCTTTACCCCCAAGATCATCGTCTTGCCCGCTTGGGAGATGAACGAGCGATCCAACGTCTCTCCTCTGCTGGTCGCCCTGCATTAGGCACCATAGTTAAGCTGATAGATGAGGAAGGGCAAGCGATAACAGAGCCTGGAATGATTGGGGAAATTGTTGCCAAATTAAATGCTCCTATGAAAGGCTATTGGCGACGCCCCAAGGAAACTCAAGAGACTTTGAGAGAGGGATGGCTATATACTGGCGATTTGGGTAAAAGAGATGAGCAAGGTTACTTGTACATTGTGGATCGGAAAAAGGACATGATCATCAGTGGGGCCAGGAATATATATCCCCGGGAGATAGAAGAAATATTACACAAACACCCAGCTATCTTAGAAGCAGCCGTTATAGGCGTTCCAGATGAGTATTGGGGGGAAAGTGTAAAGGCCATTATTGTTTTAAGGCCGGGGAAAAGTCTTACGGTAGAAGAGGTTATCGCTTATTGTAAAGAAAACTTAGCGAGTTATAAAAAACCTCGTTCCGTTGAATTTGTTTCTTCCCTACCTAAAAATCCAGGAGGGAAAATAGAAAAAAAAGAGCTGAGGCGTCTTTACGGGAAAGAAAAAAGCGAGCTGATTTAGGAAGCCGACACCGATTCTTGGCCCTTATAATGTCAGTTGGGCTTAAAAATTAAAAAGGGGAGGAGGGTTTAATATGTTTAAGAAAGTCCTTTGGGGAGCCGCATTGTTTTTCATGCAATTTTTTTTAGTCCTTCCATCAATCGCTACGGAAACTTTACCTGGTTTGCCCTCCAGAATGTTTTGGACGGCCTATGATGTGGGTTCCTCGGGATATGTGCAGACGGCCGCGCTTGCCGATGCCTTAATGAAGAAATATGGAATTAAAATCAGAGTGATTCCCTCTGGAACGGCTATTGGTAGATTTATGCCTCTTCTCACTGGAGCAGCCACCTATGCCAATATGGGAGATGAATCAGCTTTTTACATCGAAGGTATATATGAATGCAATACCATGGGGTTAGGACCTCAACCATTGCGCCAGGTTGTGGCTGTTCCTTATGTAACCATCATGGCTGTTACCAAAGAATCAGGTATAACCACCCCAGATACGCTCAAAGGCAAAAGAGTGGCCTGGGTTACGGGGGCTTCTACTCTAAATGTAAAAGCAACCTCCACGTTGGCCTTTAGCAAGTTGACATGGGCCGATGTTAGTAAAGTGGAGTTTCCCAGCTATGCGGCTTCGCTCAAAGGGTTGATTGAAGGAAAAGTAGATGCCGCTATTGCCGGCCATGATGCGCCCCTACTTTATGAGTTAGCCACTTCGCCTAGAGGTATAGCCCATGTGGTTTATCCTCATAAAGATAACGAAGGATGGACCCGCATGCAAGCTATTACTCCCTGGCTCGCTCCGACTTTATGGGATGATGGCCCAAGTTTTAAAAAAGGTCGCCCCGATGAGGTCTGGTCCTACCGTTATCCTAATATGGTTACTTTTGAAAAAATCAGTGTTCAAGAAGTTTATGCCTTAGCGAAGGCTATCAACGAAGCCTTTCCTCTTTATAAAGACACCCATAAAGCTATGCCCTTTTGGAAGGCGGAAAAAGCTGGCCTTCCTCCAGCCAACTGTCCTTTCCATGAGGGGGCAATAAAATATTACAAAGAAATTGGGATTTGGAAACCTGAGCATGATGCTTGGAATGATAAACTAATCGAACATATGAGAGCAGTGAAGAAAGAATGGGATGCTCTGGTCGCCGAAGCCACAGAAAGAAAAGTTAAAGAAAAAGATTTTTCTAAATTATGGATTGAACGAAGGAAAGCAAAAAAGTGGATGATAGAGTATTAAAGCGTAGATTGATAAAGAAATATAATCTCTAAGATCAAGCGATGAAAACTATCCATGATCATTAGTGAGCGGCATAGACAGCTCTTAGGCTTAGACAGACTAATTTTGATAGCCCTTGCGGCGGCGGGCACACTCATGGCTATTCTGCAGATCTTCCTCTTAAAACCATTTGGCTTTATGCTGACTGAAACGGCGTACCATTACTCCCTCATAGCATTCTTCGGCTCCCTGGTTTTCTTGATATTTCCAGCTCGCCGAAATAGCTCGAAGGCCAAAATTCCCTTTTACGATTACTGCCTATTTCTGTTAGGCCTTTCTACTGCTCTTTATTTTTCGAGCATAGCTTTGAAGGTGGTTGAACGCGGCTGGGAATTTGCTGCTCCTCCATTGCCTACCGCGCTTAGCTTAATTCTTTGGTTCTTAATTTTAGAAGCAGTTAGGCGCGTAGCGGGTAATGTGTTATTAGGCACTTGTTCTTTTTTCTCTCTCTACCCTACTTTTGCGCATCTAATGCCTGGGTTTTTAGAGGGGCGCGATTTCTCCTTGTGGGCCACGGCTTGTTATCATGCCATGAGTGTGGAGAGCATCTTGGGTATTCCCATGAAAGTAGTAGGTTCACTCCTGATTGGCTTTATGATTTTTGGCGTAACTCTGCAATTCACCGGTGGCGGGAAGTTCTTTATTAACTTTGCTTTAGCCTTATGGGGAAAATCACGGGGAGGACCAGCGAAAGTATCAGTAATTGCTAGCGCTTTCTTTGGCACTCTGAGTGGCAGCGTGATCTCTAATGTGGTCTCTACAGGGTCGATGACGATTCCGACCATGAAACGAACTGGCTATCCCTCTTACTATGCGGGTGCTATTGAAGCCTGTGCTTCTACGGGGGGAGCCCTTATGCCACCGGTTATGGGTACAGCGGCATTTATTATGGCTTCTTTCCTGTCCATGCCTTATTGGAAGATTTGTTTGGCTGCTTTAATTCCTTCCCTCCTTTACTATCTGGGATTATTTTTGCAGGCCGACGCTTATGCGGCCCGCGTCGGCCTAAAAGGTTTGGATAAAAAGGAGATTCCGCCTCTTTTCCTAACTTTGAAAGAAGGATGGTTTTATATATTTACGCTCTTCCTCCTCGTCTACCTTTTACTCTATCTAAAAGTAGAAGCCTGGGCCCCTTTTTATGCTTCCGTGATTCTTATTCTCTTGGCCATGTTCAGAGAGGAGACCCGGCTTACCTGGACAAAGATTTTATTATTACTCGAGGGTATAGGAACATTTTTAGCCGAATTAGTGGCTATTTTAGGCGCCATTGGCTTAGTCATTGGTGCTCTTTCCATGACCGGCGTGGCCCATTCTTTTTCGCGCGAATTAGTGGGTTTTGCCGGCGGGAATATATTTTTGATATTAATAATCGGTGCGCTCACTAGTTTCATTTTGGGTATGGGCATGACCGCAGCTGCTTGCTATATCTTTTTAGCCATTGTCCTGGCCCCTGCTCTAATAGCCAGCGGCCTCAATCCCTTAGCCGTTCATCTTTTTATCATGTATTGGGGATTGGTCTCCTTTATTACTCCACCCGTGGCCTTAGGGGCAATCACTGCGGCTAGCATAGCCCAGGCGGATCCATTGAAGACTGGATTCCAAGCTATGAGGCTTGGAGCAATTATTTACTTTATCCCCTTCTTCTTTGTTTTAAACCCGGCTTTGATCCTGCAAGCTCAATGGAGAGAGGTTATTTTTCCTCTTTTAACCGCCACCGGCGGGGTTTTTCTAATCAGTGGGGCTTTAGAAGGATATGGTTTGGTTTTGGGGAGGCTGAAATTTTTCCAAAGAGTATGGGTGCTCATTGCCGGGCTTATGTTAGCCGCCCCTGAATGGCGGACTGATTTGTTTGGCTTTTTAATGGCGGGTGTTTTATTGGCAAAACCTGTGGGGAATAAAATCACTCATTTGCTATCCCCTAGTTCTTCACTCCCTGGTGAGCACAAACGTGATCCAAAGGACTGAAACCAGGAATCCCTTTAAAATGAAGGCTGGTAGTTAATAAAAAGAAGAGAAAAAATCCATAAAGGCAGTTTAAAGAACTCGATTTATCTCAATAAAGGAGGTGTTCATTTTTGAGATTTTGATTAAATGGGCTGAAGGCGCGGGAGGAATCGGGTTCACCACTAAATTTTCCCTTGAGCGTCATTTCCGCGATGTAAGGGGGGAAATGATTGCCGTAGGTACAAATGAGATCATGCGTTTGATTATTCAAAGAGAGGTTTATAAAGAATTTTGGAGAGGAGAAACTTAAAAGGAATCGCCGGCAATGAATCACCGGCGAGTAATTGGGGCGATAGATATTTCCCCAGGGAGTTGGGGAAGACAAAATCTTTAAAAAAGGAGCGCAAATGAATGCTTTTCCTGAAAAAGTCCATATTTGCGAATGTTGGGCCCGAGACGGTTTACAAGGAGAGGCTCAAATTATTGCTACGGAAAAGAAAGTGGCCATGATCAATCGTTTAGTGGAAATTGGGTTCAAAAGAGTTGAAGTAACTTCTTTTGCCCATCCTAAATTGATCCCGCAGTTTTCCGATGCTATGGAAGTCCTCAAAAGTATAAAGCACTCACCAGATGTCAACTTCATAGCTATTATTCCCAATGACAAAGCTTTAGATCGTCTTTTAGAAGCCTGTGATCAAGGATATGGAGTCCAAGAGATTACGGCGATCATCTCCGCCAGCGAGGACCATCTCTTGGCCAACTTAGAACGAACTTTTGCTGAGGCCCTTCCGCCCTTAGCTGATATTGTAAAACGGGCACGGCAAGCTGGGCTCAAAGTCATTGGTTGTGTGGGAACGGCCTTTGGCTGCCCCTTAGCCGGGGAAGTTCCTTTAAGCAAAGTAAGCGAACTTGTAGATTGGTATTTGGATAAAGGAGCAACATCTATCATGTTGGGGGATACTACAGGGGAAGCCAATCCTAAACAAGTACGGGAAGTCTTCAGCCAAATGAAAGCTCGCTTTCCTGGAGTAGATTTCATTGCCCATTTCCATGACACGCGCGGGATGGGTCTGGCCAACACTTTAGCTGCTCTGCAGGAAGGAATTATTTATCATGACAGTTCTTTGGGCGGTTTAGGGGGGCAACCAGCCACGCGCCGCCCCAAATATCATAAAGGATTTGCTGGTAATGTTTGCACCGAAGACATGGTAGTGATGATGGCGGAAATGGGCATTGACACGGGTTTATCCATTCCCGATGTGCTCGAAGCAGCATTATTAGCTGAAGAAATTTGCGGACGACCCCTTCTGGGGCATGTAAGTAGAAGTGGACCAGTACGCCATCGAGATAAGACCACCCTTACTCTAGAGAAGTTGCGGAATGGACAAGAGATACCTCCAACGCTTTTCTTTGTGGGGCACTTAGCGGCGGAGATTAGACCTGATTTGCCTAAGATGGTTATCCAAGAAGCCCTGAAGAAAAGCTATCCGCTCCCCGAAGGATTAAATCTGGATTTAAAGGAGGTAGTTCAAACAGGGGTGGTTACTCCCCGGGAGATATTGGTCACGCGCTTTCGCGTGCTCGCCAAAGAAGATCAGCAAAAAGTAGCGCATTTAGAAGTTTTGAGCCAGAAAGCAAATGGAGATGTTTTTCTAAGCGGAAAGATAAAACTAAAATTCGCTGCTTAAATTCAAGCTCTTTTTAAAGGTGAAGAGATGGAAGAACAGAAGGAGAAACCAGAATTAACTTTTGCCGACCTCCCTGCGGGGCGGTCCTTTCGTCCATTAGAATTTGCCATATCACCTGAGTTAGTTCAAGAATATATGGAAGTTGTGGGTGATCGTCATCCCCTGTACTACGACGAGAATTTGGCCAGATTAAATTTTCTCCCCTCCCCCATTGCTCCTCCTGGTTTAGCCGCCATCTATGCTCGCCTCTCCTACCTGCAGGACTATTCTATGCCTTCAGGAGGAATCCTGGCTAAACAGGAATTTGAGTTCCACGCTCCTGCCTATATCGGGGATATTTTAGAGGTTAAAGCCCAAGTAAAAGAAAGCTACCTTGATGAGAAAGCAAGGAAGAGAGTGACTTTTTTTATTGAAGCAAGAAATAAAGATAAGAAGTTAGTAGCTACCGTTCTGCTTGCTGCTATCTGGCCCAAGTAGTTTTGGGGATAGGAATAGAAAGGAGGAAGAGGATTTGCTGCTGCTCAACAACCTAAAGGAGGGGGATAGCCTACCGGTGATTGAAAAAGATATTGATCAAGAACGTATTTTGCGCTGGGCGCGAATTTCGAGAGACTATAACCGCCTCCATATTGATCCCGAATATGCCCGGCAGACTCCTTTTAAAGGAACGATCGCCCATGGACCTATGTCTTTGGCTTTTTTAAATGAATTAATGATGCAGAGTTTTGGTTTAGGATGGGCCAAGGGAGGAAAGCTCATCGGGGTTCGCTTTGTAGCGCCGATCAGACCAGGAGACCATATTCGGATCGAAGGAATAGTTAAAGAAGTGAAGATAAAAGAGGGGCAAAAAGAGGTAACCTGTGATTTAGTAATCAAAAATCAAAATGGAGAAAAAACGGTTCTGGGGAAAGCCATAACTTATTTACCCTGGAAGAAAGAAAAGTAATGAACAGAAAAGCTCTTTGGGTTTCTGCCGCTGATGCCCTAGCAGCGGTGCAGTCTGGGAATCGCTTAATGCTTCCCTTATGTTGCGGTCAACCGCCAACTTTGATCGAAGCGCTCATCGAGCAGAAAGATCGCTTACGGCAAGTAGAGATCGTTAGCGGATTGCAGATCAGATATCCTTTTCTCCAAGAAGGATTGGAAGAAAGTTTTTCCTTCCGGACTTGGCAGTGTGCTCCTCCGATCCGGCACTTATTAGCCAAAGGAACAGTTAAATATATACCCATGCGCCAAGGGGATGTTCCTTATATTTTTTCTCCTCAGGGCCTTTGGCCAATTGATGTGGCTTTGGTGCATCTCTCGCCTCCAGATAAGCAAGGATATATGAGCTTTGGGGTATCTATAGGCCATTCTCTGCCGACGGCTTTAGAGGCCAAATTGGTTATTGCTGAAGTAAATGACTGTATGCCCCGTGTCTTGGGTGAAACCTTCATCCACATCTCCCAGATTGACTACTTGGTCAAATCAGCGCGCCCCCTTTTAGAATATCCCCCGGCTGAGAAAGCGGGCGAAGTAGAAAAGAAAATTGGCCAATACGTCGCCGACCTGATTCCCGATGGAGCTACTTTGCAGATCGGCATCGGTTCCATCCCTGATGCGGTCGTCCAATCTTTGGAAGGAAAACGTGATTTAAAGTTTTTCGCTATGGGCATTGATTCTATTGTGGATTGTGTGGAAAGGGGATTGGTGGAAAAGTTTTTTCGTCAGCCAGGAGAAGCCAAGATTGTAGTCACGGAAATTTTGGGCAGCCAAAAACTTTTTGATTTCGTCCAGGAGAACCCTTTAGTAGAAGGTCGGCCCATTAACAAAATAATTAATTCCCGCATCGTCGGTCAAATAGAGAAGTTTATTTCCATCCTGGGCGCCATCGAAGTCGATCTTACGGGGCAAGTTAATGCTGAGACGGTAAATGGCCGACAGATCAGTGCCATCGGTGGTTCTTTTGATTTTTTACAAGGTGCCTTATTTTCTCCTCAAGGGAAATCAATTATTACCCTTACTTCCACTACCCCAGATGGGAAGAAGTCCCGAATAGTCCCCTATCTGCCCCCTGGGTCGGCAGTCACGCATCCGCGCCATTGTATTCAATATATTGTGACCGAGTACGGCGTTGCTGATCTGCGCGGAAAAAGTTTGCGCGAACGGAGTGCGGCCCTTATCGCCGTGGCTCATCCTAATTTTCGCGAAGAATTGGCCAGATTTGCCCAGGATAACTTCTAAAAATTAAATTGGCTAATCCAGGAGAGACTATGGAGGATTTAGAAAAAATTGCGGCGGAAAAAAGACGGTGGTACAAAGAAAAAAAGTTAGACGAACTGCCCCAAGCTTATGCTGAAAGCGGTCAAGCCCTGGCGCCGGTTTATACTCCAGATGATCTACCCGATTTTGACTACTTGCGCGATTTAGGTTTCCCAGGGGAATACCCCTTCACCCGGGGAGTCTACCCGGGTATGTATCGCAAAGGGCCCTGGCAGATGCGCCTTTACGCTGGCTTCGGCACTGCCGAGGACACCAATAAGCGGTGGAAGTTCCTTTTGCAATCAGGAAATATGGGGGTGGCCTGTGCTTTTGATCTGCCTACGCAAATTGGTCTGGATTCTGAAGATCCTTTGGCCATAGATGAAGTTGGCCGCGTGGGCGTGGCTATTGATACATTGAAAGATATGGAAGTTTTATACGAGGGCCTGCCTTTAGACCAGATCACTTCATCTTTTAATATAAATACGCCAGGGGCTGTAATTTTGGCCATGTACATTGCTTTAGCGGAGAAGCAGGGAGTTCCTTTAGCGAAGTTAAGCGGCACTCTTTCTAATGATATGCTCTGTGAATATATCTCCCGAGGTACATGGGTCTTTCCCCCAGGGCCTGCCTTAAAGATGAGCACTGATATTGTTGAATTTTGCACCCATCATTTGCCTCGGTTCTATCCCTATAACATTCGCGGCATAATCATTCGGGAAGCAGGAGCGAGCATGGTGCAGGAGGGAGCCTATGCTTTGGCCAATGCTATCGCCTATGTCGAGGAAGCCTTGAAAAGAAACTTAAATATTGATGACTTTGCCCAGCGTATTTCTTTCTTCTTTGCAACGGGTTTGCAGATTTTTGAAGAAGCGGCTCGCTATCGGGCCTTAAGGCGGATCTGGGCCAGATTGATGAAAGAACGCTTCAGCGCGCAAAATGCCCACTCTATGCTCTTGCGCTTCACCGGTACGGTGGGGGGGAGTACTTATCGCGCCAGGGAGCCGGAGATCAATTTAGTGCGCGGCGCTTACGGGCTTCTAGCGAATATCCTGGGCGGGGCTCAAGGTATGCTCCAGCCGGCCCTGGATGAGGCCTTTGCCATTCCTACGGAGCATACGGCCCGTTTAGCTTTGCGGACGCAACAAATTTTAGCCTATGAGACAGGGATAACCAAAGTGGCCGATCCCTTGGGAGGTTCCTACTTTGTGGAGGCCATGAGTAATAATTTAGAAACGCAGATTAAACAGGAAATGGAAAAGATTGCCTCTTTAGGAGGAGCGGTTCGGGCCATAGAGATTGGCTATCCGCAGAAGATGATTGCCGAAGAAGCATACCGGGTGGCCAAAGAAGAAGAGGAGGGGCTGAGAATTGTCGTGGGCGTGAATAAGTTTGAGGCCGAAGAAGAGGAGCGAAGATTGACCATTCATCAAGCAGATGAAGGGGCTGTGGCGCGCCAGATCGAAAGGACAAGAGAAGTTAAAAAAATGCGTGATGGCAGAGCCGTGCAAAGAGCTTTGGATGAACTTTGCCGCGCTGCCGAGCAAAACCTCAATTTAATGCCTTACTTTTTAGAAGCAGTAAAGACTTATGCCACCATAGGAGAGATTACGGCGGCTTTAAAAAAGGTTTTTGGCGAATTCCGCGAACCAGTAAATTTTTAAATTTTCCCCTAAGGGGAATTTTATATAAATAAAGGTTTGGCCGTAGGAGAAGAAAATGAATATGGCCACCATTTTACCTGCCACAGTTAGCCGAGTACCAGATAAGACTGCTTTTGTTTTCCAGGATAAACCCATCACTTTTCAAGCCTTGCATGATTTTAGCGAGCGCCTGGCGTGGGGCCTGCAAGAAAAAGGAGTGTGCAGTGGTGACCGAGTGGCCTTATTTGCTCCTAATTGCTTGGAATTTGTGCTGGCTTGGTTGGCCACGGTCAAATTAGGGGCTATTTTCGTGCCGGTGAACATCATGCTCAAAGAACGGGAAGCCAAATATATTTTGGAAAATGCCGAGGTGCACACTTTAATTTTTCATCAAAGTCAAGTTGAGGTGGTTTCCCACATGCACTCCCATCTCCGTCATCTACAAAACCTGGTGGTTATTGGTGGCCAAATGGGGGGAGAGGCTTATCTTTTTAATGACCTATTGGAGAGCAAGCCGCCCAAGGAGATGATGGTTGATTGTAAACCAGATGATCCAGCCACCATCATCTATACCTCGGGGACCACTGGCTACCCCAAAGGAGCGATGATTACCCATGCCAATTTTGATCATAATGTGCGGGCCATTATAAAAGCTTTAAATCTCGATGAAGGAATGATCCGGGTATCAGTGACTCCTTTATTTCATGCTATGGGCTTGACCGTGAATATGATCGCCGTCATTATGTTAGGGGCGACGGCAGTTATTCAGGCCAAGCTCGATTTAGAGGAATTTCTGCGGGCCAACGAAAAATACAGGGCCACGATGGTCAGTGGTGCGCCGGCCCTTCATTACCTGTTGGTCAATGATCCGCGGACGGCGAATTACAATCTTTCCTCTTGGAAAGTAGCTATGTCAGGGAGCGCCCCTTTGCCCGTAGAAATTTTGCGCAAGTTCGAAGAGAAGTTTAAGATCCCCATGGTCGAGGCCTATGGGCTCACCGAAGTGACCACGGCGGCGACGGCCAATCCTGTTTTTGGTTTGCGCAAGCCAGGTTCGGTTGGTTTACCCCTTTCTGATTTGGAAGTGAAAATTTTCAATGACCAAGAGCAAGAGGTACCCACCGGTGAGATTGGCGAAGTAGTGATAAGAGGGCCCTCGGTGATGAAAGGGTATTATAAAGATCCCAAGGCTACGGCGGAGACCCTGAAAGGCGGATGGCTGCACACTGGGGATTTGGGGAAGATCGATGCCGATGGCTATGTTTATATATTAGACCGCAAGAAAGATATGATTATCTGCAGCGGCTATAATGTCTATCCGCGCGAAATAGAGGAACTTTTACATACCCATCCGGACATCCAAGAGGCCGCCGTAATAGGTATTCCGGATCCCAAAAGAGGAGAAAGTCCCTTTGCTTTTATTATCCCCAGAGCAGGGAAAAAGCCATCGGCCGAAGAGATAATCCAATTTTGCCGTGATAATTTAGCGGCTTATAAAGCAATAAAGGGCGTTAAATTTGTGGCGGAGTTTCCGCGCAATCCCAACCGGAAGATTTTAAAGAGGGAGTTGCGGGAAATGTTTAAGAAAGAATTAGAAACCAACCCCAAAGAAGGATAAAAGGAGATGAATCTCTTTTTGAGAGAAGACCAACGCGTTTTTCAAGAAACCTTTCGCAAGTTTGCCGAGAAAGAAATTGCTCCCTTAGTCCCCGAGGCCGAAGAAACTGAGACCTTTCCTTTGGAACTCTTTCCCAAGATGGGCAAGTTAGGCTACCTCTGTCCACGTTATGATGAAAGATACGGCGGAGCTGGGATTGATAAGGTTACGGAAGTTCTGATGCGGGAAGAACTATCCTGTATTGCCCAAGGGATTGCTTCCAGTTGGTCAGCCCATTCGCACTTGGGCACTTTCCCCATTTACCATTGGGGGAGTGAAGAGCAGAAGAGAAGGTATCTTATCCCCGCTATCAAAGGGGAAAAAATTTTTGCTTTTGGGCTGACCGAACCTAATGCAGGGAGTGATGTGAAAGCTATTGAGACTACCGCTCGCCGGGATGGAGATTCTTACATTATTAATGGCCGAAAGATTTTTATCACCAATGGAAATATCTGCGATTTCCTGACTCTAATTGCCTATACTGATAAGAAACAGGGCTACCGGGGCATAAGTATTTTTATTGTGGAAAAAGGATCTCCTGGGTTTATAGTTACTCGTAAATTAAAGAAAGAGGGCGTTCGTTCTTCAGAGACCGCAGAACTGCTCTTTGAAGATTGCCGGATTCCTCAAGAAAATCTTATTGGGGAAGAAGGAAGTTTTTATAAAGTGATGGAAACTTTGAATGAGGGGCGGATTGGAGTGGCCGGTAATTGCGTCGGCATGGCCCGTGGAGCTTATCAAGCCGCCTTAAAATATGCCCAAGAACGTGTTCAGTTTGGGCGGCCTATTGCTAAATTTCAAGCTATTGCCTTTAAATTAGCGGATATGGTCATGGAGATAGAAGCAGCCAGATTACTGGTCTGGTATGCAGCCTGGATGATGGACGCTGGCCAAAATCCCATTCGGGAAGCCTCTATGGCTAAACTTTTTGCCTCAGAGGTAGCTGTAAAAGTTTCGCGGGAAGCCATGCAGATCCATGGGGGATATGGTCAGATGAGAGAGTATCCGGTAGGCCGATTTCACCGGGATGCTTTGGTTTATGTGGTAGGGGAAGGAACATCGGAGATTCAGAGGCAAATAATTGCTAAGCAGATGGGACTTTAAATTTTAGGGTCATCTCCAAATTAGTTGCAGCAAAAAGACCTGGAATATCTTAAATGTCCTGGGATTTCAAGGGGCCGCAAGAAAAGTCATCTTGCTGGCAATCATAAGGCACCTATCTGTCCCTTGGTGCGGCGGGGGATTCCGCTTTTTCTCCGATGCTCGGTTATCACGCCCCCGCTGCGCTTTGCGGATGGCTGGCTGGGAGTTTATAGAAAGGGGATATCCCGCCGATGCTTGCGGCGCAATCTGCCTTTCCTTCCCGGCCCTGGGCAAGCTTTCCTCAAGAATTTGGGCAATTAATTTGGAGAAGAACCAAATTTTAAAAAGGAGGGGAGGTAAAATGATGGTTGCGAAAAAATATTCTTTTATGGTATTCATGGTGGGAGCCGGAATTTTGTTAGCCTTATTGAGCGGGGGATCTTTCTCATGGGCCCAAGGTACGCCCTCCAAAACATTCTCTTGGAAATTGCAATCTGCCTATCCACCCCCAGAGAAGATCATAGGCCACTGGGGAGCTTATGGCCAGGCTGCGGAAATTGCGCGCCGGGTAAAGAGCCGGACTAAGGGTGGATTGGATATTAAAATTTATCCACCCAATGCTCTATTTAAAGCCCTGGAGGCGCCGGATGCTATTAAAAGAGGCGCGGTGGAAATGATCCTCAGTAATGGTGCTTACCATGTGGGGATATTGCCTGAAGCTATGTTAGAATATGGTCTTCCTTACGGAGCTAAGAATGCCCAGGAGACTGCTAGATTGCTTTGGCAGAGTGCTTATTTTAAGATTCTGCGTAAAGCTTATATGGAAAAACACCAGGTTGTTTTACTTGGCCTAACGAGTACGAGCGCTTACAATTATATTACCCGATTTCCCATAAATAAGGTCGATGATTTAAAAGGGAAGAAGATTCGTTCGTCCGGAGCTTTCGGCAAAATTGCTATGGTACAAGGGGCTAGTCCGGTCAATTTAGCTCCGGCCGAGCAATACATGGCCCTCCAAAGAGGAACCGTCGATGGAACTATTTTCCCTGCCTATGCCGGCATTTCCTACAAATTATTCGAAGTAGCCAAATACCATTCCTGGCCACCTATCTATCCTTTAATAGGGGCTAATATATTGGTTAACTTGAACGCTTGGAATAGCCTTCCTAAAGAGTACCAAGAAGTCCTGCAGGATGAAGTAAACAAGATGGTTAAATATACTTATGAAGTCTCTGGTCCCGCATTAGAAAGGATTGCCCAGGAAGAAGGGAAAAAACAATTTGGGGCAGAAGCTGTTTGGCTTTCGGATGCAGAGTTTGCTAAATTTCGCGAGGCCGTTATTCCTTTGTGGGATGAGTGGGCCAAGAAGAGTGAATTGTCTGAAGAATTGGTCAAGTTAGCTAAGAAGATATCCTCTAAATAGGTGAGATGAAAAAGCTGAATATATAGACTGAGAGAAGGAGCATTCTTCTCAGTGATCAAAAGAGAGGAGGAGGGAAAGATGGATAAAAAGTGGGCAAAAGAGGGTCTTATTATTTTAGTCGTCCTTATCTTATGGAGCTGGGCCGTTACTTTGCCAGTAATGGCTCAAGCGCAACCGAAACCTGTAAAAATTTTTAATTGGAAAATTCAATCAGCTTGGCCGCCTCCTGAAAAATTGCTCGGCTACTGGGGAGGATATGGCCAAGTAGCTGAGATAAGCAGACGGGTCAAAGAGAGAACTAAGGGCGGGTTGGATATAAAAGTTTTTCCTCCTAATTCCCTCTTTAAGGTTTTAGAAGCTCCTGATGCCTTGAGAAGAGGGGCTATCGAAATGATCTGCAGTTCTGGACCTTATCATGTAGGGATTCTTCCCGAAGCATATTTAGAATGGGGGCTTCCTTATGGCGCCAAGAATTGGCAAGAGAGTGCCAAGCTCATTCTGGAGACGGAATTTCTTTCTATTCTTAGGAAAGCCTATATGGAGAAGCATAACGCTTACCTCCTTGGCCTCACTGGGGTAAGTTCTTATAATTATATGACGCGCTTTCCTATTCATAAATTAGAGGACTTAAAAGGTAAGAAGATAAGAGCCACGGGTACAGCCGCTAAGATAACCGCAGCCCATGGAGCAGTTCCGGTCAGTCTCTCTGGAGCAGAACAGTATATGGCTCTCCAAAGAGGAACTGTCGATGGAACTATCTATCCGCCCTATTCTGGCCTCTCTTATAAAATGTTCGAGGTAGTCAAGTATCAGTCATGGCCACCTATTTATGCCACAGCCAATATTAACTTTTTAGTAAATTTAAATGCCTGGCAGCAACTGCCCAAAGAATACCAGCAAATTTTGGAAGAAGAAGTAGCCAAGATGATGAAATATACCTACCATGAATCGAGCCCAGCCTTAGAGAAGATTGCTCAAGAAGAAGGGAAGAAGCAATTTGGTGCTGAATCCACCTGGCTCTCCGATAGCGAATTCAGTCGTTTCCGGCAAGCAGTTTTGCCCTTATGGGAAGAATGGAAGAGGAAGAGTCCTTATTGTGCGCAGTTGGTTAAATTGGCGAAAGAAGTAATGAGTAAATAAATTTCCTTTGCCCCTCTACTCTGGAAGCATAAGCTAATTTCATTTGGAGGGAACAAGGCCCATTATGGCTGTGCTCTCAAAGGGCCAAAGCATCTGCCATAATAGGGGGAAAAATAGACGTCCATCTTAGAAGAAAGAAGAATAATTTATTGAGAAGGCTGGGAGGAAAAAGAGATAAAATGAACATTCTGCGCAGATTAGTCAGCCTTATTGATCAGGTAAATGAATGGATGGGCCAAGTTTTCTCCTTCCTGGCCCTCGCCCTTACCTTATTAGTGGTTTATGACGTAGTGGTACGCTATTTCTTTGTGCGCCCCACAATCTGGGGTTTGGAGATGAGTTGCCTTATTTTGACCTGGATTACTTTTTTAGGGGGTGGCTATTCATTTTTACACGGGAGCCAAGTAAAAGTGGATTTTTTTTACCAAAAACTTTCCCTACGGAAAAAAGCTCTCCTGGACTTAATCACCTACTCATTCTTTTTTGCTTTTTGTTTAGTTTTGATCTGGTTTGGGGGACAAGTAGCCTGGGAGTCACTTAGAGAAGGGCGGCTAAGTACGAGTGCCTGGGCGCCCCCTCTCTGGCCCAGCCAAATTATGATCCCCATCGGAGGCTTACTTATCGGCCTCCAAGGGTTAGCTAAGTGGCTTAGAGATTTTTCGATAATCTGCAGGGGAGAGAATGCTTTTCCAAGTAAATTTGTTACTGGCGAAGGCGGCCTTTTTGATAAAGAGAAAAAATAATACAAAGGGGGATTAAAATGGATCCTTCCCTCCTCACGCTTCTCCTCTTTGGTTCTTTGGTAGTTCTTCTTTTACTGGGCTTGCCTATTGCCTTTACCTTGGGCGGGTTGGCTATTCTTTTTACGCTTTGGTTATGGGGGTCAGCCGGGCTGCTGATGGTCGCTTCTCATGCTTATGGGGTGGGCATGGATTTTATCTTGGTTTCCGTGCCTTTATTTGTGCTCATGGCCGTAGTTTTGGAAGGTTCTGGAATTGCGGAAGAATTA
>FWPU01007324.1_pt1 | contig 20508 bp, 14 predicted proteins | sample 2228361 | NCBI WGS metagenome assembly FWPU01 (sample SAMEA103939777, study PRJEB20133) | metagenome
CGGCGAGCGGCCCCGCGCCGTCCGCGCGCGGGCGCGCGCACTCCCGTGCCGCCGCGGCGCGGGCGCGCCGGTGCTCGCGGCTTCCGGGGCGCGCCATCGTGTGGCGCGCATCGAGCACGGCGAGTGCCGCGGCGACGCGGCTCCGCACCGCCTCGCGGAGCCGCTCGAGCTTCTCCTCGCCGGCGGGGTCGAGCGCCGGCCGGTGCACGGTTGCACGGCCGTACGCGAGCACCCCGGCGCGGAGCGCGACGCGCGTCGCGAGCCCGACCGCCTGCACCGCCTCGCGCGCGTCGACGCCGCTCTCGCGTCCTTCGAGGCGCGCCTCGTCGACGAGACGCAGGAGGTCGGCCGCGAACCGCCCGGCCGCGAGCCGCGTCGCGAGAAGATCGCCGCGCGGCGGCAGCGGCGTCCCGCGCCGCGGCAGGCAGACGAGCGTCGCGCGCAGCAGATCGGCCAGCCGGGCGACGAGCTGGCGACCCGCGTAGTCCGGCGCGATCAGGCGGAAGACGAGGAACAGGATCGCCGTGCCGGTGAACGTGCCGAAGACGCGCCACAGGGCGGGGCCGACGCCGATCCCCGGCCCGTCGCCGATCAGGACGACGAGGTAGGTGACGGCGACCTGCAGCGGTCCGTACCAGTAGGTCGGCCGGCGGAGCACGCCCTCCTGACAGGCGCTGACGGCCAGGAACAGCGCGAGCAGCCAGACGGCGAAGTCGTTCGTGTTGGCGAAGACTCCCGCGATCGTCGCGATCGCGAGCGCGCCGCCGACGAGCACGCCGAGGAGACGCAGCCCCGCCCTGCGCAGCGTCGCGCCGTAGCTCGACTGCGCGACCAGCACCGGGTTCCAGAGCAGCGTCGCGAGCTCCAGGTTGTGCGACGCGATGCCGACGACCAGCGCGATCGTCGCGCCGAGGGCGACCTGGATCGCGAAGCGCAGGGCGAAGCGGTCGAGCGGCAGGAGGCTCCATGGCCAGCCCGGCGGCCTGTCGAGGCGTCCTGCGGCGGCGAAGCGCGCGATCTCCCAGGGCGGGGTGTGCAGCACGTCGGCGAGCCCGACCAGCGCCTGCACGACCGCGTTCGCGTCGAGCCCCTGCGTGACGTCGAGCTCGAGGACGACGCGCGCGCGGCGGAGCTCCGTCTGGCGTGCCTCGAGCGCCGCGACGCGCGCCGGGAGATCGGGCCAGGTCCGCGCGGGCGGCGGCGCGGGCTCGTCGCCGCTGGCGAGGCGTGTCGCCGTGGCCTCGAAGCCGGCGAGCGCCTCGTCGATCGCCGCCGCCAGCGCGGCGAGCTCGTCGCGGAGCATCGCGCGGTAGGTGCGGCCGACGTCGCGGCGCGCGCAGGTGTCGATCGTGCCGACGTGGGTCGCCATGCGCTCGGCGGCGGCGACCAGGGTGACGAGCAGGCTCTCGGTCGACGGGCGGAGCCCCTCCTGGCGTGCGAGGTCGAGGAGCTGCACGTGGCTTCCCAGCGACGACTCGACGGGCGTCTCGCCGGGGACCGGCGTCCAGCGCTCGGCGAGGTAGAGGCGCATGGTGGTCGCGAGCCGCGCGCGGAGGTGCGCGTAGCTCGCGGCGAGCGACTCGGCGAGGCGGCGGCGCGGGCGGATGCGCGGCGAGAGGTACGCGAAGCAGGTCGCGACGACGAGGCCGATCAGCGACGCGCAGACGATGTCGCGCGTCTCGCTCGGGATGCTCCGTGGGTCGAAGGTGCCGTAGAAGCAGGCGATGACCAGCGGGAAGGCGACGAGCGTCGCCTCGATCGGGCTCCGCGCCATCGGGATGCAGTAGGTGAGGACCACGAAGAACCCGAAGAACGCCGGCACGAGGAGCCACTCGGCCTGCACGAGCACGCCGGCGACCGGCACCACGACGAGACCCGCGACGATCACGACGGCGGCGCGTCGGACGAGGTTGCGCCAGGTGCACACCGTCGTGTGCTGCAGCGCGAGCAGCGGGAAGAGCGGTGCGGCGAAGCTCGGCACCTGCAGCGCGGTCGCGATGCCGAGGGCGACGGTCACCGCGAGGCCGACGAGCGCCGCCTCGCGCCAGGTCTCCGGATTGGACGGGAGCTCGGGACGGAGCGTCGCGATCCTGGACAGGCCGGCGGGCCGCTCCGCGCCCGCGCCTCGCTCGCGCGCCACCCGGCGCACGTATCGCGATTGGCCGCGCAATGCGACCGCCGGAGAGAAACAGATTTGAAGGCGCGTGCGAACTCGGGCAGACGCAAGGCGCAAGGAGGCTCGCGGTGCGACAGGAAGCGTCCGGGAAGTTCACCCGCCGAAAGAAGGGCGAGAAGACCGTCGACCTCGACGCGATCTTCGAGGCGATCCACTTCCGGGAGTTCAAGGTGCTGCTCAAGCCCGAGGCGTTCTCGGACCTCGAGCGCGACGTGCGCGACTACTGGAAGCTCGTCCGGTCGGTCATCCGCCAGGTCCCGGCGGTGGTCGACGAGAGCTCGCGGAGCCACGTGCCGCAGCTCCGCGAGGTGACGTTCTTCGACACGCCGCGGGCCGACCTCTATCGTCGCTCGTACATCCTGCGTCGCCGGACGCCGTACGACGGCGACGCGCCGGGGCGCACCTTCGAGCTCACGCTGAAGTTCCGCCATCGCGACCCGGACCTCGCGTGGCGCACGCCGATCACGCACGCGAAGGGACTCGAGGGGATCGTCAAGTTCAAGGAAGAGATCCTGCTCGTCGCGAGCCACCTGGGCGGCATGCGGAGCGTCTACTCGCACACCTGCCAGCTCAAGAAGCAGTCGATGACGCTCGGCCGCACGCTGCGCGACTTCGCCCGCATCTTTCCCTCGCTCGCGGGCTCCGGCTTCGCGCCGACCGCGCGCCTCGTCCCGGTCGGCCAGCCGATCGAGGAGGTGCTGTTCGAGCTCGGCGTCATCCACTTCGGCGGCGGGCGGAACGCGAAGGCGACGATCGCGGTGTGGCGCGACGCCGACTCGCGCGCCGTCCTGATCGGCGAGTTCTCCTTCGAGACCGCCTTCAAGCACTACGGACGAAAGCATCCCCAGCAGAAGCACCGCTCCGAGCGCTTCTACCGTCTCCTGCAGCGCGAGACCGGCGCCTGGGTGGAGCTCGGCACGACCAAGACCGCGCTCGCCTACGCGCTGGCGGGAAAGAAGACCGACCATGAGGAATGAGCAGCTCGAGAGACCGGAGGCGCACGAAGGGCCGACCGGCGTTCCGGCGACGCGCGCGGCGCGCGAGGCCGCCGCGCGCCGGCGCGCGAAGGTCCGGTCGCCGGCGCGCGAGCAGGTGTCGCTCGGCCGGCTGTTCCGCGTCTTCCTTGTGCTCGGCGCGACGAGCTTCGGCGGCGGCGTCGTCGCCTACCTGCGCGACGCGCTGGTCGAGCGCCAGAAGTGGCTCGACGACGAGACCTTCCTCGCGGGCCTCGAGCTCGCCCAGACGCTCCCCGGGCTGAACGCGACCAACATGAGCATCTACGTCGGCGGACGCCTGCGCGGCGTGCCGGGCGCGATCGTCGCGTTTCTGGGCATGATGCTTCCCGGGACGACCGTCGTCCTCGCCCTCGGGACCCTCTACGTGAGCCACGGCCACCTGCCCGCGGTGGCGCACGTGCTTGCCGGGGTCGGCGCCGCGGCGGCCGGGCTCATCTTCGCGACGACGCTGCGGATCGGGCGCAAGCACCTCGTGCAGCCGCTCGACCTCTCGCTCGTCATCATCACCTTCACCGTGGTCGGTCTGCTCCGCGTCCCGCTGGTGATCGCGTTGCTCACGATCGGGCCGCTCGGCGTCTGGCTCTACCGGCCGCGGCCCGGGCGGGGACCGTTCGAGGACGACGGCGAGAGGGCCGCAGCATGAACAACGTCGTCGCGCTGCTCGGGGTCTTCGGCGCGCTGTCGGTGATGGCGGTCGGCGGCGGCACCTCGGTGCTGGCCGAGATGAAGATGCTCACCGTCGACCGCTTCCACTGGCTGTCGGACACCCAGTTCGGCGAGATCTACGGCCTCGGCCAGATGGCGCCCGGGCCGAACATGCTGATGGTCGCGGTGATCGGCTACCGGGTCGCCGGCTACCCCGGCGCGCTCGCGGCGATCGTCGGCTTCTTCCTGCCGGCGGGGATCATCATGCTGGTGAGCGGCCGGCTCTGGGATCACTTCGGCGGCTCACCGTGGAAGGAGGCGCTGCAGCGTGGGCTCGCGCCGCTCGCGATCGGCCTCATGCTCGCCGGCACCTGGGTGCTGGCCCGCACGGTGGTCCACGGCCCGACGACGGCCGGCATCGCGGTCGCCGTCGCGCTGATCCTGCTGCTCCGCCACCTGAACCCGGTGTGGCTGATCTTCGCGGGCGGGGCCGCGGGGTACTTCTTCGTGCGCTGACGCGGCGCGCGCGTCAGTCGGCGCCGGTCTCGGGAGAGACGGGCCGCGCAGGCCGGCCGGCACCCTGGAGCGCGGCCGGCCGCGCCCTCGGCGGCGCGTCATCCCGATCTGCGCCGCGCGCCCGCAGCACGAGCGCCACCTCCTGCTCGGTCGCGATCTCGAGCGCCGTCGCGCCGTCCTCGTCCTCCGCGTCGACGCTCGCTCCGGCCGCGAGCAGCGCCTCGACCGCTTCCCTGCTGCCCGCGAGCGCGGCGGTGTGCAGCGGTGTGCGGCCGTACGCCGCGCGCGCGTCGACCCGCGCCCCCGCCGCGCAGAGCAGCTCGATCACGCCCGCCTTGCCGGCGAGCGCCGCCGCGTGCAGGGCCGTCCGCCCCTCCGCGTCGGTCTGGTTCACCCGCGCGCCGGCGGCGAGCAGCTCGCGCACGACCTCGCGCCGGTCGAAGAAGCTCGCCCGCATGAGCGCGGTCTCGCCGCTCGGACCGGTCGCGTTCGGGTCGGCGCCCTCGGCGAGGAGCTTCTTCACCGCCTCGACGTTGCCGCCCGCCGCGGCGCTGAGCAGCGGCGGCTCCTGCGCCGACGCCGCGGCGTCCTCCTGCTTCGGCGCCGCCGCGCGCGAGCTGCGGATCGGCTCGTAGCCCTCGCGGGTCGGCGTCGTGGTGTAGGAGACCGAGCCGTCCGGGGCGACGCGGCGGTAGATCATCTGCGCGGAAGAGCGCTCCGCCGGGGCGCAGAGCGCCACGACCGCGAGGAGCGCTGCGACGGGCCATCGCCCGTCCCGTGCGCGTCGCCTCATCAAGATCCCCCTTGCCCTGCCGTCACCGGGAGCATCGGCCGGCCGGGCCGCGCGGTTGAGGGGGCAGGGCGCGGGATCGCCCGGGCGGGAGGAGGCGGCGCGAGGCTAGGCCGCCGCCTCGGCGAGGACGCGCAGCGCGTTGACGTCGTTCGTTGCGGCGAGCAGCGTGGTCACCGGGCTCTTCCTCCACTCCGCGAGCCGCTCGCGGATCCGCTCCTTCGGGCCGACCAGCGAGATCGCGTCGGCGAACTCGTCGGGCACCGCGGCCGCGGCCTCGTCGCGCTTGCCCGCGAAGAACAGGTCCTGGATCCGGTCGGCCTCCTTCTCGTAGCCCATGCGGCGGACCAGGTTCGCGTGGAAGTTCTGCTCCCGGGCGCCCATGCCGCCGATGTAGAACGCGAGCATGTACTTGACGGGCAGCAGCGCTTGCTTGACGTCGTCGTGGACGTTGACGGTGACCGGGCAGGCGATCTCGAAGCCCGGCTTCGCCGTCTTCAGCGGGTCGGCGTAGAAGTCGGGACGGAACGGCGAGTAGTAGAGCGGCAGCCAGCCGTCGCACAGCTCGGCGGCGAGCGCGATGTTCTTCGGACCCTCGGCGGCGAGGTAGATCGGGACGTGCTCGCGCAGCGGGCGAGTGATGAGCTTGAGCGGCTTGCCGAGCCCCGTGCCGCCCTTCAGCGGGAGCTGGTAGTGCTTGCCGTCGAAGGTCACCGGGCCCTCGCGCTTCAGCATCTGGCGCAGCAGCGTCACGAACTCGCGCGTGCGCCCGAGCGGCTTCGGGAACGGCTGGCCGTACCAGCCCTCGACGACCTGCGGCCCGGAGACGCCGATGCCGAGGATCAGCCGTCCGCCCGTCAGGTGGTCGAGCGTCATCACGGTCATCGCGACGCAGGCCGGCGTGCGGGCCGAGATCTGCAGGATCCCCGTTCCGAGCTTGATCTTCGAGGTGCGCGCGCCGATCCAGGCGAGCGGCGTGATCGCGTCCGAGCCGTACGCCTCGGCGGTCCACACCGAGTCGTAGCCGAGACGCTCCGCCTCCTGGGCGAGCGCCGTCGGATCCTGCGGGCCGAACATCCAGTAGCCGACCATGAGTCCGAGCTTCATGCGGCGTTGCTTATCGGGCCTCCCCCGGATTGCAATCGCGCCCGGCGCGCGGACGCCCGAGCACGGGCGTGAGCAAACGGAAATTGCCTCCGCTCGGCCGCGTCGTGATAGGAATTTCGGACCCAGTGAAGCCACGCATGCAGGACGGCGTCCGTCGACGCCCCCGCGGTCGCCGCGCAATCCGGCTCCGGCCGTCGCCTCCCCGGGCGCCTCACGCGGTGTTCGTCCTGCCGCCGTTTCGCTTCGACCCGTCGACCGACACCCTGTGGAGCGGCACGCGCGCCCAGCGCCTGTGGCCGCGGGCCGCTGCTCTGCTCCGCTACTTCCTCGAGCGCCCGGGCCGCGACGTCGCCGGACGAGATCCTGGCCACGGAGTGGCGCGACGTGAACGTGAGCCAGGGCGTGGTCAAGGTGCACGTCTGAGAGCTGCGTCGCGCGCTGTGCGATCGGGGCGGGCCGGGCGCCTTCATCGAGACCGTGCCACGGCGCGGCTACCGCTGGGTCGGGCCGTCGAGCCTGGTTGCGGCTCCGGGGGCGGCCGGCGGGCCGAGCGCGCTGCTCGTCGGGCGCGCGGCGGAGCTCGCCGAGCTCGAGCGGCGCTTCACGCTCGCGTCGCAGGGCGAGCGCCAGCTCGTGCTGATCACCGGCGAGGTCGGGATCGGCAAGACGGCGCTCACCGAGGAGCTGCTCCGCGTTGCTGGCCCGCTGGCCGCGCGTCTGGGTCGCCGCGGGGCAAAACATCGAGCACAGCGGCCCCGGCGAGGCGTTCCTCCCGGTGCTGAGCGCGCTCGGCCGCCTCGGCCAGGGCGCACGGCGGCGCACCCTCGCTCGTACGCTCGCCCGCCACGCGCCGACCTGGCTGCTCGAGCTTCCCGCGCTGGCCGCCGCCGAGGATGAGCAAGCGCTCCGCCGCGCCGCGCAGGACGCCTCGTACGAGCGCATGCTGCGCGAGCTCGCCGAGGCGCTCGAGGCGCTCACCGCGCACCGCACGCTGATCCTCGTGCTCGAGGATTTGCAGTGGAGCGACACCTCGACGCTCGACCTGATCGCGCTGCTTGCGCGCCGCTCCGTCGCGGCACGGGTCCTGGTGATCGGGACCCGCCGCCCGGTCGACGCCGACGGCGGCGCGCACGCGCTGCCGTCGCTCGTGCGCGAGCTCGCGATGCACGGCAAGTGCGCCGAGCTGCCGCTCTGCTTCCTCGACGAGTCGGAGGTCGCCGCGTACCTCTCCGCACGGCTCGCGCTCGACGACCCGGACGGCCTCGCCGTGCTCGCGCGCGCGGTCCACGAGCGCACCGAGGGCAACCGGCTCTTCGTGGTGAACGTGGTCGAGGACGTGCTGGGCGACGCGCTCGACCGGGCGCACGTCGCGCCGCGCGAGGCGGCGGAGCGCGTCCGCGCGAGCGTGCCGGCGAGCCTCCGCCAGGCGATCGAGGCGCCCGTCCACCGGCTCCCCGAGGAGGAGCAGCGCGTGCTCGAGGCGGCGAGCGTCGTCGGCGTCGAGCTTTCCGCCGCGGCGCTTGCGGCCGGGCTCGAGGCGGACGTCGAGGAGGTCCAGTGCCGCTGCGCGACGCTCGCGCGGTGCAACCTCCTCATCGAGCCGCGGGGCGACGAGGCGTGGCCCGACGGCACCGTGTCCGCGCGCTACGGCTTCGTGCACGCGCTCTGCCAGAGCGTCCTCTACAAGCGGCTCGGCCCGGCGCGGCGGCGCGCCTTGCACCGCCGGGTCGCGGAGCGCCTCGAGCGCGGCCATGCCGCGCGGCGGCCGACGTCGCGGCGGTGCGCGCCGTCCACTTCGAGGAGGCGAACGAGCCGGCGCGCGCGCTCGCTCATCGCGACCTCGTTCGGCGACGACCCCGCGGTCGTCTGCCTCTCCCACACCGCGATGGCGCTCTGGTTCCTCGGCCATCCCGATCAGGCGCTCGAGCGCAGCGAGGAGGCGCTCGCCTGCGCGCGCGAGACCGGGCTCCCGCAGAGCCTCGTCTTCCCCCTCAACTACGCGACCTGGTGCCGGCTGCTGCGCCGCGAGCCGGAGCTCGCCCGCCCGCAGGCGGAGGAGCGGCTCGCGATCGCGACGCGCAGCGAGTTCGCCTACTGGGTCGCGCAGGCGACGGCGGTGCACGGCTGGGTGCTGCTCGACACCGGCGACCTCGAGCGCGGGACGGTCGAGCTGGGCCGCGGCATCGAGGCGTACGAGGCGATCGGGGCGCAGCTCCTGCGCCCGTGGCACGTCGCCCGGCTCGCGGAAGCGTACGGCGCAGGCAACCGCACCGGCGAGCGGCTCGCGCTGCTCGAGGAGCTGCGCGCCGCGCTGAGCCTCGCGCGTCTCGACCACCGCAAAGACGGCACGGACGACGCGCGCGCCGCGCTCGAGCAGGTCGTCGCGCGCTTCGACGAGGGCTTGGAGACCGGCGACCTGCGCGCCGCGCGTGCATTCCTCGACAACCGCTAGGCGCTGACAGGGAGGATCGCACCTCACGCCGCACACCGCGTGCCGCGCTCGCCGGCGAGGGCCGGCGCACGCATTGACCCGCGTCGTGCGGAGGCTCTACTCTCGCGCTTTGCAGAGGGGCCGGCGCGCCGGAGGACGCGCGGCCCTCACGGAAGGGAGGCGGGTTCGATGTTCTTCGCCAGCACGCTCCTTCGCACGGCAACGTTTCTGCTCGCGAGCCTCGCGCTCGCCGTCCCGGCCGGCGCGCAGACGCCGGCCGGCTCGACGCTGTCACCCGACCGGCAGAGCTTCCTCGTGAACAAGGACCTGCTCGGCGAGCGCTGGACGATCAACCTGAACCTCTTCTCGCCCGACCCGAGCTCGGTGATCAGCGCGACCGGCAACATCTTCCGCCCGGACGGCGGGCCCGCGAGCTTCGTCACCTGCCTCGTCCGCGCGGACTCGACCGGCACACTCACCGACCCGAACAGCGTCTTCCGCTTCTCGTGCAGCGGCACCGACGCGTGCCCGACGACGGCCACGTCGTGCGCCCGCGACTCGTGGACGCTCATCTCGAACGACGTCCAGGTGCCGGCGAGCTTCTTCCTGCCGCCGGGCGGGCTGGGCACGCCGCCGCCACAGCTCGCGGCGCAAGCCGCCGCCGAGCGCGACGTGCTGCTGCTCGCGGGCTATGCGCCGCCGCGCGCCCCCGCGGTCGACGCGGGCTTGGTCGACCGGTTCCTCGCCGCGCTCTCCCGCGCGGCAAGCGGTGTGCGCGCGTGGATCGTCACGCACCGGACGCTCGACTTCGCCCGGCCGCGCGCCGCGCACGCGCAGGCGACGAGCGACCGCGGCGCGACGCTGACGCCCGACCAGCTGAGCCTGCTCGTCACCAAGGACGTCGGCCCCGAGCGCTGGTCGATCTCCTACTCGTTCGAGCCGGCGCTCAGCGAGTCGGGGCTGATCGTGAACCGGCTGCTGAGCATCACCGGCAACGTCTACCAGCCCGACGGCACACCGCCGCAGTTCGTCTACTGCACGGTGCTGCCCGACTCGGCGGGCACGCTGGACGACCCGTCGAGCGAGTACCGCCTCGGCTGCTCGGTCGCGCTCGCCTGCCAGACGACGGCCGAGGAGTGCGCGCAGACCGGCTGGCAGCCGGTCGCCGAGCCGGTCGTCCTGCAGGCGAGCTTCTTCCTGCCGCCGGGCGGCCTGCCGGCGCCGCCCCAGTCGGACCCGGAGATCCTGGTCATCGGCCGGACGTCGGACCCGCCGTCGATCGTCGTGCCGCTCGCGGCGGAGAGCGGCGCCGCCGCGGACCGTCCCGCGGGCGCGTGCCCGACGGGCAGCGAGTGCACGGTCGACGTGCTCGGCTCCTGCGAGGACGTTCCGGGCGTCGTGGTCGACATCGCGGGCTTCGGCTGCGGCTGCCAGATCACCGACCCGGACCCCGCGTGCATCACGTGCGGCGGCGGCGCGAGCGGCACGTGCGGCGCACCGTGCGAGTACCAGGTGAGCGCGTTCACCGCGCGCGGCACCTGCCTGCCGTTCGACTACGAGAGCGAGGAGTGCGCCTGCTACGCGATCGGCGCTGGTGCGCAGCAGGCGGTCGAGGGCTGCGGCGGCGTGCTCGCGGCGTCGTGCCCCGATCCTTCCTCGGGGTGCTGCGCGACCGACCCGCGCGGCTCGTGCGACCCCCAGGACGGGCTCATCGCCTGTCCGGGGATCTGCGTTCCGGGCGAGCCCGGCTGCTTCACCGGCGGAGATTAACCGACTGACCGATTGACGCTCGATCGCGAGTGGCTTAAGCCGAGCGCCAGGGCATCGGCGAGCCGGGAAGGCTCGCGGTAGGAGGAGCGTCATGCGGGAGCTTTCCCGGGGTGGGTTCGTCTTGCTCGCCGCGACGGTGGTCGCACTGCTCCTGCCGTCGGTTGCGGGAGCTCAAGATTCCGGCTCGACGATGACGCCGGACCGGCGCAGCTTCCTGGTCAACAAAGACTTCGAGGACGAGCGCTGGACGATCAACCTGAACCTCTACGCGCCGAATCCGGCCGCGATCATCAGCATCACGGGCAACATCTTCCGCCGCGACGGCGGTGATCCGCAGTTCGTGGCCTGCCTGGTGCGCGACGACTCGAGGGGTGATCTCACCGACCCGCGCACCGTGTTCCGCCTCGCCTGCAGCGTCGCCGACTCGTGCGCGACGACCGCCGAGCAGTGCGCGCGCGAAGGCTGGGTGCTGGTCGACGACGACATCCGCGTGCCGACCAGCTTCTTCCTGCCGCCGGACGGGTTCGGCCCGGCGCAGGCCGAGGCGAGCAGGCGCTCGTTCCTCGAGCGTCTGGTCGCCCGTCTCGCGGGGGCGCTCGACCACGTTCGCCTCGCGGTCACGCGCCGCGGGCTCGAGCTCGCGGGGCCGCGCCGGGCGCACGCCCAGGCCGCGGTGCGCGGCGCCACGCTCACCTTCGACCGCCTGAACCACCTGGTCACGAAGGACCTCGGCCCCGAGCGCTGGTCGATCTCCTACAGCTACACCCCGGTGATCACCGGGCGGGGCGTCCAGAACCGCTTCCTCAGCGTGACGGGCAACGTCTTCCAGGCCGACGGCTCGCCGCCGGCCTTCGTCTACTGTGAGCCGCAGCCGGACTCGACCGGCACGCTCGACGACCCGTCGAGCGAGTTCCGCTTCCTCTGCCTCGGCACCGACGCCTGCGAGACGACGGCCGAGGAGTGCGCGGAGGAGTGGACCTTGATCTCGGACGACGTGCGCGTCCCGGCGAGCTTCTTCCTGCCACCGCTCGGTCTCCCCGCGGCGCCCCAGTCGGATCCCGACGTCGTGGTGATCGGCCGAACCTCCGATCCGCCGTCGATCGGGGCGGCGGAGTTCACCACCGCCAACGGGGCGAGCGTGGCAGCGGCCGGTGTCGCGGGCGGCTGCCCGCTGGGCGACGAGTGCATCATCGAGACGCTCGGCGGGTGCGACGACGTCGTGGGCGAGGTCCGGCTGATCGAGGACTTCGGCTGCGCGTGCGTGGTCGACGAGGTGCCGCCGAGCTGCATCGCGTGCGCGGGCGGCCGGAGCGGGCAGTGCGGCACCGAGTGCGAGTACCCGGTGGCGAGCTCGACGGCGCGCGGCACGTGCCTGCCGTTCGACTCCGAGGAGCAGGGCTGCATCTGCTTCGCGAACCCCGCGGGCGGCGCCTTGCAGGTCCCGGGCTGCGCCGGTGTGCTCGAGGCGCCGTGCTCCGGTGACCGGTGCTGCACGAACGACCCGCGCGGCTCGTGCGATCCGCTGGGCGGCATCGTCTCGTGCCCGGGCGTCTGCGTGTCGGCGGACGGCTGCAATCCCGACGTCGAGCAGTGCGGCATCTGCTTCCCGCCGGCGGGCGTGACCCCGACGCCGACTCCGACGCCGACCTCCGCACCGACCGCGACGCCGACCCCGACCGTCGGCCCGACGCCGTCGGGCAGCCCGACGGCCACGCCGGAGCCGACGCCGACGCCGACCGCCACGCCCGAGCCGACCCCGTCGCCCAGCCCGACGCCGACGCCGCAGCAGATCTGTCGCGGGATCGGCCAGTCATGCGACCCGCAGAGCGGTCCGCCGTGCTGCCCGGGTCTGCGATGCAGCGGGTCGGCCGCGGGCGTTTGCGTGCCAAACTAGAGGGCCGAGGGGCTTCCAGCGGCGCACGGCGAGGTCGGCGGCGGCGCGAGGGTCGCGAGCAGCGTCGCCGCGCGGGCGATTCGCAGCCGCGGGTTCGGCGGCGAATCGTCGTGCGCGACCCGCCGTGCGTCGCCGGCTGCGTCCGGGCAGCGGCCGGCGTCGCCCGGGATGCGCAGCGGCGGCAGCGGGCGCGCGGAGTTGCGCGGCGCGCCCCTCTCGTCGAGGCCGAGCCGGGCGAGGAGGCGGGGGATGCCGAACTCGCCCGTCCACTTGTACGGCCGCTTCGCCCGCCGCGGCGAGTCGACCCGCTGCCCGTCGCGCGCGACGTAGAGCGGCTCGTTGCTCCCCGCCGCGTAGAGCCGCGCCCAGCAGCCGGGCGCGATCGCGGAGCGGACGAACCAGTCGACCGCGCCCGGCACGGCGGCGCAGTAGCGGCGGTCGCCGGTTGCGTCGGCGAGGTCGAGGAGCGCATCGAGCATCTCGCGCGACTCCCAGGCGGCGTAGCCCGCGGGCTCGAAGCGCCGTCCCGGCGCGGGCCGTCCGTCGAGCTCGTACTGCTGCGCCCACGCTGCCTGCCTCGGCGGCCCCTGGACGCGGAGCAGCCAGTCGCCGGCGCGCCGCGCCGCCGCGAGCAGGTCGTCGCGGCCGAGGAGGCGGGCGCCGACCAGCAGCGCCTCGATCGGTCCGGACGTCGCCGCGTCGTTGGTGCTCGGTAGGTCCTCGAAGCTCGGTGAGATCTCGCGCAGGAGTCGCGGCTCGCGCGCGGTGAGAGGAAACCCGCCGCCCTCGAGCTGGCTCGCGACGAGAAGGTCGAAGGCGCGCTCCGCCGCGGCGCGGTAGCGCGGGTCGCGGGTCGTGCTCCACAGCTCGGCGAGGAAGCGCGCGGCGCCCGGCGTCACGTCGTCGTCGAGCGCCGTCCAGCGGTTCGCGAGGCGGAACCACCAGGTGAGGTCGTTGCCGGAGAGCGGCATCTCGGACGCCCAGCCGCCGGAGCGGAGCTGGGTCGCGACCAGCAGGTCGCCCGCGCGCCGGGCCGCGTCGAGGTAGCGCTCGTCGCCGCTCAGCCGGTAGCCCTCGAGCAGGACGAGCCCGGCGGCCGGCGTGCCGGGGCTGCGCAGCACGAGGAGATCCCAGCTGGCGAGGCCGAGGACGCTTGCGACCTGGGTTGCGCGGATCACGATCTTGGTCGCGGCGCCGTACGGCCCGGTCGCCGGGTCGCAGACGTAGGTCCAGCCGCCTCCCGGACGCTCGCAGGCGAGCACGTCGTCGAGCGCTTGCCGGACCTCGGCGGGGAGCGGCCGCGGCTCGGCCGCCCGCGCTGGCACGCAGGCGAGGGCGAGGAGCAGCAGCGCGCCGAGGGGGCGGCGCAGGGTCAGCACCGCTCGCGTGCGCCGCCCGGCGGGGCCGCGGGTCGTCGGATCGGGCCGCGCATCTCGACGTGGGATAGTGTCCGGCGCGCGCCTCGGGCAAGCGGCCCTCGCGGGACGCCGGCGCGGCACGACGCTGCGGGCACGCGCGCGCCCCGCCACGAGAACCTGCTGCCCCGGCGGCTGCGCGCCGTGGTAAGGTGATCGCCGCACTGCCGCATGACCCCACCGTCGGATTCCACCGTTCCCCCCGAGGACGCCCGCGCCGCTCGGGCGCACCGCCTGCGCCGGATCCTGGTCGGGTTCGCCGTCGCGGCGGGCCTCTCGGCGCTGGTCGTCTTCGCCGCGCACCTCCGGCAGCGCGCTCGCGCGCCGCTCGCGGAGGGGCCGAAGGAGCGGCCGTCGATCATTTTCGTGCTGGTCGACACGCTGCGCCCGGACTACCTCGGCGCGTACGGCTTTGCGGGGGACGTCTCGCCAGGGCTCGACGCGTTCGCCCGCGAGGCGGTGCTGTTCGAGCGAGCGTTCGCGCAGGCGCCGTGGACCAAGCCGTCGATCGCCTCGCTCTTCACCTCGCTCCACCCCGAGACCCATCGCGTGCTGACCCACCGCGGGCGCTACGGCGACGCGGCGGGCGTCGCGCCGACGACCGACGCGCTCGCCGACGAGGCGACCACCCTGGCCGAGTCGCTCCACGCCGCGGGCTACGCGACCGCGGCGTTCGTCGCGAACCCGTGGCTGCTTGCCGAGCACGGCTTCGGGCAGGGGTTCGAGGTTTACCGGGGACCGGACGCGATGCCGATCCCCGCGCACCGGCTTCTGCGGCTCGCGCGCGAGTGGCTCGCCACGCGCGACGCGAAGCACCCGTTCTTCCTCTACCTGCACTTCATGGACGTCCACGGGCCGTACCGGGCGCCGAAGGCCGACTACGAGGCGGTGCGGCAGAGCCCAACGCTCGGACCGTCGCGGCCGATGAGCGAGGCGGAGCGCGCGCGGCTTCGGACCTACCTGCTGCGGGCGCCCTGGGCGCAGAGCGATCAGGCGGTCGACGTGCGCGAGTGGCGGGCGCGCTACGCGGCGGGCGTCCGGGTGCTCGACCGTCAGCTCGGACGCTTCCTCGAGGAGCTTGAGAAGAGCGGAGCGCTCGACCGGTCGATCGTCGTCGTCACCTCCGACCACGGCGAGGAGCTCGCGGACCGCGGCGGCTGGGACCACGGGCACGGCCTCGACGACCACCAGCTGCACGTCCCGCTCCTCGTGCGCCTGCCCGGAGGCGCGCTCGGCGGGCGACGGGTGAGCGACGTGGTGAGCCTGGTCGACGTCATGCCGACGCTCCTTGCTTGGGCCGGTGTGCCGGTGCCCGCCTCGGCGCAGGGCCGCGACCTCACGCCCGTCATGCGCGGCGACGCCACGGAGGAGCGGCCGACCTTCGCGGGCGGCGTCAAGTGGAACCCCGAGCTCCGCTCCGTGCGCACCGCCGAGTGGAAGCTGATCGAGGACGGGCGCTCCGGCACGGCACGGCTCTTCGACCTCGCGCGCGACCCGGAGGAGCGGACCGACGTCGCGGCGACGCGCCCCGACGTCGCGACGGAGCTCGCGAGCAAGCTCGCCGAGCACCGGCGGAAGCTCGCGGCGGCGCCGTCGCTCGCGCCGGCGAAGGTCGAGGTGTCGGGCGACATGCAGAAGCGGCTCGAGGCGCTCGGCTACGCGCACTGACCGGCGCCGCGCCGGGTCGCCCGAGCGCGCGGGCCGCATGGCATCCTCGAGGCAACGAGTCCGCACTCGAGGCCCGACCCGAACCGCACGCGCGTGCAGCGGTCGGGAGCGACACCCGGCGGCTCCGCGACCGGATGCCCCGAGCGACTCGGGCGGCGTGCGGCCCTTGCGCTTGCCCCGGCGCTGCGCTTCGAAGCACGCGGACCGTTTTTGCAGGAGGGGCGAGCCGTGCAGAGCAAAGCCGCAGTCGCGCACGAGGCGGGAAAGCCGCTGACCATCGAGACCGTCGAGGTCGCGCCGCCGCGCGCGGGCGAGGTGCTGGTCGAGATCAAGGCGAGCGGTGTGTGCCACACCGACGCCTTCACGCTCTCGGGCGCGGATCCCGAGGGCCTCTTCCCCGCGATCCTCGGCCACGAGGGCGCCGGCATCGTGCGCGAGGTCGGGCCCGGCGTGACCAGCGTCGCGCCCGGCGACCACGTGATCCCGCTCTACACGCCCGAGTGCCGGCAGTGCGAGTACTGCCTCTCGGGCAAGACCAACCTGTGCCAGGCGATCCGCGAGACCCAGGGGCGCGGCGTCATGCCCGACGGCACGAGCCGCTTCTCGCTCGGCGGCAAGACCGTGCTCCACTACATGGGCACCTCGACCTTCTCGAACTTCACGGTGTTGCCCGAGATCGCGGTCGCGAAGATCCGCAAGGACGCTCCGTTCGACAAGGTCTGCTACATCGGCTGCGGCGTCACGACCGGCATCGGCGCGGTGATCAACACCGCAAAGGTGCGCCCGGGAGACAACGTCGTCGTGTTCGGGCTCGGCGGCATCGGGCTCAACGTGATCCAGGGCGCGCGCATGGCCGGTGCCGCGATGATCGTCGGAGTCGATATCAATCCAAAGAAGCGGGCGCTCGCCGAGAAGCTCGGCATGACCCACTTCGTGAACCCGAACGAGGTCGAGGGCGACCTCGTCCCCTACCTCGTGAACCTGACGAAGGGCGGCGCCGACTTCAGCTTCGAGTGCATCGGCAACGTGCAGGTGATGCGCCAGGCGCTCGAGTGCTGCCACAAGGGCTGGGGGACGAGCGTCATCATCGGCGTCGCGGGAGCGGGCCAGGAGATCTCGACCCGCCCGTTCCAGCTCGTCACCGGACGCGTGTGGAAGGGCTGCGCCTTCGGCGGCGCGCGCGGCCGCACCGACGTGCCGAAGATCGTCGACTGGTACATGGAGGGCAAGATCGACGTCGACAGCCTGATCACGCACGTCATGCCGATCGAGGAGATCAACCGCGCGTTCGACCTCATGCACGAGGGTGAGTCGATCCGCAGCGTGGTGACATTCTAGGCGCGCGCGATGCGTCCCACACCGCCGGCCGTCTGGGAGCGGTTCGAGGCCGAGGCCGAGCGCCTCCTGCCGCGCATGGTCTACGAGTATTACGCAGGCGGCGCGGGCGACGAGACCACGCTGCGCGACAACCGCGCCGCGTTCGCGCGCCTGCGCCTCCGGCCGCGCTTCCTGGTCGACGTGAGCGAGCGCACGCTCGCGACGCGGGCGCTCGGCCGCGATCTTCCGGCGCCGTTCGCGGTCGCGCCGATGGCCTACCAGCGGCTCGCGCATCCGTACGGCGAGATCGCGATGGTGCGCGCCGCCGGCCGGCTCGGCGTGCCGATGACGCTCTCGACGCTCGCGACGACGAGCGTCGAGGAGGTGTGCGCCGCGGCGACCGGCCCGGTGTGGTTCCAGCTCTACGTCTGGCGCGACCGCGGCGCGACCCGGGCGCTCGTCCAGCGCGCGGTCCAGGCGGGGGCGCAGGCGCTCGTCGTCACCGTCGATGCGCCGCGCCTCGGCACCCGGCGACGCGACGTCGAGAACGTCTTCACGCTGCCCGGCGACGTCCGCCTCGGGAACCTCGAGGGCCTCGGCGTGCCGGGCGCGCCCAAGGTGACCTCCGGCTCGCAGCTCAACGAGCACTTCCTGCTGCTTGCCGACGCATCCCTCTCGTGGCGCGACCTCGAGTGGCTCCGCTCGCTCAGCGACCTGCCGATCGTCCTGAAGGGTATCTTGACGGCCGAGGACGCGCGCCTCGCGGCCGAGCACGGCGCCGCCGCGGTGGTGGTGTCGAACCACGGCGCGCGCCAGCTCGACGGCGTGCTCGCAACGCTCGACGCGCTGCCCGAGGTCGCCGACGCGGTGGGCGACGCGATCGAGGTGTGGATGGACGGCGGCGTGCGCTGCGGCGCGGACGTGGTGAAGGCGCTCGCCTCGGGCGCGCGCCTCGTGCTCGTCGGACGTCCGGTGCTGTGGGGGCTCGCGGTCCGCGGCGAGGAGGGCGCGCACGAGGTGCTCGCGCGCCTCGCCGACGAGGTCGACGAGGTGCTTGCGCTGTGCGGCTGCCGCTCGCCCGCGGAGGTGACGCGGGCGCACGTCGCCGCGGCCCCGCGCCGCTGAGCGGAGCGGCCCACGCCACCGGCGCGCCGCGCCGCGGCCCGTGCCGCGAGCGGTGCGCAGGCCAAAATCGCTCTTGTACACGCCGTGGCGGCCCTTCTAGACGACGGCACCGCGCCGGGTCCTGCTCCTGCTCGGTCCTCGCTTCGCCCCTCGTCCAGCGTTCCACACGGAGGCCGCAGACATGCGCCGAACGCCCCGCACCGAACCTCTCGGAGCTTGGATGACCGCCGTCGCGGTGGCCGTGCTGGCGGTCCTCCTGAGCCCGGGCGCGAGCCCCGCCGCGCTCGACGAGGTGCGGCTCGTGCCGCTCGACGTGACCCTGCACGACGCGCTCGGAGTTGGCGTCGCGGTGAGCGGCGACACGGCGCTCGTCGGCGCACCGTGGGACGCAGACCGCGGTACGAAGTCCGGGTCGGTGTACGTCTTCGAGCGCGGCCCCGGTGGCACGGCCTACCAGGCATGCATCTATGACGAGCACGGCTTCCACGAGACCACGTGGAAGGTCGACGCGGCGGGGCTCGACTGCAACGGCACGCCGTGCTGGCAGGCGCTCGGCGCGCTCCCTCCCAAGGGGAAGGGCTACCTCTACAAGCGCGGCAAGCGAAAGCTCCGCTTGCGCGCCGGCAAGGCGGGGAAGTCGCTCGTCGTCCTGACGGCGCGAAAGGACGCCACCCCGGGTCCGGACGATCCGCTGAGCGGCGTCGCGATCCACCTGGGAGCCGGCTCGACAGTACAGCTCGTGGGCGACGACGCGTCGGAGTGCTTCTCGCTCACGGTGAGCCAAGTCCTCGACGAGACGCAGAAGCGCTTTCGCGCGAAGAAGTAGCGGGCTCTAGTCGAGCGGCCGGACCTCCGGGTCCTGCCCCGTCGTCCCTCGGTCGACGCCGACTGCCACGCGCCCGTACTCGCCGCCGAGGCCCGCGATCGCGTTGCTGCCCCGCGCGGTCGCCCCGCCGTCGACCACCAGCGCCTCGCCGGTCACGAACTCCGCCTCGTCGCTCGCGAGGAAGAGCGCAGCGGCGGCGATGTGCTCGGGCAGCCCGGCGGCGGGCCATGGCTGGAACTTTTCGAGCAGCGGGCGCATCGCGTCGGCGTTGCCGCGGTGGAGGAGCGGCGTGAGGATCGCTCCCGGGCAGATCGCGTTCACCCGGATGCGAAACGGCGCGAGCTCGATCGCGACCGCGCGCGTCAGGTTGATCACCGCCGCCTTGGCCGCGGAGTAGGCCTGGGGCCCGTCGCCGCCCGAGAGCCCCGCGATCGACGCCGTGCTGAGGATCGCGCCCCCGCGGCCCTGCGCCTTGAGCACGCGCGCCGCGTGCTTCATGCCGAGGAAGACGCCCTTCACGAGCACGGCGAAGGTGTAGTCCCACTCGTCGGCGTCGAGGTGGGTGATCGGGCCGAACGCGCCGGCGACGCCCGCGTTGTTGAACATCACGTCGAGGCTGCCGAACGTCGACGTCGCGAGCCGTACCGCCGCCTCGACGTCGGCCTCGCGCGCGACGTCGGTGCGCGCGAAGCGCACGCGGTCGCCCGCGCCCGCTCGAGCGGCGAGCTCGAGCGTCTCGTGCGCCGTCTTCTCGTTCAGGTCGGCGAGCACGACGCTCGCTCCCTCCGCGAGGAAGCGCAGCACGGTCGCGCGACCGATGCCGTTGCCGCCGCCGGTGACCACTGCGACCTTGCCCTCGAGCCGTCCTGCCATGCGCGAAACCTCCCGGCGGACCCTACGGGCGGCGGCGGCGGCAGGTCAAACCGGGCGCCGCGCACCGCGCTTCGCCGGCTTCGACGGTCGAGGAAACACGCCCTGCTGCGTCGCGGTGCGCCGGCGTGCTATGCGGGTCGGACCCCGAGGGGTTCGCACCGTGGAGATGCTCTCGTGTCCGTACCCCTCTCGAACGCGCAGGCGCTGAGCGAAGCGCGGCGCACGCCGGGCGGCGTCGCCGAGGTCGCCGTGCTCGCCTGGCCGGCGGTCCTGCAGACGCTCTCCGATACGGCGATGCAGATCACCGACTCGGTGATCGTCGGCCGCATCGGCGTGACGGAGCTCGGTGCGGTCGGCTTCGCCGGCGTCTGGCTGTGGACGCTCACCTGCGCGCTGGTCGGCGCGGGGACGGGCGTGCAGACCTTCGTCGCGCAGGCGTACGGGGCGCGCGAGCACCGGGCGTGCGGCGCCTGGGCGTGGCAGGGGCTGTACGCGCTGGTGCCGGCCGCGGTCGTCTGGTTCGCGCTCGCCGGGCTTGCGCTCGACCCGTTCCTGCGCGCCCTCGGGCCGTCGCCCGAGCTGCACGCGCGGGCGGTCGAGTACGGGCTCGCCCGGCTGTGCGGCGGGCCGGCGATCGTCGCGGGCGTGGTCCTGGCCTCGTTCTTCCGCGGGCTCGGCGACACGCGCACGCCGCTCGTCGCCGCGGTGGCCGCCAACGTGCTGAACGCGGTTCTCACCTACGGCCTCGTGTTCGGCGTCGCCGGGCTGCCGCGGCTGGGCGTCGCCGGCGCGGGCCTCGCGACCGCGGCGTCGGCGTGGGTCGGTGCGGCGCTGCTGTTCGCGGCGTTTCGCCGGCGCGCGCTCGCGCGCCGCTACGCGACCCGGCCGCGGCGAAGCGCGTCGCGGCGCGACATCACGCGGCTCCTGCGGCTCAGCCTG
>FWPU01007325.1_pt1 | contig 20505 bp, 21 predicted proteins | sample 2228361 | NCBI WGS metagenome assembly FWPU01 (sample SAMEA103939777, study PRJEB20133) | metagenome
AATCCTTCTTCGGGTAAAACTACTCCGCAATTTCCCAATACCGGCTCCACAATGATGGCTGCTAGATCCCTTTGGTATCTCTTTACAGCTTCTTTGACTTTTTCTGTATTATTATAAGGAAGAACTAATGTATGTTTAATAAAATCCTCCGGCACACCTGCGCTGGTCAAGATGCCTAAACTTGCCTGGCCTGAGCCTGCCTTTACTAAAAGATAATCTGCATGACCGTGATAGGCGCCAGCAAATTTTATTATCTTGTTTTTCCTGGAATAAGCTCTGGCCAGCCTTATCGCTCCCATCACCGCCTCTGTCCCGGAATTGGTTAATCTTATCTGTGCAATAGAGGAAAAGGCTTCTTCGATAAGCCTGGCCAATTCTATCTCTAATTTTGTAGCGGTACCAAAACTTGTACCTTTGCTTATCGCCTCGGAAACTCTAGCAATAACTTCCGGATGGAGGTGCCCTAAAATCAAGGCTCCCCAACTCTGGCAATAATCGATAAATTCTCTACCGCATTCACTGTAAATCTTAGAGCCCCTTGCCTGCTTTATGAATATAGGAAAACCACCCACCGCCCTAAATGAACGCACCGGGCTATTTACCCCCCCGGAGAGATATCTTTTTGCTTCCTTGAATAACTTGTAGCTGATAGCTAATGGATGATGGCTAATGGTTCTTTTCATTATCTTGATCGAAATAATTTGCTAATCGTTTCAGCAATAATCTCTAATTCATTATAAAGTACACAAACACATTTTGAGTTAAATATTTATTATCTCCGCCTATAAATAACTGGGTAAGAGTTTCGTATAACGAGCCCGCTGACCACTAAAAAAATCTTTTAAAATCCTCTTTGCTAAATCTACTTGTTCCTTCAGCAATATTAGATAAAATAGAAGCTGCCCTGCGTCTTATATGTTGTGTAAGACCGAAATATGCTTTTGTAGGAAAAGCGGAAGCAGTCTTATAAATTTTATTAAAAAATTCTCTTGTTCTTTGCCAAACCTCTAATTCCTCAAAATTAAACATCGATCTCCTGCCGGCTATTAGCTATAAACTACCAGCCATTAACCAAGACGCTACCTCTTTGGTATGATAACTAATAATCAAATCCGCTCCCGCGCGTTTTATAGCGGTCAGAATTTCTAAGGTTATTTCTTTCTCATTTATGATACCCGCTTTTGCTCCTAACTTAACTAAGGAGTATTCACCGCTAACGTTATAAGCAGCAATGGGTAGATTAAATTTCTCTCTCGCTCTGCGGATGATATCTAAATAGGCCAATGCCGGTTTAACCATCACTATATCTGCACCCTCTTTAATATCCTGTTCTATCTCCCTTAAGGCCTCATCTGAATTCCTATAATCCATCTGGTATGTTTTTCTATCGCCAAATTGAGGAGTAGACTTCAACGCTTCCCTAAAGGGCCCATAAAAATTTGAGGCGTACTTTGCTGCATACCCTAATATCCCAATATCCTGATACCCATTCTCATCTAAGGCTTCTCTTATCCTTCTCACCTGTCCATCCATCATCGCCGAAGGAGCAACGAAATCTGCTCCTGCCTCGGCATGGGATAAAGCAATCTTGGCTAAGACTTTTATAGTCTCATCATTGTCTATTTCTGGCTGATGGCTTTTATTTTTTTTACCTTGGCTATTAGCTATTAGCCATCGACTATTAGCCTCTTTTACAATCCCACAATGTCCATGCGATGTATATGCACAGAGGCAAACATCGGTAATAATCACTATATCTTTTATATTTTTCTTTATCGCTCTTATCGCTCTTTGGATAATGCCGTCTTTATGGTAGGCTTGACTTCCTAAATTATCTTTATCGTGTGGAATTCCAAAAAGAAGGACTGCCTTTATGCCTAAATCTTGAACCTCTTTTATATTTTTTATTAAATTATCAATGGAGAGGCGATAAATCTCTGGCATTAATTTAATAGGCTCTCTTTTATTTTTACCTTCAATTACAAAATAAGGCATGATCAAATCATTGACAGAGAGGTGCGTCTCACTAATTAAATTTCGTATTGCATTATTTTCTCTTAGCCTTCTTAATCTAATCATGTTCGTTTATGGTTGATGGTTTATTAGCTTTTTATACTGCTCCCCGTTAAGAGATAGATGAAAATAAGAGCAAGGATTTAGTTTTCGGTATCGGCAATCTCACGGTATAGTTGTAGGTTTTGTTATCGTCTAAGACTATAAAACGAGAACCAAACGACAGACACAACTCCCACCCTGCCTACCAACAGGCAGGGATACCCATCCCTCAAACGAGATCTCTAGGTTTTTCATTACAACAATCTATACTTAAAAATAGGGTCAGCACATTTGCCTACTATAAACTATACACCACCAACTATCAGTCCATATTTTCTTGCTTCCCTTTCGCTAACCTCTCCAATACAACGAACTTTAACCTTTCTGGGTAAGGTTTTATATCTCTTTACAAAATTGCGAACCCCGGAGGGACTGGTAAACATAATCTCATCGAAAAAATTTAAGTCTAAATCGGGTAAATCCTTCGGCATTACATTTTTATAAGCTGTACAAGGGATAACCTTTGCTCCTTGCAATTCTAGCCCTGCGGCTAAGCCTTTATCGGAAATATTTGATCTAGGCAAAAATATCCTCTTTCCTTTGAGATCGATCTTCTTAAATTCTTCAAGTAAACCCCTTGAGGATTCTTCTTTAGGTACTAAATCGGCAAGGACGCCAAAATCTAAGAGCCTTGTCTCTGTTGAGTTTCCAATTGCCGCAATCTTTATACCTTGAAGTTCCCTTGCATCATAACCCATCTTATTTAGTCTTTCAAAAAAGTATTGCACCCCATAACGGCTGGAAAAAATTATCCAGTCAAAAGTCCGGATACCCCTTAAATAATTATCGAGTTCTGTATAATCCTTAAGGGGTTCAATCTTGATTAAAGGAAGATGAAAATATGTTCCCTTAATAAAGAATCTTCTCTCCGATAAACCTGTGAATAAAATGCGTCTGTTCTTCTTTAGCCAATTAAAATCCTTCTCTAATTTTACTACCCCACCAATGATAATTATAGCGGGTGGCTTAATCCCTTCGCGTTTTGCCTTTTTTACAATATCCTTTAAGGTTCCTTTTATTATTCTTTGTGTAATTAAACTTGCATCCTGGATTATAGCCACAGGTGTATTCTGACGCCTCCCTGCCTGGATTAGCTGTTTAACTATCTCGGAAAGATTCTCTACCGCCATATATAAAACTACTGTGCCACTATCTGCAATTTTATTCCAGTTAATAGAACTTTCCAATTTTCTTGGGTCTTGGTGGCCAGTGACAAAAACGCAACTAGAAGCGAATCTTCTATCAGTTAAGGGAATACCGCTTAAACAGCTAGCGGCGCTGGCAGCCGTAACCCCAGGAACGATCTCGAATTCTATTTTATTCTTAATCAGTGGCTCTAACTCCTGCGAGGTCCGGCTGAATATAGAAGGGTCTCCATTTTTAAGCCTTATCACCTTCTTGCCCTCTCTTACCTTTTTGATTACTAATTGGTTTATCTTCTCATTGTGTATCAAAAACCCGTCGGAATGCCTATCTTTTCCCAATGTGTCACAGCATATTAGTTCTGCATCAGATTTTGCTTCCTGCAAAATCATTTTATGTACCAGATAATCATAAATAACTACATCTGCTTGACGAAGGATCTCTCTTGCCTTTACTGTAATTAAAGCAGGGTCTCCTGGACCCGCCCCTACTAAATAAACCTTCCCTTTCATATCCAAATATACTCCCTTGAATCTATAACCGATAATAGATCTATCAATCCCCGATTCTTCTCCTCTACAACTACTGCCAGGCTTCCCTGCAGAGGATGAGGCTTTAGAATCTCAAAAGGGATCCTTTGACTAATCCTTTCTTCTAAACCCAATCTTACCAAAGCACAGGCAGCAACTATTATTGCATCTAAACCTTCTTTATCTAACTTCTCTAACCGCTCTTCGATATTGCCTCTTATATCTACGATCTGAAAATCACCTCGATAGCTTTTAAGTTGAGTTCTTCTGCGTAAACTACTTACGCCAATTTTTGCGCCTAATTTCAACTCATCTATTTTAAGATTGCCTTTTGCAACCAAAGCCTCATAGGGGTCAATGGATTTTGTAATTGCCGCTATGGCTAAGCCTTCAGGTGTTTTATCTGGCAGATCCTTGGCGCTGTGCACCGCAAGATCAATTCCTCCTTCTAAGAGAGCCTCATCTATCTCTTTGGTGAAGAAATCCGTTCCCTCTATCATCCAGATGGGGGTAGTTTTATCCTTGTCGCCGGTAGTCTCCATTACTAAAATCTCATAGGTAAACTCAGGATGGAATCGTTTTATCAAACTGACAATCTCCTCAACCTGCTTTAAGGCAAGAGGGCTAGTTCTGGTTCCGATACGATAAACCCTTCCCATATCCTGGCTAACTCCTCTTCTATAACCTGTTTAGCGTAAGGGATCTCCTTTTTTCTTTTTTCTAAGTTTTTCTCAATTAAAAAATTCAAACTCTCCAGATCAAAGAGTTCGATTCCTTTTATTCCTTTTACTTCTGGATCAACATCCCTCGGCACAGCTATATCTATAATTAATATTGGTCGATGGTCGATGGTCGATAACCTATGGTTGATAACCTCTAAGATGTCTTCTTTTTTTAAGATTAAATGCGGGCTGGAGGTTGCACTGATAATTATATCTGCATCCTTTAATCTTTCTCTCAATCCATCAAACCTTAATGCCTCTGCGTTGATATAATCTGCCAACTTGCAAGCCCTCTCGTAGGTACGATTAGCAATAAAAACTGCCTTTGCGCTTTCCCCCCTTAGATATCTAATTACCAATTCAGAGATTTTACCTACGCCAATTATCAATATCCTTTTATCAGAAAGTAAACTGTATCTTGTCTTTATAATTTCAATAACTACACTTCCTATGGAAACCTTTCCCCGGGAGATATTTGTTTTTTCTCTTACTTTTAGAGAGGTTTCTATTGCCTTCTCAAAAATTATATCTAATAATCTATCTGTGGCTCCCCATATCTTTGCTTTTAGCCAAGCAGATCTTACTTGTTCTAAAATCTGGGTTTCTCCAATAATTTGCGAGTCAACCCCAGAGGCAACCTCAAATAGATGTCTCATCGCCTCTTTATTTATATAGGTATAAAGAAAAGAATCTATATTAACCAGACCTTGCCTTAAACCATAACTTCTAAAAAAATCCCTCAAAACGCTAACCCCCCATCCTAAGTCTTTACAGGTTACATACACTTCTATTCTATTACAGGTAGAGAGAATAACTCCTGAGTTTATCTTCCTATTCTCCATCAAATCCGTTAAGATTTCTTTCAGGTCTTTTTGAGAAAGGTATAACCTCTCTCTAATCTCTATTGGACTATATCTATGATTTGTACCTACAACAATAAACATTACTTATGGCTAATAGTTGATGGCTATAACTATTAGCTATTCGCTATCAGCTAATCTAATCTCCTCTTCCGTAATCTTACCATCTACTATCCTGAATGACCTAAGCGATGGATTATCCTTATCCTTTAAGGAAACAATCACATAGGAGATCTCAGGATAAAGAGCAAGCTCCACATCATTGGTAGAGGGATATGCCGGGCTGGCAACATGGGAATGATATACCCCTAACATCTCTAAACCCAAATTTCTTATCTCTTTCATTACCTTAAACTGTTCTTTCGGGTCCATAAAAAATGAAGATGGGCTCTTATCAACATTAACCATCTCATAAACCTTCTCTACGCTTACCTCCTTACCTGCCAATATCCCGCAGGCCTCCCGGGGAAATTCTCTTTGCGCATGCTCAATTATCTGCTTGCGTAAATCCTTGTTAATATAGATCATCTTTTAACTCCTAAAAATAAAAGCATAGAATAACAGATAACTATGCTTAAAGCGGGGGTTAATACCCAGACTTGCAGGATCTTTTTTGTTATAGGATGCATAAGGGTTTGACTATGATTTTTCTCCTCTTTCACTGTATGTATTGCCAGGATAGAAAATGTAGAGAACTGTACATAAGGTGCAGGGAGACCTAAAAGTGAACATCCGATTATAAAGCTACTCACCACCAACGAAGCTATGGATGCGGAGATAGTTCCTAAAGGGACTATCTCTTTGCTTACCGTATTGAGCACCCCCCTACCTAAAATAAGTCCTCCCAGGCCAAAGAGCAGAGAAAAAATTAAAAATCCTGTAGCTGGGCTTACTATATTTGCCGCCATAAGCGGACCAACCACATTGGCTACATTGTTAGTGCCAATGCCAAAGGCACTATAAAAATCCGTAAAGAGTGTCCACTTTTTAATTTTGGCTTCGTGAGAGAAGATTTTTTCATAGAAACGTAAATTCCTCTGGCAGGGCGGATAAATCTTACGCGCGATAAAATAAGTAAAAATATATGATAAGATAGATACCCCTATCCAGACAATAAGCAAGCGTCCAATTAAAGAAAAATTTAATGCCCTAAAATATACACCTGCTCCTACAAAAGAACCTACAGTAATTATGCTTGTGGACTGAGGTATCTTAAGGATATTTGCCAAAAAAAGCGCTATACAGGAAGAAAACAGAATTACCAAAACTACCTCTTGATTAATAAATTCCTGAGCAATAATCTTACTACTTAAGGTCTTGGCTACCTTAGGGCCTACCAGAAACGCACCTAATATTACAAAGAGGGTGAAAAAAAGGACCGCCATCTTTTTATTGATAATGTTACTTCCCACTGAAGGAGCAAAAGAAACCGCCAGACCAGAGGCTCCCATATTCATCGCCCAGAATATACTTATTATACTTAGGAATAAAATTAACATACCTTCTCGCTTATAATCTGTCCAATGGCTGATGGCCTTCTTACTATAAATCCTACGCTCTCAACCAGAGCGTTTAAACCATTCCATCAGAATATTAGCTACCTCTGGCCGAGTAAATTCAAGAGGTGGCACTTCACCTGCCGATAAAAGTTCACGTACCCGCGTCCCGCTCAAAAAGAAACGCTCTTCTTCAGGGTGCGGACAAGTTTTAATCGTAGCCATCTCTCCACACCTTCGACAATAAAAGGCATGCTCAAAGAATAAAGGGGTAATTTCCAGTTCTTCCAGCTTAAACTCCTCAAAAATCTCCTGCGCCTCGAATGGTCCATAATAATTTCCTACACCCGCATGGTCTCTCCCGACAATAAAATGGGTACAACCAAAGTTTTTACGCACCAGGGCATGCAATATTGCCTCCCTTGGACCGGCATAACGCATGGCCGCACCGTAAACCCCCACAAATACCCTCTCTTTAGGAAAATATCTATCCAGTAAGACCTTATAACAAGACATCCTTACCTCTGCAGGGATATCATCCTTTTTGGTCTCGCCTACCAAAGGATTTAAAAATAAACCATCACAGATTTCTAAAGCGGTCTTAATGATATACTCGTGGGCACGGTGGATAGGATTTCTAGTCTGAAAACCCACAATCCTTTTCCATCCTTTTTCTTTAAAGATTTTGCGGGTCTGGAGGGGAGAAAACCAATATTCCGGGAACTCTCTATGCCTTAAGGGATTAAGTAAACTTACCTTTCCGCCTAATAAAAATTCACCCTGACTATATAGATACGCTACGCCAGGGTGCTTCTTATCCGTAGTTTTATAAACCAACTCTGCCTCCTTATGCTTGTTATAGGTATAAATCTGCCCCAAATGCAGTGCGCCGATTATTTCTCCTTCATATAACAGGGCAATATCCCTTTTCTCTTTAATCCCTTCCAGTTCCTCTTTATCTGCGGAGAGAGTTATCGGTATACTCCAGACTAAACCATCTTTTAAACGCAAATTCTCTAAGACTGAGTTATAATCCTCCTCTAACAAAAAACCCTCCAGGGGAGAAAAACACCCCTGAGCAAGCATCTCCAAATCTGAGGTTTCTCTTGAATTTAACTGAAGCTTTTTAAGATGCCTTGCCTTTGCTAAAAAGTCTTCTTTCTCCTCTTTTTCTAAAATCCTATTTATCAATCTCCCCCCGTGGGGTTTTACCTGCTCCATAGATATTACCTCCTGTTAAAGTCTACAATGCAAGCCGCATTCTTTGCTCTCCGGGCTTTCCCACCACCAGCGACCCGCACGGATATCCTCTCCGGGTTTTATCGGCCGTGTGCAAGGTGTGCAACCAATAGAAGGATACCCTCTATCGTGAAGGCTATTATAGGGGAGATCATTTTCTTTTATATAACCCCAAACCTGTTTTTCTGTCCAGTCTGCCAAGGGGTTAATCTTGATTATCCCCTTATTGGCGACATCGACCTCTATCTTTTTTATCTGCTGGCGCGTAACGGCTTGCTCTCTCCTTAAGCCACATATCCAAGCAGATAAGCCTTTTAATGCCCTGTTTAAAGGAAGGACTTTTCTTATCCGGCAACAAAGTTTTCTTAACTCTACGCTTTCATAGAATAGATTTGGGCCGTATGTATTTACCATCCGCTCTACGTCCTTGGCTTGGGGAAAATAAGGCTTAATCCTTATGGCGTATCTCTTCTCAATCCTTTCCCAAACCTCATAGGTTTCTTGAGGAAGCCGACCGGTGTCCAAGGTAAATATCCGCGCCTTTGGATTTATCTTCAGGAAGATATCAATTAATACCACATCTTCTAACCCAAAGCTTGAGGCTAAAGCTACCCTTTTACCAAAGGTGGCGTTGGCCCAGTGAAGTATCTCTTGAGCGCTTTTTCCTTCTAAATCTGGAAGCTCCTTAATCTTTTCTTTAGATGACATAAACTAACCCTCCTTTTTTTTCTTTTAATTCTTTCGCCAAATCCTCAAAACTAACATTATCCACTATTTTTGTGGTTGCTTCGGTTACCTCCCGCCATATCTTCCTAAAGACGCATCTATATATATCAACGCATCCTTTATATTTAGCCTCTACACAGGTAATTGGTTCAATTGGGCCATCAATAAAGCGAATAACCTCCCCCAGCTTTATCCGGGAAGGATGCTTTGCCAAAAGATATCCGCCGACCTTTCCCCGCCTACTTTCTACAAAACCGCCTCTTTTCAACATCAAAAGAACTTGCTCTAAAAACTTAAAGGGAATATCCAGCTGTTTAGCCAGTTCCTGAATGGTCACCACGCCCTTTCCATAATTTAGGGCTAAATATAAAATTGCCTTGAGGGCGTAGTCTCCTTTATAAGTAATGCGCATATCAATTTAAACTATATAATCTCTATCAATTTAGTCATATTAACACAAAAATAAAAAATGTCAACTTTTTTTTGAAAAACTCCTCAACCCTGTAGCAAGGCTCCTCTATAACTTTATATAAACAGAGGGATTACATTATATTTTCTCTTTTAATGGCCTTTCCAAAAGAAAGCCTCTGTCTCCAAAGATTTAAAAACCGCCTGCCCAGCTTAAACCTTTCACCACAAAATCTGGGTAATATTAATAATCTATGTGGAGGCTTAAAAACTATTTAAAACCCTACCCGAAACCTCCCCATCACGAAAACCCTCTGGATATTTAAACCTTTTTAGAGCTTTCTGCGCAAGCCGGTTCTTTTCCTTTTGCTACAGACTTAGGAAAGAACTATTTTTGCAATGGCGAAAAAGATCTCCACCTCTATATCCCCAGACAAAGGGGCCGTTCTAACCACCAATTGTGGCTCTTCCAACAGGAAGGAAGTCTTTGGTAAGGAGACTTCTCTCCAAAGTCCTCATCCTTAAGGTAGGCATAACTAAAATCTTCGTCTAACAATTTTTCCTTATATTTAGAAACATCTACTTTGTGTCGGATCAAAGCAGCATAAAAACCGGCTTTAGCTATATCGCCCACAAAGATCATCCCGTAAACCCTGCCCTCTCTTAATATCAATTTCTTATAAATATTTTTTTCATGGATACTTATCACCTCATAACTATTATTGTTCTCTTCCAGTTCCAAAAAGGTTTTTCCAAAAGAGATAGCCGGTATCCTGTGGAACTGGACAGCATTTTGTATTCCCACCGCATTGGTATATCTTCTTCTCTCCCCCAGCATATTCAGGGCGGCAAATTTAGCCTGTAAGATGGCGTTAAGCCAGGTTGCGGAAATCAGCCTCCTCCCGAAAGTGATATCCTGAATCTCTATACAATCACCAGCAGCAAAAATGTTTGTACCTGAGGTTCTTAAAAATTCATCCACAAGAACGCCTCTATCTGTTTCTAAACCTGCCTCCTCAGCCGGTTCTTTGTTAGGAAGGACCCCCGTAGCCATAACCACCAAGTCAGTCCTAAGGTACGATTTATCCCCTATCTGGACAGAAGATACATAATCTTCTCCGTTAATAGAAATAATGCTTTCATCGAGAATAAATTCCACCCCTAAATTTTCTAAATCAGACTGAATTATTTTAGCCGCGGTAGTATCCAATTGGTTGGGCAATATCTGGGCACAACGCTCTATAACCTTAACCCCTAACCCAAGCTTTACCAAGGCGTAGGCTGCCTCAAGACCTACAAAACCCGCCCCTACAACCACTGCATTTTTCACTCTAGATAGCAGTTCTTTTATCTTATAAATATCCTTTAAAGAATAAAAAGGCACCACCCCTTTTAAATTCAAACCATCGATCTTAGGCAAGCATGGCCTGGAGCCGGTAGCAATCAATAACCGGTCATAGTTTATTTCCTTTCTGTGGGAAGTAAATACCTTTTGCCTATCTTTATCTATGCCCGTAACCGCTGTATTCAAGAAGATATCCACGTTATATCTTTTAAAAAAATCTTTACCTTTAAAATAAAGTTCGTTTTCTGATAATCTTCCTTCCAAAAAACGCGAGATAAGACAACGGGAATAGGCGGCGTATCCTTCCTGGGACACAATAGTAATATTACTTTTTGGTTCCCGAAGGCGTAAGGTTTCTGCAGCCTCTACCCCGGCAGCTCCACCGCCGATAATTACGTATTCCATTGTTTATCTTTTTTTAAATTTAAACAATTTATTCTTCTAATTCTATCGCCTTATTAGGGCAAGCAGTTACGCAAGCTGGCTTCTCTCTATCCGGACAAAAATCACACTTTAAAGCCTGAGTAAAGCCTTCCTCTGAACTATTAAAAGACGGATTGATTACCCCATAAGGACAAGCCATAATGCACATCCAGCAGCCTACACATTTCTGCTCATGCCCCATATTATTTACCACCCCTGTTAAGGGGTCTTTCTGCATACATCCGGACATACAGGCGCTTACGCATAATGGCTCCTGACAATGCCTGCACACCACTGGCACAGCGCGCTCTCCTATTGCTTGAATAAAAATGCGTGGTTTGACCTGCGGATTCTGAAGTACCTCCAAACAATAGCTTTTTGTCTGGGAGTGCTCCTCGATGCAGGCTATCTCGCAACGTTTACAGCCCGCACACCTTTCAATACTTATCTTAAACCTCTTCATTATCTTTCTTAATTAAAAATTATTCTGGAGATTTAAGTCCCGACGTTTTGCAAAAATATGTTCTTCGATTGCCCTTGCGGTTTTCAACGGATCTAACTCTACAAAAACCTTCCCCCCGGTAAGGGATTCTATATCCTGCGTTAATATTTTAGTTACCAATTTACTCCCCAAAACCGGTGGGGCAGGACAAAGATGTAAGGTTAAACCGAAGGCGACAGCGGTAAAGGCATCTGCTACTGCCTTTTGCTCCATATATTCTGGCGCAGAAACCACCACAGGTAACTGCGGGATATCTATACCCAAGGCTTCACTTAAGGCAACAGCGCTACTAATAATCTTACCGATATCTGTACAGCTTCCATAAGACAAGCAGGGAGGAATACCTAAACTGGAGCATAAAGAAGCTAATTTTTTACCTGCCTGTTGAATAGACTCCGCTGCCATTAGGTTTGCGTTTTGCATTGCACTTGAACAACAGCCTGCGCCTATTACCAGAATATCTCTTTTAATAAGTTCACCTGCCAGACTGATTATATGTCTTCCGGATTGAAATTCTCTTACGGTGGTACAACCTACAATAGCCACAATACCCTTAACTCTTCCCGAAGACAAGGCATCGATTAAGGGTTGGAGAGAACCGCCTAAGGCCTCCACTACACTTTCCGTAGTAAAGCCTGCCATAGCGCTTTGCTTTAAGCCGGGGAGATTAATTTTGCCTCTATCCTTGAAGGCTTCTATTGCCCGCTCTAATATCTTTTCCGCTATCTCTTTAGCCTTATCTGGTTCAAATTCAAGCCTCTCTACGTTTGTCTGTCGGATAGTTTTATCCGTAGAGATTAATCTTGTATGATATTTAGGTGCAAATTCCTCAGAAAGAGTGGGCATTACACAGTTATAGTCAAAAGCTAAAACATCTACCGCCCCAGTTGCCAAAATTAATTCCTGTTGTATCCAATTACCAATTTGACCAAAGAATATATCTTTATAATCTGCGGCTAAATTGAAAAGCTGTTGCCCCTCACATAAAGAACCGTATATTTTGAGTCCGTTTCTCGCTCCTGCCTCTTTAGCCCTCTCCTGCCATCTTTTATCCCGGGCAATCTCTAAAACCTTAACTGCCAGTAATGGCTGATGACCATGCATTACCACATTAACCGCATCCGCATCTAAAACGCCTATATTTACTTCCCGACAGTTTGGTTTAGCAGTGCCGGTAAGAATCTCCTGAAGCGTAGTTATCCCAAACAAACCAGCATATTCATTGGCAACCCCCAATCGTAAACCGTGCAATAGCAAATCCACTACATCGTTATTCACGTTAGTCATTGCTTTGCTCAAAGCGGTAGCCACTTCAGAATTAGGACCACCGGGAATAATATCCAACTTTTTCCAAAGCGCCAAACGTTTTTTAGGGGCTAAAGCTTCCACTAACCTCAACGGCTCATAATCATTACTATTTATCTGATTGATAAAAAACTCTCCCAACCGCTTGGCTATTTCCAAAATAGACTCACCTGTATCTATCCCTAGAAGTTTAGCAAGATCTTTCAGTTTCTCTTCTTCTTTTATTGCGTAATCGGCCCTGCCTTCTCCTACCGCTTTTAATGTGCGGGCGACATTTCTGGCATGATAAACATTAGCGGCTGTTCCTTGGGCGCATTTTAGAAGGAGGTTTCTCGCCACCATTAAATCCGCAGAAGCACCACAAACACCCCTCTTTACTTTAGTAGTTATCTGACAGGGACCATCTGTACACAAAGTACAGCAGATACCCATTGCTCCAAAAGCACATTGCGGCTGCTGCCTGGCAAATCGTTCATAAATGGTTTCTAACCCTTCCTTCCTGATAGCCCTATGCATATACAGAGATAGCTCATCAACCGGTTGATTGCGATATTGTTCCCCGCTCATATCTTTCCCCTCTTTTTGAAATGATACTATTTTAGTATCCTTAAATTAAAAAATTTTAACACCTTTCTATCGTTTGTCAAGATTTTTTAAAAATAGGCTACTGCAGGTGTTTGTTTATTCGTACCTGTATTCCTATAGTGTTCTTTTAAAGATAATGCAAGTCTCAGGGGTATTCCTTAACTCTTTCCCCGAATCAAGGATGAAGATCTAGCGCCATTGCCAGAGGGGAGAAATCCCTTTTAACTTACTTTTGAAATTTTTGTTTTCAGAGGATTCTAGGGGGTTTGTTTTTAGCTAAAGGTTTGCCTCGCGCAGGTTTTTAAAAACCTGCGTGCCCTTTTTAAAAAACAAACCTTTCAAACCCTTAAAAACCCCTTCCTTGCTTAAAAAAATTAAAGACATAAGGTGGAAGAGAATTCTTTTTCTAAATTTATTTCTATTTTTTAGATTAGTTGAAAGGATTAATTTTTAAATTCTCTTCACATATATCTCTTTAGCAATCTCTTCCTCTAAGGCAATTTGAGTTTCCTCTACCTGGATGATAAATGAAGGCGATACCTGATGTAGAGAAATGGTTACTCCCGGCACTATTCCTAAAGACATCAGCTTATGTAACTGGGGGTGCCTCTGGGTAAGTAGATAAACCACTTTAGCCTTTTCTCCCACGCTCACCTTATTTAGCGGCACCACGATGCTTCCAATTATACTTTTAGCCTTCCTGCAGCAATCTCCTAAAGGGATAGGATGGCCGTGAGGGCATTCCCGCGGATGACCTAAAAGGGTGCAGATAGCTTCCTCTACCTCTTTAGAGATGATGTGCTCAAAATCGCAAGCGTAAGAATCGCTTTGGGTTCTAGCAATCTCTAAAACATCCATAAAGAGCCTTTCGGCAAGGCGTTGTCTGCGGATAATATCCCGGGCAATCACCTCCCCTTGAGAGCTAAATTCGATATTCTCTTTATCTCTCAATAGATAGCCCTCATTTATCAGTTCCTCTAAGATATCCTCCTTTAGCTTCTCAAAGACTTTTTTGGCCAGATCCCGGCGCTGGTAATTTTGTCTCTCTTTTTCCTGCCAGATAATCGTTAGGGCCTCTTCTATCTTTTGCTGTCTCTCCATATTTAAATAATTTTTATTCCCATATGAATAAGATAGCGCAACCCTAAGTTTAAAACCCCCCCCACCAAAAAACTAAAGATAAAAACAAAACCTGCGATTAAAGAGGCAACCTTTAAGCCCCTTTCTTTTACCGTAACAAAAAATTGAGCGACACAGGGAATAAACAGGGTAATAACAACAAGGCTTATTACCGTCTGGAGATTATCCAGTATACCCTTCTCTCTTAAAATGTAAAGACCGGCTGCGCCATAATCCCTTCTTAAAAAACCCAAGATAAAAACCGAAACCACCTCGGCAGGTAAACCAAGCATCTTTACCATCAGGGGTTTTAAGGCTAACTCCATTTCTTTAAGAATTCTTAATTTATCCAGAAAGAAAAGTATAAGTGTTCCTAAGATAAAAAGGGGCACTGCCTCTTTAAGATACCATCTGAGTCTGACCAAGGTTTTAAAAAAAATATTACTTAAAAGGGGCAAGCGTATAGGGGGAAGCTCCTGAATAAAATAGGCCCTTTCCCCAGGGATAATTTTCTTCGCAACAAAGCCCACCAGAAGCAGGTTTATGGTTATTGCACCCAACCAGACAAGAAGCGCCTTTACGGACAAACTAGCCAACATTCCCATAATTACCCCTAACTGAGCAGAACAGGGGATAGAGAGGGTCAAAAGAAGAGAGACCAGAATCCTCTCCTTTTTTGTCTCTAAGATCCTTGTGGTTAAGGTAGCCATTGTGCCGCAACCTAAACCCAATACCATCGGTAGGATCGCCTTTCCATTTAGACCTATAGCATTAAAAAGTTTATCGGAAAGCACAGTCAGACGGGGCAAATACCCGGAATCCTCTAAAAAACCAAAAAAGATAAAAAAGGCAGTAACAATGGGAAAGATTATGGCGAAGGAATAACTTAAAGCCATAGTAATTACCCCATACTCACCCACTAATAAATCCTGGAGAAACTTTAGCGGAAGATATTTATAGACAATACCTTCTGCCCAGGGGTTTATAAAATTGGAAAAGACGGTATCTTCTAAAAAATCTACCAGTGTCCCGGCAGCAAATTTTCCTACCACCCAATACATTAAAAATAGAACCGCTAATAAAATGGGAATGCCGCTTAAAGGTCTGGTGGTTAATCTACCTATTCTTTCAGAAAGGTTTTTATTTAATGCCCCTCGCTTTTTTAAAACCCCTTTTAATAGGCCCTCTACCAGTTTAATTCTTTTCTTTAAAAGAAAGGTTCCTTCATTTAGCCCTTGCGTATCCAGATTAAGCGTTTTTGCTGGCGGCTTGGCCCTTAAAATTGCCTCTTTTAATTTTTTTATTCCCTCGCCGCTGATCGCCACTGTTTCTATTACCTCTATCCCTAAATCTTCTGCTAATTTTTTTGTCTCTATGATTATTCCTCGTTCCTTAGCCTCATCACTCATATTCAAGGCTAAAACCAACGGAAGTTTCAATTCTAGAAGCTCAAGGGTTAAAAGGAGGGTTCTCTTTAAGTTTTTACTATCTCCTACCTGAATAATGCAGGCGATATCGCTTTTAGAAAGGATATCCTTAGTTACCTTTTCATCCTCCGACTGGACGAAAGAAAGGCTATTTATCCCGGGGGTATCAATAATTAAATACTCTTTATCTCGAAGCCTTACCTTTCCCTTCAATATATCTACAGTAGTGCCGGGATAATTAGAGACCGTAGCGTAACTGCCGGTGAGGCTATTAAAGATAACGCTCTTACCTACGTTAGGATTGCCCACCAGGATTATTTTCATCCATTTAGTTTACCCCTCACCCCCTTTAATGCAGATTCTTAACGGCTCTCTAAAGGCTCTTTATCTGATTAAATTCTCAAACATCTCTTCATGCTTTATCTCTTCCTCTAAGATGTGGCAGACCAATTGATAGGTAGCGTGGTCTTTGCCTAAGGTTTTTTGAGCAATCTTATTATAAACATCAATTGCGCCAGCCTCAGCCTCTAAAACCACCTTAATAATCTTGTCATAGTCCGAGGTATCCTTGGGGGGTTTGGGATAAGGAGCGTTAGCATTTTTTTCTAAATCCAAAGGGGAAGCAATAGGCATCCCGCCTAATTCCTGTATTCTTTCTGCCAGTTCCGTAGCATGCTCCTGTTCATCCTTAGCGATCTTGGATAAGAATTCCGCGATATCCTCATAACCTTTACCACTGACCGTTTGCGCCATATACCAGTAAGCATAATAAGCTAACCACTCATCGCAGTAAGCCTTATTTAAATCCACAATTAAGTTTTTAAGCTCCAGGTCCACAATCTTTTTTGCTTGGCTACCCATCTTAATCCCTCCCCTTTTACTTTTTAGGTTTCATCTCTTGACCACAACAGATAATATCGCAAGCCTCCACACAATCGCAAATATTGTCTACAGTGACTACTAAACCACAAACACCACAGCTATAGCGAGCATCTCTCTTGGTTGCTCTATTTGTCTTCTTTGTTCCATATTTTTTAGCCACCTTATCCACCTCCTTTTCAAATTTTTTTAAAATCTTTTTTATGCCTACGGAGGGCAAACCCAACTCCCGAGCAAATCCTCAAAGGCATCCCCCTGAAGCGATACCTTAAATTGCCTTCCCCTTTTCCACAGCGTATCCATAAGCGCAGACTATACAACATACTTTACCATTTTTTCTTTATCTCTAAGAGCTTTAAATAGTGCCGGCGTTCCTCAGCGATAACCTTATCGATGGTTTCCCTCTGTTTTTGAGGAACCAAACCTTTCGCCTCCAGATAATAAAGGATAGAATCGATCTCCACATCGATAGCGAATTTAATTGCTTCTTTTTCATTCTTAATCTTATTAGCCATAAGCTCTCCAATTTTTTCTTTAGTAAAGATATGTTCATCGGCATAGGCTCGTAGGTAAGCAAAATATTCGCCGGGATAACTTTCCTGGGGTTGGTATTTACCTATAGAAGAGACCATATCTTCAAAAATCTTACGGTGCTTAACTTCTTCATCGGCAAGAAAATTAAACAGCTCCTTTAGCTCTTTTCTTTTTACCTTTTTTACCATCTGACGATAAAAAGATCCCCCGTTTTCCTCAATCCTGATGGCAAACTCTAAAATCTCTGAGGCCTCAAAAAACTTAGTCATAAAGACCTCCTCCTTTAACCCCTTTAGTTTTCCCATTTTCTTATCCTCTCTACAAACTCTCTGCCAAATTCATAACATTTCTTTAGTTCTTCGCTGCTGGGAACGTACTGGATAGATAGGGATGGCTGAACAATCTCAGCCCCGGCTTCTTTCAGAATATTTTCCATCGCTTTTACTGCCCCTCCTTGCCAACCGTAAGAGCCAAACACTGCAGTAACCCTATTTTTTGGCTTTAATCCTTTTAAAAATTCTAAGAAACCCGCTATGGTAGGTAGCATACTATTATCATGAGTGGAAGAGCCGATAATGAAGCCTTTTGCTTCCAGCATCTCTTTAACTATCTCTGTACGATCAGAGCGAGTAACATCAAAGATTTTTAATTCGATACCTAGATCCATTATCGCCTGAGCAATTTCTTTAGCCATCCTTTCGGTTGCTCCCCACATCGTTTCATAAACTAATACCGCCTTTTTCTTAGTTTCGTTCCTTGCCCAGGAGATATAAGCATCAATTATTCGCTCTGGGTCTTTTCTCCAGATTATTCCATGACTGGGCGCAATCATCTTTATCCTAAGATTTAATCTCTTTAATTCCTCTATCTTCCTTAAGATAATCAAGCTAAAAGGCCAGAGGATATTAGCGTAGTATTTCTTTGCCTCCTCCATCAGAGTAAACTCTTCCACCTCATCGTCAAAACGCTGGGAGCTTGCATAGTGTTGTCCAAAGGCGTCGTTGGGTAGAAGTAATTCCTCTTGGGGGCAATAGGTAAACATACTATCCGGCCAGTGGATCATGGGTGCTTCGATAAAGCTTAAGGTGCGCTTACCTAAATTTAATCTATCACCGCTCTTTACTATCCGAAAGTCCCAATCTCCGTAATAATTTTTGTATAAACCTTCCTTACATTTAGCAGTTCCCAAAACCTTTGCCTGGGGGCACAGCTTGAGAATCTCTCCCAGCGCTCCGGAATGATCCGTTTCTACGTGGTTTGCGATAATATAGCCTATCTTCTGGGGTGGAATAATCTCTCTGATTTTTTCAATCATTTCCTGGGCGTAAGGTCCGTAAACCGTATCCACCAAAGCCACCTCTTCATCGCAGATTAAGTAGGCATTATAGGTGGTGCCCCTCTGGGTAGAGTAGGTATAGCCATGAAAGTTTCTTATATTCCAATCGATCGCCCCTACCCAGTAAATATCCTTTTTTATCTCTAACTTAGCCATGGGTTTTAACCCTTTAAATTAGCGAGTTAATTATAGTTTAGATTTATTTTTTGTCAAATAAAATACTTTTACCCCTTACACCCACTCCTCCTTTAATACCTCTCCCTGTAAGCTCACCACCACTGCTTTAATGGGAACCTTCCTCTTTGTCTGAGAGACAGCCTTTTGTGCCCAGGCTACCAATCCATGACAGCAGGGCACCTGCATAATCATCACGGTTAAGGTATTGATTTTTGCTTCCTCGATTAAGGCCTTAATCTTTTCTAAATAAATTTCCTGGTTCTGGTCTAACTTTGGACAGGCAATAGCCAAGGCCTTTCCTTTTAGATGATCCTTATGGAAATCTCCTAAAGTATAAGCCACGCAATCCGCAGACAAAAGCAGGTCTGCCTTTTGATAATAGGGGGCGTGGGGTGAAACCAGATGGAGTTGTATTGGCCACTGCCTTAGCTCTGAAGGCCTTTTCCCTGAAACATCTTCGTGGGGCTGTTTATTTCTAAGATCTATAATTTTCGAACCCGGGCAAGAGGAACGCAGCTGTTCGCAAGAGAAGACCTCTTGCGGCAAGATCTCAATCTTATTCTCTTTTAAGAAATCCAGGGCTTCCTTTAGGTATTCCATCTGATTATGCCCTTTTAGATGCTGAAGATGGGCAAGGATTACGTTTTTACCCTGTTTTATGATATTGGCCATAACCTTCTTTTCGTCGTAGGCCTGTGCCTCCCTTTCCTCAATGGTAATTGCCCCTTGCGGGCAATGGCCAATACAGGCGCCTAAGCCATCACAGAACAGGTCGCTGATTAACCTGGCTTTACCATCGATAATCTGAATTGCACCCTCCGGGCAGTTGGGGATGCATAGAGCGCAGCCATTGCATTTTTCTTCATCGATCTTTATAATTTTTCTTTTTGCCATATAACCTGCCTCTTATTAGGGTAGCGATAGTTAGAGATTTTAACCTCGAGAAGACATATTTCTCCAGGCTTTTAATCTCCCTCTTCAATACGCACGAATTTCTCTCTGGGCAGACCCCCTTCTTAAAGAAACATTCCTTTAAGCTTAAAGGCCCTTGAAATATTTTAATAAGCTTTGTAAGATAAATCTTATCTGCTGAAACAGCTAAACTAAAACCACCGCCAAAGCCCTTAGATGCCTTCAGGATACCCTCTTTATGTAGTCTCTGTAGAATCCGGCGCAAAAAAGCCTTAGGTATGCTTAGCCTTTCTACAATAGTAGATACAGGGATAACCTCTTCTTTCTCTCTCGCCATAAGGATAAGCGCCCTTATGGCGTAGTCGGTATTTTGAGTAATCAGCTTCATACCTTACAATTAATGATACCATAACAGTATCATTTTGTCAAGAAAAATATCTTTATGTGGGGGAGGGGGAATAAAGATCGTAGCCCCACTCCCCAAGGCTTAAGAAGGATTAAAGGGATTAGTTTTAAAGCCCTTGGAAATATTTACTGAGGCTCTGGGAATTAAGAAACCATTTTGCGATGTTGCTCAAAGAATATAAAAGTATACCTCAAATATAAGAGATAGGCATCTCTATAATTTAGAGCCAAGCTTAAGGGTTTTGCGGGTATCTCTGGTTCTCTCTCAAAGCGTCTTGCTTGGATATCTAAGCTTTTAAAAAGTTCTGTCCCAATTA
>FWPU01007328.1_pt1 | contig 20499 bp, 17 predicted proteins | sample 2228361 | NCBI WGS metagenome assembly FWPU01 (sample SAMEA103939777, study PRJEB20133) | metagenome
GTGAACAGTAAACAGTAAACAGTGGTCAGAGTCAGTAAGCTGTAGAACACTGACTACTGATCACTAACCACTGATTACTGGAATCGCACTACCTGACGCACGGCTTCCCCCTTCGCCAAAGCGTCAAACGCCTCGTTGATCTGACCCAGCGCGATGGTCCGGGTCAGCAGCACGTCCACCGGCAATAACCCGGCCTGGTACAGATTCAGAAAGCGCGGGATGTCGCGCCGGGGCACCGAGGAGCCCATGTACGAGCCCTTGATGGTGCGCTCCTCCCCCACGATGCCCACCGCCGGCACGCTGAACATGCGGCTGGGGTGGGGCAGGCCAATGGTCACCGTCGTGCCGCCGCGTCGGGTGGCCTGATAAGCCTGAACCAGCACGCGCTCGTTGCCCACGCTCTCAAAGGCGTAGTGGGTGCCACCCAACGTAATGTCCTTGATGGCCTGCACCGGGTCGTCATCCTTCGCGTTGACGGTGTGCGTCGCGCCCACCTTTTGGGCAAGCTCCAGCTTGGTATCCAGCAGGTCCACGGCCACGATGGGATACGCCCCGGCCACCCGCGCCCCCATGACCGCGCTGAGCCCCACACCGCCCAGCCCGAACACCGCTACGCTCATGCCCGGCTCCACCCGGGCCGTGTTCACCACCGCCCCCATACCGGTGATCACGGCGCAGCCGAAGAGGGCCGCCTTCTCCAACGGCACCGCCGGGTCGATCTTGATCAGCGATTCCTGAGCGGCCACGGTGTACTGGGAGAACGCCGACACGCCCAGGTGGTGATGCAGCTCCTGGCCCTGGGAATCGCGGAAGTGCCGGCTGCCGTCCAGCAGGCTGCCGGCCACGTTGGCGCGGTTGCCGTTTTCGCACAGCGCTGGCCGGCCCGTGGCGCAGTACAGGCAGCGCCCACACATGGGCACGAAGGAGAAGACCACGGGGTCGTCGGGCTGCAGATCGTGCACCCCCGGTCCCACCTCACGCACGATGCCTGCCGCCTCGTGGCCCATCACCATGGGCATCACCCGCGGCCGCGAGCCGTCGATCACCGACAGATCGGAGTGGCAGAGGCCCGCACCCACCACCTCCACCAGCACCTCGCCCGGGCCCGGCCCCTCCAGCTCGATTTCCTGCACCACCAGTGGTTGTGATTCGGCATAGGGGGCCGGCTTTTCCATCTCGTACAAAACCGCTGCTTGTGTCTTCATCTTCCTCCCTCTCAAAGTCGCCACTACAGTCACTTTTCGAACACGACTTGACCACCCACCACGGTCATGCACACTTCGATTTCGCTCAGTTTGCCTGGAGACGCGCGTAGCGGGTGGTCCGACAGCACAACGAGATCCGCCCACCGACCCGGTTCGAGGCTCCCCACCTCGTGTTCCGCAAACACCGAATACGCTGCTCCCAGGGTGTACCAGCGCAACGCCTCTTCGACAGAGATCGCTTCCTGGGGCGCATATGGCTCACCCCTGGCTGTGCATTGTTGAATTGCTGCCTGGATGCCCTGCAATGGTGCGCCGTCCACCACCGGCCGGTCGGAGCTGAAGGCCACCGGCAACCCGCGCAGGCTGGCCAGGGGATAGGTCAGGCGCAAGCGCTCCTCACCTAACGCTGCCCGGAAGCCGTCCCCCAGCTCGAAGATGAAGCGGGGTTGAGTGACAATCACTGCACCCAGTCGCCGGAGGCGCTCGATCAGGTCCGGGCGCAGCACGCCGCAGTGTTCGATCCGCGGACGGTAACGACGGGCATCCGGCCCCATGGCGGCCTCGATGGCGTCCAGGGCAGCCTCGATGGCCCGGTCGCCGATGGCGTGCATGGCCACCTGCCAGCCGCCGCGGTGGGCCAGCCGCACCTGCTCGGCGATGGTCTGAGCGCTCTTCACCAGGAAGCCGGAGGTGTCCGGTGGGTCGGCGTAGGGCCGGCTCAGGGCCGCCGTGCGCCCGATGAGTGAGCCATCGTTGAAGATCTTAATCGCCCCCAGGCGCAGGCGCTCGTTCCCGAAGCCGGTGTGCAGCCCAAAGGCGAAATCGAAACGGTCACCATTTACCGTCAGTTGCTCCACATCCACCATGAGCCACACGCGCTGGGGAAGCAGCCCCTCGGCCACCGCCTCCTGGTAGGCGCGGAACTCCTCCGGCGCGATCCAGCCGGCCCAGGCGTCCTGGGCGCTGGTGATGCCCTCCGCGGCCATCTGGCGACCGGCTGCGGCCAGGGCGGCCTTCGTCTCCTCCAGAGTGTAGGGGGGCAGCACGCGCTTGATCAGGTCCTGGGCCGTCTCCTGGAGCAGCCCCGTCGGTTCGCCGTGCTCATCCCGTACGATGTGGCCGCCCTCCGGGTCGGGGGTGTCGCGGCTGAGGCCGGCGATCTCCAGGGCACGGGAGTTGGCCACCCCCATGTGGCCGGAGATGTGGACCAACCAAACCGGGTTGTGGGGGGAGACGAGATCCAGGTCGTGGCGCGTGGGGTGGCGGCCTTCGGCCAGCTTGTTCTCGTTGTAGCCGCCCCCCCGCACCCACTTGCCGACAGGTGTTTTCGCCACATGCTCGGCCACGGCCTCCACCACCTCGGCAATGGTGGTCGCCTGGCGGGCGTTCACCTCCACCAGGCTGAGGCCGAAGAGCAGGATGTGGCAGTGGGCGTCGTGGAAGCCGGGGATCACCGTCTCACCGGCCAGGTCCACCACCTGCGTGGCCGGCCCGATCAGGTCCCTCACCTCCTGGTTGCTCCCCACGGCGACGATGCGCCCGTGGAGCGCGGCCAGCGCCTGGGCTTCGGTGTTGTCCCGGTCCAGGGTCAGGATACGCCCGCCACGCACCGCGAAGTCCGCTTTCAGGCTGCTGTTCACGCGCCCACCCCCTGCCCGGTCGGGCTGGGCTCCTGGATGAACCGGTCGAGCAAGTCCACGAACCGGTCGGGAATCTCGATGGGACCGGAGTGGCCCACGCCGTGCCACACTTCCAGGCCGCAGTGGGGGATGTTGGTGAAGTACTCGACGATGCCCGGAAACGGCACCGCCGTGTCCTTATCGCCCCAGGTGACCAGGGTGTGAACCTGAATCTCACCCAGCCGGTCGGCGACGTTGAAGCGCACCATCTCGTCCAGGGTCTCCATGTAGACCGTGCGCCCCCAGGCATTCCCGTCGGCCACCAGTTGCTCGAAGTAGTCGGGGTCCGGCAGGGTGGCGAAGGCGCCGGTGAGGATGATGCGCACCGTGTCCGGCTTGCCGTACTCGGCGCGACACCAGTCCAGCACCTCCGGCGGGAGTTGGTTGCCCGAGGCCGCCACCGGGTCCACCAGCACCAGTTTCTTGAGCCGTTCCTGGTGTTCCAGGGCATATTGGGTGGCGATCTGTCCGCCCATGGAATGGCCGGCCAGGGTGAACTTTTCCAGCCCCAGCGCCGTGGCGAAAGCCTCGATGTCCTCAGCGTACTGGACCAGCGTATGCCCGGCCTCGATGGGATCTGACTCCCCCACCCCGCGCAGGTCGATAGCGTAGGCGTGGTAGTCGGCAGGCAGCCGATTCAAGGTGGGCGCCCACCAGCGATGGGTGCTGAGGTAACCGTGGACGAAGATAAGCTTTTCGTCACCGGTCCCCCGTTCGATGTAGTGCATCTTGAAGTCTTTGAGTTGTACATAGGGCATTGGAACGTTTTCCTCCGCCAAAATGATTTATCCTTCGGCCTCACCCCACAAACGCCGCCAGTTCCTGGGCGAACTTGTCCGGCTCTTCCACCATCAGGGCATGGCCGCTGTTCTCGAACCAGACGATCTTGCAATCTTTGATGCGCGGCACCATGTACTCGGCCCAACCGGGGTGACAGACCTGGTCGTGCCGGCCATGAAAGATGATGGTCGGAATGTCCACCTTTTCCAGCCGGTCGCGCAGGTCTTCGTCTAGCAGGGTCTTGAAGTACTTGTAGGCAGCATAGGCGGGCAGTCCCAGCCAGGTGGAGAGGAACCAGTCCTGAGTGGCGGCCAGATCGGTGCGATGGAAGTTCGCCGCCTTGAAAGCGGCCATCGTTTCCGGGAAGCCACGCCGCACGGCCTCCAGCGTGGCGGCAGCCGTGGCCTCGTCCATGCCAAAAGGCTCGGCCTCGGTCTGCTTGAAACGCGGCGTGGCCGGCCCGACCATCACCAGCTTCGTCACTCGCCCGTCGTCATTGAAGCCCGTCACATACTTGAGGCCGACGCCGGCCCCCATGGACCAGCCGACGAAGGTCACGTCGCGTAGGTCCAGAGCCTTGAGGAAGGCGCGCAGGTCACCACACATCTCATCGTAGGTGTAGTCGGAGTACGGCTTGTCCGAAAGGCCGTGGCCCCGCAGATCCACGCACACGCAGCGGTAGCGGTCGTGCAGGTCGAGCACAGCGTAGTTCCAGGTATCCACCGTGGCGCTGTAGCCAGGCACGAAGAGGATGGGTTTCCCCGTCCCTCCGTCGCGGTAGTGCATGCGAATCCCGGTGTCCAAATCTATGAATGGCATAGCCTTATCCTCCTTCGAAAATCGCTAGACCTGTCAGGTCTAGTCACCAAAGAACTCTTTCACCGTCGTCCACCGGCCGTTCTGTACCTGGACGATGGCGATCTGCTTGATGCCCTGATGGTCGGTGGTGCTGTAGCTGAAGGGTGGCGTCAGGCCGGTGGTGAAGTCCTGCAGCGACTCCAGTGCCTCGATGAACTTCTCCCGCGTCAGGTCCGGGCCGGCCCGCTTCAGGGCTTCCACCACCATCTCCCCCACGGCGTAGGAGGAAATACTGTAGCCACCGGGAACCTCCTCGGGGAAGTACTGCTTCAGTACCTTCCGGTACTGCTCCGCCTCCGGCGCGTTCAGCGGGTCCACCAGCCAGGCGCCGGCGTAGACGCCCTCGGCCGCGTCGCCGGCTAGGGCCAGCAGGATGGGGTCGGCCAGGACGTAGGTCATGAGCCAGGTCGGCTCGAAGCCGATCTTCTGGGCCTCTTTCAGCAGCGAGGAGGCCGGCACCACGATAGCGTAGACGAAGACCAGGTCGGGGTTCGCCTGCTGGAGCTTCAGGGCGTGGGCGCTGAAGTCCTGTTCCATAGCTTCATAAGGCACCATCGCCACCGGCTCGATGCCCCGCTCCTTCAGCGCGGCCACGAAGTTGTCGGCTCCCTCCTTGCCATAGGCATCGTTCTGGAAGAAGACGGCGATGCGCTCCGCGCCCAGCTCGTCCACCGCGTACCGGGCCATCAGCCGGCCTTCCAGGCTGTAGGTGGGCTGGATGCCGAAGACCGTCTTCTTCAAGGGTTGGGACCACAGGGACGACCCCGAGGCAATGCCCACCACGGGCACCCCCTTCTCGATGGTGTAGTCCAGGATGGCAGCAGTGGTCGGCGTGCCCAGCGGCCGCACGATGGCGAAGACACCCTCCTGCTCCACCAACTTCTTGGCGGCAGCGACGGTGTTGGCTGGCTGGTACTGGTCGTCTTCGATCAGCAGCTTGATCTGGCGACCGTGGACGCCGCCCTGGTCATTGACCCAGTTGAAGTAGGCCTCCAGCCCCCGCGCCAGCGAAATGCCGATGGTGGACACTGGGCCGGACATGGCGTTGGTCATGCCCAGCAGAATGGTGTCCTCGGTAACCCCGGGGACTTGCGCTGCCGCCGGCGTCTCGGTGGGGGGTGGTGCCGTCGGGGGCACCGGCGTGGCGGTGGGGGCCGGCGCCGCCGCTGGTGCACAGGCTGCCAGCACCAGGACCAAGACCAGCCCCAGGCTTAGCACGATGATTCGTTTCACGGTTTTCATGGCTTTCTCCTTTAGCGGTTGTAGTGGTACACAAGCCACTAATAGTACAAGAGGAACAAACCACCCACTCAACTTGATTATTCGTTTGAAACTTTGCATGGCACTCTCCTTTCTTCTACAAATTGCATGTCTGCATTCGATGGCTAAAACTGTCAACTGTGACACATCCGCTCACCTTGTCACCTTGTCTCCTTGTCTGCCTGTCACCTCCTCTCCCGTGCACCCCTGCACCTCCGCTCCTCTGGACTATCACCGTCCCAGATAGAGCCGCTTCACCTCTGGATTCTCTTGCAGCTCAGCCGGCGTCCCCCACAGCCGCACCTGTCCGGTCTGCAGGACATAAGCCCGCTGAGCCAGGCCCAACGCCAGGTGAGCATTCTGCTCTGCCATCAGCACCGTGGTTCCACCCGCGTGGATCGTCCGGATAACCTCGAAAATCTGCCGCACTACCCGGGGAGCCAGCCCCAGGGACGGCTCATCCAGGAGCAGGAGGCGAGGCCTGGCCATCAACGCGCGCCCGATGGCCAGCATCTGCTGTTCGCCACCGGAGAGAGTGCCGGCCAACTGGTTGGACCGCTCCTGCAAGATCGGAAACAGACTGAACACCCATTCCAGGTCGGCCTTCGCCTGCCGGCGGTCCTGTTGGCGGTAGGCCCCAAGGCGTAGGTTTTCGGCCACCGTCAGCTCGGGGAAGATCTGGCGGCCTTCCGGAACGTGCACCACCCCCAAACCGACAAGGCTTTCCGGGGGCCGGCCGTGAATCATGCGACCGTCAAACACCACCTCACCCTCTCGCGGACGGATCAACCCCGACACCACCCGCAGCACGGTCGTCTTCCCGGCTCCGTTGGCCCCCAGAAGCACCACGACCTCCCCCTCCGCCACCTCCAGCGACACGTGGCGCAGAGCGGTGATCGTTCCATAGCCGGCAGAGACGTCGGAAAGTTGCAACAACATCCCTGATCTAATCTCCAATCTCCTCGCCCAAATACGCCTCGATCACCACCGGATCACCGGCAACTTCGTCCGGCGTTCCCTGGGCGATGACCCGCCCGAAGTCTAACACCACGATGCGCTCGCACAGATCCATCACCAGACCCATATCGTGCTCGATGACCAGCAGGGCACAGCCGAACTCGTCCCGGATCCGGCGCAGGAGCTCGCCCAATACCTGGGTTTCGGCGGGGCTCAGGCCGGCTGCCGGCTCATCCAGCAGCAGCAACCGGGGTTGCGACACCAGCGCCCGGCCCAGCTCCACCCGTTTCTGCAGGCCGAAGGGCAGGCTTGCCGCCGGCCAGGAGGCCAGGTGACCCAGCTCCAGAAAGGCCAACACCTCTTCGGCCCATTGATGCAGGCGGCGTTCCTCGCAACGGGCCGGCGGCAAAGCCAATGCGGCGGCCAACAGCCCGGTGTGCACCCTACAGTGCTGCCCGACCAGGAGATTCTCTAACACCGAGAGGCTGGGGAACAGCTCTACATTTTGAAAAGTGCGAGCAATGCCCAGGCGCACCACCTCGTGGGGGGAGTGGGTCAGCAGGTCCTGACCGTTGAACCGGATGCGACCGACTACCGGTTCATAAAACCGGCTGATCAGGTTCAAAACGGTGGTCTTCCCTGCCCCATTCGGCCCGATGAGTCCCACGATCTCTCCGTCACCGACGGTGAAGCTGACGTTATCCAGAGCCAACAACCCATCGAAGCGCATGCTGAGGCCCTCGACCTCAAGGCCAGGCACGGATGTCTTCTCCTTCACCCCGGCAGACCCGCTGATGTCGCGCACTGGAGTTTGCGTATTGCGTACTGCGTATCGCGTAAGCACAGGCCACGCGCGCCACAGGCCCCCTGGCAAGAACACGGCGGCCAGGATGAGGGCCAGGCCGTACAACACGCTGCGCATGTCCCGCAGGCCGCTGAGCAGTTGAAACACGACCGTCAGGAACAGAGCACCCAGTATGGAACCCGGCACCGATGCCAGCCCGCCGATGATGATGACGCTCACCAGAAAGATCGAGATGGTCAGGTTGAAGTCGAAGGGGCTGATGAAGCCCACCAGGTGAGCGTACAGGCTGCCGGCCACGCCGGCGTAGAAGGCACTGACGGCGAAGGCCAGGGTCTTGTAGCGCGCCAGGCTGATGCCGGCCGCCTGGGCCGCCGGCTCGCTGTCCCGCAGGGCAATCCAGGCCCGGCCAAACGGGCTACGCAACAGGTTGAACGCCAACCAGGTCATCACGGCCAGCGTGCCAAACACCAGGTAGTACAGGGCGGCCTCGCTTTGCAGAGTCCAGGCGCCCAGGGCAGGGCGGGGCGGCTTGAGGCCCATATAGCCGCCTGTGACCGGCTCCCATTTCAAGAAGACCTGGACCACTGCAGCGCCGAAGCCCAGGGTGGCGATGGCCAGGTATGGCCCGCTCAGCCGCAGGGCCGGCAACCCCAGCCCCAGGCCGATCACGGCGCTCACCAGTCCGGCGGCGGGCAGCGCCAGCCAGAAGGACAGCCCGGCCTTGAGGGTCAGCAGGGCCGACACATAGGCCCCGATGCCCACGAACCCCGCATGGCCGATGGAGATCTGCCCGGCGTAGCCGGTGAGCAGGTTCAACCCGATGGCCGCTACGGCCCACACCCCGGCCAGGCTCAGGATGTACAGGTGATAGCCGGGCAGGAAGGCCGGCAGTGTCAGGGCTATCGTCGCCGGCAAGCCCACCCAACCCAGGCGAAATACCCTCTTTTGGAAGGCCCCGGTCTTGTCTTGATCCACGCTCTTCTCCGCGCTCTTTCCTCTTTTTGCCTTTTCGCCTTTTTCCCTTCTTGCCTTCACACTTTCTTCACCACCACGCGTCCCAACAGCCCCGCCGGCCGCAGGGCCAGCACCGCCACGATGAGGGCGAAGGCGAAAGTTGTCTTCAACTCCGTGCTGATGTAGCCGGCCACCAGGTTTTCCAGCACCCCCAGCACCAGACCACCCACCACTGCGCCCGGCAGGCTGGTGAACCCGCCCAGCACGGCGGCGGCGAAGCCCTTGATCAGCGGCTCCAGCATGACGTTGGGCTCCAGGTAGATGGCCGGCGCGGCCAACACGCCGGCCACCGCGCCCAGTCCGACCCCCATGCCCCACGCCAGGGCCAACACCCGGTCCACGGAGACGCCCATCAGCCGCGCCGCGGTGGGATTCTGGGCCACCGCTCGCAGGGCGATACCCAGGTCGGTGTAGCGAAAGAAGATGTACAATGCCAGCGCCAACCCCAATCCTACAGCCAGGTTGAAAAGCTGCTCGCGGGTGACGATGGCCGGCCCCAGGCGCAGGGGCGGTCCCGTTACCATGGCCGGGAAGCGCTTCACATCGTGTCCCCAGATGGCACCGGCAGCGCCGTTGAGAACCTGTGCCACCCCCAGGGTAATGACCACCAGAGTCAACACCGGTGCCCGGCGGTTGCGGGCCGGCCGCAGCATCCCCCGCTCGACGACCATGCCCAGCAGGCCGGCGAAGGCCACGGCGCCCAGCAGAGCCAGGGGCAACGGCCACTGCGCACGTAGTAGCGTGAAGGCCACAAAGGTGCTGACCATGGCCATGTCGCCGTGGCCGAAGTTCACCACGTCGGAGGTCTTGTAGATCAGCACCAACCCCAGGGCCATGAGGCCGTAGAGGGCGCCGGCGGCCAGTCCGCCGGCCAGATGCTGAGCTAGAAAGGTCATGGGCTTTCCTTATCAGCCTGCCAACCGGATAGCCACCATCTGAATGTTGGTCATCTCCTCGATGGCATAGCGCAATCCCTCCCGGCCGATGCCGCTGCGCCGAACCCCGCCATAGGGCATATGGTCGGCGCGGAAGGTGGGCGTATCGTTGATGATCACCCCACCGAAGTTGAGCCGCCGGATCGCCTGGAAGACCCGACCAATGTCGCGGGTGAAGACTGCCGCCTGCAGGCCGTATTCGGTGGCATCGGCCTGGTGCAGGGCCTCCTCGAAGTCACCGTACTCGATCACGCTGGCTACCGGAGCAAAGGTTTCCTGGGCGACCACCTTCATCTCCGGCGTCACGTCTGTCAGCACCGTGGGCCAGTACACGGGACCTTCGCGGCGGCCGCCGGTCAGCACCTTCGCCCCATCTGCCTGCGCCTCTCGCACCCAGCCCTCGATGCGTATCGCTTCTCGTTCGTCAATCATCGGGCCCACGTCCACCCGCTCGTCCAGGGGGTCGCCCACCACCATGGCTTCGCTGGCCTGGACGAAGCGCTCGGTGAAGGGCTCGAAAATCTGACGGTCGCCGTAGATGCGCTGTACCGAAAGGCACACCTGCCCCGAGTTGTAGTAGGCGCCCACGGCGCAGCGTCTGGCCACCAGGTCCAGGTCGGCGTCCGGGGCGACGATGACGGGCGAGGTGTTGCCCAGCTCCAGGGTCACCTTCTTGATGCCGGCCACCTGGGTGATGCGCTCGCCGACGGCCGGGCTGCCGGTGAAGGTCACCTTGGCCACTCGCGGGTCGCTGACCAGCCACTCGCCCACCGTGCTTCCCGGCCCAACGACCAGGTTGATGCCCCCGGCCGGCAGGCCGGCCTCCTCCAGGATGCGGCACAGCAGGACAGAAGTCAGCGGCGTGGTACTGGCCGGCTTCAGCACCAGTGTATTGCCGGCGGCGATGGCCGGCGCGACTTTGTGCGCCACCAGGTTGAGAGGAAAGTTGAAAGGACTGATGGCAGCCACCACGCCCACAGGCCGGCGCACGTAGAAGCCGAAGTAGCCTTCGCCGGCCGGCACGGCGTCCAGCGGCACCGTCTCGCCGTGGATACGCTTCGCTTCTTCGGCGGCGATGGTGAACGTGCTGATGGCTCTATCCACCTCGATGCGCGCGAATTTCAGGGCCTTGCCCGCTTCGGCGGCGATGGTGCGGGCTATTTCCTCTCGCCGCTCCTGGATAAGCTGCGCGGTGCGGGACAGGATTTCACTCCGCCTGTAGGCCGGCATCTCGGCCATTGCCGGGGCCGCTTCCTGGGCAGCGGCGATGGCAGCATCCACCTCTTCCCGGCGCGCCGTCGGCAGCGTGCCGATCACCTCACCGGTGTATTTGTTCCGCACTTCCAGCGGCGAGCCACCATCCACCCAGCGGCCGCCGATGAACAATTTCGCTTCACCGAATTCGAATTGCGTCGCCACGATTCTCTCCTCTATCTAGCTATCCAGCCATCCAGCTATCCAGCTATCCAGCCATCTCTACTTCTGGCGCTGGCGTGATCTTCTCCCCCTCGAACATCCACACCGGGTCCAGAATCCGGAAGGGATAGTCCGGGCTGACCCTCGTCTCCCCCCAAACGGCGTTGGCCACACCCTGGTGATCCTCCGGGCGCAGATACACTCGCCCCATCGGGGCTTCCCAGGTGAGCCCTTCCAGGTTCCGAATCAGCGCCTCGGCCTCCAGGGTGCCGGCCTGGTTGACCGCCTGGGCCAACAGGTGCATGCCGGTGTAGGCATTCTGCGCGTTGTAGCTGGGGTAGGAGCCATAGCGCCGGTGAAAGGCCTCCACGAAGCGCCGGTTGGCCGGCGTATCGGACCAGCGGAACCAGTAGCGGGTCCCCACCCAGAGCCCCTCGGGCATCTCCTCCCGCAGCGCTTCCAGCACCTCCAGGGCTGCCCCCAGTTCCATGTATACCGGGTATCTGTCGAACAACCCCAGAACCTTCCCCTGGCGGATCAGAGTCACCAGATCACCCCCCCAGGATGATACCCAGATGGCCTCCGGCCCGGACCGCATGGCCCCCCGGATCCAGGGGGTGAGGTCTTCTCCACCGGGCGGATGAAAGAACACCTCTCGCATGATCTCCACATCGGGTTTCAACTCCTGCAGATAGCGGGAGAAGTAGGCCCAGGAGAAATACCCGAAGGAGTAGTCGGGGCCGATGGTCGTCCAGCGCTGATGGCGTAGCGGAGCAACCAGGAGTGCGCCGGCGCGAGCGTTCTGGTGGGTCGCGATGCTGCAGCGAAACACGTAAGGGTTGAATAGTTCGCCGGTGATGCGGGGGCTGGCGGCGTGGGTGACCATCAGAATCCGCTCCAACTGGGGCAGGACGGGCACCACCGCTTCGGCCACGGCGCTGGAGTCCAGGCCGATCAGCAGGTCCACCTGGTTCCCCCGAACCAGGCGACGCACCGTGCCCACGGCCCGCTCGGGGATTCCTTCGTCTTCCAGGTGGATTTCTACGGGCCGGCCCAAAATCCCATTGGCTTCATTGATCTCCGCCACGGCCATCTCCAGACCGCGCCGCGCCGACTGCCCATAGGTGGTTCCGGCGCCGGACAGGGCATACAGGGCTCCGACCCGAATTGGCGGCAAAGTACGCATCTCTGTTAGAATCTTTCCTCCCAGAAACTCGTTTCACGCATTACGTTTCAGACGTTGAGGATTTCGCCCCGCTCAATCGTATAGATCTGTTCTGCGATTGAGCTGATTAGCTTCAGGTCTGACTCGGCCACCAATACAGCCAGGCCTTGCTCCTGAAGGCTATGGATGAGGGCGCTGAACTTCTGAGAGAGGGCGGGGGCCAGGCCCTCAAAGGGCTCGTCCAACAGAAGGAGTTTCGTGCCCGTCATCAGGGCGCGCCCCAGGGCCACCATTTTCTGCTGCCCACCGCTCAATTGAGCCGCCCGCCGGCCGGCCAACTCTTTCACCTCAGGCATCAGGCTGTAGATCAGGTTCAGCCTCTCTGCGTAGCCATTCATCCTGGTAGCCCAGGCCGGCATCAGGATATTCTCTTCCACCGTGAGGGTGCCAATAAGCCGGCGGTCCTCCGGCATGTAGCCGATACCCATTCGGGCCCGCTCGTAGGCCGGCGTCTGGAGCAGGTCCTGACCGTCGAGGCGGATGGCTCCGGAGCGCACCGCCACCAACCCCATGATGCTCTTGAGGGTCGTCGTCTTGCCGGCGCCGTTCCGTCCCACCAGGCCCACAATTTGCCCCGCCGGCACCGTCAGGCTCACGCCACGCAGGATCACAAACTCACGAATGTTGACGTGCACGCCCTCCAGCTCCAGCCATCCAGCCATCTCAGCCATCTTGATCATTACTCCCACCCCACCACCGCCCGTCGGATGTGGGCATCGGCAAACAGGGTTTGGGGATCGCCGTCGGCTGCGATGCGGCCGCCGTTGAAGACCAGCACCCGCCCGGCATAGCGATATACCACGTCCATGTCGTGTTCCACGAAGATGGTGGTCACCCCCGTTCGCTCCAACACCTCCACCAGGGTGTCCATTACGTCGAACTTGTCCTTCATGCTGACCCCGCTGGTCGGCTCGTCCATGAGCAACAGCCGGGGCTTCAAGGCAAAGGCGAGGGCGATGTCCAACAGTTTGCGTCCCCCCTCCGGGAGTTCGTTGACTGGCCGGTGGGCGTACTCCCGCAGCCCGAAGTGGTCCAGGATGTCCAATCCCTCAGCGATCCAGATATCTCGCTTGAGGGCATTCCAGAAGTCCAGACTGTGCCCCGCCTGGGCCGCCAACGCCACCATCAGATTCTCCAGCACGCTTATGCTGGTGTAGAGTTGGGGGATCTGGAAGGAGCGGGCGATGCCCCGCCTGGTGACCTCGCGGGGCGACAGACCGGTGATGTCCGTCTCCAGGTACAGGATCCGCCCCTTCTCAGGCTTCAGGTAGCCGGTGATGAGGTTGAGAAAGGTGGTCTTCCCCGCACCATTGGGGCCTACGATCCCAACCCGCTCGCCGGCCTCGATCCGCACGCTGACGTCTTCGGTTGCCACCACCTGGCCGAAGTGGCGCGTCAGGCCGATGGTTTGGAGGACAACTGCCACGCGCGTACTCTCCTCGCCGACGCCTCATAGATGGTCCACAGACCCCCTGGCATGAACAGGATGATGGCCAGCATGATCACCCCCAGGGTCATCTGCCAGGTGTAGGGTGAATACTTAAAGGCATAGGTGCGCACGATCTCGAACACGATGGACCCTACCAGGGGAGCGAAGACGCTGCCTGTTCCGCCCAGAAGCGCCACAAATACGAATTCGCCTGAAGTGGTCCAGTATGCCAGGTTAGGGTCAATATGCCCCACGTTCAGCGCTACCAGTGCCCCACCCAGGCCGCCCAACCCGCCGGCCAGCACGTACGTCAGGTAGACGGTGCGCTGCACGGAGATGCCCAGGTATTCGACCCGCACTTCGTTATCCCGAACGGCCCGCACAGCGTAGCCCAGGGGCGAGTCGAGGTAACGATACACCAGGTAGACCATCAGGGCGGTGCAGACCAGGGTGAAGGCGTACAGGGTCAGACGCAACCTTTCCTCGGCTGGGGTGAAGCCCAGGATGGTGGGCAGGGCGATGCCCATTCCGTCGCTACCGCCTGTGATTCTGGTGGCCTTCAGCAAGATGCCATAGAGGATCATGGAAAAGGCCAGGCTGAGCATGGCAAAGAAGATCTCCCGGTAACGGGCGATCAGGAGGCCGGCCAGGGCAGCCACCGCCATGCTGGTTGCCATCCCCAGGCCCGTGACGACGAGGGCTTCCTGGATGTCCCACAGCTTCATGGCAAAGCCCACGGCATAGGCGCCGGCAGCGAAGAACAATCCCTGGCCGAAGGAGACCAGGCCACCGTACATGAGGAGCACCACGCTTAGCACCACCAGCCCTTTGGCCAGCGCCAGCGTCATCAGGAACACAATCCAATCCGGCAGGAGGAGCCCCAACGCCGCAAATCCCGCCAGTAAACCGATAGCCACCAACACCGTCACGCGGTTCATCCCTGCTCTCCCCCCACGCTAGCAACGATGTCGGAGTATTCAATCCACAATCCGAAATCCGAAATCCGAAATCCGAAATCCGAAATCCGAAATTCCATCATATCCGCCGCACCTCCTCCCGGGCAAACAAACCATGGGGTCGCACCAACAACACCACAGCCATCACCAGGTAGATGGTGAACAGTTCCACCACCGGGAAAAGGTGCACCGCCGCCGCCCGCACCAACCCGACCATAAGCGCACCCAGGGCTGCTCCCTCCAGGCTCCCCAGCCCGCCGATCACCACCACAGCGAAGGCCAGCACGATCACCTCCACCGAGATGCCCGGCACCACCGAGATCATGGGAGCGGTGAAGGCGCCGCCCAGGGCCGCCAGCACCGCCCCCAGGGTGAAAGCCACCACGTATACCCGGGGCACGTTCACCCCCATGGCCGTGCTGATCTCCGCATCGTGGATCACCGCCACCACCAGCCGACCAAAGTGAGTACGGTTCACGAACAACCACAACAGGCCGCCGGTAATCAGGGTCACCGTCAGCAGCAGGAAGCTGTACCAGGGATAGACAATGCCGCCCAGCCGAACCTGGCCCAGCAAGCCGTAGGGCTTGTAAGCGTAGTAGGGGTCCACTCCCCACACCAGCTTGACCGCGTCCTCCAGGATCAGGAACAGAGCGTAAGTAACCAGGAGCTGGAATACCTGATCGCGGGTGTACATCCAGCGCAGCAGCCCACGCTCGATGAGGGGGCCGGTGACCAGCCCCACCGCCAGGGCGGCGGCCAACAGCACCAGGTAGCTCCCCAGGGGCCAGAGGCCGCGTCCGAAATAAGCAATAACCAGGGACGCGCCGGCGTAGGCCCCCAGGGCGTACAGGCTACCATGGGCGATATTCAGAATCCGCAACACCCCGTAGATGAGCGTCAGGCCTACCGAGATGAGAAACAGCCACGAAGCGAAGACCAGCCCATCTACGGCGATGATGATCAGGGTGTTCATCATGCTACGGGCACTTCGCCCCCGGAAAGCCCTGGGCGATCCAGTCGCCACTGGTCATGCCTTCGGGCGGGTTGACGCATTCTACCGGGAAGGTCATCACGTTGGTCAACGCCACCTCCCCTTTGGCCGGGTCGAACTCCCCGGTGATGCCAAAGGCCACCGGTTCTACACCCTGATGTCCTTTGCCCAGCGCCATCTTGATGGGGCCGCTGGGCGTCTCGAACTCCAGCCCTTCAAAAGCGGCGATGACCTGATCTTGGGAGGGCCACTTGCCTCCGGCCGCGGCCATGGCCTTCTCGAAAGCGCTCTTCACCCCGAGGATGGCCTGGGACATGTGATAGGAGGGATAAACCGGGCGAACGTTGTAGCGGTCTTTGTACACCTTCACAAACCAACTGTTCAGCTCGGTGTCAGGCGCCAGCGCCCCATGGGGACCCCGCGCCGCGATGATGATCCCCGGCGGTACATCTGCGCCCAGGCGCGGCAGCATGGTGTCACCGGTGGTGAGGATGAGGGTGCTCTGCTCAGCCAGGCCGCGGGGCACGGATTGAATGACCAGGCCCTCCAGGTCGCCACCCCAGAAGCTGGAGTGGATCACATCGGCCCCGCCGGCCTGCAGGGCCGAGATCTCGGCCGAATAATCGCCGGCAAACAGCTTGGGGAACTGCTCGCTGATCACCTGGACATCGGGTTTGAGTTGCAGGATGGTGTCGCGGAACGTATTCCAGGAATCATGGCCCCAGGCATAGTCCTGGTTGATGCCGGCGATGCTCTTCAAGTCCGGCTTCACCTTGAGCACGTAGCGGGCCACGCCCACGTTGTCGATGATCTGGTGGCCCTTGGTGCGGAAGACGTACTTGTAGCTGGCATCCTCAAAAATGCGGTTGGTGCCGCAGTCGAACAGCACGGTCAGCTTCTTGAGCTCTTCGGCTACGGGAGCCACTGCCAGGCAGTCGCCGCTGGAGATGTAGCCGATCACCAGGTCTACCTTCTCGTCCAGCACCAGCCGGCGCAGTTCGGCGACCTGCTTGTCGGCCCCGCCGGCCTCATCAATGTAAACAGCGCGGATGGGCACACCCCCGATGCCGGCCTGATCGTAGGGGGCCGGCGCCCTGCCGGCATTGATCTGCTCGATGAGCACCTCTGCCGCGTTGCGGGAGGGCACACCGAAGGGCGCCGCCGCTGCGCCTGACAGGAAGGAGACAATGCCGATCTTGACCTCGGCCGGCGGCTCGCCTGGCGCCTTCTCCTCCGCCGGTGGCGAGGTCGGCGTGACGACGACCTCTTTGACGACCTCTTTCACCTTTTCCACCGGCTTCTCGACGACAACGGTCTCTTTAACGATCTCCTTCTCTACCTTCACCTGGGGCGTGGGCTGAGCGCATGCTGCCAGAAGTCCAACAGCGATGAGCACAGCCAGCAACGGCATGAACTTTCTCATGGATCATCTCCTCCTTCCAAGGTGTTATTGACTCATTGAATGCCTGGTGCCGAAACACAAACGGCCGGCTGCTACCAAGCATTGTAGCAGCCGGCCGTTCCGCAGGCGTTACACAGCCGTTACACAGGACGATTTTCTGCCTGGCGTCTGTGCGCTCAGGCTTCGGATATCACCTGGAGGAGTTCGATTGTCCGGGGTGATGGGGACACGTCCAGTTCTTGCCGCAGCCACTTCTCACATCGCTGGTAAGTACGCAGGGCCAGCGAGCGCTTGCCCTGCTTCCAGTAGCAGAGCATCAAGACATAATACGCTTCCTCTGAGCAGCAGTCCCTCCGCAGGATTTCCTGGCAGACCTGGCTGGCCTCCTCGTAGCTTTCCTGCATCACCAGCAACTCGGCCACCCGACCGGCCGCGGACAGGTAGAGCATCCGGAGACGTTCGCGCTCCTGGCCGGCCCATTCGGCGTATGGATTTTCTTCCAGGAAGTCGCCGCGATACAGGGCCAGTGCCGACTCATACACTTTGATGGCCTGGGCCGGGTCCTGGGCTTCGAGGGCCTGAGCTGACCGAATCAGGCTCTCGAATTCGTCAGCATCTACGCGAATCCCAAGGCTCGGGTCAAGCCGCAGGCTCTCTCCTTCGCGGCGGATAAAGTCCCCATGTCGATCGCCTCCCTCGGGTGTAGAAAACCCAAGAGCTTTCCGCAGCGTGCTGAGGGCTACCCGCAAGCCGATGGCTGCCGAGGGAGGAGAGCTATCCGGCCAGAGGGCCTCCAGGATTTGCTCCCGGTGAGTCAGGTGCCGGCGTTGACAGATCAGGTACTGTAGAAGGTGCAGAGCCTTCTCCCGTTCCCACGCTGTGCGCTCAATCTCACGCCCATCCCGCCATACGCGGAAGGGACCCAGGGTCTGGACATATAGCGGGACGGTCGCCGGATTGGCGCGGGAGAGACGGCGGGGGGCCTGAGGCGAGATGGCATCGCGCAGACGGGCGGCGTAAGCGCCCAGGGTTCGGTCCAGCAACATCTCTTCCAGGAGCATCAGCCGGACGTTGAAATCCTTCGGTCCAAGGAGGGGAATCGTCGTGAACAGGAAGTCGTATCCAAATCGCTGCGCTGTTTGCAGAGCGCGGGCGAAGGCTTTTATGGCATCGGCAGCCTGGCCCAGCCGGCTGAATCGGATGGCCCGCCACAGGTCGGCCAGGCAGGGACTGAAGCGGTCCCCACACGCCTGGCCCAGGCGCGCGGCCCGGTTTAGCCAGTCTTCGGCGTCTGGACGATCGCATAACGTCATCGCTGCGCCGAGGGCCAGAGAGAGGATGCCCGTCATGTAACGATCCCCTGTCTCCTCCAGGATGGCGAGGGCCTCGCGGGCATTTGCTTCTGCTTCGGCGATTTTCCCTTCCAGGCCGGCAATGAGGGTCAAGCCAAGCAGGGACTCCACTTTGAAGCGCGGTACATCGATGCGGATGGCGGCAATCAGAGAGTCGCGGTAGTACGCTCGGGCCTTCTCGAGATCGAAATCCGGGCCGGTGAGCCAGGCATGTCCCAGGCGCGAGAGGGAAACACATTCCACGATGGGAGAGCGCAAGGTCTGACCCAGTTCGAGGGATTGGGCGGCATAGCGTCGCGCACTTTCTGCCTGGCCCGTCATCGCATCGATCCAGGCCAGTAACACGGCCGCTTCGCGATGGGAACGCGGGGCGCGCCAGTGGCCTATTCCCCAGGGGTCCGTACGCAAGTTTGACTCGACGATCTGACGCGCCAGGGCGAACCGTCCATCGCGCACGTACACGCGTGGATCCATGGGGGGAAAGTCGTCCCGGCGTGCCGCGCAATACACGGCGTGATGGAGACGCTCGGCCGCCGGTAGCTGTCCGAGGTTGATTTTGTTCTCGGCCAGAAGGATCAACAGGCGAGCGCGCTCGTCCTTCGCATGGCGCCCGATTTTGCGAAGGGCGCGGCGCAGGAGAGGATCGGCCCGCGCCGGTTGGACAGTGTCCAGGTAGACCAGCGCCTGTCCACGCAGTGCCCGTGCCTCGCCCGTGGAATCGCCCCGGGCTTCAAAACGCTGTTGGGCCCGGGCATAAGCCGCCAGCGCTTCGCGGTAGCGGCTGGCGTAGCGATAAGCGTGGCCGCGCGCCAGCAGAAGCTCAGGATGAACTTCGAGCAAATCAGGAGGTAGTTGGTCGAGCCATGCAGCCAGCGTTTGATGACGACCACTGTGAGCCATGGGGCGGGCGATGGTGGCTAGCAGCTTGGCCGCAGAGGCATGATCTTCGGCGGCAAGCAAGTGGTAAACGGCTTCTTCGCGATCCCCTTGAGTCAGGTAATAAGCAGCCGCTTTGCTGTGCAGGGTGCGGCGGCGCTCGACGGGCACTTCCCCCCGGCGGAGGAGAAACTCACGGAAGAGATGATGATAGCGATATCCACGATCACCCTCCCGCATCAGAAACAGGGAACGCTCATGGAGATAGCGCAGCAGAGCTTCGGAGTCCGTCCGATCGGCCACGTAGTTGCAGACACCGGGGTCGAGGCGGCGCAGGCCGGCCGTTTCAGCGAGAAATGTTTGCACGTCGCGCGGCTGGCGGAGGAAAACTTCCTCAGCCAGGTAGTCGAACAGCAATTCCAACGACCGGGGCATGTAGCGCAGAAGATCATCGAGCGTGCGGGCAGACACATTATCCACACTCTCGCTCAACATCTGCACGGCAATCGGCCAGCCTTCTGTCTCAGTGGCCAGGACACGGGCGGCTGCCTGGTTCAGGGTCTGGCCGGTGCGTTGGGCGAAGAGGGCTGCAATTTCCTCGGGAGTGAAGGCGAGATCAGGCCGGCCGATCTCGAGGAGTTCGCCAGAGGCACGCCAGCGAGCCTGACCGGGAAGGTTGAGCATAGTACGCGTCGTAATGACCAGGTGCAGGCGGGGTGGCATGTGCTCAATAAACCGCTGGGTGATGGCGTTAATCTCAGGTTGATTAACCAGGCAGTAGTCGTCGAGCACCAGAACAGTTTCTCCGGAGAGGACGTCGAGTAAGTCGTTGACGAGGTTGTCCACCGCCGGGGCCCACAGACGCATGGCGCCCCCTTCCTGGCTCAGGAGGGCCAACGAGCGTTCGCCTACTTTCGGATAGGCCGTGCGAAAGGCGTGGATGAGGTGCAACAGGAAAACGAGGGGATCAGCCTCCGTATCACCGATGCTGTACCAGAAATGAGGGAGGCTAGATAGGGTCAGAAACGAGGCGATAGCCGTGGTCTTGCCATAGCCGGCCGGCGCTCTGATCACCGTCAACGGATAAGCCGTGATCTGGCTGAGTCGCTGGTTGAGTCGAGGGCGCGGTATCAGGTGCGCTCCGCGCGCCGGCGGGCGGGGCGGTATGAGCCGCGTACGAACAATCAGGTCTTGGCCGAACACTGCAGTCCCCCCCAAAGAGCTTTCAACTGAATAGCATAATTATTTTGACAATGGCACATTAGGGTGGTGCATTGGCGTGAGATATCACTCTCTGACGTTTCAAGCGACTTTTGCGTGAGCGAGTGCGGTTGACCAGATGCTTGACGACCAGCG
>FWPU01007329.1_pt1 | contig 20498 bp, 16 predicted proteins | sample 2228361 | NCBI WGS metagenome assembly FWPU01 (sample SAMEA103939777, study PRJEB20133) | metagenome
TCCCGTTAAACGGGCATTATCGGGGCCCAGGGAGATTGCTTCGGCGCACAAACCGCTCCTCGCAATGACAGTTCACGACTTCTTTAAGAAAGCCCTGGTTACCAGGCATAGCCCTCTTGACAAAAATGGAAGTTTGTATACAATTAGTACAATGATACAATTATACAATAATACATTGAATTCATGATCATCGAACTTAACTTTCGTTCGGGCATTCCCATTTATCTCCAGATCGTCCAGCGCATTCAGGAGATGATCGCCGATGGGCAATTGAAGCCAAACGACCAGTTGCCCACCGTGCGCTCGCTGGCCCAAGACCTGCGCGTCAACTTCAATACCATCGCACGCGCCTATCGTATCCTGGATGAAGCCGGCGTCATCTCCACCCAACAGGGACGCGGTACGTTCATCCTGGAACAGGCGCCGCCCGAAACCCGCGAACGTCTGGGGCGGGAGGCGCTTCTTGCCCTGGCGCGCCGCTACCTGGCTGAGGCCGAACGACTGGGTTTCAGCCGTGAGCAGAGCCTGCAGGCTTTTCAAGAAATCCAGGCTTATTCTGACGATGACAAGGAGTAACGAAAATGAATCCGCGACTTTCTCAAAAATTCTCTCCCGCTAACAAAATAGACCCGCGCATCTCGCCTGTGGCCGGTACCATCTTCACTATCTTTCTGTTGATTGGCATCCTGGGCACAGTGTTGATGGATGGCCGGCAGAGCGATGTCCTGATTGCTGCCTGGCTTGCTATCTGGACGTTGGTTGGCATCTACATCTTGTTTGCTCTCAAGGTTGCCTCGCAATGGGAAAAAGCCGTTGTCCTGCGGCTGGGCAAATTCCAGCGCCTGGCCGGCCCCGGGCCTTTCTGGATTGTCCCGATCATTGACACCATCCCGACCTGGATTGATCACCGCGTCATGGTTACACCCTTTGCAGCTCAGAAAACGTTGACCAAGGATACCGTGCCTGTAGATGTGGACGCCGTCCTGTTTTGGGTGGTATGGGATGCCGAGAAGGCTGCCCTGGAAGTGGAAAATTATCGCACCGCTGTGGACTGGGCGGCCCAAACTGCTTTGCGGGACATCATTGGGCGGATGATGCTGGCAGATATTTTGGTTGGGCGCAGCGTCATTGACAAGGAACTCCAGCAGGTGATTGATGAGCGCACCACGCCTTGGGGTGTGACTGTCCAGTCGGTCGAGATTCGCGACATTGTCATCCCGCAGGATTTGGAGGATGCTATGTCTCGCCAGGCGCAGGCTGAGCGTGAACGCCAGGCGCGCGTCATCCTGGGCGAGTCCGAGAAGCAAATTGCGGAGTCCTTTGCCGAGGCCTCGCGCGCCTATCAGGACAATCCAACCGCGCTGCATTTGCGCGCTATGAACATGCTCTTCGAAGGACTGAAGGAGAAGGGCGCGCTGGTTATCGTCCCCTCCAGCGCAGTGGATACGATGAACCTGGGCGGCATCAGCGGCTTAGTCTCCATAGCGCAGCAGAACTTGCCAAAGGAACAACGTCAGGCCCGCAAACAGGCGTGAAAGACGAACCGCTATCCTTGCTGGCGTGCGGGTTTGCTTTCCGAGATACCCCTGCCTGCTGGCTGCCGAGACGTTTCACGTGAAACAATTTTTGGGAGCAAAATGTCTACTAAAAACACACTCATCCTGACGCTCGTCTTGATCCTTGCGGCGACCATCGCTGGGCTGACTCTGTGGAACCGCCTGCCCATCATGATGGCCTCGCACTGGAACATGGAAGATCAGGTAGACGGTTACCTGCCCCGCTTCTGGGGAGTATTCCTCCTGCCGGTCACTGTTACAGGACTGTTATTGCTTTTCCTGCTCTTGCCGCAGATTGACCCGCTCAAGAAGAACATTGTCGAATTTTGGCCGGCGTTCAACCTGTTCATCTTCTCTTTCGTTACATTCATGGTCTACATCCATGTGCTGACCCTGCTCTTCAACCTGGGCTATACTTTTCCAATGAGCCGCGCCATGCTGCCTGCCATGGGCCTGTTGTTCTATTTTGTCGGCGCGTTGCTGGAAAAAGCCAAACGCAACTGGTTCATTGGCATCCGCACGCCCTGGACCTTGAGCAGTGACTCTGTCTGGGCGGCCACGCACCGCCTGGGAGCGATTCTGTTCAAGGTTTGCGCTGCCTTTGTGGTACTGGGGGCCTTGTTGGGCGGAGTGTGGGCTGCCGTGTTGGTCTTTGCCCCTTTGCTGGGCGCGGTGCTCTTTCTGGCGGTTTATTCCTATCTCCTGTTTCGCAAGGAAACGGCAGCAGACGCATAGCCGAGTGTTTCACGTGAAACACAAACAGCCGCTGTAGTGGCCCAGGTTAAAAATAAATTCTCTTTTTCGACGAAACCGCGGAGGAAGAAATGCCTGAGATCATCCAGTGGGAGTATCGCGTCCAGACGGTTGGATCGGCCTGGAAGAGCCTCAAAGCGGAGCAGTTGGAGCAGATGCTCAACGAGTGGGGCGAGGAAGGGTGGGAGGTCGTCTCGGCGCATGTCATCGAAAGCACCAACAAAGTGCAGATCGTTGCCAAGCGCCCACTGACAGATGCTGTGCGGTATCGCCGCTCGATGCCGGGTAACTGGTAAACAACGGAGAACAAGATGACTCTACGAAAACCGTTGCTATGGTTTCTTGCCCTTACGGTGATTCTATCCTGGCCGCTGTTCTGTGCGCCACTCTGGATGTCGGATGTGGAGCCGCGCGCCCGTCTGACGGCGACACAGAGGCTGTGGGCCCTTGCCATGTGGGGACCGGGTCTGGCCGCTATCTTTGTAACGCTCGTGATCGCCAGGCAGCCATTTGGGTCGTTGCGCCTGAACACGCTAGGCGCCAAACGCCCTTACCTGTGGGCCTGGTTCCTGCCGCCTGTGCTGGTGATAGCCAGCGGTTTGTTGACCATCCTGCTTGGCCTTGGGAAACTCGATTTGTCTTTCACCTTCATGCGTGAGCAGATGGAACAGACCAATACCCAGTTGCCCGTGCCGCTGGAAATCATCGTGGCATTGCAGATTGTTCAGGCGCTGATCATTGGCCCTCTGGTCAATGTCATTTTCGCCCTGGGCGAGGAGCTCGGCTGGCGCGGTTTTCTTCTGCCTCGCTTGCTACCGCTTGGCCAGTGGAAGGCGCTCATCATCAGTGGCCTGATCTGGGGAGTGTGGCATGCGCCGGCCATTGCACAGGGGCACAACTATGCGGATCATCCTTTTCTGGGCATCCTGCTGATGACAGTCTTTTGCGCCCTGCTGGGCGTGATCATTGGCTGGATGTACCTGCGGTCGCGTAGCCCGTGGGTGGCGGCTTTGGCGCACGGTTCGGTCAATGCCTGGGCCGGCTTGCCCATTCTTTTCCTTCGGCCCGGCTATGACACTGCGCTCGGCGGCACACTGACCAGCCTCGCTGGTTGGGCGGTGATGGCGCTTTTCATCGTCTGGCTGGTCTGGAGCCGCCGTCTGCCGGTGGCGCATGGAGAGGCGGAGTCCGTCTGATGGTTTGGGCAGCCGTTCGATGGCCGACCCCTTTACGCCTCACCCCTGCCTCAACGCCCGCTTGAAGTCCTCCAACGCCTCCACCGGGGTAGGATTCACCCCATACGCCATGGCCAGGTAATAAGCCACATAATCGCCAAAGTGCAACGCCGTCCAGATATTTGCTATGGTCGAGTCGCCCAGGGCGGTGTAACTGTCCACGTTCAAACCCTCGAGCATGTAGGCCTGGCGGGTCATGTCCAGCCGCAGCCGGTTGCGCGGATGGTCGCACGGTGCGCGCAAGAACAACGTCATCGTGTGCGCTGTCAGCACGGCTTCGGGATGTTTCAGGCCTGCCAGGGTGTTGTGGTCGGCTTCTGGCAAGAACTCGAAATTGGCGCCTGCCTTGGCCACCTCGTTGATCTGTCCCTTCCAACGGCGGGCAACTGGCCTCAACGCGCCTGCCCCAAAGACCGTCACCCAGCGCCCCACCAACTGCCCCGCCAATCGCTTGGCTGGGTTTTGGACGACGGGGACGTTCGCCCCCAACGTCTCTTGCTGAGATTTCATCGCCGCCGCAGCCGCTGCCATCTCCGCGCCTGCGTCGGGAATCAAACCCAGCCTGCCCAGCGCCCCCAAGAGCAGCCCAAACGAAAATCCCACCGCCGCGCGCGGTTGACCCTTATGCTCGAAACGCCACAGCGGGACCCCGGCTGCCGCGGCCTTTTCGGCCAATTTGCCGCCCGTGCAAAGCGCCAGCAGACGGCAGCCGTTGCGCAATGCGGCCTCGAAAGAATCCAACGTCTCTTCCGTGTTGCCCGAGTGAGAGGAGCAAATGACCAGAGTCTCTGATCCGATGGCAAAAGCCGGCAAGCCATAATCACGGTGAACCAGAATCGGCGCAGGACAAATATCCATAATGGCGGCAGACGCCAAGTCCGCACCAATGGCCGAACCGCCCATGCCGGCAATCACCACGCGCCGAACGCCCTGCCAGGCGGGCAGCGAAAGCCTGTGTGCCAGTTCCCAGGCTGTTTCCAACTGAGCGGGCAGCCCCTCGATGTGGGCAAGCATATCTTGAGTATCACAGTTTCGGAAGTGAGAAAAATCGTCTAAGTCCATAAGGGCAATTATACAAGTTCTGGCCTCCTGCGCGAATGTTCCTGCCCATGATAAAATATCCTCATGCAATCTTCCCTAGAAAAACTGCGCAAGTTCTTCCGCCTCGAGCATCAAAACGGCTACAACGACACTGCCATCATCGGCGGCCTGGCCAGGATGCTCGATTTTTGGGAAAGCGAAGCCCGAAACGAAGGCATTCACGAAGACATCATCCAGGCCGTCGGCCAACACCTTCGATCGTATGCCAGCCTATCGCCAGAGGCGCGCGCCGAATCGCTCAAAGGACTGTGGAAACGTATTGGCGAACGATACCCCGAAGCGACGCAAAAGCCCACGACGCGCGCGCCTCGTTCTCAGCCGCGGCCTGCTTCCGTTAAACCGGCTTCTCCTGCCGAAGCCGGGCGCCCCGCCCCCTCTCAGCCAGAACGCCGCCCTGCGCCTTCGCCCGGCCGCGCTGAAGTTGCCCCCGGCGGCGTGACCTCGGCCACCCCAGCCGCCCTGCACGCCGAACTGACCGTCTTGCAGGGTGTGGGACCGCGCCATGCGCAAACGCTGTCCAAACTTGGGCTTCACACCCTGGGCGACATGCTCTATTACTTCCCGCGCCGCTACGAAGATTACAGCCAACTCAAGCCTATCAGGGAACTGTTCTATGGTCAACATGTGACCGTCATTGGGGCCGTGAAATCGGTGCAGAGCCGCCCTATCCGCGGCGGTCAGGCCCAGTTGGTAGAAGCCATCCTGTCCGATGGCAGCGGCGCCTTGCGCCTCTCCTGGTTCAACCAGCCCTGGATGGTCAACCGCCTGCATCCGGGCGATGCCATTGCCGTCTCTGGTAAGGTCGAGCAATACCTGGGGCGACTGGTGATGAACAACCCCGATTTCGAGCCGGTCGAAGCCGAAAATCTACATACCAACCGCATCGTCCCCATTTACTCACTGACCGAAAAGATCACCCAAAAATGGCTGCGCGGCATCATGAATCAGGTCGTCACCTACTGGGCGCCGCGTCTGGCCGATCATCTGCCCGAAAGCGTCCGCCAGGTGGCCAACCTTCCTACCCTGGGCGAAGCCATCTTACAGGCCCACTTCCCCGATTCGCAGGACAAACTGAAGGCAGCCCGTAAGCGCCTGGCCTTCGACGAAGTCTTCTTCCTGCAAATGGGCGTCTTGCGTCAAAAGCGCGATTGGCAGTCGGTCACGGCGCGTATCTTCGATGTGCCAGAGGAGTGGATGGAGGCGCGCATCCAGGCCCTGCCTTTCCAACTCACCGGCGCTCAACAGCGCGCCCTGGATGATATCCTGGTGGACCTCGGCTCTGGCCGCCCGATGAATCGCCTGCTGCAAGGCGATGTCGGCTCGGGCAAGACCGTCGTTGCGGCCCTGGCCGTGGCCATCGTAGCCAACGCGGGGGCGCAGGCGGCGGTGATGGCGCCTACCTCCATCCTGGCCGAACAGCACTTTCGTAACTTTTCCAGCCTGCTGACCGGCGAAAACGGGATTCTGCCGCAGTCGGCGATTCGCTTATTGATCGGCGACACGCCCGAAGCGGAGAAAGAAGCGGTGCGCACTGGCTTGCAAGACGGCAGCGTCAAAGTCGTCATCGGCACCCACGCCCTGCTCGAAGAGCCAGTCCAGTTCGCCGACCTGGAATTGGCAGTCATCGACGAACAACATCGCTTCGGCGTCGAACAACGCTCGGCCCTGCGCTCCAAAGGCCGCACGCCGCATCTGCTGGTGATGACCGCTACGCCCATCCCCCGCTCACTGGCGCTGACGCTATACGGCGACCTGGACTTGAGCGTGATGGACGAGATGCCGATCGGCCGGCAGCCGGTCTCGACCTATGTGCTGAGGCCGCAGGAACGCGAGCGCGCTTACACACTCATCCGCTCGCAGGTCAAGAGCGGACGGCAGGTTTTCATCATTTATCCGCTGATCGAAGAAAGCGACAAGATCGAATCGCGCGCAGCGGTGGACGATTATGAGATTCTCTCGCAAGAAATCTTCCCCGACCTGAAATTGGGCCTGTTGCACGGACGGATGCGTCCCGATGAGAAGGAGGCGGTGATGCGCCGCTTCCGCGACCGCGCGTTCGACATCCTGGTCTCGACTACGGTGGTGGAAGTAGGCGTAGATGTCCCCAATGCGACCGTGATGCTGGTGGAAAGCGCTGAACGTTTTGGCCTGGCGCAATTGCATCAGTTACGTGGACGAGTAGGGCGCGGCGCGGAACAATCCTATTGTCTGCTGATCCCCGGCCATGAAGACGCCGTGGAGAACGAGCGGTTGCAAGCCATGGCCGAGAGCAACGACGGTTTCGTGCTGGCCGAGCGCGATTTGCAGCAGCGCGGCCCAGGCGAGTTCCTCGGCACCCGCCAATCTGGCTATGCCTCTGGCTTGCGTATGGCCAGCCTGACAGACGTGGAGTTGATCGAGAGCGCCCGTTCCCAGGCACAAAAATTGTTCGAGCAAGACGCCAAACTCGAAGCGCCCGAACACGCCCTGCTGGCAGAGGCGCTGGAACGCTTTTGGGGTAATGGGAAGGGAGACATTAGTTAGGTTAGCCTAAAAACAAGCCCGCACAGCGGCTCATAAGACTTGCCAGACTGGAGACCTATGGTACGAGCCTTATTCCCTGGAACGTTCGACCCTATCCACTACGGCCATATAGATATTGCCAACCGCGCTTCGCGCCTGTTCGATGAAATCGTGGTGGCGGTGTACGACAAGCCGCTCAAATCGTTGTTTTTCTCGCCAGAGGAACGCATTGCCCTGGTCGAGGAGGCTTTGCGCGAGAACCCAAAAATCAAGGTGACCGGTTACAGCGGCCTGACGGTAGAATTTGCGCGCACAATCGGCGCACAGGTTATCGTGCGCGGCTTGCGCGTCTTCTCGGATTTCGAGTTCGAGTTCCGCATGGCGCTGGCCAATCACCGCCTGCTGCCAGAGGTGGAGTATATGGCCCTCATCACGGCCGAAGAGCATACATTCCTATCATCTACTACCGTGCGCGAGATTGCTTCACTAGGCGGGGATGTATCGAGCATGGTGCCGCCGCACGTCGAACAGGCTCTGGTGCGCAAGTTGAGCAGCATGGGCGATCAACACTTGCCCAATGCTATCCGAGATTAATTGTGAGTCCACGGCAAAAACGAACCGCCGAGAGCGCAGAGTTTTTCATCAGTTAAATCTCTGGTTAGCGCGCCAAACCGATGGGGCGGCAGTTGCCCCCGTAGGGGGTGCCGCCCAAACTCAATGGTTATCCCAGCACTTTGGCGCGCCAAGAATCTCTGCGTACTCTGCGATCTCAGCGGTAAAAATACCTTTTTGTAGTAGAGTCAATTGTGCTAAAATCGTAACTGCTCAGCCACTTTCGCAAATACAGACCCTAAAGGTCTTTCCCGCAAATCGAAAGGCTGAATTTGCAAGAAGGTCAGGCTCGAAACGCAATTTCGATTGCAAAGGAGACCTTTAGGCCTAAGGCAGTTACCTAAAATCATACAAAATCGTCCCTGCAAAGTAATCGCTCCCTGGACTGAGAGGCGACTATGGACATCCTGCAATTGATCGACCGCCTGGAAGAACTCTTCAACGAAGGGAAAGCCATCCCTTTCACGCATAATGTGGCCGTGGATGAAGACCGCATGTTGGACATCATTGACCAGATGCGCATTGCCATCCCCGAGGAAGTGAAAAAAGCCCAGCAACTGCTCAGTCAACGCGACCGCGTGATGGCGCAGGCGCAAGAGGAAGCCAACCGCACCTTACAATTGGCGCGCGACAAAGCCGATGGCATCATCAGCAAGGACAACATCGTGCTAGAGGCGCAACGCCGCGCTGAACAGATTTTAGCCCAGGCCCGTGCTGACGCAGACGCCACCCGCCGCGATGCAGACGATTATGTCATCGAAACGCTACAACGTTTGCAAGGTGAACTGGAGCGTTACCTGACCCAGGTGCATAACGGTATCCGCACGCTGGAAGAGGAACGAATGCGGCGCGCCGTGCCGGCGGATGAGAAATAAACGATGAATGCACTGCAAAAGCGAACATGAGCAAATCGACCAAGGGAAATACATTCGAGTTGCAAGAGCGGACACACTCGCTGTTAGAATTGCTCTATCATGTCAGCCGTGAGGTGGCCAGCGCACTCGACCTGCGCACGGTATTGCAACGTGTGCTGTATGAGGCGATTCAGAACGTGGGCGGCGAGCGCGGCACGATCGTTGTGCTGGATGACTCTGGCAAACCCGTTGACGCAACCATCGTGTATGGAAAACACTTTCATGATCATACCACCCAGCAATTACGCGATACGGTAGAGCGCGGGCTGGCAGGCTGGGTCTTGCGCAACCGTAAGGCGGCGTTGATCCCCGACACCAGTCGCGACGAACGCTGGTTGCAACGCCCAGATGATGCCAGAGGCAAAACGGGCGCCAAATCGGCTATTTGTGTGCCGTTGACGGCCCGCGAACGCATCGTGGGGGTGCTGACGCTGGTGCATTCGGTGCCAAACACCTTTGGCCCTGAGCACCTCGAATTGATGCAAGCCATCGCCGACCAGGCCGGCATTGCAGTATTGAACGCACGCTTGTACACCGAGAGCCAACGCCAGGCGCGGGTGATGAGCGCATTGGCCGAATGCGCGGCCGCTATCAATATGTCCCTGGACCTGGAAGAGGTGTTGCAACGCATTCTCTATTACACTATGCAGGCCCTACAGGTGGAAACTGTGGCGCTGGCGTTGAAAGATTCTGTAACGGGCGAACTGGTCTTCCGCGCTGCGGCCGGACACAATGCCGGCAATATCCTCGACCGGCGTATTCCGGCAGGCAAGGGCTTGAGTGGCCAGGTCGTGAGCAGTGGGCGCGGGCTGGTCATACCGGCTGTCAAGGAAGACAAGCGTTTCGAAGAAGTGGATAAATTTGGGGGCATCGAGATGCGCTCCCTGGCCCTGGCGCCCATTTTGGCGCAAGGCAAGGTCATCGGCGTGCTGGAAGCCGTCAACCCGGCAACCGACGTTTTCGACCCCGATGCACTACTGGTGATGAATGGCATCGGCAGTTTGGCAGGAACAGCCATCCAAAACGCACAATTGTTCGGGCGCCTGGACGCCGCTCATCAGCGCTATCGCGAATTGTTCGACACCAGCATGGACCCCATCTTCATTACCGATTGGGAGGGCAACATCCTGGAGGCCAATCGTCAGGCTGTAGCGATGAGTGAGTTTCCAGACGAAAAACTTCATGAAATGACCATTGACCAGGTGCATGAAGTGATTTGGAGCAAAGTGGGCCTGGAATTCGAGAGTTTGAAGACTTACCAGCCCTGTTCATACACCTCCTTGCTGCACAAAATGAGCGGTCATTATGTGCATGTGGAGGTGACCGTACGGGCAGTGAATTTCGAGGAGGCCGATGCTCTCCAATGGACGATCCGTGACATCAGCGAGCGTAAAGCATTGGACGATTTGCGCAACGACCTGACAGCCATGGTGTATCATGATTTGCGCTCGCCTCTCTCCAATATCATCTCCAGTTTGGAGATTCTGGGCGGGATGATCGAGGCCGACGAAGCCGTGCAATCTATCTTGACCATTGCTTCCAGTTCCACGGCACGCGTCGAACGGCTGGTCAATTCTTTGTTGGATATCAACCGACTGGAACTGGGCCAGCCGATCGTCAATCAAAAAAGCACCGATGTCAGCAAACTGATTGTGGAAGCCATCAAGATCGTGCAGCCCGGCATCGACAGCCGCAACCAAAAAGTCAAAACCAATTTGTCGGCCAGCCAGCCTCTCGTATGGGTGGATGCAGATATGATTTTGCGGGTGATGATCAATTTGCTCGAAAATGCAGCCAAATTCTCGCCTGTAGGTGGTGAGATTGTCGTCAGTACAAGCAAGGAAGATGGCTGGGTCAAAGTGGCTGTTCAGGATAATGGTCCAGGCATCCCCATCCTGGATCGTGAGCGCATCTTCAACCAATTCACCCGCCTGCGCGGCAAGGATAAGACGGCCGGTCTGGGTATTGGCCTGGCCTTTTGCCGGATGGCCGTAGAGGGACATGGCGGCAAGATTTGGGTCGAGAGTGAGAACAATGTTGGCTCAATCTTCTTTTTCACATTGCCCATTGCTGCGCCGGAGCAACAGGGAATCGAAAAGGCGGATTGAGGGTAACTACCTACCGGGCAATGCATGGCATGAAATTGAGCCTGGCGGAAAGGGCATCCCGTAGTGACGATTTCGTAGCGACTCGCCGAAGTGGGCAATCGGTCCCTTTGAGCATACGACTAAAATCGTCGTTACAAGCGTTCATCCTGTTCGAGAGGGTAGGCAGTTACGATTGAGGAGTTTTGATATGGAAGCAATTGCGGACAATGTTTTCATAGAGGACCAATATTCCGGCGTGACCCTGGGAGTGATTAGCCAACCGCGCGGATTGATTCAAGTGGATGCGCCGCCCTCACCGGAAGACGGTCGCTCATGGCGCGCGGCTTTGATGAATCTGAACGGCGGCCCAGAGCGGGTGCTTGTCAACCTGGATGCGCATCCTGACCGGACGCTGGGCGTGCGCGGTATGGACTGTACCGTCATTGCCCATGAAAAGACGGCCCAGATCTTTCGCAGCCGCCCCAGCGCTTTCAAGGCTCAGAGTGAGGATAGCGGCGCTGACTGGGAAGCCATTGCCGGCCTGGTTGGCATCCGCTGGGTACAGCCAGAAATTTCGTTTACCCATGACTTGAGGCTCTACTGGGGTAATACGCCTGTTCTGCTCGAAAGTCATCCCGGCCCAAGCGCAGGCGCTATTTGGGTCATCCTGCCAGAGAAAAAAATCGTCTTCGTAGGCGATGCCGTCCTGAAGAACCAGCCGCCCTTTTTGGCCAACGCCGATTTACCGGCCTGGCTCGAAACACTCGACCTTTTGCAGCATAAATCCTATCGCGATTACATCATCGTCAGTGGCCGCGGCGGCGTTTTACCGGCAACTTTTGTCAAGAGTCAGGCCGACTTTTTACAAGAATTGCTCAAGAAACTGGAAAAACTGGCTATCAAGCCGTTTTCACCGCAGGCCATCGAAGGGCTGGCGCAAGAGATGGCAGCGAATTTCAAAGTCAGCGGCACGCGTTTGAAGCAATATACTCAGCGTCTACAATACGGCTTGTTGCGCTATTACAGCCGACATTATCATACAGCCGGCAACGCCCCAAGCGACGAGGAATAGTAACTGCTCAGGTCAAGACCCTAAAGGTCTCCTTTGCAATCGAACATGTGTTTCAAGCCTGACCTTCCTGCAAATTCAGCCTTTTGATTTGCGGGAAAGATCTTTAGGGTCTGCGTTTGCGGTATTTGCAAAGTGGCTGAGTAGTTACGAGGAATAGCGCGTCATTTACTGCTTTCTACCCGGTTGCGTCCCTTGTGCTTGGCAACGTACAAGGCCTGGTCGGCGCGCGTGATCAGCGTCTCCAGGTCGGGGGTCTCATTCGAACTGACCGCCACGCCTACACTGACGGTCAAGCGCAAGTTGCCACTATCCGTTGCAATGGAAGAGGTCTCGATGGCGACGCGCAAACGTTCGGCAATGTCTCTGGCAGCCTCCAGAGGCGTTTCAGACAACAGAACGACGAACTCTTCTCCCCCATAGCGAACGACAATATCAACATCCCGGGTGATGTTATTCAAATGCCTGGCCAGCCCCTGTAAGGCCTGATCGCCAATGGCGTGACCGTGCAGATCGTTGATGCGTTTGAAATGATCTATATCCACCATCAGCGCGGCAAAGGGACGGTTGTTTCGCCGCGCGCGAGAGAATTCCAGGCGGCCAATCTCGAACAACACACGCCGGTTGTAGAGACCGGTCAATGCATCGGTCAAAGCCATGCTTTGCGCCTCTTCGTATAGGCGCGCATTTTCCAGGGCAATGGCTACCTGGTCGGCAAAGGCCGTCGCCATCTTGACATCTTCGTTCGTGAAGCGGTTGGGCTGGGCGCTGTCGATTGCCAGCAAGCCAATGATTTGTCCCCTGACAACGAGCGGAATACCCAGCCAGGAGCGAATATGGCTGAGCAGCCTTTCGTGGAACTTTGTGTAAACCTCCCTGGGGTTATTCAGCACATAAGGCTCTCCCGTTTGAATGACCCGGCTGTTGGGATTATCGCCCGGCAGCGGGAAACGCAGCCCCATCACCTGCTTCATCGCCTCTTCGTCCCAACCACGCCCACCGACAATTTCCAACTCGTTCTCGCGCAATAGTTGGACCGAGGCGCTGTCATACGGCAAAACGAGGGACAATTGTTCGAGGATGCGGTCCACGGCTTCGTTCGACCGCAGCGTTTCCACCACGGCTGCGCTGGCGCGCCGCAGGGTTTCGGATTCCTCGGCTCGTTTGCTGGCAGACTCGACGGCCTGGAATTTTTCCAGCGCCAGCGCAATCAGGCTGGCAGCCTGCTCGCCAATCGAGATCTCTTCCGGTTGAAAGCGGCGGGGATGATTGTAAACCAGGATGATGGCGCCCAGCCATTTTTGCCCGGCAATGAGGGGAAAAGACATCAATGCACGATAGGGAAACTGCTCCAAAATCCGCTGACTGACATACGGCGTGTTGGACACATCATTCAGCACCAACGCATGACCGCTTTTGAGCGTCGAGCCGGTGAGCGTAATTTCATCTTGTTCGGGTTCGATAGCCAGGAAAACCTCACGGTAGGCTCCATGCCCGGCCAACGGCCTGGCAGACTGGGTCGTCTCATCCCAGACGGTGAGAAAGCAGGCATCGGCGCTTGCCAATTCGCTCAGGCGATTTACGAGGGTGTCGCTCATGGTCTGCAAGTCGGGGGCTTGCAAAGCGGTCAATACCACCTCGTGAAGCAAGTTGAGGGTACGCTGGCGGCGGCGCAGGGCAAACTCATTGCGCGCGCGTGTTTCGGCAGCGCTGAAGATATCGGCGGCGGCTTGCAGCGATTCCAGTTCCGATTTGCGCCAGATGCGCTCGTTCAGGTGATCCTCCAGCCCAATGAAGCCCCACCATTTCCCTTCCACGAAGATAGGGGCAATCAAGGTGGAGCGAACATTACGCTTGTGTAATTCTGTTTGCTCCAAGAGGGGCAGTTCGCGGGTCAACGCCACGATCAATTTCCCCTGACTAAGTTGATCGCTCCAGCCGACCGGCCCCAGTTCTTTGACGGGAATATGGCGAAATTGCCTGTCATCCGAACGCGGCTGCACGTTGGGGGCCGTCCATTCATACGTCTGGCTGGTGTACAATGAGCCATCCTGTTGATGATAATTCTGGAAGACGTACACCCGGCTTGCCTGCGTGACCTGTCCCAACTTTTCCAAGAAGGCGGGGATATTGGCTTCCCAGGCGGCGGCTTTCAAGAATTGCTGGGCCGCCAGGTTGAGGGCTTCGAGCAGCGCTTCACGCCTTGCCAGGTCCTGTTCGATTTGTTTGCGCCGGTGAATATTCCGAAAACTTAACAGGTATGCCGAATCAGGAGTTCCCCTCCCGTTTTCGAGAGTCCGGATGGGCGTCTGGTGAATTTCGAACATCGTTTCCCGACCATCCAAAAGGAAGGGCTTTTCGATGACCATTTCTGGCTGTTCGAGCAGCCGTGAAAACGTTTCAGCGCAGGATGGGTAGAGCCGCTCGATAGGCTGCCCCACGGACGTTTCGAGGGAAAGTCCCAGAATTTTTGCAATGGCCCGATTGAGGTACAACACTCGCTTTCGAGCGTCTACGACCAGGATGCCCTCTTGTAAATCGTTCAAGATCGTCTCTGGCGCCATAGGGATGACATCCGATAGGCGATAACGCAAGATGTTCCATGTCATCACCGCCATGCCCGGCAGGAACAGAAAAGGCAGCAGGTCTACGCCACACAGGCTGACAGCCTGGGCTATCATGCCGCCGATCCAGGGGAAGGCCATGCCGACCAGCACGAGACCGTTCCTGAAACGCTGCTCGGCAGAAGAACGCAACAAGTCCAACAGCAGAAAGCCGAAACTAATGAACAAGACAATATGCGTATAAGCCGTTTGCAACCTTAGCCATTTTCCCATCTCGACGTGCAAATAGGACAAATGGCCGAGACTAGCTATCTGCAACCGTTCCCAAATCAAATGATGATAGGGATCGGTAAACGCCAACAAGAGAGTGCCCAGGGGGATGAACCACGCCAAAGTCTGCTTTGAGGTCGTCAATACGTAATTTCGTCCTGTAAACGCTGCACAAAAGAGGAGCAGGAAAATGGGCATGCTGACTGTTCCTGCCAATTCGATGATAGATGCCAATACTTTCCCCGTCAGGTTGGGCGCTAACAACTCCAGGCCGTTGCCCAGCGATTGTATAGCAATGCTGGTCATCATCCATGCAAAGGGGGCAAAGGCCAGACCGGGCCGTCGCCGCCATACGAACAGCCCCATTCCCGCATAAAGGCCGGCCAGGCCGATCAGACTTGTCGGGATAAATATAACAAGCCTTTCTATGTCCATAATGGTTATTTTACTGCCGTCGGGCGCCTGCGCAAATAGCGTTTGCAAAACAAAATCCGCCCGCTCATGGCAATTCCTCGAGCAAAGTTTCTAATTCGACTGGCGCCGCTTCCAGGTAGAGCCGAAAGTCGGCGTAGAAGGCATCGGTCACCGCCTCCCACTCATCGATTCCGTATGCGCTTCGCAGAGCCTGGCGGCCGGCTTGCATCCCCGTCAGCCGGAAGAGGGCCGTTTGCAGGGCGGCGGCGATTTCGGGCGGCAGGCTTTTCGCCATCACCAGCGCATCATGGGGAATGATGGCCGGCACCTGCCAGATGATGTTGACTTGTTCGAGGATGTCTGGAAAAGCATCGCGCAGAGCCGGAAATGTACGCGCGTCGATGTAGGTGGCCCCAAAGTCGCAGATGCCGCCCACGTACACGGCCCGCGCTACGGTGGGCTGTCCTTGCACGAAGGCCGCCGGGCGGGTCTGGATGTCATGATAGGCCAGCAAACCGGCAGGAATGACATAGCCAGAGGGAGAGACTGTATCGGACCAGCAAGGCTTCTTGTCGCGGAATTGAGCCAGGGCCGTGGCGGCCTCGGCGGTGTTGGCTTGCGCACGCGCGTCATAGTAGGAGGTGAAGCCGGCGTCCGCACGAGCGATGAACTGCGCTCCGTAGGTCTTTTGCCCGTCTTTCGAACCGGCAAACGCTGCGCTCACGTATCCCTTCTGGTACGCCAGCGCATAGGCGTAAGGATTCAAAACGGCCAGGTGAACATTGCCCCGCCCAAACGCTTCCACCAGATTGGCATAAGATTCGGGGACGACCACGACAAAGGTGTAACCGGTCTCTTCGGCCAGTTGCGCAGCAAAGGTTTTGCCCGCTTCGACGCGCGTCCCTTCAGGGGCCATGGCTGGAATCAGCGCCAGCACCAGCGGGTTTTCCTGCGTCCCCAGCGGGGCCGAGGTGGGCGTAGGACGCACGGGGGAAACGGTGGAATCTGTGGGCGGGGGAAGGGTGGAGGTAACGGAGGCAGGCCCGGGCGTAGTGAACGAGGCGCGTATCCCAGGGAAGGTACAGGCGGCGAGCAGGAAGAGCATCCAGGCGAGGCAGAGTCTACGTTTCATCGTCTTTTGTCTCGAAACAGGCAGTATAATTATGACATGAAACAGAACTTTTTTTCCCTTCTGATCATCCTCGTTCTCATTGGCGGCGGCTATTATATCGTCAAGACCATGCAGGAGACGGCACAGCAGGCCAATCAGGCGCTGCAACCGCTCCAGCAGGCCAACCAGGCCTTGCAGACCCAGGTGTCGGACCTGTTGCATCCCACGCCGACCGTCATCCCCGACCCGGTGACGTACATCAATGAAGTGCGCGCGCTGGCGCGCCTGGAAACCATCCAGTATAGCGTGGAGAAAGTGGTGACTTGCGAGGTCAACCAGGGGACGTTGGGCTTCCTGGTGGGCGATAAGGTGCTGTTCGTGGGGCATGGCCTGGTGATTGCCGGCATAGACATGGGCAAGGTCATGCCCGAAGATATGCGCCTGGAGGCGGGCGTTTTGAACGTGAAACTCCCCCTGGCCGAAGTGTTCGTGGCCACGTTGGACAATCAAAAGTCCTATGTGTATGACCGCGATACGGGTATTTTCAGCAAGCCAACCGTGGACTTGGAGACAATCTGCCGCCAGACCGCCGAAACGGAGATTTTGAAGGCGGCCATGGAAGATGGCATTCTGGCCCAGGCGCAGACCAATGCCGAGAACTACCTGTTCCGCTTCTTCCAGGCGTTGGGATATCAGAATGTGATCTTCGTGAAGTAGGACATGCTACACTCGCTCCGTCCAGGACGGGTGGGCGTATTTTTCGCGGACGAGTTCTTCGGCCCGCGAGATTTCTTTGGGGGAGAGTTCAGCCGGCTGCAAGCGGAGGTCCAACTGCGCCTCGAACGCCCGCACGAAGGCCTGCGCGGCAGATTCCCAGGTCACTGCTCGCCCCAGCACAGCCTCGACGGTCGTGGCGCGCGCCAGCAGGCGTTGGGCAGCGGTTAGGCGCGCGGCCTCGTTGGGAAAGACCAGCGCCTGGCAAATGCGCGTCAGGTCGCCGGTGAGCGGCAGCGATCCGTGCTGGAGGACGCCATCCCTGCGGCGCGCCTGCGCAGAGCCGATGAGTTTCTTACCGTGGACAGTGATTTCATAGGTAGATGGCACTTCGAAGCATACCGGGTTGGTCGTTGCTGGCGGCTGGCGGCTGCTCTCTTTCAGGTCTACGGGGAGGCCCAGGTCGCGGGCCGCAGCCAGGAGGGCCCGCGCCAGGCGATTGTAGGAGTCCAGCAGGGTGCCGGTCACGCGCGGCTCTTCGGGGGGAGCCGTGACGGAATAGGTCAATTCGTCGGTATGCAAGATGGCGCGCCCGCCGGTCGGTCGGCGTACGACCTCCCAGCCATGTGCGCGCAGGCGTTCCAGGTCTACATCGGCCCAGGGTTGCGCGTGTCCCAGCGAAAGGCAAGGGGGCTGCCAGGCGTACAACCGCAAGCAGGGGGGCGCCTCGCCGCGTCCGCTGGACTCGAGCAAGGCTTCGTCTATGGCCATGTTCCATGCGCCGCGGGCAGGAGGAGTAAGGAGGAGCCGCCAGGTAGTCATAGGGATATTGTACCAGGGGTGCGCTCAAGAAATTCTAACCTTTTTCCTACGTTGAATCTGTCCGCTTTTTGGTAAAATCAATCACGACAGGTTCTGTCTGATTGATGAGGAGTAAATCATTATGGCTGGTATGGATCGCTTTACACAGCGCGCGCGGCGGGTGTTGAGTTTGGCTCACCAGGAAGCCGAGCGGGCTCGTCAAAATACGATTGGCACCGAACATTTGTTATTGGGTCTGATGAACGAAGAAGGAGGGGTGGCGGGGCGTGTCTTGCGCGAGTTGGGGATGCAGATCGAGCGCGTGCGCGAGGTGGTCGAACGGGTGAGCGCCGGCAGCCGGTCGCTGTTTAGCGGCAAAATAGACCTGGCGCCCGATACCCAGCAAGTGCTGGAATACGCGGTCGAGGAGGCCCGTCAACTTGGACATCATTACATTGGCACAGAACACCTCCTGCTTGGATTGGTGCGCGTAGAGGGCAAGGGGATGGAGGTGCTGCGCCGCCTGGGCGTCACGCCTGATCAGATTCGCCGTCAAACGCGGCGCGTGCTGAACGAAGGCGCCTCGTCCCCCGCCCCGGCTGGCCCCGTGCAACCTCAGCGTTCTGCCTCGCCCGGGCAGAAGACCCCCCTCATAGACCAACTGGCCACCGACCTGACCTTGCTGGCCGAAGAGAAGAAACTCGACCCGGTCATCGGACGGCAGAGCGAGATCGAGCGCGTCATCCAGATTTTGGCGCGCCGAACGAAGAACAACCCGGCCTTGATTGGCGAACCCGGCGTCGGCAAGACAGCCATCGTGGAGGGCCTGGCTCAACGCATCGTAGAGGGCGACGTGCCGGCTCCACTGATGAACAAGCGCGTCTTGCAACTGGATGTTGGGTCGCTGGTGGCTGGGACGATGTATCGTGGACAGTTCGAAGAACGCCTCAAGCGCGTCATCGAAGAACTCAAACAATCTGGCGCCATCCTGTTCATAGACGAGGTTCACATGCTGGTCGGCGCCGGTGCAGCCGGTTCCTCAGTTGACGCGGCCAATATCCTCAAGCCGGCCCTGTCGCGCGGTGAGTTGCAGGTCATTGGCGCGACCACGCTGGATGAGTATCGCAAATACATCGAGTCCGACGCCGCCCTGGAACGCCGTTTTCAATCCATCCTTGTAGACGAGCCGTCCGAGGAAGAGACCATCGAAATCCTCAAAGGCATTCGCAAGGCTTACGAAGAACATCATCACCTGATCATTTCCGATGAGGCCCTCGAAGCGGCGGCACATCTTTCATCCAGGTATGTGACCGAGCGTTTCCTGCCGGACAAAGCCATAGACTTGATAGACGAATCCTCCTCGCGCGTGCGCATGTACAAGAGTCCGGCAGCTCGCCAGGCTAAAGACCTGTTTGGTCAACTGCGACAAGCGCGTCAAAATCGCGTCCTGGCGCAGGAAGAGGGGAGCATGGAGGAAGTGCGCGAATGGGAGGAACGAGAAATGGAATTGCAGGCCAATATCGAGCGCCTGCGCACCGGTTGGGATCGCGCCTCTAGCCCGGTGGTCTCGGCGGAGGACATTGCCGAAGTCGTTTCCATGTGGACGGGCGTTCCCCTGATGCAACTGGCCGAGGAGGAAAGTCAGCGCTTGCTCAAGATGGAATCCGAATTGCAGAAGTCTATCATCGGCCAGAAAGACGCCATCGAAGCCATCTCGCGCGCCGTGCGCCGCGCCCGCGCCGGCCTCAAGGATCCGCGCCGCCCCATTGGTTCATTCATCTTCCTGGGACCGACCGGCGTGGGCAAGACCGAACTGACCAAATCCCTGGCGAAATTCATGTTCGGCAGTGAAGAGGCCGCCATCCAGTTGGACATGTCGGAATTCATGGAACGGCATACCGCCTCGCGCCTGGTAGGGGCGCCGCCTGGTTACGTGGGCTACGATGACGCCGGTCAGTTGACCGAGGCCCTGCGCCGCCGGCCATACTCCATTGTCGTCTTCGATGAAATCGAAAAGGCGCATCCCGAAGTCCATAACATGTTGTTACAAATCATGGAAGAGGGCCACCTCTCCGACGCGCGCGGCCGCAAAGTGGATTTTCGCAACGCCATCATCGTCATGACTTCCAACATCGGGGCCGATGTCATCAAGAAACAAGGTGCGCTTGGCTTCCAATTGAAACGCGACGAGCAGACCGAAGAACGCCTGTCTTACGAAGAAATGCGTAAGAAACTGACCGAGACCCTCAAACGCACCTTCCGCCCCGAGTTCATCAACCGCGTAGACAGTGTGGTCGTCTTCCGCTCCCTCAACAAAGAAGATATCCAGCAAATCGTGGCGCTCGAACTGGACAAAGTGGCTGCCCGCCTGGCCGATCACGCTCTCACGCTGACGGCCACTCCCGAAGCCCTGGCGTTGTTGGCCGATCTGGGCTTCGACGCCGAGTTTGGCGCGCGCCCCTTGCGCCGCGTCATCCAGAGCAAGGTCGAAGACCCGCTCTCCGACCGCTTGCTGGCCGGTGAATTCCCCGCTGGCTGTGCCGTCTTGGTAGACGTGGAGGAAGGCGAAATCGTTCTGAAACAACAAGAAGCCAAAGAACCCACAGCCGAACTGGCAGCATAATCGTAACTACTTTGTAACTACTCAGCCACTTTGAAAACGCCCTAAATACAGACCCAGGGCTTTTCAAAGTTTTAATGTGGACTGGCTTTGGTGCATAAATCGATGAGCAGGCACAATGCGCCCATCCATCTTCGCAAAGGTCAGGCAGTTTCTCCGGAAACGGGTACTTTGT